>JACCDG010154089.1_pt1 | contig 11067 bp, 13 predicted proteins | sample 7442471 | NCBI WGS metagenome assembly JACCDG01 (sample SAMN15323444, study PRJNA562643) | freshwater metagenome | isolation source: river surface water | place: USA:Blue River Watershed | collected 2017-08-17
CCGGGGCCCTGTTTCGAGCATATGGGCTATGTCGGTGTTCTCACATCCCTCGGAATCAAGCGCATGGTACATGATTGGGAGGGTAAGACGTGGCGGGTCCTGAATCCGCCGGCAACCCCTGAATCCACCCCATGCCCGCACTCCACGGGCGCCGAGCTTGGAGGCGCTGTCTCCTAAAGCGCCAAGTCGACATGGTGGATTCGGAACACAGAATCGATATCCACCATGTCCCTGATTGCAATCGAAGGCATTGACGGCTCCGGCAAGTCCACACTTGCCAAAAACCTCGCCCACCTCCTGCGCGCCGACCATACCGGCCCGCTCAAATCTGTCGTCCACACCGCCGAACCCTACGATCCGCAGAGTCGGATTCGTAAGGCGCTGCGGTCCGAGGAAGTAAAGCCCGGTCAAATGGCGATCATGTTCGCCGCGGATCGCTTTGCTCACCTCGATGACGTTGTCATTCCAGCATTGCGCAATGACTCAATCGTCGTTTGCGACCGGTACACGCTGTCAACGCTCGCGTATCAGACGCTTTCACTGCCCGACGACTTTGTCCTCGCCCTCGTCGAGCCGGCCCCAAAGCCCGACATTACGATCCTCCTCGACATCGACCCCTCGGTGAGTATCGAGCGGTTGACGGCCCGCGGTCTGCCGCTGGAGCGCTATGAGCGCAAGCTAGAAACGCAATACGCGCTGCGCCATAACTACCTCAAATGGGTCAATGCGCCGGCTTATAGGGGTGAAAACACCACAATCATTGTCTCGCCGACTGTCACCGCAACACAGAGCGCTGATAAGCTCGCCGCCACAGTATTCGCGGCCTTGTCAGCCCACCTCGCAAACCAGACGCCAGGTCGCACGTATATCTATGTCGATGGCGTTTCAACCGCACCTCTACCTGACAGCGACTCGGACCCGGCATGACCCCAGCAGCTACACCAGCCACCCGTCCGCCAGCTCATTGCTGGTATCGCACGAACGCTCAGGGCGAGACCGTCCGGCTCGCTATCTACCTCCCAATGTTCCTGCGTAAGAATGAGCGGTATCGGGCTTTTGGTAAGGGCAGGTTTGCCCGAATCATCCTGAGCTCGCCGGCCCGCAAATTCGAGGCTGCGGTCGCGCATGTCATTGCGGTAATTGGCGCACCTCCGATCACTTCCGGAGTATGGAAGCTCACAGTCCATACAGTGTGGGACAAACAGAGACACGTCGGCCCGAGTGTCCCTCACGGTGACTCAGATGCTTCCCTTTCCGCTATCAAAGACGCTCTCCAGAATGGTGGGGCCATTGATGACGACGTGCGGATCATCACGGATGAAACATTCAATTACTATCGGAAGGGGGAACGAGGGCTTTATGCCGTGTTGGAGCGGCTCGACATGGCGGAGCCCCCGACACTTTTGCCGCCCGACATGCTTGCGGCGATGGCCGCCGCTGCCACACTGCCGCCACCTAAGCCGAAAAGTAGAGTTGTGAAGGCGGCCCGCAAGCCTAAAGCTGCGCCAAAACCCGCCAAAGCAACAAAAGCTAGGGTAACCCGCAGCACAACAGGAGCTCGCCGTCATGGACTACATCCCCCCACACCTTCGCCAGGAACCGCAGCCTGAGCCACGCTGGCTACAGATTCTTGAGGACGTGGCTGGAGGCATCGTCGCCCTCTCCATGGCGAGCCTCCTCGGCCTGTTTCTCGTGACCCACCTCGGCTGCGCCGACGATTCGGCACCCGGGCCTGTGGAAACGGTCGCGGTGCAGACCTCCACAGACCAGAATCCCGACACCAGCACCTCGGGCGATACCGAGGTCCACACCGTCACAGGTGCGGCCTCCCTGGACTCGTCCGAGGCCGGATCCGGATCCGGCAGCCTGAGCCTCGGAGTCGATGACACCTCAACCTCCACGGATGCAGACACCAGCACGAGCTCGAACACGTCGACGACCAGCAGCGGCGGTGAGGAGATCTCCACGTCCACAGGTGAGGACACGGCAGACGTGGAGTCGAGCACGGGGCATTCATACCAGCCGGCGGTCTGCTACCTCTCCCCCTGCACGAACAACACCCAGTGCGCGTATGGCGCGGTGTTCGAGAACATGTGTTTCGGGCTGAAACCGTCCATGTGCACGCATCCGTGCGATTTTGATGAGGATTGCGCGATCCAGTGCGAGCCCGGGGACTACGCCAATCCCCCAGGCACCCCGTCCGTGCCGGCCATGCGGTGCGACGACTCCTGGTGCAAGCCGTACTCCTGCTCTGGTCCGCAAGACCAGAATTGCGACTGCCGCGAGTGGTGGCCCGGGACATTCTACTGCCATTAGTCAGCCTCGTGTGAGAACTCACGGAGTAATCCGTGATCCTGGCGGTTGGCAAACGACACTACCGCCACGATTCTAGCGAACATCTGGCAGCGCACAGAGCGCCGACCAGAAAAGATTACGCGACCGAATCCCGGATCTCCCATGTTCTCCCACACCCACCTACTCATGGGCGCCCTCCTGGCGCTCTCCACCCTCACTACCAACCCCGGTTGCGGCAATATCTGCGACGAGGACACGTTCGACGACCTCTGCGTCATGGACCCGAACGCCTCCGCGCATGCGACCAAGACCTCTGACGACTCCGTGACCGGCACCGGCGAGCCCGATGACACCGACGGCATGTCCGAGACGGGCGCCCCCGAGGACTCCGACGGCACCACCGAATCGCCCACGAGCGGTGGGGAAATCCCGCCGGATCCGGATCCCATGTGGGGCCCGATGAACCCCGGCCCGTCGGACCACTGCATCCGCATGCTCTACGCCGACCTCCAGCCCGAGTCCGGGCTCCATGCCGAGCGGGGCGTCGCGGTCACCGCGTCCAACTGCCCGAACGCCCAGGGCGGGATCGCCCTCCAGATCGGTACCAAGTGGCCCTTCACGGTCGGCGACCCCGAGGACGTGATCGTGCCGCTCGCGGCGATGCCCGCCGCCGGCTGCGCCGCCGCGCACGGCATCCTCGCGGACTTTCCCAACACCCAGCACGTCCCGATGAATCTGTCGGGCCTGGAGCAGGGCGAGTGGCCGACCTACCACGTGCTCCTGCTCCAGAACTGGAACGTCGGCCAGGGCCTCATAATCGGCTCCGAGGGCAGCAACGGCGAACCGGGCCGGCTCGCGTGCGACACCAACGGCAACTGGCATACGGCGGCCGGGTGGGGTGGCAGCTGCAGCCTGCTCGCCCCGTGAGCGTTTCTCCTGCAACATGAAAGCGAGCACGACATGAAAACGCTCATCCTATTCAGCATCCTCAGCCTCGGGCCGGTCATCACCGACGATTGCGACGGCTGCCCGCCCATCATCGACACCTCCGCGACCGCCGTGCCTCCCTCGGATACGGACTCCACGGACGATTCCGGCACCTCGCCGACGGAATCGATCTCCGGCTCCGAGACGAGCGCAAATCCGCCCGAAACCGGAGGTTTCACCGGTCCGACCACCGGCGAGCCGGACGCGTGCCTCACCACGGAGGACTGGTGCATGACCTTCCTCCAGTGGTGCCCGTTCATCTTCAACCAGGAGGCGTGCGAGGAGCTCGCCATGGAGCACGCCTGCGACGGCTCCGGGACGATCTTCGAGTTCTGCGCGCCGGGTATCGCGGCGTGCGAGGCAGAGCCGCCGGATCCGAATAACCCGAACAAGTGCGAGATCGCCGGCGCGAAGTGCCAGGCAGCGGAATTCCTGCTCGGCTGTGAGGGTCAGCCGGCGGTGTTCACGTGCGCATACGGCGAGTCCGGGGCCAACTTCTGCTCCGCCCTGGGGTGGAAGTGGACGCCCGGTAACTTCTGCCGTGAGAAGTGCGACACGCAGGCCGACTGTGGGCCCGAGAGCTACGCGGAATGCAAGCCGGACGGGTTCTGCTCGCCCAAGGTGCTCATCCTCTGCTGACCTGACCGCGCTCGACGTGGCGCAGATCCGAAACAGCCCGACCGGAGATCCGAATCGGGCTGTTTGATTATGCCCAGGCTGCGATGCGGCAACGCCGACGATGGACGTAAACGTGAATGTTCATTGGGTTCACCGGCGCAGACAGCGTCAGAACGGCGTTTCCAGCAGACACGTTCATCGCAATCGCACCACCCTCTGCGCCATGGTCAGCCGTGGTCGTGCTGCCGGTCAAAGTGCCGGTGCCCGAGAATGACCCATTCACAGTGCAGGAGTGGCTATTAGCGCCGGACCCCTGCCGGCAAATCACTACCTCCAATGTGAACCGCGTGATGTAAGTGGCCGAAAGGGCCTCAATCACTACCGTGGAGGGTGTGCCGGTTGCCGCAACCTCAAAATGCGATTCCTCGTCGCCGGATGGTGGCTCATTTGTATTGACGCCGAATCCGCCGAGCGGGCGCAGGTGGTAGGTAAGCGTCTGGGCGTCCGTCGTCGTGCCGCCAGTGTTTCCGTACCAGGTGACGCCGTTTGTACCAAATGTCGTGAGCGTGCCCGTGGAGGCTGGGCTAATGATCAGACCATTGAAGTTATTGGAGCCTGACCAGGCATTATTGAGCGCCAGCCCGCCCTTTTCGGTGTCGAGCTCGTTTAGGGCCGTCTGTACATTCGTGGCTGCAATGTTGCCTGCCGCGACATTCGTAATGGCTGCCGCGGTGTGCTCACCCGCAACCGCCGCCGTCCGGTGTGCCTTGTACAAGGCGAGCATCGCGGCGAGCTGTGACGCCACGCTGCCGGCTGCCAACTGATACGGAGCCGTCTGGTCAATCAGGGCGGTGCCAATTTTGGCAGATCCAGCCGTGCCGCGGAGATCCGAAATGATCTTGTCTAGCTGGAGCTCAATCGTTGTCGCCGGGTTCGTGGTGCCGTCAAACCAGGTGGTGCCGCCACCGTAGGCGCTGACAGCCGCGAGGACACCCTCCAAAGCAGCCTCTGCCGTGCCCGCTTTGACCCGCAAACCATTCGCCGTCACGTCAAACACCGTCTGCCGGCGGTCCGTCAGGTCGATATCCGTGTTAAGGATTGTAGTCTGCCCATGCAGACGCGTGATATCGGCCAGCAACTTGGCGTCCGATTTCAGGGCGGGCGGAGTCGGGTTCAACGCCTCTGAGCCAGCCTCGACGACGAATTCGTAGGACTCATCGACATCGTAGTACACGTCGACGTTGTTGCCGTCCTTTTGGAGATTCGACAGCAGCCGTTTCGGCTTGATGAATACCGAAATGATGCGTGAGTTGCCGGGCGTCGTGACCTCGGTAGATACCGCGTTGGAGTCAACATTGACGGGGACCGTCTGGTTGCTCGCAATGTGCATGCGTTCGCCATCCTGCGAATACGCGGTGCCCGGACCGGCGACGACAACCGTGAGATTCGGGACGTTCGCCTGCGAAACCTCAAGTCCGCCCATGATTCCGTGCAAGCCGGCGTCCACGAACATGTCGTACATGGCCTGCTCGACACGATCAAAAATGCCGTCCATGTCGCCCTCGGACACGAGCTGCCGGTAGTAAAAGTCGTTCTTATTCATGGGTCTGGATTCGATCCGAGCTTGGCTGGAGATTCGCTGGTCAGGCACCCGCCAGCCGGGCCAGTATAGGGGGATCGGAAACGTAATGTCGCGTCCTCCGATTTCGCCGCCCAGGCCAGCCACTATCGAATCAAATATCCATGCACTACAAAGGCGGAAAGCACAAAATCGCACCTCTAATCGTCAGCTCCATTGCGACCGACCTCCGTTTGCGCGGAATAGAACCGGTAGGACTTCCGTGGTGGGACCCGTTCTGCGGCGGCCTCTCCTGCGCCGTCGCCATGGCCAAGTTGTGCGGGCCAGGCTGTGGCGCCGTCAGTGCTGCGAACGCCGCTCTCATCGCCTTGTACGACGCCGTGAGGGCCGGGACGTGGGACCCACCGCTCACTGCCACCGAGGACGACTGGCGCGAAGCGCGCACCCTGCCTGATACAGATCCGCGCAAGGCGTTTTTTGGGATTGGGGCGTCCTATGGCGCGATGTGGTTTTCGGCGCCGGCCACAGCGCGGAATCGACGCTGGAATAAGCAACAAAACTACTGGTGCGATGACAATCCTGTGGGGGCGAGCCGCTCCGCCCTCCTACGCGATCTCCCTCTCCTCCGAGGGGCGACACTCCAGCCATTCGATTTCCTCAAACTGGGTGGGGTTTTGTCGCCTCGGGTGGGCGACGGACGGGCTCCGCTCCTCGTGTATTGCGATCCGCCATATGCAGGGGTGACTGGCTACACCGCGACCGGCCCATTCGATCACGAACTCTTCTGGTTGCTCGTCCGCTCACTGGCTCGACGGCCCGACATTCAGACGGGCGGCGGGGTGTACGTTTCCGAGTATTCAATCCCGGAATGGGTCGACCACGAGCTGATTTGGAGCCGCCCGTCCGGGACGATGATCGGGCGAAAAGGCTCAGGCTTGGACAAGCGGGCTCGGAATGTAGACTCCTCCGGCAGAACTGAAAACCTGTACAGGATCTTGCCTGATTCAGTCCGGGACTCACGCTTGATCCTGCCATGACCGACGCTGACATCCGCGAGCGCTTGCTTGTCCTTATGGACTCGCCCGACCTCTCCCTGGCCCGCCTTCGCCGGTACGCCTCGGGTATGGAGGGTCTGCATGAGGGGACGGTAACCGAAATCCTGGAGCTCGTGCGGGCCTGGCTCAGGTTGGAGCCGATCGCGGAGCCGGAGCCCGAACCGGACCCACAGACCGGTCGACAACTGGTAACTGAGTGGAAACCGCGCTGCAATAACTGCAGCGACCGCGGATTCAGCACAGGGTGCTGGAAATGCGGTCAGTGGAGTGATGGTCCGTAAACGCGCCTATGCGTTCTCACGTCGGAGCTGGGCTCCGGCCAGCATGATCATGGCGTACAACGACGGCCAGCGTTCGCGCACCTCGTCCTTTGTGAACCCGTGACGTTGGATGATTTCGCACGCCCGGTCTAAGTCGGCCAGGATCGGCTGTGGGATTGGATCCATCACTTGACCACCCTCACTGGACCAGTCGGGTGGAGGTCGACATCTATGTCGATGTATTCGCGCCGGTGACCTGCTTCGCGCGGATCGCCAGGGTCGCCAAGCTCCACCTTTAGCTCAAAATCGAGCAGTTTCCAGCCCTGAGACTCGGCCCAGGCGGAGAGAATCAGCTCGATCTGAGCACGCTCAATCGGAATTGACGCTTTCATGGCGTCAACCTGCGCCCGTAAATGCCAACGTCAAGACAAATTAGTGCAGGTCGGTACCTTCGCCAAGCTCACTCAATCCTAGCTCCCAATCGTCAATGAAGATCGGCTCTTCCGGCGTCTCAATTGCAATCAGGTGCGTGTGCGCCGGCTTCATGTAATTCGCAATGTCGACAATCATCTTGATCTGTTTGTCAGTCAGGTTGATTGGGGACACGATTTTGAATGAGTAGAGGAGATAGAGGTCGGACGGCCCGAGGTAGGTGTCGAATCCTAGCTCGTCGATCCCGAGCTCCCAAATCTCCGCGGGCGCATTTAGAGGGACGACCTCAACCTCCAGGCCCATGAAAAAGTTGATTACGTTCTCAATTCCGATCCCGGTCCCCTTTTGCTGGTAGATCGGGACGAGGGTCTTTACGAGCTTTTTCTTTTCGTCCAGCGACAGCTCGAATTTGAACGGGTTGCCGAGGTCGACCAACATTGCGTCAACGGCAGCCTCGGGTGCGAGGTCGGGGTCGGCCAGGTCTGTGAAGTGGTCAATCTCACACAACAGCAGGTCGACTACCTCTTGCAGACATTTGATCCACAGGCGGAAGTCCCCGTTACCCTCGTCCATACCCTTAAGGACTGGAGGGACGAAATTCCACAGGTCAAAGTCCCGGTCGAGCGGGCGGTCGCACACATAGCCGCCAAACTCGGCGTCATTGTCTGGAGGGAGAATCTCGTTCTCGCTCACGTCCTCCGCATTCGATACCGTGACCTTGTACGTCGCGTTCATGGTCATTTCGGTATCGAGCGTGATGTCAATCACCGCACCTGAGACCGACGCCACGGATACCGCCACAATAGGCACCGCCGGAACAGTCAGCGCCTCGAATGCGTAGTTTGCCGGATTCAGAGCGTCATTCTCTGCGGCCGGGTCCACCTGCATCATTGATTCATTGAACGTCAGCCGGACAATCTTCTCGGACATGGCGCTCGCCTCCAGCAAGATTGGAGGCGTGAAGTCCTCGATCTTGAACTGGTATTGCGTGTCGAGCTCGAATGTATTCGCCGCATTCGAGCAAACGACGACAACCTCGATAATCTCCTCGGATTCGTAATCGTCGGTAAAATCAAGGGTGACGTGTACATTCGCGCCGTCGTCAACGATTACGGCGTCGCCGCCGTCGAAAGGCGCCTGAATCACGCCGTCGATAATGGCGGGAATCCCGTTTACCGAGACATTCAGAGTGCTGACATCGACTGTGGACCCGGAGGTCTCAAACAGGTCGAAATCGACATTGGTCGTGCGCGGGTTATCAACACTGCCATCCGTTGGAATGGCATTGAACAAATACAGTCCAGCGCTCACCTCATCGAAAATGAGAGAGTCGACATAGACGCCTGGTAGCTCGACGAAAAGGAGATCGCCTGGTTCCGGGTCGTCAGGGTTGCCGTATTTATCAACCCCGTATGGCGGAATGCCGTATGGCATGGACTGTTATGTGTCCTGAATCAGGCGGCCGCGTCGTCAGGTGTGGTCAATGGCTCAGGATCCGCCCCGAGTCCGGAGGTATCCGGCAAGGAGGTCCCGTCAATAGAGGCCGCCTGTGCTGGTGGTCGACGATGGCGGCGCCCGGGCCGGTCCAGAAGCTTGGCCGCCATTCGTGCGTCGTAAATCTCACGTGCTGAGGGCTTGCTAGTCTGTTCCGAATCTGGCGCCGATTCGGAGGTCAACACCTTCGGAGCGTGGGCGCCGGTCTGATTCAAGGCGTCGTGTGCTGGGCCATAGATCCCCGCTTTCCAGAAGTCGGCGAGAGCGTCCTGGACAAACGAGGCGTCCCCGATGTCGAGGTCGAAAGGAGCCGAGTTAGCGAACTTGCTGGCCAGACGCCAGCGTTTGAGCTTGGCAGCCCCATCGCAATCCTGCGCCGCCTTGGAGTTGAGCAGAGCCTCGATCGCGGCGTCGCCAAGGGTCATGGCCTGGTCTGAGGCGCCCATCATTTCGGCGGCGGTCTTGACGAGGGTCCGGACTCCTGCGCCCGGTGAGTCAGTGTGGAGCCCGGTGATTAGGCGCAAGGCGTCCTGCCAGTCAGCCGAGACTTTCCTCACCGTAGTCCCGTTGACCGCGATTAGCGGAAGTGTTGGGTCGATATTGAGCATTGTTGAATGTCCTAGATTCGGATTCGTGACTCAGACGGCTGCCCAAGCCCCACCGATCCTGACATAGAGTGCCGCGGTTGCAGCTGCGGCGTCAGTACGGAAAAAGTAATCGCCGTTTGACCCGACTCCGTTGGATGGGACTCCGGTGCCCATTCGCAATGATGCGGAGGAGCCGTCGACGCCGATTTGCGCCGGGAAAGACCATCGTCCGGTTGCATTCGCAATGGTGACGGTGTCCTGCAGAACGGCTGACGCGTCATACCGCTCCAAAGCAAGGTTCTGCGAGGTATTCATTTTCCAAACAAACCGGCGGACCCCGTTCGAGAAGAATTCCAGCGTGCCGTTATTGCCGGTCGTCTTTGAAATGACGATGGTCGCCGCCCCGGTGTTGTCACCTACGGAGAATGTGCGCGTCGCTCCTGACAAGGTGACATCCCACGGCATATTCCAGTTGCCGTCAGTGCTCGAAAAGGTCGCTGTTGCCTGAGCGATACCTGAGCTGTTGTAGCGCCGAAAGAGCATGTTCGCTGACGAGTCGCAAAGGAATGCCCAGCGGACGACTGCGTTTGCGAAGAACGAAAACGAGCTCGTCCCACCGGCCGACTTCGATAGCGAGAGGAGTGGGCCGGCCGCGCTGGAGCTGCCGACGGTCAGGGTGGAGGGAATTGTGGTCCCGCCCGCCCCAGCGAACACCACAGAGTCCTGGAGGACGCCACCGGAGTACCTGTCGATCTGAAAGTCTGTTCCCGCCGCAATTCCCCACGTCTGAGTGCTAGCCGCCCTGAATACGATTGATCCTCCGGTCGCGCCGTTCATCGTGACGGACGGCGATCCAGAACCGGACCCGAGGGTCAAGGTTGACGCCCCTGTAATTGCGGCGGGGAAACTCACGTCATGAGTGGCGAAAGCGAACAGTGTCTCGTTTGAGAAAACGCCTCCGACATACCGCTGGAGAGCAAAGTCGCCCGATGTCGCCTTGTGGATCTGGCGCCACTGGACAACGCTATTCGCCTGAAAGACGGTCAAGTCGTCTGTAGCGGTGGAGTGATTGCGCGTCAGGGTGGTGGAGGCGAGGCCGTTCCCTAGGTTCGCTGTGGAGTACAGCGTCATGCCAATAAAGTGTCCGGACGCGTAGCGCATCGCCCCGGATCCGAATGTCACTGCATTGTCGACCGCCGGGCTGAGGGCCGAGCTGGTCAGGTGCAGACGATTCGAGGCTGCCGTGCCGAGGGTCAGGGTGTCCGAGGCATGCGTGTACTGGACATAGCCGGCGCCGACGTTCGCCACGTCGACAAAGGATAGTTTCGCCACGGAAGTCGAGAAGATTGAGATTCCGTGCGCGACTGCCTCAATCGTGCCGACACCCAAATCGGCCGCATTAGCGTCGGCGTTGGAAATAGCCTCGCCGCCGACGACTAGCGTGCTCATACCTGAAAGATTCGATACCTCCAGGTTATTGATGTACCCAGTGTCATCGACATTCAGATTTGTAAAGGTGGCGGTATTGGCCTTGATCTCTGTGGCGATGCCGGTGCCATTAAACCATTCGGAGATTTGGATTAGGTTATCGTCTACGTTGTTAAACCAATTGGCTCCAACGTAGGTATCCAGCGACGCGTCCGCCATCGGGCCATACGCATTCACTTTGACAACGTCAACCCAAGTGCGGGCGGCATAGGTTGCCGCCGCATCCGTAATGATATTTCCGCCTGACGTGCCGCTCGACATGGGACCTCACC
>JACCDG010215199.1_pt1 | contig 11067 bp, 9 predicted proteins | sample 7442471 | NCBI WGS metagenome assembly JACCDG01 (sample SAMN15323444, study PRJNA562643) | freshwater metagenome | isolation source: river surface water | place: USA:Blue River Watershed | collected 2017-08-17
CCTGGTCCCAGCCGTGTTCCAGCAGCAGCCAGCCGCCAGCGGCGAGGCGGCTGGGCGCCTGGGCGATGATTTGGCGGATGTCATCGAGGCCATCGGCACCACTTGTGAGGGCGCTCAGCGGTTCATGGCTCAGGGCGGTCAGGTGCGGGTCGCCATCGGCCACATAGGGTGGGTTGGAGACGATCAGCTCAAAGGGCCCCGGTACCTTGTCCATCCAGTGGCTGAGCACGCACTTCACCGGCAAATTCAGGCGCAGGGCGTTGGCAGAGGCCACGGCCAGTGCATCGCTGCTGGCGTCGACCGCTGTGACGCATGCAGCAGGGCGTTGGTGCTGAAGGGCCAGGGCCACAGCGCCGCTGCCGGTGCCCAGGTCCAGCACGCGGTCTGCCTGGCCCGCAGGCAGCAACGCCAGTGCCCATTCAACCAGGATTTCCGTGTCGGGACGCGGGTCCAGCACGCGGGCATCCACGTTGAGCGTCAGGCCAAAAAAGTCCTTGTGCCCGGTGATGTAGGCCACCGGCTCGCCCCGTAGGCGGCGCTGCAGGGCTTGGTCCCAGCGGTGTTGTTGTGCCTCGTTCAAGAGCTCGGTGTCGTGGGCCAGCAGCCAAGCGCGGTCGTGCAGCGGGCGTGCCAGGGCAAACAACAAGAGAATTTGTGCATCCACCCTGGCCAGTCCTTGACTCAGTGCTTGTTGCAGGCACTGCGCCACGCGGAGGCTGGTGTGCGAGGCTGTCACGCGGCCGCCCCGATTTCCAATGCCGCCAGTTGCTCTGCGGCTTCATAAGCCTGCAGCGCATCGACCACGTCTTTCAAATCGCCTTCCATGATGGTGAGCAGCTTGTACAGCGTCAGGTTGATGCGGTGGTCGGTCAGGCGCCCTTGCGGGAAGTTGTAGGTGCGGATGCGGTCGGATCGGTCGCCACTGCCGATCAGGCTTTTGCGTTCGGCGGCGTCTTTGGCGGCGCGCTCGGCACGGTCTTTTTCTTGAATACGTGCCGTCAGCACCTTCAGCGCTTGCGCCTTGTTGCTGTGCTGGCTGCGCCCGTCCTGGCATTCGGCCACGATGCCGGTGGGCAAGTGGGTGATGCGCACGGCCGAGTCGGTTTTGTTGATGTGCTGCCCACCTGCCCCGCTGGCGCGGAAAGTGTCGATGCGCAAATCCGACGGGTTGATCTTGATGGCCTCGGCTTCGTCGGGCTCGGCCAACACCGCCACCGTGCAGGCGCTGGTGTGGATGCGGCCTTGCGTTTCGGTGGCGGGCACGCGCTGCACCCGGTGCCCCCCTGATTCAAATTTCAGCGCGCCATAGACCTGATCGCCTTCGATGCGCACCACCACTTCCTTGTAGCCACCGAGTTCGCTCACCGATTCGGACACGATCTCGCAGCGCCAGCCCTGACTTTCGGCAAAGCGCGTGTACATGCGCAGCAAGTCGCTTGCAAACAGGGCCGATTCGTCACCGCCAGTGCCTGCCCGGATTTCCACGAAAGCGGGGCGGGCGTCGTGGGGGTCTTTGGGCAGCAGCATGCGCTGGAGTTCTGATTCCAGGGTTTGCAGCTCTGTGCTGGCGCTGTTGACTTCTTCTGCGGCCATCTCGCGCAAGTCGGGGTCGTCCAGCATGGCTTGTGCTGTGGCCAAGTCCGACGTGCGCTGCTGAAAACGGGCAAAGCGCGTGGCCACGGCGCTGACTTCGGCGTGTTCCCGCGAGAGCTTCAAAAACTGGGCCATGTCGCCCATGATGTCTTCACGCGAAAGCAAAAAGTCCAGCTCGGTCAGGCGCAATGCATACCGTTCGAGTTGCTGGATCAAAAAGGGTTTCATGAGACCAAAAATGGGGAGCGGCGTTTCGGTTTGGACATCCGCCGTGGGTCGGCGAACAAAGGGCGAGGGGTGGGGCGGTGTGGCAGCCGCCGAACCGCGAGGCCAATCGCTAACGCTCTTTGCGCAAGAAAACGCGCTGCACCGTTTGCAGCGTCTGCTCACGGTGTTCGGGGGCGCTGGTGCGCAGTTCTGCCAGGGCACCGTGCAGCATTTTTTGGGTCAAACCTTTGGACAGGGCTTCCATGACCGCCATGGGGTCGTCACCTCGCGCCAAGGACTTGCGGGCACGAGTCAACTCGGCATCACGCCATGCGTCGGCCTGGTTTTGCAGCTGCTGGATCAAGGGCACCGTGCCACGTTGGCCCATCCAGTGCATGAAACTTTGTACCCCGGCGTCGATGATCACCTCGGCCTCGGCCACAGCCGCCTGTCGGTGAGCTTGGCCCGATTGCACCACGCTGGCCAGGTCATCGACGGTGTACAGGTAAACATCGTCCAGCGACTTCACTTCGGGTTCGATGTCGCGCGGCACGGCCAAGTCGACCATGAACATGGGCCGGTATTTGCGTTTTTTCAGGGCCCGCTCAACCGCACCCAAACCAATCAAGGGCAAGGTGCTGGCGGTGCAGCTGATCACGGCGTCGAACTCGTGCAGCCGCTCGGGCAGGTCGGCCAAAGGCATGACCTCGGCCCCGAATCGGTGGGCCAGCAGTTCGGCCCGGTCCAGGCTGCGGTTGGCGATCACCATCCCTTTGGGCTGTTTGGCCGCAAAGTGGGTGGCCACCAACTCGTTCATTTCGCCAGCACCGACAAACAGGATGCGGATGTCCTTGAGGTCTTCAAACAACTGGCTGGCCAAGCGCACCGAGGCAGCGGCCATGCTGATGGAGTGGGCCCCGATTTCGGTGGAGCTGCGCACCTCTTTGGCCACTGCGAAACTGCGTTGGAACAATTGGTTCAGGGTGCTGCCCAAAGCGCCGGCTTGTTCGGCAGCCCGAACAGCGTCCTTGAGTTGCCCCAAAATTTGAGCCTCGCCCAAGACCATCGAATCCAGTCCGCTGGCCACCCTGAAGGCATGGCGAGCGGCTTCATTGCCTTCCAACACATAGGTGTGGGCGTGCAGTTCAGAGGCGTTGACGCCCCCGGTTTGGGCCAGCCAGGTCAAGGTGTCGTGCGTGGCTGCCTGGTCGGCAGCACAGTAAATTTCTGTGCGGTTGCAGGTCGACAAGATGGCGGCTTCGGGCTCTTGCGCGATCCGGTGGGCCAAATCTCGGCGCAAACCGTGCAGGGTGGGCACCAGTTTGTCCACGGCGAACGCAAACCGGCCGCGCAGATCCAGCGGCGCTGTGGTGTGGTTCAAACCGAGGGTCCATACAGCCATGAGGGGCATTATAGGTGCGGTGTGTCAACTTTGCTTGACACTGACGGTTTGAAGCCTGCTGACGTTGCTTTCCATGCACAATCCCCATTTTTGTCCTGAGACCGAGGACCATTGATCCACCCACAGACAAAACCATGAGCTACTGGCAACTCCTTGTGCACTTGTTCAATTTTGTGTTGCCAGCTTTGGTCATGTCAGTTTGCATGCCATTGGCGGGGCGCTGGGTCATGGGCCTTGGGGGGCCCAGCATGGGTCGTCGCATGGCAGTGCACGCGGTCTGCGGGGTGTTGGTGCTGGCAGCAGGTGTTTGGCTGCAAGGCCATGACGGGAAAATGAGCACCTACTTCGCTTTGGTGCTGGTGGCGGCCACTGCCGAATGGGTGATGCACCGAGGCTGGACCCGAAATGGCGTCCGGTGAGGTGTCCCGGTATGCTAACGACTTCAATGGAGATCATCATGATGGGAATCAAACGCCGTACTTTGGGTGTTTTGTGTGGCGTAGGCTTGGGTCTGACCTTGGGCAGTGCCTGGGCTTTCCCGACCAAACCGATTCGGGTGGTGATGGGTTTTCCTGCAGGTGGGCCATTGGATCAGCACGCCCGTTTGCTGACAGACCGGCTTCAAGTTCAATTGGGGCAGCCCGTCCTGATCGATTACAAAGCCGGTGCAGGTGGCATCGTGGGCGCGCAAGAGGTGATGCGCGCGGCACCTGATGGGCACACCCTGATGCTGGCCAACACCGGGGTGATGGTCATCAACCCGGCGCTCTACACCAAGCTGCCTTACAGCACGCTGCGCGATTTTGTTCCGGTGGCCCGCACGGCCATGCAACCGCTGGCCTTGATGGTCAACCCCAAAGTGCCCGTGAACAATTTGAAGGAGTTTGTGGCTTATGCCAAGGCCCGTCCTGGTCAGGTCAATTACGGCTCTGCGGGCAACGGCGGCAGCAGCCATTTGGTGCCCGAGATGTTCAAGTCGGCCACGGGCCTGTTCATGGTTCATATCCCTTATCGGGGCAGTGCCCCCGCCTTCACCGACCTGATGGCGGGCCAGGTGCAGTTCATGGCCGAAAGCATTCCGCAGGCAGCCCAGTACCACAAGCAAGGGAAAGTGCGCGCACTGGCCGTGACCAGCCGAGAACGCAACCCTGCCTTACCCGACATCCCCACCGTGATCGAGACGGGCATTGCGAATTTCGAGGTGGTGGGCTTTTATGGTTTTTTGGCCCCAGCGGGCACGCCTAAAGACGTGGTCAACAAGCTGAGCGACGCTTTCAAAGCGGTGATGAACCAGTCTGACATCCGCTCGCGCATGGTGACACAGGGGGCTGATCCGGCATACCTGGGGGCCGATGACTTTGCCAAATTTCTGACGGCCGAAATGCCGCGCTGGGCCGATGTGGTTCAGAAATCGGGGGCCAAGCTGGACTGACGCAGGCTGGTTCAGCTCGGGCTGAACAAGTCGACCCGGTCGGTGATGATGCCATCGGTACCCAAGGCCAAGAGATGCTGCGCTGCCCCATCGTCGTTGACGGTGTAGCTCAGGCACTTCATGCCTGCGCTGTGCACTTGGGACACGGTGGCTGCGTCCCACAAGGCGTAGTTGGCGACTACGGCCACGCATCCTAATTCTTGAGCTTTTTCAAACCAGCCGGACCACAGCGTGTCAACCAGCAGACCGCGTGGCAGCTCGGGTGCCGCTGTTTGTGCGGCTGCCAAAGCATCAGGTTTGAATGAAGTCAACAGTGGCGGCACTGCCGCGCCTTGCCAGAGTTGGGCGGCCTGACGCGCCACGGCCTCGCCCGTGGCGGCCTCGGTGCCTGGCGTGGGCTTGATCTCGATGTTCAGAAAGTACCCGTTGGCCATGCAAAACCGCGCCAGCGCTTCGAGCGTGGGCAGGGCCTCGCCAGCGTAGGTGCGTGAATGCCAGCTGCCCGCGTCCAGCTGCGACAGGGCATGCCAGGGCAGATCGCCGCCGATGCCTTGGCCGCTCGTGGTGCGCTCCAGTGTGGCGTCATGCATCAAAAACACCACACCGTCGGCGCTGAGCTTGGCATCGCACTCGAACATGCGGTAGCCGTGTTCTGCGCCCAGTCGGAAGGCGGCCAGGGTGTTTTCGGGGGCGAGCTTGCCCGCACCTCGGTGTGCGATCCATCGGGGGTAAGGCCAAGATGCGGTGCGCAGGGTCTGCATGGTCAGGCGATGCGTTTTTGGGTGAGGGCGTCAAACCAGTGCAGTTGCTCAGACCTTGGCGTGGCTTGAAAACCTTGGCCTGGTTCTGGTGCAGGCACCGAGGCATCCAGCCGCAAGGTCAGTGTTTCTTGCCCCAGGCGGGCATGCACCAAGCGCTCGGCCCCCAGCAGCTCCACGGTGTCCGCTTGCAGCGTCCAGGCGCCATCGGAACCGATGTCCAGGTGCTCTGGGCGGATGCCCAGAATGCGGCCTTCCGGGGTGTTCGGAGCATGTCTGAGCAAATTCATGGGTGGCGAGCCGATGAAGCTGGCCACAAAGGTGCTGGCCGGGCGGTTGTAGACCTCTTCGGGCGTGCCAAATTGTTCCATGTGCCCGCCGTTCATCACGATCATGCGCTGGGCCAGTGTCATGGCCTCGATCTGGTCGTGCGTGACAAACAGGCTGGTGATGCCCAATTCGCGGTGCAGTTTTTGAATCTCGAGCCGGGTCTGGGCGCGCAGTTTGGCGTCCAGATTCGACAATGGCTCGTCAAACAAAAACACCTGTGGCTGGCGCACGATGGCGCGGCCCATGGCCACGCGCTGGCGCTGGCCACCCGAGAGCTCGCGCGGCTTGCGCTGCAGCAGCTGGCTCAATTCGAGGATGCCTGCAGCCTTGTCCACCCGGGCCTTGATCTCGGCCACCGGCACTTTGGCGATTTTCAAGCCATAGGCCATGTTGTCGAACACGCTCATGTGGGGGTACAGCGCGTAGTTCTGGAACACCATGGCGATGTCGCGTTCGGCAGGCTCCAAGTCGTTGACGACCCGTTCACCGATCGAAATGGTGCCGCCCGAGATGTCTTCCAGGCCCGCCACCATGCGCAACAGGGTGGATTTGCCGCAGCCAGACGGTCCGACGATGACGACAAATTCACCGTGTGCGATTTCGGCGCTCAGGTCATGAATGACAGTGTTGGCCTTGGCCCCTTGGCCATAGGTTTTGAGGATGTGTGTGAGGGTGATGGAAGCCATATGTTTTTTGATCAGACGGGGACAGAGCAACGCTTCGCATTGGTCTGTCCCCGGCGTATTTATTTCTCCGTATCGACCAGGCCCTTGACGAACCATTTTTGCATCAGGATCACGACCAACGCCGGGGGCAGCATGGCCAGGATGGCGGTGGCCATGACCACGTTCCACTCGGTGTAGGCCTCACCCGCGATCAGGCGCTTGATGCCCATCACCACCGGGTACATGTCTTCATTGGTCGTCACCAGAAGCGGCCACAGGTATTGGTTCCAGCCATAAATGAACTGGATCACGAACAGGGCCGCGATCGAGGTGCGTGTCAGCGGCAGCAGGATGTCGATGAAAAAGCGCATGGGCCCCGCACCGTCCATGCGCGCAGCCTCGACCAGCTCGTCGGGCACGGTCAAAAAGAATTGCCTGAACAAGAAAGTGGCGGTGGCAGACGCGATCAGCGGCACCGTCAGACCCGCGTAGCTGTTGAGCATGCCCAGATTGGCCACCACTTCGTAGGTGGGCCCAATGCGCACCTCCACCGGCAGCATCAGGGTGACAAAAATCATCCAGAACACCAGATTGCGCAAGGGGAAGCGGAAATACACGATGGCAAAGGCCGACAACAAAGAAATGACAATCTTGCCAATGGCAATCACCAGTGCACTGATCAGGCTGACCCACATCATGGGAGCAGCGGCCGGGATGCGGCTACCGGCACTGGTCTCGCCCCCAAACAGGGCGGTTTGGTAGGTTTCCAGGGCGTGGTTGCCGGGCCACATCGACATGGGCACCGACTGAGCAATGTCGGCCGCACTTTGGGTTGAGGCGACAAAGGTCAGGTACAGCGGAAAGGCCACGATCACCACCCCCAGGATCAGCACCAGGTGGGACAAGACCGTGAGGCCGGGGCGTTTTTCAATCATGGGGCGCGCTCAGTACTGGACTTTTTTCTCAACAAAACGGAACTGCACCACGGTCAGGGCCACCACGATGAGCATCAGGATCACCGACTGCGCAGCCGAGCCGCCCATGTCCAGCGCCTTGAAGCCGTCGTAATAGACCTTGTAGACGAGGATGGCGGTGTCCTTGCCCGGGCCACCTTGGGTGGTGGCATCGATGATGCCAAAGGTGTCAAAAAAGGCGTAAACCACGTTGATGACCAGGAGGAAAAACGTGGTGGGTGACAGCAATGGAAACACGATGGTCCAAAAGCGGTGCCAAGGGCTGGCCCCATCGATGGCCGCCGCCTCCAGCAGGGATTTGGGGATGGACTGCAGTCCGGCCAAAAAGAACAGGAAGTTGTAGGAAATCTGCTTCCAGACCGCGGCCATCACGATCAAGGTCATGGCGTGGCCGGAGTCCAGCAGGTGGTTCCATTCGATACCCACCGAACGCAGATAAAAGGCGATCACGCCCATCGGTGAGGCGAACATGAACAGCCACAAAACGCCCGCCACCACCGGAGCGACCGCATAAGGCCAGATCAGCAAGGTTTTGTAAATGGCCGCGCCCTTGAGCACGCGGTCGGCCATGACGGCCAACAACAGCGAAATGCTCAGGCCAAAAAAAGCCACCAGCACGGAAAACAACGCTGTGGTTTTGAAGGATTCGATGTAAGTGCTGTCGGCAATCAGGCGCTCGAAGTTCTCCATGCCGACAAATTCGGTGCTGATGCCAAAAGCATCCTGGGACAACACGCTTTGGTACAAGGCCTGACCGGCGGGCCAGAAAAAGAAGACCAGCACAATGGCCATTTGGGGGGCCACCAACAACCAGGGCAGCCACCGGGACTGAAAGCGAACGCGTTTTTCCATGGAAGTTCAGTTCAGACAAGCTAAAAAGCTCAAAAAGCAGGGGCCCAAGGGCCCTGCTTTCAAGACACACGCTGGGCCGCAAACGGCCCAAGAAAGGTTTACTTGTTGGCTTTTTCGAACCGTTCCAATTGCTCGTTGCCCCGCTTGACCGCGGCATCCAAGGCCTCTTTCGGGGACTTTTTACCCGCCCACACTTGTTCGAGTTCCTCGTCGTTGATGGTGCGAATCTGGACGAAATTGCCCAAACGGATGCCGCGCGACTTGTCTGTCGTTTTGCGGATCATTTGATTGACCGAGACATCGGTGCCTGGATTTTGTTTGTAAAAGCCACTCTTGTCGGTCATTTCGAAAGAGGCGGGGGTCAAAGGCAAGTAACCGGTGCGCTGGTGGCTGCGTGCGTCCACTTCTGGTTTGGACAGGTGGGCAAAGAACTGGGCAACGCCCTTGTATTCCTCGGCCTTTTTACCCGACATCACCCACAAGCTGGCGCCGCCAATCACGGTGTTTTGCGGAGCTCCTGCCACATCGGGGTAGTAAGGCAGCGTGCTGATGCCACTGGCGAACTTGGCGTTGCGCTTGATGTTGCCGTAAAGCGCTGAAGACCCGGTCATCATGGCGCATTCACCCGAGACAAACACCGCATCGGCCGCATTGCCGCGACCTTTGTAGACGAACAAACCGGTTTTGGCCATGTTGGCCAAGTTATCGATGTGTCGCACATGCAGTGGGGTGTTGTAGGTCAGCCGGGCGTCAATGCCACGCATGCCGTTGCCCTTGGTGGCGAACTCGGTGTTGTGCCAAGCCGAGAAGCTCTCCAGTTGGGTCCAGCTCACCCAGCTGGTGGTGAAAGGGCACCTGTGGCCACTGGCTTTGAGTTTGCCGGCGGCCAGCGCCACTTCTGGCCAGGTTGTCGGGGGCTTTTCAGGGTCCAGGCCAGCAGCCTTGAAGGCGTCTTTGTTGTAGTGGAAGACGGTGGTCGAACTGTTGAAAGGAAAGCTCAGCATTTGGCCGCTCGGGGCCGTGTAGTAACCAGCCACGGCAGGCACGTAATTTTTGGGTTCAAACTTGATGCCGGCATCCGCCATGATTTTGCCCACAGGCACGATGGCTCCTTTGCTGGCCATCATGGTGGCGGTGCCCACTTCAAACACCTGCAGGATATGAGGCGCATTGCCCGCGCGGAAAGCGGCGATGGCTGCGGTCATGGATTCGTCATAGCTGCCCTTGAATGTAGGCACAATTTTGTACTGTGTCTGGCTCGCATTGAAGTCTTTGGCATGGTCATTGACCCATTCGCCCAGGGCGCCGCCCATGGAATGCCACCATTGGATTTCGGTTTGGGCTTGGGCGGACAGACTGGCCAAGCCCAATGTGAGGGCGCTGAGCGTGAGTTTCAGTGACATAAGGACTCCTGTGTGAATGATGAAGGTCCGACCGTCTCAAACGGCCAGACCTGTGGGATGACTGAAGTTGGACCCTGTCCATGGTGGTTCGGACCAATGACATTTGCATTAAAACGGTGTGAAGATTGGGTGACAACCCGGGGTTTCCATGAGATTCTGACAGGTGCCCCCACCCCCGGCGCGTGATTGTTGCACTGCGGTAACATTCAACCTCAGCCGTTATGACACTTGTTTCGGGTCTGGCTGACAGCGTCTTCCAAGACGACCATGACTGCGCCAAACCATGAATGCACCCACCACCCTTCAACAATTGATGCAAGCCGATGCCGATGCGCCGCGCTTGCGTGAGATTCCTTACAACTACACCAGCTTCTCTGACCGGGAAATCGTGCTGCGTTTGCTGGGGGATTCGGCTTGGGATCTTCTGAATCAACTGCGTCAGGAGCGTGGAACGGGCCGTTCGGCCAGGATGTTGTACGAAGTCTTGGGCGACATTTGGGTGGTCGAGCGCAATCCTTACCTCCAGGATGATTTGTTGGACAACCCGGGCCGCCGCAAGATGTTGGTGGATGCCCTGCATCACCGCCTGGGTGAAGTGCAAAAACGCCGCACCCCAGGTGTGGACGCCGCTCGGGATGCCTTGGTTGGCCAATTGCTGGCTTTGGCCACTCAGGCTGTCAGCCAATTCAGCGAACGTTTCACCCGCATGGCCAAGCTGCGCAGCCAGGTGCAAAAGACCCTGGGGCGCCTGACGGCCAAGGACAACATCAAGTTCGACGGCCTCTCGCGGGTCAGCCATGTGACCGATGCCACCGACTGGCGCGTGGAATACCCCTTTGTGGTGCTCACGCCCGACACCGAAGAGGAAATGGCGGGCCTGGTCAAGGGATGTATCGATATCGGCCTGACCATCGTGCCCCGGGGCGGCGGCACGGGCTACACCGGCGGCGCGATCCCACTGACCTGGAAGAGCGCGGTCATCAACACCGAAAAGCTCGAAGCCATGACCGAAGTCGAGATGGTCGATCTGCCGGGCATCGCTCACAAAATCCCGACCATTTGGACCGAAGCCGGTGTGGTCACCCAGCGAGTGGCCGATGCGGCCGAGCGCGGCGGTTTCGTCTTTGCCGTGGACCCCACTTCGGCCGAAGCCAGTTGCAGTGGCGGCAACATCGCCATGAACGCGGGCGGCAAAAAGGCCGTGTTGTGGGGTACGGCGCTGGACAACCTGGCCAGCTGGCGCATGGTCACGCCCGATGCCGAATGGCTGGATGTGGTGCGTATGGACCACAACATGGGCAAGATCCACGATGCCGATGTCGCCACCTTCGAGCTGCGCTACTTCAAGGCCGACGGCAAAACCCCGATCCGCACCGAAACCCTGACCATACCGGGCAAGACTTTCCGCAAGGAAGGCCTGGGCAAGGACGTGACCGACAAATTTCTGAGCG
>JACCDG011845027.1_pt1 | contig 11065 bp, 20 predicted proteins | sample 7442471 | NCBI WGS metagenome assembly JACCDG01 (sample SAMN15323444, study PRJNA562643) | freshwater metagenome | isolation source: river surface water | place: USA:Blue River Watershed | collected 2017-08-17
AAGGACCCCTTGCGATCCCTTCCAAAAGGATTGCCCTCCACACCCTAGCGCCCCAAGAGCGGCCGATGAGGTGACCGGGATAAAAACCCCGGGACAAGCAAGTGGGGAGGTCGAGGACACTTCTGAAAGCGATCCTGAGACGTGGAGCAACCACGGATAAACAGGAGACCCTACGCATGGCACGAGTTCGAATTGAAATTGAGCGCTACACCCCGAAGCTGAAAGGCATGAAGGGGCGCAACATGCGGGGCGCGGACGGCCGGTTCATGATCATCTTTGAAGACAGCGAGAGCGATGCGCTTGCTGAAATCCGGTCGCTGCGCAACGCTGGTGCGTTTGATGAGCCTTACAATTTCAAACAAGCCAAGCTCTACGACGCCGAAAAGTTCAACGCTTGGGTGGCCGGAATCATCAAGGAAATGCCGAAGCCGATCCGCGTCGTCAACGAGCCATGAACCTCTGAGCCCTTCGGGGCTCCACTTCTCAGGATCGCAACTGAATAGCGGTGTGCTGCTGGAATAACCCGGCAGCCATCCCCTACTCAGGAAAGGAAAATCAGCAAATGACCAACCTTGAAAAGCGCCTCGCGCGGATCAACGCCATGGAGCGGGCAGACAAGAACCGCTTCCAGCCCAACCCTAACGGAGAAGGCTACTTGACCCGGGCAGAGCGCTACCAAGAACTTCGCTGGGAGATCCAGCGGCGGATGAAGTGAGGAACCAGCAAATGACGAACTACACAAGCGCAGATGCCATCCGGGTTCGCAATCGGATGGAGGCAGACGCCCGCGAGCAAATCAGGCTCATCAAGAGCGAGCTGGAAGCCTACGGGAACTACTTCTACCCAGGCGAAAAGGCCAGACTGAAAGCGATCCTGCGCAACTACGAAACGCTCATTTCGTCGCTTGAGGCATGAGCAGCGGTGCGGGCAGCAGCCCTGCGGAGATCGGAAACGGTCTCCAATGGCCTGCACCACAGCAGGAAAACACAGGCACCCGCCTAAAACTCAGGAGCACACGCTTATGAAAGTTGTAGCAAATAAAGTCCTTTGGCGCTTCGTTTACGCAGTCGTTCCCACGACGTGGAAATCAAAACAGGCCCAACGCTTGTACGATGCCGCCATGGAAAAAGAGCGTTCTGGTGATTGGTCTAAAACGGCAGTCACGGGAAGCGTAAGAGCCGCCACTCATAAGACCACCATCCCGAACCTGTTCGAGCCATCGTTTGGCTATCGAACGCCCGACGAGGCCATCACCGCAATGATGGAGCGCCATATCGCGGATCTTCGCCGACAGGCGGACAGGCTAGAGAACGTCATGCGCGCTTACGGGCCGTCAGTATTCCGCACACAAGTTGCGGCTCTTCAGGCCCCATACCACCCGTTCGACGCAGAGACCGCTCTGCTCAGCGTTATTAACGGCGGCCATGACGAAATCTGGGTGCACGGCGTCCATTTCATCAGGGACGAAAGCCGAGCATTTGTGCGCGCTGATTGACGCCAGCGGTGCGGCCCTCTGTTAAAGGGGGCCAATCCCCTGCCGTCGCAGGAACGACGGGAATTTCCCGTCGATTCGAAAAGCCCCAGGCGCGTCAACGCCCAGGGCCAATTTAGAAGTCAACCAACCCTAGCAAGGAAGATCGACAATGAAACCTCATATCATCAAGAGCCCAGGGGCGCTAGCCCTTGGGGTGTTTTTTGCCTGTGTAACAGGAGTGACCATTCTTAAAGACGTGGTTATGGATGGCGCAGAGTTCAACCTAGTCCACCTCCAGGCTTTGGCGGCCATGGTCGCTGCCATCGCTGCCGGCCACTACATCATCCCAACGCTCAAGCAAAAGCGGATCCTGGCGCCTATTGGCCTTGCTCTGGTGTTTGCCGCTGCGACGGGATACGTGGTCGTCTCTGCCGGTGCGCGTAATGCCGAGACCGCCGGGATGAAATCCCAGGCTATCGAGGCACGCAATGCGGAACGGGCTTCTGCCCGGAACGTGCTGGCCAAGGCCGAAGCGGACACGATCGCCGCTAAGGCTGCTGCGGAGGCTGCCATCAAGGCTGCCGCCGTCGAGTGCGCCAGCGGCCGAAAGGGCAAGTGCCTCGGTAAGGAAGCAACCCGCGAAGCGGCTAAGGACGATCTGGCGAAAGCCAAGGACACCGAAAGCCTGAAGCGCGGCCAGATGCTTCTGCTGGGACCGGATGAAAACCCGTTCGAAGGCTACCATCACGCCGGCCGGACGTTCGAATCTCTCGGCATCGGACAAACGGCCACGACGGAAGCCAAGCTTGAACTGCTGATGCCGTTCGCCCTTGTGCTGATTTCCGAAATGGCCACGCTGATCTTCATCGGCATCGGGCTCGGACACGTCCAGCCCCCGGCAGTCACGTCCGAACGTCCGGCTATTGCATCGGACACGTCCGGACAGACAGACTATCCGGCACTATCCGATGCAGACCTGTCCAATGTACGGATGCTGTTTGTAGCAAATGATGATCCGTCCGGCCCTAAAGGCGGGACCAAGGTCATCCGTCCGGAACGCTGGACCCGTGAGGAAGTCCGGGCCGATCTTCAAGCCCGGATCGATAACGGCGAAAGTTTCCCTTCCCAGCGTGCTATGTCTCAGATGTACGGGGTTCCTACCTCGACGCTCTCGGACTGGTTTAGAGTTTGGTCAGAGGAAGGTGCCGAGATCGAGCGCGTGAAGGTGGGCAGAAGGAAGGTTGTTGGAGCTTAGTATTCACGACAGATTGGCACGAAAAATTGGCATAAATGGAGCCCTGGGGGAGACCTCGGGGCTTTTTTTTATCCCGTGATCCAGACCATCACCACTACAAGCCCCATCAGCATCGCCCAAGCTACAATAGGCATGGCAACAAATACGATGCTGTCCTTGATATCCGTGTCGTCTTCGTACTGCTTGCGCTTGCTCATTTCCTTATCCTCGGTTCTGTTTGTATGGATGCACGCGCTTGCCTCTGGCACCAACCATGTCACGCGATCGATCACGGCTCGCGCCGAATCTTGAGTTGCAGTATTCGCAGCTACGTACCGTTCTGCTGCCGCCATGAACAGCAAGGTGTCGTCTGCATTAACGAACCTAAGCGCCATCTGCTTGCTCATTCACCACCCTCAAAGATCATGGCCAACGGGCCTAGCTTCTCTTTCACGGCTTTAATCTGATGGTCGAGGTAGGAGAATTCACGCTCGTCCACGCTTGAGCCACAAATGTTTCTCGCACATCGCCTTAGCCTTTTTTTCACTATAGGCGATCCCGCACCTACTGCCTCTCACGTAGCAGTGCCAAGTAGTTGAGTGTTTTTCTATGTAAAGCGCTCCATCTTTGGTCTCGCGCGACCAAGTCGTCGGTGACTGCCAGTTCATAGCCATCACTTCCCCCGTCCAAACTTTTGTTTCAGAACCCCCTATGGCTTGATAGAGGTCGCTTGCTGCGTCTTCGACGGCTTTGAGTTTCAATCGCAGTTCCGGAGTGCTTAGCCCCGGATGCCCGGCAAGCAATTCTTCGACCATGACGCTGATCGTATACGCGCGGTCGAGCGCTTCGTGACGCAATGCGTCCGTGGGTGTTTTCATTTCTCACCTTCCTCGTCATCATGAGCCCACCCCATGCGCCCGATAGCAGTCCCACAAGCGGCGCATTTCATCAGTGGGAAATCTCCCACACGATCCTCGACAAGTGTGAACGTCTTGTTCCGGCAGATGCCGCAGCATATCCACGAAGCCTTTTCCTCGTCGACATGCGGAGACCTAAATCTCAGCGTGATCACGTCTGCCGTCATGACACGCTCCGTTTTTCATCGTCCGAGTCGTCGCGAAGAAAAGAAACGCCATTTGCGTGCTTTATAATAACACACTTCATATTCGCGGCTCGATTCAACTCGTCCCAAGTGATGACGGCTTCCGGACGGTCGGTTCTTGCCAGGAGCGCCTTCGCGACCATGTCAATGACGTGATCCGTCGTTTCGGAGTCAAGCGTGTTCGGTGTGATCCTCGTCCTCATGCTGCCTTCCCCTTCCTCTCGAACTCCCGTTTGACCTCTCTCGCAAGATCATAAAACAGGCTGTCATCATCCCAAGTCTCAATCCCATTGCACTGGGCAATGGTGTGGATTTCCATTTCGAAAAATTCCCTCTGGAACTCCGGTCCCATGTCCCAAAACGCTTTGCGCAGGCCTTCCGCATTGACGCCCAAGGCCTGGATCACCAAGCCCTCAAGCCTGCGTGCTATTGGAAAACTCTTCACCCAAACGCGAAACAAAACCCGTTGCTCGTAGTACGCAGACGCGCCGTCCAGGTGCGAGCTGATCGTGTCTTCTAGCGCCCGAGTGATACCCAATTTGATCGGCCGCCCGCCCCGGTTGTCGCCCATCTTACGCGGCACGACATCGTTAGGACCCGCCACGTACACTGCGCAGTATTCGTGCCTCCTGAATACCCGCCGAACTGCATCGTCGATGGCCTTTTTGCTCACCCGCCAGCCTTTCGGAACAGACGCGCACATGCAATGCCGTACTCTTTCCGAACGTCTTCCTCGTCGCGTCCTGTCATCTCTGCGATCTGTGTAAATGAATAGCGGGGAATCGCAGCCCGCCAGCGCATCAGCGATTGCATCCGTCTGGACAGGTCGCGCATCCAGTCGAGACATCCAGCGTCTAGATCGGACAGGTCTCGACGTGTCGGCATCCAGCGTGCGGGACGCGGGGACAGGTCTGACACGTCGACAAACACGTCGCGGTAGTCCTCGTCCCGGAACCATGCCAGTTTTCCAGACCGGCTGGAGGACAGCATCTTTTTGACGACGGACGCCGAGACGATCAGATCCCTTGGCCATGCTGCCGGCGACACGTCGGGCCGGTCCCGATAGATCGCGTCGACAGTTCGGAGTGCTCGCAAGGTGCGGGCTTCTGCTTCATCGACGGTCTTGGGTCTTTCGTCCGCGCGCCCAAGAGTGACATGCGGATAGGGCCAGCGGTCTACGTCACGCACGGCGGGGTCTGGTAGGCTTTCCGGCTTGGGCTTGGTCTCAACCCATGCAACGGGTTTCTGCACCGTAGCGGGCTCTGGCAGGGCTTCTGGCCATGTCTCGACATTGACCGGACGCCATAGGGCTGGACGTGCAAACTTTGGCAGGTCATCAGATTTCCGTGCCGTCCCTACGCGATACACGGGGCGGCCGGAACGGGTGAACTTGATGAAGCCCATGACCTCGGAATCCCCCAGCGTGAACCACACGGGTACGCCTTCGATTTCGAGGGCAGAGATTGGGTAGCGGTCAGTCTGCATAAGGCGCCCCCGTTTGCTTAAACATTCCAAAACGTCATTGCGATTCCGACGAACACACCCACACAGCCTATCGCATAGGCAAGGAACGAGGCTGACCGCAACCCAGCCAGAACTAAGTAGCCGGACACCACCACGGCTATAACGCCGACGTGAACAACATCATCTGGCGCCATGCTGCCCCCCCCCTCAATTCCAATGCTGCCCAAGGAACGACGGCAGTGATTGCGGGGGCTGTTGCACAACCCTATCGAACGGTTGCGACTGCATCAGCGCTAGGGCTTCGTTGAAAGCCATGGCGTTGAGTTGGCGCAGCCGATTAAGCCCCTCCTCGATGCGCTTGGTGTTTGCGACTTCCGTCCGGAACTCTGCTGCTGTTCTTTCTGATCTCATGATCAGGTCGTTGAGTAGTGTTTCAAGTTCTGCGCTCATAGCCTCTATTCCCCCTTCTTTTTCCCCACTGGTGAAAACAACCCCAACAACTGCGGACGCTGTACCCTCATCTTCTTTGACTTCCGCTGCCTAATCTTGGCCGCCGCGTCTTTCTTCCAGCCCGGTATCTTCTCAAACGTGACCTTGAGTTTCCCGTCGACCATTTCCTGGCGGACCCGATAGCCCTTGACGGAACGGGAGGTCATTGCGCCGCCTCCATGGCGTCCAGCAGCGCGCGATCATCAATGGACCGTCGCTCTGCAATTCTGCAGTAGTCCGCGCTGATGTCTATGCCGATACACGAGCGGCCAATGTCACGAGCAGCAAGAGCGGTGCTTCCGCTGCCAATAAATGGATCAAGCACTGTGCCACCGACCGGACAGCTCATTTCGATAAGCGGCTGCAGAACGGCTACGGGCTTTTGGGTTGGATGCTCCGCCGTCCCATGGCACGAACGGTAGAACATAACCGACCGCATCAGTCGGGGGCCGCCGTCTTCGCTGCGGTAAGTAGATCCCGCAATTTCTCCCCATTGTGGTGGGCGCTGCTTGCGGCGTACCACCTTTGAGCGCGCATCGTTTGTGAATAGCGGTCTATTGTAGACATCCGACCATTTCACATCGCTCTTGTACGCATGGACAGCTATTTCATGAACTCGACGCAGGCGGTCGTTAGCCGCGTTCGATCCATTGTGTTTTTCCCAGACCACATCTTGAGCAATGTTCCAGCCAGTCCAATTTGTAGCGATGTGAGATTTTAATGAACCAAATACCCATATTGACCCGTCCCGGCGCAGCACGCGCCGCACTTCGGACAACCATCCCACCGGAGCACGGTCCCAATCCAGTGACGTCTCCCCATAAGGTGGATCTGTCACGCAGCAGTGCACGCTTTCGTCAGGCAAGCCGCGCAAGCCTTCGAGCACGTCCGCATTGATGATCTGCACGGTCATGCTTCCACTTCCTGCCTAAGAGCTTCCCCAAAAGCTTTAGTCGCCCTCATGCAATGGGATCTCATCCTGTGCTCCCAGTTATCGCAGTCGTCGTCTAGACCGTCTCCAGATGCCCCACGCTTGCGCGCCAGCAGGCGTTCTTGAGTTACGTGCTGTCTGACAGCCACCAGATCAATCCGCCCGCCAGCGGCCCTGTGTGAGGCGATTTCAGGGGCAATGGCTTTCGCAGCCTCGACGTTCCTCAGAAACTCCCGGTCGTGGACGATTACGGCATACCGGTCCATGGCATGACTGATCGTTGAATGGTCCCGCTGACAGCGCCGGCCGATGTCAGTCACGGAATACCCTGCGTCCCTCAAAGCCGACCACAAGGCCCAGCGGATGCGAACCAAGGGCATGTGCTTGCAACCTTTGCGATTGAGATCGTGTTCTGAAATCTCAAACACTTTGCAAAATGCAATTGCGAGATCTGTGTAGGTGATGGAAGGTTCAGACATGGGTCAATCCTCGACAACCGTAAAGGACGCAATTTGCTCGTGAAACTGCATGGTGACGGTTCCGGGCCGACCCATCGTGCGCCAGTCTTTGCACTTGTCGACCTTCACAAAAGTCTTGGACGTATCGCTCTTGTTCCGTCCTATGATTATGCCATGATCCGCTTTGTTTTTCCACGCCGCAGAGCCAGAAACGTCGTAAAGAGAAAGGTCATCAAACGCTTTTGCATCAGCGGCTTTTCCGGGATGCGTAACGATGATGACCGCGATCTGATAGCGCCGCGCAATCCGCTTCAGTTCGCGTAGGGCCGAGTTAGTGTAAGCCGTCTCGTTCTCGCGAACATTCCAGACGTGTTCGATCTCGTTCCACGGGTCGATCAGGACCCACTTGCACCCGTGTCGCGTAGCTGCCTCATGGATGGCGCCTTGCAGCCATTTCAGGTCAAAACTGATCTCGTCGTCTTCATCCTCTTTCGGGCTGATGGCGTAGAACATGCGCCGCGCCCAAGCCTTTGCATTCGACGTGACAATCTCGTCGTCGCCTTCCTTCTTGGACCACGCCTTCACGTAGCGGATGATGTCCGAGCGGTTGCGATCGATGTTGTCTTCAAACTGAAAGATCGCGCCTTTCAGTCCGTGGATGCGGGCAAGGTTCATGCACAGCGATAGCGTCCATTGGCTTTTGCCAGAGTTCGGCACGCCCGTGACAACAATTAACTCCGGGGGGACGATGATCATGTGATTGTCCATCCGGCCCCAACCAGTTGAGTAGGTCTTGAGCACGCCACGCTCTGGAATATCCACGAGCGGCACGAGCTTGTTCGGCACGAGCGGACGCGCCTCGTCGATCATGTGCATCAGGATATCCGCGCCGTTTTCGTGCTTCATCAACACGTCGTTGGCGTCTTTGCATCCAGACGGATATTCCACCACGTAGCACCTAGAGCGGCCCAGCCGGATTGCCAGCTCATCGCGCAGAACGCCACCCGGCTTGTCGTTGTCGGTTGCAAGAATGATCTTGCTGAACCGCTCGATCTCAGGCTTCAGCCGGTTCCCGTCCCAAAGGTACGCGAACTGCCGGTCTTCGCTTGGAACGATGTCGCCTTCCCCTGGCTTGCCGGCAGCGCCATTAGGTACGGACACGACGCGTGTCGCCCCCGCTGCCAGCCACGACGCGGCGTCGATCTCCCCCTCGCAAATGATCAGGGGGATTTCCTCGCGACACGGTTCGCTCAGGCAGTCCTCGTTGAACATGGACAGCGCCACTCCGGACGGCTCGATGAAGAACGTTTTGCCCTCCGTCCCGTCCTCGTTGCGGATCCGCCTCCGTACCTTGCGGAACATCAACGCGCCGTTCTTGCGAAACTCGAACGCCAAGTCGCTCCCCCTCGACACAAACCCCATCTCGGCCGCGATCTCGCACGGGATCTTTCGGTCCTGTTCCAGCCATTCCGCGTGCGTGCTGTTGAGTTCCAATCGTGCGAGCATTGAAGCTTTCCCCCTCGTCGTAAAATCTTGCATGTGCCCATCCGCAATGGATGCAGTTGAAGCCAACGCCACGGCCATCAATCCAGATTGCGAGGCACTTCTTTTTCCGGTTTGCAGGCTTGCGTAGGTGCGAGCACTGCGGGCATGTCGTGTTGTGCTTGCCGTTGGCGTGCGATGGGATGGCAACCCGCTCCTGGCTCAGGATTTCATCCAATGAGAGCATCGGGATCGCCCCTCTCGAAAACGGCCCCAGTGCCCTCGACCACCTTCCGGATCTCTTCCTCGGTGCGGTGTTTTGGGTTGATCCGAATAACATCCTCACAAACGCAGATGCACTCTGCGACTGTCGGGAAAAACGGGTCTTTGCGCGTGCGCAGGATGCGGGCAGCAGCCCTTTCCAGCGTCACGGCATCGAACTGGCACAACTGATCGAAGTAGACGTTGGCGAGCGCAGCCCCGTTGTTGACGTCATCTGTCGGAGGCCGGAAGCACGGCGCCAGGCGCTCCAGAAAAAGCTTGGCGAAATCCCGTTTCGACGTGACCATGTCAATCCCCCTCTAGCAAAAATTGTTCGATAGCCTGACGCATGACGCCGCCGCGCGATTGCTTTTGAGGCGGTGGGCCAGCACCGGAGTTGACCGCGTGCGCGCCGTTCCCGTAGCCGCCGTCAATCAGCTTCGCAAAATTCTCCGACTTGCATATGAACTTTAAGTCGGCTTTCCATCCGCGCTCCGTCATCCCGCGCAAAAGACTGGATCGTTCCGTGTTCGCGAGCGCCACCTGCCAAACGTCAAGCATCTCGGTAACGCCGCGAGGCGCAACGGCGTGCTGGAACATCCGGGCCGCAATTTTCTGGCCGTAAACCTCGAACGAGCTATCGCGAGGGACTGGCAGACCGCATACCGCTGCCAGTGCTTGCCACTGCACGAACGCTTCACGAGCCGCCTCACGGTTGATCGCCTTCCGATCAACCTCTACCGTAGGTTCTTTTGTTATCTTGTTAGTCTTGTTATCCTTATATTGTTGTTGTGGTGCTTGTTCCTTTGCGTGTTGCGGTGCTTGTTGTTTTGCTTGTTGTTCAGTGCCGAGAGATGGCGATGTATTTAGCTGATAAGTGTCGTAATTACAGACGGTTATGACCGTAGCGGACTTTCCGATTTGCTTGTTGTTGTGCTTGTTGCTTTGCATGTTCCTTTGCATGTTCCTTTGCATGTTGTTGCCCTCATCGACGCCTGGGGCGAACTTGGAAATCATGCCGTCTGCTTCGAGCTTATCGAGCCAAACCCGCACCGCCATCGGAGTCCAATTCCAGCGGTTAGCCAGCCAAGAGACGGCGCCTACCATCTGGCCACGGCGCAGAGCCATCTTGCGGCCGCCGTTGACGACCTCGCCGTCCTCATACTGGCATTCCATAATCAGATCGACGAATGCGAGCGCTGGCTGCATCGCGCCGCGCGTCGGATCGGCCGGTTTGGCGAACAGGTGAAAGCCGACCAGAGGATGCCCGCGCATCGCTCTGGAAATTGCGACCCAGCCGCGCTCCGAACGATCAAAAACGGGACCGCCATTATGGCCAATCGAGCCCATCACTCACGCCCCCCAAATACGAAGGCGGTCAATCGCGCGCTGCGCAACGGATCGGGACAGAAGGTGCCAGCAGTACAGTCCGACGATCATCCGCTTTACGAGCGAACGTCCGAACCCATAGGCAGGCCTGGGATTGTCGTTTACGGCCCGGATAATCAATCGTCCGGATTCGTCCGGCGCCTTAGAAAGGCCAGGAATATCGCGCATAAAGCCGCGAGTTTCACGGTCCGTCCGGACGTTCCCCCCGTGTTGCGTTGTCCGGGCGGATTGTGAATTAGGGCCGCTAGGCTTGTAATCCTGATCAATATGTAGTATCGGCATTTTGTGTTGCCTTGCTATCTAGTTGCGTTGTTGTCTTGTGATCTTGCGTCTGTTGTCTTTGTCGTTGCCCAGAAGTGAAGCTGCTGCTGACTAACTCGACCGCTACGAACGGTCCTGACACAAACCCCAGATGATCCGCCGATCATCCCAACCCATATTCGAAGCCCTTGGACTTGCAGGTCTGAGGGCTTCCTGCTTTCTAGGTGCAGTCTGTGCACCCACACTGCTTGCCGTGTACGGGTCTGCGCACGAGGCCTACAGGGCACGCGCTGAACCCGGCCTGTTTCCTTGCCTCGATCTCATCATCCGAGCCCCATCCCGTGTAGACGATCCACACGTCGCGCTCGCTAGATGCCATCCCAACAAAGACAGGTGCGCCCACCTTGTTGAATACAGCCCACGGCTCGTTGGTCTGCTTCGCAGACATCAGACGGCCCTCCCCATTCTCTCAGCCGCCAGTGCGCGCGGTTGAGCCTTGCGCGCGGCATCTAAAAGCTCG
>JACCDG011869159.1_pt1 | contig 11065 bp, 8 predicted proteins | sample 7442471 | NCBI WGS metagenome assembly JACCDG01 (sample SAMN15323444, study PRJNA562643) | freshwater metagenome | isolation source: river surface water | place: USA:Blue River Watershed | collected 2017-08-17
ATTCGGAAATCGACACCATTGAGCGCGTTGAAATTTTACGCCAGCTCAGGCTCGGTGTTTTTGACGTCTTGATTGGTGTGAATCTATTAAGAGAAGGTTTGGACCTCCCCGAAGTTTCGTTGGTGGCCATTCTAGACGCCGACAAAGAAGGTTTCTTAAGGAACGAACGCTCTTTGGTCCAAACCGTAGGGCGTGCGGCCAGAAACGTCAACGGCAAAGTACTGATGTATGCCGATAAAATGACACCTTCCATGCAGCGCACCATTGACGAAACCGCGCGCCGCCGCCTGACCCAAGAGGCCTACAACACCGCACACAATCAGGTACCTCAGGCCCTCAATAAATCCAAAGACAAAATCTTGGAGTCGACTAAAGTAGCAGACGGCGACCAAACCACGCGTCAGGTCAAGCAACTGCAAAAAGAGCAGCACCAAAACGCTCCCGAGCTCCAAAGCGCCATGAACCCTGAAGAGCGCGCTCAAGAAATCAAGGCGCTCAAAAAACAAATGGAGCGCGCCGCCAAAGACCTCGACTTCATCGAAGCAGCCCGCATCCGAGACCTCATCAAGGCACTTGAAAAATCAAATTAAAACACCTAAATCCTTCATACATGACAACAGCAACTCCTTCAAAAGCACTCAAGCAATTCAGAATCATGGCCATCGCCGAGGGCTTCTCGTGGCTCGCCCTTTTGGTAACCATGTATTTGAAATATGGCCTAGATATGCCCGAACCCAACAAAGTGGTCGGTTATATCCATGGTTTTTTATTCCTGATTTACTGCTTCTATATTACCTATTTCCTCTTTGAAGAAAAATGGAAATTTGGCAAGTGTTTGGTGCTTTTCATTACCGCATTTTTACCTTTTGGCACCTTCTGGGCCGAGCGCAAGTATTTGAGATAAAAGTGTCTCAATCATTGATTATTATTAAATTCAAGTCACGTTAAACTCAACATTATGTTTCGCTTACTCAAAAAAATCCTACTCGGTCTATTATTGCTCATCGGTATCTTACTGATTGTTGCGTGGTTCCTTCCTACTGAAATTGAAGTAACCAGAAGCACCACTATTGCTAAAAATCAATCAGAAGTATTCAGTTATATTAGGCTGCTCGAAAACCAACCTAAATATGGCGTGTGGTGGAAGGCAGACCCCAATATGAAAATTACCAACAGTGGCACAGACGGCCAAGTAGGCTATGTGCATGGCTGGAACAGCAAAGACGAAAACGTGGGTGAAGGGCAGCAAAAAATCATAAAAATCAGCACCGATTCTTTGGAAAGCCGAATGGACATCGAACTCAAATTTATCAGACCTTTCGAGAGTACCAACCCGTCTTACATGCAAACCAAACAAGAGGCAAGCAATAAAACCGAGGTGGTTTGGTCTATCACAAGCAAAATGCCCTACCCTTTTAACCTCATGGGTGCAGTCATGAACATGGAAGACATGCTCGGCTCTGATCTTGAAAAAGGACTAAAAAACTTAAAGGTGCTGCTAGAAAAAGAAGATTATTAACTTTGTTTAAAATTGTAACACATGTCTAATCACTTACTCAAAGGAAAACGCGGTATCATCTTTGGTGCCCTCAACAATCAAAGTATTGCTTGGAAAGTAGCGGAGCGCGCTCATGAAGAAGGCGCAACGTTCGTTCTGACCAACGCACCTATCGCAATGCGCATGGGAGAAATCAATGAATTAGCTAGCAAAACAGGTAGCCAAGTGATCCCTGCAGATGCCACTAACCTTGAAGACCTCGAAAACTTAGTTACCAAAGCACAAGAAATTCTTGGTGGTAAAATTGACTTCGTTTTGCACTCTATCGGGATGTCGCCAAACGTTAGAAAAGGCAAGCACTACACTGAAAACGACTACAACTACTATGGTCAAACCATGGATGTTTCAGCGATGTCTTTGCACAAAACCTTAGCTACCCTTTACAAGCACGACGCCATGAACGAATGGGGATCTGTAGTAGCGCTTTCTTACATTGCTGCACAACGCATCTTCCCTGACTACAACGACATGGCAGACGCAAAATCTTTACTTGAGTCTATCGCACGTTCTTTCGGTTACCACTACGGTATCAAGAAAAAAGTGCGCGTCAATACCATTTCGCAGTCACCAACAGTCACCACAGCTGGTCAAGGGATCAAAGGGTTCACAGAGTTCATCAACTTCTCTGAGCAAATGTCGCCACTCGGCAACGCAAGCGCTATTGCCTGCGCAGACTACTGCATCAGCATGTTCTCTGACCTCACCAAATACGTCACGATGCAGAACCTCTTCCACGACGGCGGCTTCTCCAACACTGGCGTCACCCAACAAGTCATCGAACGCTTCGGCGATCAGTAATATTCAAATTATTTTGAACAAAAAAGGCCGCAGTAGCGGCCTTTTTTGGTTTTGGAGCTATTCAATATTAATTATCAAAACCTCACCCCAACATTAAGTTGGAGGTTGAGTTGCCCGTATTTGATGGTGTTTTCTTGTAAGGCGGTGCCAGTAGATGAAAAGCCTCCACCATTTGGTATCCTTCTCGAACTGTAACTATCAAAAGTATACGAGAGTTGATTCGAAGGTTGATATTTGGCCCCTACTTCAACAAAGGCTCCTTTGTAAACATTTTTACGCATACTCATACCCAATTCAAAGCCATATTTTGGCTTGTCTAGCGTAGGCACTGTGCTTTTATTGAAGTAAATGGCACCCTGCCCATCCAATTCTAAATAGATTGGTTTAACTTCAAAAATGTAATCATGCTGCTGAATCCTATTGTAATACATTGCGGCACTTACTGAAATTTCATCAATCCAATGTTTAATTTGAAAATTGTGTTCAATACCTAGAGAAATATAAGAGCTTTTGAAGGTATTTTTAAAATTTCCGTAAATCGAATCTAGTTCTGGATGTTGCGCGTGATCAATAAGCGCATTGTAGTTGCTGATATTGTATTTCTCATTACCAGTCATTACCCCTACTTTGATGGCCCACTTGTTAATCGGACTAAAAGAATAATTCAAACCACTAAAGTAGGAAGACGCATAAAGCTGAATGTTTCCACTGGCATAGGGACTGAATTCTAAAGACGCATTTTGATGTATCGGAAAAAATCTTGACTCAGAAAACGTGATTTGATGTCTTTGAGCAAAAAGTACTGCTGGGCTCAATAAGAGCAGAAAAATTATATTTCTCATTTGCTGATTTTTAATAAATTTCTATAATCCCGTAATAATAGTACTCCTTCGTCCATTGGTTGTAATCAAAATACTCTCCTTTAATACGAAGTGTTTTGAAACTTTCGTCAATTATCTTTCCGGTAAACTTGAATACATGGGTTTGATTAACTCGGAAATCACTTATTTTTCCTTCAAGATTCTTACCCTCCTTAATAAATAGGGTATCGATATAAGTTCCCCAACCATTTACATGTTCTAAAACAATCCAATCCTTAGTCCTTTCAATGATTGTCATATAATCAGCTTCATGAGCAAGATTATTTCCATTCGCATCCGTTGCTCTAAAATTGTATATATGCTCTTGCTGCTGCTTCTTGAAATAACTACAACTTGTCAGCAACAATAAACTAAAAATGAGAAGTGTTTTCATGGGTGGGGGATTTACGAGTGTGAAAGGAAATGCTAACTAAGTTGCTTATAATCAAAACTAAATAAATTTATTTAATAATAAAAACTGTTTATTTCTGCTCATGTTAAGTACGGCACCCCCCCTATTTTCAAATTTCTTCGTAATATAAACGTTGGCAGAAAATAGCGGAATTATTTGAGACTTAACCAGGACGACATACAACGGATACGGCAGAAGGATGAGCGGTATATCATGGAACTCTATAAGCAGACGTTTCCGTTAATGATGTCTGTTGCGGTGAGGTTTGAGAAGAATCGGGAGGAGCAATTTACGGCTGTGCATAATGCGTTTTTGAAGATGCTGCGCTTTATTGATCAATTTAAGGTCAATTCTTCGTTTGAAGCATGGTTACTCAGAATTGTAAGAAACGAACTCATCGATACTTACCGTCGTCAACACAAATTGTCAAATATTGAGTTCACTGAACTTAAAAACGAAATACCAGAACCTGAATTCCAACTCGAACAACTTGAAAACACAGCGCCTTCACAGGTGCTAGCTATCCTCAATGACTTACCCCCCGCTTCAAAATTAGTTTTCAATCTTTTTGCAATCGATGATTACAGTATCAACCAAATTAGTGAGGAACTCGGTATCAGCAGAGAAACCGTCAAATGGCACTTAAAAACTTCGCGCAAAATACTACGCGCAAACCTTGCAAATCTCAAAAATCACGAACATGAAATCGAGTAACAAGCAGTTTGATCAAATTATAAAGGAGAAGCTACATTCTCTTGAGTTTTCGACGCAGCTCGCCGATCAAGAACTCCTGATGAAAAAGCTGCATTCCAAAGATTTTTCCACGAAGAAATATACGGGGCTTAAATTCCTGATGGTGCTTGCATTACTTTCTTCTTTTGCCTTTATTCAGTTACAGCAGCAAAAAGGGACAGCGCATTATTTTCAGGTTCAAGAAATTTCAAAAGAAGCTCCTCTTCTTGCCAAATTCATCAATGAAGCCCCTGTATTTCAAACACCAAGAACAGCTGTTGCTCAAGTTAACGGGAATCAACTTCAACAATTAGTTGCTCATTTTCAGACCCCACAGCAACGAGCTAACACTACAACTCCTATTGAAAAGCTACAACACTTACCAAAATACCCGCAGGTCCGCTCTACCTTGACTGGTTTAAATCGGATACAAGCACCAGCCATTGATCAGTTTGTAAAATACAACGGCAAGCCTTTGCAAGAGGCCCAAACCTCGGTGCAAAAAACATTAGTTTGTGGACAAAGTGAAGATGGTAGCAAACTCATTGTTGCACAATCAAAAGTGGCTAAATTTAAGGCCGACAGCACACTCGCCAATGACGATTTTGGCGTCTACCGACCAGCAGGCCTGCAAGAAGATGCGGTTATCCAGTATGCCGTTTACGATAAAAAAACCTTGTTCAGAAGGTTCCAATTCGAGCATATCCATCACGGCATCAGAACCACCAAAATTGCCAAACCCCAAAGGGCTGAAAAGGTGAAAACCGAAAAAAACAAAGTTCCGGCTGCCTTTCATTCCTCTTACATGGCACCGAACCCACATGTGCATCACACGCGTCAATATTTAGAAAGTGAATACGAAGAGTATACCTATTTCATCCAAAACGACAGTATCTTATTTATCAGTGACCGCGTCAACTTTGTAGTCGTCATGACACCTCAAGGCGATATCTTATCGAAAGCACAAATTTCTATTTCAGAACCTTACATGTACTACCTCGGGGAGAAAACAACCTTTTTTGATCAGGCAAGCGGAAAGGTGTACCTCAGTGTTTCTACTTTGTATCGCATCAACCTCTATGAATTGGATCCGAGTAACGGGCAAACTACCTTTTTAACGGCCCTAGATGACGTCTGGCCAAATCCTAACTTCAAGGTAACGAATGGCGTCTTGCATTATCAAAAAGGCAGCAAGCTCTTTGAGCAGCGTTTAACGAAATAAAAAAAGGCCGCAAAAGCGGCCTTTTTCATAGCATTAAAATCTACTAATCTTCCTTCCAATTGAGGCGTGACTTCGTGTAAGGGATATTCGATTTTTCGAGTTCGAGCTGTAGCGCTGCGAGGCGCTTGTAGTAGTCTTGGAGTTGTGGGTAGAGGCTGTCGTATTGCTGTTGTACCATGCTCAGGTTGGCCTGATGCGTTTTGCTGACGCCAGTGGTGTTGTCTGAGAGTTGATACTCGAGCAAGCCAAGGCGACTCGTTAAAGATGGTACGGTTTCGAATTCATGCTTGGTTCTGAGGCCGTCACCATACAAAGTTACTTTTGCTTCTTCTTTCAAGAGTTTGAGTTTTCTGACTTCAGCCAAGAGTGCCATATTGGTATTTGGGAAGTTCAAAATTGCTTTTTCTATGAGTTCAAGCTCTTGGTTGGCTTCTTCAAAGCGCTTTTCTTGCCCACTCACTTTTCTGTTGAGTTCAGCCACTTGTGCTCTGAATGCATCTAGGGCTTGGTTGTCTTTGGCAATTAAAGTTTGATTATTGAGGCCTTTCACATTGAAAGCGGTAGCGGCTATCAAAGTATCGACTTGCCCATTGTGTACTTGTAAAACGCGCAAGTAATAAGTTCCTGGCACAACAAGTGGCCCTCTGCCCCAGCCTCCAATTGGGTTGGTGCTGGCCTTGCGCAAGTCCCAGTTTTGGCGAACCAAGCCTGCTTGTGCCGCACTGCTCATTCTTCTGATTTCTGAACCTTTGGCATCGGAAATGATCCAAATGAATTTTGCAGCTTCGTCGAGTTCTTCGGCCTTGAGGGCATCAAAACTTGGGTAGCTGACGTCTTTTCCTTCTTTTTCGAGGTCCTTTTCTTTTTGCTGACGCGTGCTTTTGAGGTCTTTTGGAACGTCCTTAACGTGTAAAGAGAAGGTAGCTCCGAAGCTCGGGTTTTTCGCAGACCACATGTTGTGTCCTTGAAAACCAGTACCTTCCAAACCAAGTGGGTCAGCTTCAATGTAAAGTAAAGCATCTTTTACCGGGAATAAATGCGCTGCTTTCTGTAAGTTTTCCTTACTGAGGGTGCGCAGTGGGCTGTAGTTATCTAGGACATAAAAACCACGGCCAAAAGTAGCGGCTACTAAATCGACTTCGCGTTCTTGGATGTCGAGGTCATAGACCGCAACCGTAGGCAAACCGCTTAGTTTGGTCCAGTTGAGGCCGCCGTCTGTACTAAAATAGGCACCGAATTCTGTCCCGACAAACAATAAGTTTTCTTGAACCGGATCTTGCTTGAGGCAATAGACGGTGCCGCGCACTGGCAAATTGCTAGCAATACTGACCCAAGTCTTGCCTTTGTCAGTGGACTTCAATAAATAAGGTTTGAAATCGCCTTGGCGCTGTGCATTGAAACAGGCATACACCACATTTTCTTGGTGCAAGGAAGCCGTCAGCATATTGACACGTGTGTTGAGTGGAACACCCGGGAAGCTTGCGTAGCGCGTCCAGGTTTGGCCATCGTTTTCTGAAACCTGTACAAGGCCGTCATCGGTACCCACATACAACAAACCTTTTTTGCGTGGTGATTCATCTAAGGCCACCACATTGCCATAAATGGTAGTCGAGGCATTTTTCATAACGGCGTCGATGGTCCAGACCTGACCCATTACTTCGATTTCATTGCGGTCAATTTGCTGCGTGAGGTCTGGGCTAATGGTTTGCCAATCATCTCCGCGATTGCTCGATTTAAAGAGTTTATTCGCCGCAAAATAAAGCGTGCTGGCATCGTGCTTAGAAACAATTAAAGGGGCATCCCAGTTCCAGCGGTAAGCAGCCTCACCGAGTGCTGGCATGGGCTGAATTGGCACTTTTTCACCGCTTGCACGGTCGTAGCGCACCAACCAACCGTATTGTGCTTGCGCATAAGTGATATTCGGGTTGGACCAATCTGTAGCCGATTCAAAACCATCTCCCCCGTTGGTAATGAACCAGTCGGTATTGAGGACACCTGATACATTGATGCTTGCCGAAGGACCACCCATTGAGTTGTTGTCTTGGGTTCCGCCGTAAATATTGTAAAATGGTGTCGCGTTGTCAGTGACTACTTTATAGAACTGAATAATGGGTAAGTTGCCATAAAAACTCCATTCTTTGGCGTGGGTATAGGTTTCATACAAGCCACCGTCACAGCCTACTAACCAGTGATTGGTGTTGTTTGGGTCAATCCAAATGCAGTGGTTGTCTACGTGCTTGTTTTTTTCACCAGTTGGTACAAAAGTTTTGCCACCATCGGTGCTGTGGTGCATGTAGGTATCCATTGCAAATACCTTATTGACATCTTTAGGGTCACAGAAAATTTCTTGGTAGTAGTTGCCGCTGGTTGAAAAACCACCTTGCTTGGACCAACTTTCTGCCTTGTTGGTGCTGCGAAATACGCCACCTTTATCGTAGCGTGCTTCTACAATGGCGTAAACATAACTAGGGTCAACGCTTGAAATGGCAAGACCAATGCGGCCCATGTCACCTTTTGGCAAGCCTGCATTGATTTCTTTCCAAGTGAGGCCACCGTCTGTGGATTTATAAAGCCCTGATTCTGGGCCGCCACCGATATAGGTGAACTCGTGGCGTCTGCGTTGGTGAGCTGCTGCAATTAAAATATCAGGGTTACTTGGGTCAATGATTAAATCAGAGATTCCGGTGTTGTCAGAGACAAAAAGCGTGCGGGTCCAGGTCTTACCGCCATCGGAGGTTTTGTAAACGCCGCGCTCGCCTCCAGCGCTCCAGAGTGGACCATAAGCCGCAACCCAAACAATGTTTTCATTGGTCGGGTGCACAATGATTTTTCCGATGTGTTCTGAGGTTTTGAGCCCCATATTGGTGAATGATTTTCCGCCGTCTACTGACTTATAAACGCCATCGCCATAAGAAGCCGAACGTTGGTTGTTGTTTTCACCTGTTCCGACCCAAACTGTATTTGGATTGCTCGGCGCAAGGGTCACACAAGCCAAAGAATACGAACCGTATTGGTCAAAAATGGGCTCAAAGGTAATACCGTGATTGTTGGTAAACCACAAGCCACCTGCTGCACCGGCAATATACCAAGTGTCTTTGTTTTGAGGATGCACGGCAATATCGGCAATACGCCCCGAGGTGAGTGCTGGGCCAACCAATCTGAAAGAGAGCGCTGAAACTGTTCCGGCGTCATAAGGGAGCTTTTCAGGGCTGACGGTTGTTTTCTTTTGAGCAAAAAGCGCGCTACTCGTTAAGAGTAGACCAACTAGTAGGTACTTCATAAAGATTCAATTTTTTGCTAAAAATACACTAAATTCGTGCAACCGCAAACCTATAAACAACGTCTTGAGGTTCAGCTCAAAGCCTGCTTACTATGCAAAAATTTATCCTCCTCTGTCTTTTTTCTTGTTTCGCTTTACTTTCTGTCAAAGCGCAACAAACCAACGTACTCGCCGATTCACCACTGTATCAACAGCTCAAGGGCTCGGGTCAGTTAGGCACCGTTAATGTAGAAGCCAATACTTCTTATCAGTTGCCACCTGCCTCTGTGAAGCCCGCTTCTTACAACAAGGCCAATGCCTGTGATTGCTACATCGAACCAGACTCCACTTACACCCTCGCTATGCAGCCCAATGACGACGGTTCAACAGGTATCATTCCCATCCCATTTACTTTTAACCTTTACGGTCAGTCTTATAACAACATTTACATCAATAACAACGGAAACCTGACTTTCACAGGCCCGATGTCTACCTTTTCGGCCACTGCCTTTCCTTCTGTCGGAAACGGAATTGTAGCGCCGTTTTGGGGCGATGTCGATACCAGAAACGGCAACGGCCAAGTGCTTTACAAAATTACCCCAACTGCTGTTTATGTCAATTGGGTTGCGGTTGGTTACTACGCATTTCATGGCGACAAACTCAATACGTTTCAATTGATCATTACCAACGGTTCTGACCCTGTCATTGATGGTGGAAACGTGGCTTTCTGCTACCAAAACATGGACTGGACAACCGGAGATGCCTCACAGGGTGTCAATGGTTTTGGAGGTGTTCCTGCAACTGCAGGTGCCAATAAAGGAGATGGTTTGGCCTACTTTCTTATTTCTCGCTTTGACCACCCCGGCAATGACTTCGACGGTGCACTTGGCAACCCAGACGGCATTGACTGGCTAGACTTCAAGAGCTTTGCTTTTGACGCCTCAAATGGTGGTAATATCCCGCCAATCCCTGAAGGTATTGCTTCTTGCGATACGTTTAAAATTTGTGCACTCGGCGATTCCGCAGATTTCTCAATTAACTTCTTGTCGCCAGAAGTCAGCCAAAGCACCAGCATTACCTATTCAAACGGTGGGCTCACTACCCTTCAGCAAATTTCAAATACACCCGGAAACACGGCAAATATTATCCTAAGAGCCGTTGGTAGTTTGGCCACTATGGGCACCTACAACATCACGGTTACTGCCACTGACAACAACGCGCCAACACCTGGTGTAACAGCCCTTACCTTCGTTGTGGTCATTGACACCATTGTCAATAACCTCGACTCCGCGGCTTTACTCATTACCAATTCTTGCGGCAGCATTGACCTCAGTGTAGCCAATGCTCCTTATGACAGCTACCTCTGGGACGACTTCACCGTGATGCCAACAAGCTCCATCAGTACTTCTCAGATTTACGGCGTAACGGTCAGTAAAAATGGCTGCTACAAACACATCACCGACACCTTTACGGTCATCAACCCCTTGCCGATCAACCTGCAAGGCCCTTTGGCATTCTGTCCACCAGATACCAGCGTTACACTTACCATTCCTAATGCAGCAGCTTACTCTACGGTCAGTTGGGGCCTCAGCAACCCAACACTCAATGCGCAATTCACCAACGCGCTGGGGGCTGGCACCTACACCATCAACCTTTTAGATTCTGCGGGTTTATGTAGTACAGACACCACGTTTACAGTTTTTGGAACCAATGCCTCAACTATTTTTGATGACCAACTGCTTTGCCAAAATACTTTTCAAGTAAGTGGCACAGTTGCTCCTGGCGGCACTTGGTCTGCGTCCTCGCCAAATGTCAGTTTTAGTAGTGTTACCAACCTCAACCCCTTGATCACATTAAGTGCGCCAGGAAATTATACGATATCTTTCACAGACAACGCCTGTCAACAAACCTTAAGTAGCATCCTTACACTCCCAATTAACCCCGTGATTTTTGCAGATACGGCGCTTTGCCAGCTCAGTTATCAGGTCAGCGGCACCCAAGTGGCCGCTCCTGGAGGTTTCTGGACCTACACGAGCAGTACTGCACAAAACACGCTCACTTTTGGTCCGAACAATACGGCAGCGAACCCTTTGATTACAGCGAATAATTCTGGTGTATACACGCTTACTTTTACCGATTCTATTTGTAATCACACAACTTCTACTCAACTCGAACTTTATGTGCAACCATACATTCACCTCGACAGTATTGGTTGTGACTACGC
>JACCDG012083869.1_pt1 | contig 11064 bp, 9 predicted proteins | sample 7442471 | NCBI WGS metagenome assembly JACCDG01 (sample SAMN15323444, study PRJNA562643) | freshwater metagenome | isolation source: river surface water | place: USA:Blue River Watershed | collected 2017-08-17
GGCAGGAACTTGCCCGACAGCACCACATTCACACGATCGCCCTTGGGATCGGGCTGGCGCACGATGTCCATGCTGAAGTCGATCGCGCTCATGATGCCGTCACCGAACTCTTCATGGATCAGCTCCTTGATGGTGGTGCCGTAGACGCTGACGATTTCATACCAGCGGTAGATCAGCGGATCGGTAGGCACCGGCGTGGGCAAGGAGCCCTTGTAGGGCACGACCTGCAGCCATTTGATCTCTTCGGCGGTGAGACCAAAGATCTTGCCGATCACCTTGGCCTGCTTGGCGTCAAAGGTCATCTGGCCCAGGCAACCCGCCGTGACCCACTCCTTGGACAAGCCCACCTTGTCGGCCACGTCGCTCCACTTGATGCCTTTGGAAACTTTGGTGGCGATGATTTTTTCGGTGACTTCTAAACGGTTCATGAAAGACCTCTTGAAAGGGTTGTTGAAAAGAAAACCTTGCGGCTGGCTCAGTGCGCTTTCGCGCGGGACACCAGGAAATCGACGATGTGGTTGCGCAGCTCGTAGTAGCCTGGCAGGTGGTGCAGCTGGGCGCGCGTGCGCTCGCGCGGCAGCGGGTTGACCACCACCTCGGCCAGGCCGCCGGGCACATACTGGCCCGCCGATTCGTTGCCATTGCTCATCAGCAAAATGCGATCCGACAGCAGGATGGCTTCGTCCACGTCGTGGGTGATCATGAACACTGTCTGCTGCGTCTGGCGCACGATGCCCATCAACTCGTCCTGGATGGTGCCTCGGGTGAGCGCGTCGAGGGCGCCAAACGGCTCATCGAGCAGCAGCATCTTGGGCTGGATGGCAAACGCCCGGGCAATGCCCACGCGCTGCTTCATGCCGCCCGAGAGCTGGCTGGGCTTCTTGTCGATGGCGTGCAGCAGGCCCACCATGGCCACGTGTTTTTCCACATGCGCCTGGACCTGCGGGGACTTCCAGTCGGGCCATTTGGATTGGACGGCAAACGCGATGTTTTGCCGCACCGTCAGCCAGGGCATGAGCGCATGGCTCTGGAACACCACGCCACGCTCCAGGCTGGGGCCGGCGATCTCGCGCCCGTCCATGAAGGCATGGCCTTCGGTTGCAGTGTCCAGCCCGGCCAGCACGTTGAGGATGGTGGTCTTGCCGCAGCCCGAGTGGCCGATGATGCAGACGAATTCGCCCTTGTCGAGGGTGAAGGACACATCCGAAAACACCGGTTTGTCGCTTTGGTAGGCCTTGCCCAGTTTTTCGATCTTGAGGAAACCCGTCATGGCGGACGCCTTTTGGTTGGAAACAGATGCAGGAGGTGTCATCGGGGCGATCGGCCCGCGTTCGCTGGAATCACTCCACATAGGTCACCGCCTTTTGCACCTGGGCGAACGCCAGATCGAGCAACATACCCACCAGACCGATCACCAGCACCGCAAAAATCACGTTGACCAGCGACAGGTTGTTCCACTCGTTCCACACAAAGTAGCCGACGCCCGTGCCGCCTACCAGCATCTCGGCCGCGACGATGACCAGCCAGGCGATGCCCATGCTGATGCGCATGCCGGTCACGATGGTGGGCGCCGCTGCGGGCAGGATCACACGGAAGGCCTTGCGCAGTGGCCGCACTTCGAGCGTGCTGGCCACATTGAGCCAGTCGCGCTTGACCGCAGCCACGCCAAAGGCGGTGTTGATCAACATCGGCCAGACCGAGCAGATAAAGATGACGAAGATGCCGCTGACGCTGGAATCCTTGAGGGTGTAGAGCGCCAGCGGCATCCAGGCCAGCGGACTGATGGGCTTGAGCACCTGCACAAACGGATCAACCGCCTTGCGCATGAGGGGCGACATGCCGATCATGAAGCCCACCGGCAGCGCCACCAGCACGGCCAGCACAAAGCCCAGGCCCACACGCCCGAGCGAATGCGCAAGCTGGATGCCGATGCCTTTGTCGTTGGGGCCCTTGTCGTAGAAGGGGTCGGCCAGGTGGGCCACGATCGCTTTGCCTACTTCGATCGGCGGCGGAAAGCCGGTGCTTTTGACGGCACCCGGGTCCTTGCCCATCATCTTCTGGTACTCGATCTCTTCGGCCGTCATGCCGGCCTTGGCCGCGCCTGCCACCGTGGGTGAGGTGGCCGACAACTGCCACGCACCCAGGAACACCAGGAACATGAGCAGCGAGACCAGGGCGGCCCGCAGGTTGAGGTGTGTGGTTTTCATGCTTGCTCACCCCATCTTGCTGATCGCAAACCCCTTGAGGTATTGCTCCGGTTTGGCCGGGTCAAATTCCTTGCCCATGATCTTGTGCTTGGCATAGGGCGAGGTGGCTGCAAACTCCTGGCCGAGAGCCTTCATGTGCTTGCGCGCGTCGGTGATGAGGAACACCTTCTCGGCGATCTGCTTGTAGTCCACCTCGCCCTTGATGTAGCCCCAGCGCTTCATCTGCGTGAGCATCCAGACCGCCATGCTCTGCCAGGGCATGGGGTCGAAATCGGCACGGTCGGGCACGTTCTGCACCTTGCCCAGACCATCGGCAAACTTGCCCGTGAGCACCTGGCTGAGCACCGCCTCGGGCTGGTTGAGGTACTGCGCGGGCGAGATCACCTTGGCAATCAGCTCCCGGTTGCCGGGCTGACGCGCCATGGCCGCCGAGGTGAGCACCGCGCGGTAGAGCGCTGCAAAGGTGTTGGGGTTCTTCTGGATGAATTCGGTGCTGGTGCCAAAAGCACAGCAGGGGTGGCCATTCCACAGGTCCTTGGTCAGCAGGTGGATGAAGCCGACTTCATCGAAAACCGCGCGCTGGTTGAAGGGATCGGGGCCAAGAAAGCCGTCGATGTTGCCCGAGCGCAGGTTGGCCACCATCTCCGGCGGCGGCACCACGCGGATTTGCACGTCGGTGTCGGGGTTCACGCCATGCTCTGCCAGGTAGTAACGCAGCAGGAAGTTGTGCATCGAATAGTCGAAGGGCACCGCAAACTTGAAACCTTTCCAGTTTTTCGGGTCGCGGTTGTCCTTGTGCTTCATGGCCAGCGTGATGGCCTGACCGTTGACGTTCTGGATGGTGGCCACGTTCATCGGCGTGGCGTTGGCGCCCAATCCCATGCTGATGGCCAGCGGCATCGGCGACAGGAAGTGCGTGGCGTCGTATTCCTTGTTGATCATCTTGTCGCGGATCAGGGCCCAGCCTGCGGTCTTGGTCACTTCGACGTTCAAACCCTGCTTCTGGTAGAAGCCCAGCGGGTGCGCCATGATCAGGGGCGTGGCACAGGTGATCGGAATGAAGCCGATCTTCAGGCTGGTTTTTTCGAGCGGTGCCTTTTCCTGCGCCATGGCCTGCAGGCTGGCCACGGGCAGCACGCTGGCAATGGCGGCCATGGCGGTCTGCTTGCCCACGGCGCGCAGGAACAGGCGGCGCTCCTGGTCGTGGGGGAACAGCGACTTGACCAGCGTGGACTCGATGAAGGACTGGCTGTAGGCCTCGAAGTCTGCCGTCTCGGAGCGGGCGCGCAGCTTCGCTGCGGCGGCATCGGCCACGGTCTCGGCATGGTGGTCTGCGGGCGAATGGTCACGCCCACAGCTGCACTTGAGCATCAAGGGGCGGTCGGCGTTGTACGGATCAAAGAATTCAGACATGGCAACCTCGCTTTAAGAAGATGCCTGGGTCCATGCAAGCGGCGGGCCAGGATGGGCCTGCGGTGTGCCAACAAGGCTGCGCCGCGTGATTTCGCAGTGGCTGCGTCGACGCGGTGTAGGGCTGGCCCTACAAAGCCGGTGGACACCACACGACAAATGCCTCAGCGATCAATGGGCGAGCGCCCCGCGGTATGGCTCTGCGCATACAAGGCCAGTTCCACATCGTTCTTGGTGCCTGTCTTTTCCAGGATGCGCGCACGGTAAGTGCTCACCGTGTTGGGTGCCAGATTCAGGTGCGCACCAATTTCGCTCACAGTGCGGCCTTGCGTCAGCAAAAGGTAGACCTGGTGCTCGCGGTGCGAGAGCACTTCGATCCCGGTTTTGGTGCGTCCCTGGCTCACCAGGCTGGCCAGGGCTTCGGCGGTGGCCGGTGTGACGTGCAGACCACCGGCAGCCACGCGCAACAAGGCCGCGATCAGCTCGTCCGGGTCGGTGCTCTTGTTGAGATAACCCGAAGCACCCAGCTTGATGCAGCGCACGGCATATTGTTTTTCGGGGTAGGTGCTGAGCATCAGCACGGGCAGGCCCGGCCAGTCGCGGCGCAGCGCCTGAAGCACCTCCAGACCGTCGATGCCAGGCATGGCGATGTCGAGCAGGACCACGTCGATGCCCTGAGGGCCTTGCAGCTGTTGGACCTGGTCGAGCACTGCGGGGCCGGTGTCGGCTTCAGCCACCACCTGGATGCGCGGCTCGTCGGCCAGCACCATCTTGAGGCCCTCGCGCACGATCCTGTGGTCGTCGCCGAGCAAAACACGTACCCTGGCTGGATGGGGCCGGGTCATGGCTGCAGCTCCGGGACGGGCATGGACAGGCGCATGCAGGTGCCGCGTCCGGGCTGGCTGTCGATCTCGATCACCCCGCCAAAATGGCGGGCCCGCTCACGCATGCCCATGATGCCGTAGGCCTGAGGCGACTCGAAAGCCTGCGGCAAGGCGCCACAGCCGTCGTCTTCCACGCACAGATGCAGCCAGCCCTCCCGCAGGGCGATGTCGATGTCCACCGTGTGCGCCCGGGCGTGCCGTCCAACGTTGCTGAGCATTTCCTGAAAGATGCGAAACACCGCCATGGCCATGGGTTCGGGCAATTCGAGCCGCTCATTCACCTCCATGCGCCACAGCAATTGCTGCTCGGCCGACTGCACAAACTCCTGGGCCTGCCACTCCAGGGCGCCCCACAGGCCCTGGTGGTCCAGAATGCTGGGGCGCAGATCGGTGATGATGCGGCCCACATTGACCACCGCACGCTCGATCTGGCGGCTCATGCCCTGGCACTTGGAGCGCATCTTTTCATGCATCCCGTCGGGACTGGTGTGCACGCGCGGGGCCACTCCTGGCACCTGCTCCGACAGGCGCTTGTCCAGCCAGTCCACATCCATCTTCAGGGCCACGAGCAAACTGCCCAGCTCGTCATGCACTTCACGCGCGATGCGCGTGCGTTCCTCTTCACGCACGGTGTCTGACCAGGCGGCCAGCTCGCGCAGCTGCTGAAGGGCCGTTTCCAGGGCATGGGTGCGCTCGGCCACACGAAGCTCGAGTTCATTTTTGGCCTGGTGCAGGGCGTCTTCGGCGCGCTTGCGTTCGGTGATGTCCACAAAAGTGACGACAGCCCCGCGCACCTGACCCTGGTCGAAGACGGGGTAACTGGAATACTCGACGGGGAAACTGCTGCCGTCCTGCCGCCAGAAAACTTCGCTGTCAATCCGGCAGGGCTGGCCCTGACGAAAGGCGTTGTAGATCGGGCAGTCGTCCATGGGGTAATGCGCCCCATCGGCATGCGAGTGGTGGGTCAGGATGTGCATGTTCTGCCCCAGCACCTGCCAGGGCTCCAGCCCGATCATGCGGGCACCGGCCGGGTTGATGAACACGCACAAGCCCTCGAGGTCCACACCAAAAACGCCTTCGCCGGTCGAGGCCAGCATCAGGCCCAAAGGGTCACGCCAGGCGTCAATGACGCCGGAGTGAACAGACTGGAGCGGGTTCAGGTCGAGGTGCATGCACACCACTAGCAAGCGGTGTGCCACCTGGGCTCAGGCAGCGCTCAAGGCTGCCCGAAACCTCAGGCTGCTTCGCGGTAGAAGAACCCGTTGTGCACGCGGCGCGGCGCCAGCGGCCCCACGGCCTGGCCAATGGCGCCGATGTGTTCGGGGGTGGTGCCGCAGCAGCCGCCCACGATGTTCACCAGGCCTTCGGCCGCGAACTCGTGCAGCAGGCGGCTGGTGACTTCGGGGGTTTCATCAAAGCCGGTCTCGCTCATCGGGTTAGGCAGGCCGGCGTTGGGGTAGCAGCTGATGAAGGCTTCGTCGCCCACGGCCTTGCTCAGCTCCTGCACGTAGGGGCGCATGAGCGCGGCGCCCAGGGCACAGTTCAGGCCAATGGCCAGCGGGCGCGCGTGGCGCACGCTGTGCCAGAAGGCGGTGACAGTCTGGCCGCTCAGGATGCGGCCCGACGCGTCGGTCACGGTGCCGCTGATGATGATGGGCAGTCGCTCGCCGCTCTTTTCAAAATACTCATCGATCGCGAACAGGGCGGCCTTGGCGTTGAGCGTGTCGAAAATCGTCTCGACCAGCAACACGTCCACGCCGCCCTCAACCAGGGCTTCGACCTGTTCGTAATAGGCCTTTCGGAGTTCTTCAAAGCTGATGTTGCGCGCGCCCGGGTCGTTCACATCGGGGCTGATGCTGGCCGTCTTGGGCGTGGGGCCGAGGGCGCCAGCCGCGTAGCGCGGTCTGTCGGGGGTGGAAAATTTTTCGCAGGCGGCCTTGGCCAGGCGAGCCGAGGCGAGGTTCATCTCGCGCGCCAGCTCGGCCATGCCATAGTCCTCCTGCGCCACGGTGGTGGCGCCAAAGGTGTTGGTTTCGATCAGATCGGCCCCGGCGGCCAGGTAGCCTTCGTGGATGTCGCGGATGACGTCGGGGCGCGTGAGGCTGAGCAGCTCGTTGTTGCCCTTGACGTCCTTGGGAAAGTCCCTGAAGCGTTCACCCCTGTAATCGGCCTCGGTCAGCTTGAAGCGCTGGATCATGGTGCCCATGGCGCCGTCGAGGATGACGATGCGCTGTTTCAGGGTCTCGGGCAGCGCGGCGGCGCGGGAGTAGGCAAGGGGTTTCATCCGTGTATTGTAAAAAAGCCCCCGGACAACGCCCGGGGGCCCGCGGACCACACCGCGAACCTCACTCGCGCTCAGGCTTTCAGATCAAAGCGGTCGAGCTCCATCACCTTGGTCCAGGCCGCCACAAAGTCGCGCACGAACTTGGTGGCGTTGTCGTTTTGCGCATAGACCTCGGCAATCGCGCGCAGCTGCGAGTTGGAACCAAAGGCCAGATCGACTCGGCTGGCGGTCCATTTCAGGGCCCCCGTCTTGCGGTCGCGTCCTTCGTAGGCGTTGTCGCCGGTCGGCTTCCAGACCGTACCCATGTCGACCAGGTTGGCAAAGAAATCGGTCGTCAGGTGGCCCGGGCGATGGGTGAACACACCAGACTGGCTGCCGCCATGGTTGGCGCCAAGCACGCGCAGACCACCGACCAGCACCGTCATCTCGGGCGCCGACAGGGTCAGCAGCTGCGCCTTGTCGACAAGCATCTCCTCGGGCGAGACACGCATGGCCTGGCGGCGCCAGTTGCGGAAACCGTCGGCCACGGGTTCGAGCACGGCAAACGATTCAGCATCGGTCTGCTCGGCCGTAGCATCGGTGCGACCTGGCCGGAACGGCACCTCGATGGCATGGCCCGCCGCGCGGGCTGCGGCCTGCACGCCGGCATTGCCCGCCAGCACGATCAGGTCGGCCAGTGAGACCTGCTTGCCGCCGCTTTGCGCCGCGTTGAAGGCCTGCCGTATGCGCTCCAGCGTGGCCAGCACCTTGTCCAGCTGGGCCGGCTGGTTGACTTCCCAGTCTTTCTGGGGCGCCAAACGGATGCGGGCACCGTTGGCACCACCGCGCATGTCGCTGCCCCGGAAGGTCGAAGCCGAGGCCCAGGCCGTGGACACCAGCTCGCTCACCGTCAGGCCCGAAGCCAGCACCTGCGCCTTGAGCGCGGCGGCGTCCTTCGCGTCGATCAATGGGTGGTTCACGGCGGGCAACGGATCCTGCCAGATCAGGTCTTCGGCCGGCACCTCGGGGCCGAGGTAGCGCATCTTGGGCCCCATGTCGCGGTGGGTCAGCTTGAACCAGGCACGGGCGTAGGCGTCGGCGAATTCCTCGGGGTGATGGAGGAAATGGCGGGCGATTTTTTCGTAGGCCGGGTCAAAACGCAGCGACAGGTCGGCCGTCGTCATCTGCGGCGGGTGTTTCTTTGACGGGTCGTGGGCGTCGGGGATCATGTCCTCGGGCGCCACGTTCTTGGCCTGCCACTGGATGGCCCCGGCCGGACTCTTGACCTGTTCCCACTCGTACTTGAACAGCACTTTGAGGTAACCCATGTCCCAGGTGGTGGGGTTGGGCTTCCAGGCGCCTTCAAAACCGCTGGTGGTGGTGTCGCCGCCCCTGCCGCTGCCGTGGCTGTTGGTCCAGCCCAGCCCCATTTCCTCGAGCGGGGCGGCCTCGGGCTCGGGACCCACCTTGGCCGGGTCGCCGGCGCCGTGCATCTTGCCGAAGGTGTGGCCACCGGCCACGAGCGCGACGGTCTCGTAGTCGTTCATGGCCATGCGGGCAAAGGTCTCGCGCACATCCTTGCCGGACAGCACCGGGTCGGGGTTGCCATCCGGGCCTTGCGGGTTCACGTAGATCAGGCCCATCTGCACGGCGGCCAGCGGGTTTTCGAGCTCGCGCTGGCCGCTGTAGCGGCTGTCGGGTTTGTCGCTGGTGGCCAGCCATTCTTTCTCGGCGCCCCAGTAGATGTCTTCTTCGGGTGCCCAGATGTCGGCGCGGCCACCGCCAAAACCGAAGGTCTTGAAGCCCATGGTTTCCATGGCCACATTGCCTGCCAGGATGAACAGGTCGGCCCATGAAATGGCGTTGCCGTATTTCTGCTTGATGGGCCACAGCAGGCGGCGTGCCTTGTCGAGGTTGCCGTTGTCAGGCCAGCTGTTGAGCGGCGCAAAGCGCTGGTTGCCGGTGTTGGCGCCCCCGCGCCCGTCGGCCGTGCGGTAGGTGCCGGCGGCGTGCCAGGCCATGCGGATGAACAGGCCCCCGTAGTGGCCCCAGTCGGCCGGCCACCAGTCCTGCGAATCGGTCATCAGGACGGCCAGGTCTTTTTTGAGCGCTTTGTAGTCGAGCTTTTTGAAGGCTTCGGCGTAATTGAAGCCGGCGTCCATCGGACTGGAGGCCGGCGCGTGCTGGTGCAGGATGGACAGGTTCAGCTGCTGGGGCCACCAGTCGGCGTTGGAACGTGTGCCATGCGTGGCGCGGGCGCCACCAGCGGCATGAAAAGGACATTGGGCGGTAGACGGTGCGGTCATAGGTCACTCCTTGCAGATGAAAAAGTCCGGTCAGGAAGCTTGCGCCAGCGCAGCCAACACTTCAAGCCCGCAAAACAAGAAGGTGTCTGATGAAACACCGAAGGCCGGCTGAGTGCCTGAAAGAACGAGGAATGGCCAGTCTAGAAACCGCGCATCAATTTGGCAATTCAATTGCCTTAATTCATGTAATAGCTCGCTTCAATGCATGGCGGTGGTGGCTCAGGGCTGCGCCGAAGCGATCCAGCGCTCAAACCCCGCTGCACGCAAGTGGCACGCGGGGCAGCGGCCGCAGCCGTAGCCCCAGTCGTGGCGCTGGCTGCGGTCACCCAGGTAGCAGGTGTGGCTGTGCTCGACGATCAGGTCCACCAGCGCCTGGCCACCGCCGGCCGGATCGGCTTGCTGGCCCAGGTCGTGCGCCAGCTGCCAGGTCTGGGCCTTGTCGATCCACATGAGGGGCGTCTCGATCAGCAGCTTGCGGTCCATGCCCAGCGAGAGGGCGACCTGCATGGCCTTCATGGTGTCGTCGCGGCAGTCGGGGTAGCCCGAAAAATCGGTTTCGCACACGCCCGTGACGATCACCTGCAGGCCGCGCCGGTAGGCCAGCGCAGCGGCCAGCGTGAGGAAGAGCAGGTTGCGACCGGGCACAAAGGTGTTGGGCAAGCCCGAGCTTTCCATGGCGATCGCGGTGTCACGCGTGAGCGAGGTTTCGCTGATCTGGCCGAGCACCCCCGCGTCCAGCAGGTGGTCTTCGCCAAGCCGGTCTGCCCATTGCGGAAAACGCCGGCCAATCGCCTCACGCACCGCCAGGCGTGCCTGCAGTTCAACCGCGTGGCGCTGACCGTAGTCGAAGGCCAGGGTTTCGACCCGTGCATAGCGGGTCAGGGCGTGGGCCAGGCAGGTGGTGGAATCCTGCCCGCCCGAGAAGAGGACGAGGGCGCTGGTGTGCATGGCCCGCGATTGTGGCAGAGGGCCTGCCGGACTCACATCGCCGGGGGCTCGCCGGCCGGCGCCACCGAAGCGCCCTGGATGCCGTGGCGCTGCAGGGCCTCGGCGACGAAACCGCTGGCCTTGACCGCTTCGACAAAACGCACCAGACAGGCCGCCGCCTCGTCGCCGCGCGAGCGTGCCAGGCCCATGGCCTGCTGGATCACCATGAAGCGGCCGGGCAGCAGGCGCTGGCCCGGGAAACGCGCCTGGTCGGCTTCGAGCTGCTGGCGCACGCCGGCGGCAACCTCCAGCCGCTGCTCCACAAAGGTCTGCACCACGGTCTGCGAGCTGGGCGCGCGCACGAGGGTGGCCTGCTGCAGTTCGCGGCTCAGAAACAGGTCGTAGGCACTGCCCTGGCCCACCACCACCCGGGTACCGGGCCGGTCCACGTCCTCGTTGCACGCGATGGGCGAGCCCTCGGGCACCAGGTAACTGCCTTCGATCAGCACATAAGGCGCGGTAAAGCGCAGGCCCTCGCCGCGCAACGGGTCGATGGCAAAAAAGCCGATGTCGGCACGCTCCTCGCGCACCGCCAGCACCGACTGGTTGGCGGTATCGAACACGACCAGCTCCAGGTCCACACCCAGCTGCTGCGCCAGCGCACCGGCCAGATCGACCGACACGCCCGTGGGCGCTTCGGCGCCGGGGGCACGCCGGGCCAGGATCGGGTTGCCCAGGTTGATGGAGGCGCGCAGGCGGCCGGTGGGGGCAAAAGCCTGTCGCAGGGCGGCGGGTGCGTTCATGGTGGCGAGCGTGAGAAAAACGGTGGAACGTGCATGCTGGCACAGCCGCCTGACAAGCAGCCAACCGGGGGCGCCGGGTGGGTGTTTGTGCCCGACAATACGGCTTCGTTTTGCTGTCACACCCGTCTGCCTTGTCCCCCCACCTGCCCATCCTGCGCGAAGTCTTTGGCTACGACGCCTTTCGCGGACCGCAGCAAGCCATCATCGACCATGTGGCCGCAGGCGGCGACGCGCTGGTGCTCATGCCCACGGGCGGCGGCAAGA
>JACCDG010318776.1_pt1 | contig 11060 bp, 9 predicted proteins | sample 7442471 | NCBI WGS metagenome assembly JACCDG01 (sample SAMN15323444, study PRJNA562643) | freshwater metagenome | isolation source: river surface water | place: USA:Blue River Watershed | collected 2017-08-17
CGACAGCCCAACACTATACTGCCATCCCCTCTCCCTTGGACGGCCTCATTGATGTGGACGGTGTCTATACCGCCGACGAAAGAGCCCGTGTGGCACGAACGACCATTGTCTTTCTCCGAACCTTTCTCCAATTCAGTGAAATGGATAAATCCGTCTACATTGAATGTCCCTATCGCCCCCGAACGATGGAGGGGGTCCGTGAAGTCTGGTGTTGGGACATCCTCAACCCTGCCTATTCCATCCCCTCGATTCAGACCTTGTTCCCGTGTCCCATCCGACGTGTCCCGTTTCTCTGGTCATCTGCCTTAACCGACCTCCTTGGAAAGGACCAGCGTGCATTCTATGTTCCTGCTGACCCCTCATGGAAGGTTCATGTAGCCGAAAAGACAACGAATGAGAGTTCCGCCATTGTCCCCCTCGTCGCCATTCGTGAGCTCCACCGTACCCAGGCATGGCCCTCCTCCACGACGTATCACATTCACAACACGGCTACCCTTCAGACCAACCAGTTCTTTAAAGAAAACATTGCGCTGAATCTGGAGCTCGCCACCCTTCCTGCCATGCTCTACAAGGAACGAACCCCCTTCCACCATCTCATTGGAGAGCCAAATACGGTGGTCCTCTCCCATTCTCGCTTCACCCCTCTTCGTACCAGTCTTCTTCAATGGGTATGGAGAGGTGTTCCGCTCTTTCATAACAGCCCCGTCTTACGAGACCTCCATCCCACCCTCCGCGCCATGTACTATGAAGGGAACAACATCCAACACCTCCTCAGGGTCTGTCGTACCTTTCAAGAAGACCCGAAAGTTTGGTATGCGGCAGGAGAGGCCCGACGGGAGGCCATTCGGCAGGCGTATGGAATCCAGGCCCATGAGGAGGAATGGAAGACGTGTCTGTCAGTCTTTTCCGAACCTATCGCTCCTGCTCTTCCTGCTCTGCCTGTCACTCCACTTCCGCCTGTTGCTCCACTTCCGCCAGCCGCTCTGCCAGCCGCTCCGCCGGTCGCACCCCTTCCACCAGCTGCTCCGCTTATGCCTTCCACGGCCATCACTCCTCCTGAAACGCTCTGCATCGCGTTTTCAGACATGTGGCCTGGTTTCAACACGGACCGCAATTTCATTACGGATACCCTTCGTCATTACTATCCCACCATGACCGTCCATGGTACGTTGTATGAACAAGCACAAGCGACCGCCACACCGCATCTCGTCATCGTCGGTCCCTACTCCGAAGCGTGGAAGTCCATCCCTGCCACAATTCCAAAGGTCTACCTAACCGGTGAGAATTGGCACATCCAGGACGACCCCGCTGTTGCGCTGTACCTCTCCCCCTCAAGGCAGGAGGATGACCGTCATTTCCGCCTGCCGACGTGGATGTCGTTTATTGACTGGTTCTCGCCTGCCACCACCCTGCCCCCGCCTTCGACCGACAATCCGAATCGCCTGCCGCTCCACTTGGCCACCCATCCGCATCCCATCGCCTTCCACCAACGCCCCGACTTCTGTGCCTTTGTCGTAAGTAATCCCATCAATCCGACACGCAACGAGGCCTTCCAGAGACTCAATGAATACAAACGGGTCAACAGTGGAGGCGCGCTATTCAATAACATCGGTGGTCCGCTGTCCCTTTTGTATCCAGGAGGCGGGGCAGGAGATTGTTCCAAGCACGAATTCTTTACCCGTCATCGCTTCACCCTCAGTTTTGAGAACTCCCAGTCGGCAGGATACATTACTGAAAAGGTACTTCATGCGAAAATGGCAGGCTGTGTTCCGCTGTATTGGGGCGACACTGACACGGATTCGGACTTTGCTCCAAACGCCATCGTCAATCTCTCTCACTTGAAAGACCCCGCCCAACTCGTGGAGATTGTGAAACGCCTGGAAGCCAATCCCGCCATTTGTCAGACCATTGCGTCCACGCCGTTGTTGAATGAAGAGAAGACCGAACAGGCCTTCCTGCGCCTCCGAGCGATGTGCGAACGTCTATTGCGTGTGGCCTCGGTCTCTGCTCCTGCCTCTCAAACGGCTGTGCCTGCTGCTGCTATCGCGACTGTGCCTGCTGCTACCACGACTGCTCTCAAGGGCATCCACCGCATCCAAGTGATTAATTTGGACCGCCGACGGGACCGATGGGAGAATCTCCTGGCCGCCGAACCCGAACTCGCCTCTGCCACGCGTCTGCCTGCCGTGGATGGAAAAACCCTGACCCTTACGCCTGCCTTGTATCAACTGTTCCGTCATAATCAGTTTGAATGGAAGAAGGGCGTGGTAGGGTGTGCGCTGAGTCATATGATGGCGTGGTCCACCGCCGAGAAAGAGAATGCGCCCTACACCCTTATCTTAGAAGACGATGTACGTTTCCAGGCCGGATGGCGAACCACGTGGAATGAGGCGGTGGACCACATCCCCAAAGACGCCGACCTCTTGTACCTGGGAGGTGTCCTGCCACCGAATCGTCCTGCCCTTCCTCACGCCCTCGGTCCTGTCAATGCGCATTGGTCCCGTATTCTCCCGAACACCTTCTTTCATTCCACCCCTGCCCCCATTTTCCATTTTTGTGCCTACAGTTATGTCCTGACCGCATCGGGTGCGAAGAAAATCATGACGTATCTCCGTGAATCGGACCTCAAATTCTATACAGGAGCGGACCACATGATTGCCAGTCCTCTGGCGAACATGAACCCCTATGTCCTGACACCGCAGGTCGCCCGTTGCTTTCAAGACGACGACCCTGCCTATCAGAATTCACAATTCAACCAATTACAGCGTGTGGATACCTTTGATAGTGATTTGTGGAACAACACAGAGCGTTTCTATCCGGAAAAGGAATTACCGTCCCTCTTCCCTGCCTTTTCTACCTCTACCTCTACTTCCGCTTCGCTTACTGCCTCTCCTGCCTCTTCTTCGGCGTCGCTTACTCCTCCTGCCTCTTCTGAACCTGCCTCTGAACCTGCCTCCGCTTCCATTACACCACTCCAGGTGTATTACATGGCCACCGAAGACCCCACGCCTCCTGTCTTATATGAACAATCCTGGTTAGAAGACCTCTTTGGCCAACCCTTGACGCTCCTGCCTCTTACCTCCACAGACACGGATCTGCCACCGAATGCCTGGTATCTTGTCCAGCGCCCGCATTCTGTCAAATGGAACAAATGGTTCCACCAGCTCCAACGGAAGAATATTCCTTTTAAGATTCTCCATCTGAGTGATGAATTCGGAACGGATATCATTGGATGTTATGACCTGCCGAACTGTAAGGCCATCGTACGAACCTATCCACGACCGGATCTGTATGACGCCCCCTTCCCCTCTCTTATAACCATCCCCTTAGGGTATCATCATCGTCCGACGCCTTCCACCTCTCAAACTCCATTCATTCCCTTCTCCGAGAGACCGCTGGTATGGAGTTTCCACGGTACGAAATGGTTTGACCGAGAGGCACAACTTGCTCCGTTGGCCCCCTTTGTGCCCAACGACTGCCGTCTCCAACCGGAATGGAATCACCCGACGGCCACGACCAAGGAGGAATATCTTCAGAGTCTCTCTCAAACGAAGTACTGTCCGATTCTCCGAGGAAACAACGTGGAGACATTCCGATTGTATGAGGCACTGGAAGCGGGTTCGTTGCCTGTGACTACCATCACGGGCGGCGACTTTTTAGCATGGATCGAAAAGGAATTGGGTCTTTCGAGCCTCTATGGATGGGAGAATCCGATTGCCGTACTACAGGAAGGGCGTGGCACGGATGCGATTCAACAGGAAGTCCAACAACGCTGGAAGGCATGGAAGGAGAGGATTCGGGAGCAAATCAGGGGGATTTAAAGCCCGCAACGCGGGCGACCGAAGCCCCCGCAACGCGGGCGACCGAAGCCCTCCTTACAGTTGCCCCTTCTTCTTCAGCGCCGAAGCACGCTTCAGGGCATCACCGAAACGAACGGACGCATCCTTCGCCTTCATCTCACGGTACAGCTTGGTGACCTTCTGGGTCCACTCACTGGCACCCTTGGACAGCTTGCGAGACTTGCGACGACCGCCTGCCTGGTTCTTGCTACCGTTATTCGCCTTGTTGCCCATATTGCCCATGTTGGCAGGCATGGGTGGAACATCCATGGGAGAGTTCATGGAGTTCATCGGAGCATTCATGGGGGCGGCCATGTTGTTGTTTCCACCACGAGAACGACGAGTGCGACGATTGCGACGAGAACGGGAACGTGAGTTGGACATGTCTCTATTCTATCGTTCGAAAATACACACACCTAAAGAGTAAACCAAGGACTAGAAAGACAGTGTGAACGCTATCCGACCATGTCCAACGACGTATCACAGTTTATGAAAGAATTGGAGTCGCTAATGGGCAGCCCTCCTCCTGCCGCATCAGCAACCGCCCCAACCGCCTCCTCTTCCTCTTCCTCAACTCAAGACGCCGGCAGGAAAATCAAGCTCCTCGTGGTTAGCACCCACGTCAATCAAGTCAACGGCTACAGCAAGGTCTTCTACCACCTTTTCCAGCAACTCGCCGCTCTCCCCTGGCTGGATCTCGTCCATTTCGGAACGCAACGAATGGTGAATGCCGACCTCGGCCGTAAGTACCCGTCTACCGTAAAGGTCATTGATGGATCGGCCTTGGAGAAGGACAAGCAGGCCACGGGCTTCGCCTTTGCGGAACTGCCCACGGTGATTCAAGCCGAAAAGCCCGACGTGGTCTTCCTTTACAATGACCTCGCCATCCTCTGTGCGTACATTGAGGGCATCCGTAAAGTCATTGAACAGCGTCCGTTCCGTATCTGGGCCTATGTAGACCTGTGTTATCCCTCTCCTCCTCCCCAGATGATGGATATGTTGAACCGTGATGTGGAGCGTATCTTCTGCTTTACCAAGTCGTGGAAGGAGGTGCTGAAGTCCCATGGTGCGACTCGTCCCATTGATGTCCTGCCTCACGCCGTGGATTCCAAGGTCTATCGTTCCATTCCAAAGGAAATTGCCCGTCAAACGCTCGGCCTCCCAAAGGATGTCTTTCTCTTTACCTCGTTGAACAAGAACATTCCGAGAAAACGTCTAGACATCCTCATCCTCTCCTTTGTGAAGCTGATGGTGCGTTTTCCCACGAAGCCCCTCTTTCTGTTGATTGTGGCCGACAAGGGAGACCGTGGTGGGTATCCGTTGTTTGACATTTTTGCGCGTGAGATAAAGCTCCAGAACGCCTCGGTCGACATGTTTGGCAATCGTCTGCTTATTACATCGAAGGATACGTGTTACCGTGATGAGGACATTAACTTGCTCTACAATTGCGGTGACGTGGGTGTCTCCTGCGCAGAGGGTGAGGGATTCGGTCTCTGTACCTTTGAGCAGATGTCCTTGGGTATCCCTCAGATTGTCCCAGACATTCACGGCTATTCCGAGTATTGCGTGGAGGACAATTCCCTACGCGTCAAACCGAAGATGCGTGTCTACTTGCCACAGGCCCATCAATCCGTCACGGGCGAGGCGCACTTGGTGGACCCTGAAGATGTCTCCAAGGCCATGGAGCGGTATGTGTTTGATGATGAACTCCGCACGCTTCACGGAGAGAAGGGAAAGGAGAAGACACTGGCCTATACATGGGAGAAGTCTGCAGGTGTTCTCATCAAGCGCTTGAAGGCGCTACAGGAGGATGACGACTAGGGAGACACCTTCCGCTAGAAGCGGAAGTCTAGGTTTCCCCACGTAGTGGGGAAATCAACGCAAGCGTCTCTAAAGAGTTCGCATCCGCAGGATGCGGATGCTTTACCCCCTGCACCCCCTCTCTCATCATGCCTCTTCTGTTTCTTTAAAGCCCATCACGAGTCGCCCCCTTCGGGGGCTTATACCATCCGCACATACACAAAGAGGTATTCGCTCGGAATCACCTCCAAGCCATCCAATCGCCTCGCATACGGTCGTACCCGAAAGGGAGAAGACCATAATTGTAGACGAGACCGTATGCGTTCATCAAAGGCATACGTACTCATCACCGTAGAAAGTAGCGCACCATCTTCTGTGGTGGTGATACGACGATACCCACGAAGAGTGGTCGGCACGTGGATATTCTCTAAACGGACGTACCACTCACGTTGCCTCCCTGCCTCTTGCCTGCCTGCCTCCATAAGGGGGATCTGCCCCTGCCCTTGCCTGTCTTCCCTTTCGACCGAGTCCATGTTATCTAGATACAATAAAATAGAGATGGAATGGAACGTTCACCACCGTGTTCTTCACGGTGTGTATCAGAACCTACAAGACATACCTGACATCGTCCATCGTGCGGCCTGCCACTATGAGGGGAACATCCCTCATCGGAGGGGGTGGAATGTTCCTGCCTCTGTCCTCCTGTCGTTTCTGCCTTCTCTTCCCGTTCCCGTCCCTCTTCCCCTTCCCGTCGACCTTCTACGCCAGGCCGATTACGTGATTGTGTATCGTAAAGGGGATATTCTGACAAAACGCCATGAATTACAGCACGCTCGTTATGCGATGGATCCGTCGTATCGCCACGAGGTACGACAACGGTGGGATGCTCTGACCCCCACGCAACAGCACGCCATTCGTACTCATTTAATGGCCCTCGGGTATCCTCCAGACGATGACATCTTGTTGGATGAGTTCCAGGCCTACGAGAGAACAGAGCATCCACGCTTCTTTGGTACTGTGTTACGAGTGAGCGATGCCCGGAGGAAATAAACTTCTTGGAATGTCGTAGAAGAATGATAGGAGTGATTCCCGTCGTTATCCTTGTGTTCCTCATCGCCCTCACCCTCTGCCTGCTCCGTCTCCATCGCCGAACGGAGCCTTTCGCACCCTCCCAGGGATTCAAGAGCGACCCCGCCTATCAAGCCCAGGTCCGCCTTCTGAATGACAAATACGAGCCACGTTCGGGAGGCAGGAGACCCGTACGAAATCTCATCGACACAGACACCTCCGTTCCACCCCAGGAAGAGATTCTCGTGAATTTCCAGGCCCTTGGGTGTCGGTATCCGGGCTACCTAGGACCCATGATGTTGGGCTACATGGACCCTGCCGTCGGCGTTCAAATGGCCGTGATGGCCGGTTGTCGTGTGTTTGTCCTCGACATTGATTACATTGATAAGTGCGTGAATGACTCCATCGGATACTTCCCTCGTCTCGTGGTCCGTGATTCCCAGGGAAAGCTCCTCATCAACGATGAATCCAAGAAGCCCCTCTGTCAGAGCCCACAGTCCTTTGAGCTACGAACCATCTGTCAGGCCATCAACGACTATGCGTTTTCGGGCCAATCCCCGCAGGGAACGGACCCTGTGATTCTCGTCCTCTATTTCCAGCGTCAGCCCCCTGGTTCCTACAAATCCAAGCCCGTCCTAGACTATTTCTCGCATGTGGCCCGTGCGCTGGCCCCGTTGGAGAACCGTCTCCTCCTGAATGAGCCAGGTGGCAAGTTCTATCGTCACCAGCAAGAGGGTACCTTGCTCACCAAGCCCATGAAGGACTATGAGGGAAAGGTCTTGATTTTCAACAATGCGAATACCTCGGGCTTTACAGAGGCCAGTTATCCTGCCATGGAAGACCTGGATTTCCTGACGAATCTCCGATTGTATCAGTCACAGACCAAGTTAGGTGTCACCGAGCAGGCAAAGGGAACCTATTTTGCTACCTTACAGACCGCAGAGGACCTGATGATGATTCCTGAGGACCGTCAAGAGCAGGCCAAGGCAGACACCACGCTGCGCTGGACCCTCTGTTTGTCTCAGAATCCTGCCGAGCCGGTGACCAAGGAAGTGTATGACAAAGTGATGTCGTTAGGAGCCCATTGTGTTCCAATGCTCCTCACGGACGAGAAGAACGACTACTTGTATGCGGACAACCGATTCAAGACCCATAGTTTCATCTTCAAACCCGAGGCCCTTCGTTACCGCAAACCGCCGATTGTGGTTCCAGGCGAGCCCAGCCCTGTGGTGGACGCCCGTGGAGGTAATTTGCGGACTCCGAGCCTTTAAATGCCCCCTGTCTGAATGAGCTTGAAACGCCTGACAAACAGCAAAGGGGCACTTAAAGAACCCCACCTGCCTCTCACGATTTAAGGTCTCCCACCGCCTTCTACGATAAAACCATGACCACTCTCACAAGCGCCCAAGCCAATGCCTTACGTGTCCTAGACAGCCACCAGACCGACCCCCAAAACGTCGTCTTCCATCTTCAACAGCATCCGAACCGCATTCAAACGTATCTGGAGGAAGACACCCAGATACGGTGGAACTTTATTCTGCGTCAACGTTCCCGCCTCTTTCTCCTCGCCAAAACCGACGAGATGCCTCAGTATGTGGAGGTGTATGCCACGTCGGGTCGTTAACGGGCCGTCTGCTCGGACCACTCCCGCTCCAACCACTCCGTCATCCCTTCCAAGGTAAACCACGACCGCACCCGCTTCCCTTCTTCCACCATCGCCTGATAGTCCTCCTCTGAAATACCTCGTAAGCGGTCATACAACCCGTCCACTTCCGAGAGATGAACCGACACCGAAAACGCCGAGTAGTCCAACACCTCCTTGTACGGCAACCATTCCACATCATCCCATACATAGACCGGTACGGTATCCAACAACATGGCTTCAAAGAATCGGAACGAACTCCGACCATATCCTCGTGGGGCCAGACAGAAGCGGGAACGGCTCGTCACGGATACAAACTGCGACGCATCGGATTCGGCCACGGAGGCAGACCACACTTCACGAGACGACCAATATACTCCGTCCCGACCCTCCACCGCCTGACGCAACCGAGTACGAAGGGGATGGGTTCCCGTGGTTCCCACAAAGGACATCAGCCATTCCTTCTCCAAACGAGGCGCACGAAGAAGACGCAAGGAGGTATCCTCGTAAATCAAGGGAAGGGGACGATGACCGGTACAACAGCCATATACGATGGTTCCAGAAGGCAGGTTCAGCATCGGTCCATCATCATGTTGAACGACGGTGACAAACTGCGTCCCCGAAGGGAGCGAACGTACCATACGGTCTAACAACAATTGATACTGAGCTCGCCGTTGAGAGAAGGCAGGATGGTTTTGGAGATTCGTCCAAAATACAGGTAGATAGACCCACGTGCTTTCGATACGTGGATGATTCTCCAACACATACTGATAAACGAACTCTTCGAGATAACGCCCCTGTTTGAAGGGGGGATAGACATGGGAGGTGGCAGGACGAAACAAGCGGTCAAGAGGCAGGATACGCATGGGTTTACTTTACTTTTTCTCGTTTCCCTTTTCCTGCCTTTCCTGCTTATGTACTCTACATGGCCATCCAATAACACAGGAAGGAGGCAGGAAAGGCTGACAGGAGAGGGGGTATAGGGGCAAAGCAGGCACGCAGGAAAGGGTGACAGGAGAGGGGGTATAGGGGGACGCGCAGTGTCTCCCTCCTAAATAGAGTCGTCCCCATGGAAGACACATCTCTCGATACCTCGCTTCACAACCTCCGTGGAAAACGAAAAACCTTTGAAGACCAATTGGAACGCATCAAACGGGCGGCTCATCTTGCTCAACAGAAGATTGACTACTCCACGGCCCACAACGAGCACATCCTACACGCCGTGGACGTCGTAGAGAACTTTTTACGAAAGAAGCATCGTCTGTGCTACGGAGGGCAGGCCATCAATGCTCATTTACCCGACAAATACAAATTCTATGACCCTGAACGAACGATTCCCGATTACGACTTCTTCACGCCGAATCAGGAGGCTGACCTACGTATCCTGGTACAAGACCTCCGAAAGGCAGGATTTACGGAAATCTCCGCACGAGAGGGAATGCATGAAGGAACGGTAAAGGTCTATGTGGACTATGTACCTGTGGCCGATATGACGGCGATGGACCCTCCCCTGTATCGTATTCTTTCCAAGCGCGAATACCGCACCGACGGCATTTCCTACGTGGACGTCCATACCCTGCGAATGATGATGTATTTGGAGCTGAGTCGCCCCCGAGGCGAAGTGGAGCGATGGCCGAAAGTCTACGAGCGTCTCATGTTGCTCAATACCTTCTCTGCCCCCCGTCGCTGTCCGTTCCCGCCTCCTGCCTCTTCCGCCACCTCCTCCCCCCTGACCACCGAACATACCGAACGCATCCTTCAATGGATTCTCACCCAACAGCGTGTCTTTGCGGGTCTGGATCTCGTGAATGTCTATGAGCATTCCTTTCAAACTCGGAAGAAGAAGGGGGAATGGCTCATTCGTTCCCGAAAGCCGATTCTCTTTTACTCTCCGACACCTGAGGACGATGCCAAGGACCTTCGGGAAATCATGCAAGGCGTGGATGCGACTGCCTCAAATCCGAACCGCCGTCCTCCGACCTATCGCATTCAAACCTACCAGAAAAAGGGAGGAGGAGAGATTCTGCCAACCCTCACGGTGCTGTATCAGAACAAAACCCCCATCGTCTTCATCGTTCATCAAACGGCATGCCATTCGTATTTCCAGATTCCTCTCTCCTCCAACCCCTCTCACCCATCGGCAACCACCCTACGAATCGCCTCCGTGGATACCCTGATTACGCTCTATTTCAGTATCGCCTTGCTTCAACCCAAGTGGCTGGATGGGACAACGATGGAATGTCTCGCCCACCAATTGATTCAACTCAGCATCCAGATGCGCATCCGGCCCAACCAATCTCCGTTTCCGTTTATTTCCTTGAAGTGTGTGGGACATCAGACCACGCTTCCCTCCCTCATTCGTGCCAAAGTGAAGCGAATGACGGAACGAAAAAAAGAGCTGAAACAGACACTGGAGCCGACCTCTCCCCGAAGGAACCTTCGGAAGACCGTGAAACGCCTGTTGATGTAAGAGGGGCTTTTAGGTTCTCCCGAGGGTTATCTGAGAGCCCGAAGGTTATCTGAGAGCACGATTAATCTGCTCCATCAAGATTTTAAGGGAGAACATGGACCCATACTTCTTCTGATATTCCGCATACCGAGCGGGGTCTTTCAATCGCATCTCTTCCAACGCATCCGCACCCTCAGGGAGTTCATAGACTTGTTTCGGACCCGTATCGGGAATCGCCACATCCTTTATCCAATCCCCCGAC
>JACCDG010392688.1_pt1 | contig 11059 bp, 10 predicted proteins | sample 7442471 | NCBI WGS metagenome assembly JACCDG01 (sample SAMN15323444, study PRJNA562643) | freshwater metagenome | isolation source: river surface water | place: USA:Blue River Watershed | collected 2017-08-17
AATAACTTAAACATAGAAGGAAATCTAGGCGAAGTTGAAACGTGGGAGGACAAGATTCTAGAGGCCAGAGACGCATTAAGATATCAACAGAACAATCCAGAAGCCACACATGAAGATATAGAACGAATATCGATATACATAACTCAGCTTCCACCAGAAAACACCCCAAGGGTAATACGGTTTCTTGTTTATAAAAATAACAACCAAGTGGAAGATCGCCCGCCTGAAGTTAACATGGCCAACAATAACTCTTTCTATATATTCCAGCAGATCCTTAAATATGATCAAGATCTTTGGGAAAATGGAGAATTTAAAGCCGATGAGCTTAAAAAGCGATGCCAATATTTTCTTGGCGAAACTGAGTTCAAAAATCCCCATTTAGACAAGAAGGAAATTCAGGAACAAAAAATTACAGATTTATTTAAGAATCCAAACTCGGGAAACGCAGGCGAAATGGCCGATTTACTAAGCGGGTCGCATGGAATTTCCACCTATGTAGATGAAAAGGTTAGAGCGCAATTGAACAGAATAATATCTGTTTGCGATTGGGCGATTAATAATGGGTACAACTTACTGTTTTTATCATGAAACTATACAAAATAGCTCATAAATACCCAAATCCGATTTCTTGGTCGAAAGAAATATGGAACTTGATCTATAAAAAGATGAAGGCCAAGGGGTTTGCGTTTACCAGCGCAGATGACACCAAAGATTTATTTTTTAAGTTACTTAAACGGGCTCCAAACTTCTTAGAAGAAGAAGTTATATTCCCGGAATGGCATGAGGCAATCAAATCCGCCTTTTCTTCTCAATCTTCTAGAATAACAAACCTAGAGGCCAAAAAAGAGGAGCAGGGTAAATACAAAAGTATTAACTGGTCTAGAATAAGAGAGCTTGGGAAAACAGGAGATTTTAAAGAGGCGGGGTATATAGACCTTAATGGTGATTTAATAGACCTTTCTGGACGTATTGAAGGACAACCAGCAGGAATGAGGGCTTATGATCACCGTGAGGCTGGAGGCACCGAAGGAATGCAAGAATTAATGATGTACGGGTATATCCGTATAGATTATAGATCCGGAAGTTTAGACTTGGCAAAAGAGCCCACCGCTAAACAATATGAAACCCTTTCAAAATTTATATATTCTTGTCCGACAGACTACTTTTACATAGATTTAACAAACGGTTTTATCAACGATGTTCCCGGAACATCTATGAAATACACAAGATCTAGAAATTCAATTTCTTTACAAGTTGAAAACTCTGGAGTTCACAAACGCGAAATAATTCCAAAAATCAGAAAGTTCTTTTCTGGAACAAGATGAAAACTCACATAAGGGGACAAAATGACGCTTATTGATAAAATTACACTTACATTAAACCCGAAAATAGACGAGTGGGAGGACAGCGTAAAGGGGTGTTTGATCAGCATCCTTATGGAAGAAAACAACGTATCGGAAAAAAACTTTTCTAGAGTTGACGAAATATGCAAAACTGCCGATGCACTCATTATGAAAGACAAAAGAATTGTAAACTCTTTTAAAAGACATCCATCAAGGCCAGCCCTTTGTGCCGAAATAATATATTTTAGAACGAAGAATGAAAATCTATAAAATAACGCAAAATACCAAAAAGAATCCGAAAGATTCAAACCAATACAAAACTCTTTATCATGCTTCTCCAGTAAGGTTAAGTCAACTTAGGGGGAGGTCAGTTTTTAAAGGGGTAAGCGGAATCTACCTTTGCCCAACATACAAAAGTTTGATTGAGGATTGGGCTCCGTTTGTAAGAGACAAGAAAACAGAAATTAATGCACATTACGAGAAACTAATAGAAAGACTTAACAATCATATATTCAGAATAAGAAGAGATGTTAAAAATTTATCCGCCTTCAAGAAAGAAGAAGCGGAAAAGAAAATTCAAGAAATAGAAGACAAGATTACTGATTTATATAGGAAAAGAAACAACACAATTCCAGAAGGAAAAGACAGCCTTGGCAAATATTACAAGACGCTTTATATTCATGAAGTGTAATGCCCGAAGAATGTATATAATGCGTGTTTAGAGTGGTTCTTTTCTTTTGCCAAAGAAGAAAAAGGTGAAAACTTTGGATTTTGGGGTTGGGGAGAACAAGTTTTTATACCAGAAACCATGCTTAACCATTTAACCATCGTCGGCGTAAAACAACTGAGCGATACGGAATATGTAAAAGAAATGGCTAATTCTAGGAGAAGGCCGGAATGGTCAGAAGGCTATTCTAAATATATAAACGAAAGATGGAACAATCATAACAAGAAGTAATATTCGTAATTTATGTAACTTATGTAATATTTAAAAATTTTAAAGTTATAGGTTTTTACGTTTAGGGCATTGAAGTATAATGCTGTCTATGCCTCCAGAAAAAATCATCATTAAGAAAGTAAAGCCAACTAGAGCTAATTTATCCTTGATCGATCACATGGATGCGATTTGCTTTCCCGGCGACAAAAAATGCCACGGCGAAAATATCATCTGGTGGATAGCATATAAACAAACAAAGGATAAACCGATTCCAGTTGGTTATGCGGGCCTGAAACTAGACGACGACCCACCCTACTTTATTCGTGTTGGAGTTTTGCCCGAAGAAAGAGGGCAAGGAATAGCAAATCTTTTAACTCTTGCTAGGATAAAATATGCTCAGAAAAATGGACTTAAAGAAGTGGTAACATGCACCCATCCGGAAAATGTGCCCAGCATGAATAATCTAATAAAGCACGGCTTTGTAACCTATAAGCCATGTAGAAGATGGGCTGGTGCGTTAATGGTTTATTGGATAAAAGAGTTTTAAACTACTTTCTGAATCGGGGAAGACGAAAGAACTTCGCTCTTGAATGATTCAATGCTTCCATTAAATGCGCCCAAATCTCCAGTTTGCAAGGATTGAATCACGGCTGAAACCATTGCGTTTTTGCCCGCTTGCATTTTGTCGGCTGTTGTTTTATTTGCAGACAATCGAGAAAGACAATTGTTAAATATAGGAATTGCCCTTATAATAGATTGTAAACTTTCCGGAACTATGTCTAATGCACTTAACGTGCTGTTTATATCGTTAATGTTTATTCTAGAAATGTCATTATTCTGTATGGCTTTTATCAAGTTGTCTTTCTGAAGTATTTTAAATAGATCCGGGTTGAAGTTCGCATTGGAAATTTTTGTTACTGCATCGTTCATAATTGCAACTACTTTAGCTAATTCCATGATTACCTGATTCACCGCTGCCATTTCTTGGGCCTGTTCTTCTTGCCCTTGTTGTGGCTGAATTCCTCCTTGTTCCACAGCAGTTTCCCTTCCTTTAATAACATCGGATGGGGTTATGTCTTGAGATATCTTATATATTTTCATTCTTTGTTATTCTGTATAGAATTAGAACAATCCTTTAACAAGGAATATGATGATTGATTGAAGAAATATTGTGGTTATGAGAATTAACTTAACTAGGCAAAATTGGATGCAAATTGGGGAAATGGCTGGGTGGCTGAAAATCGCAGCGCGAAAAAATCCGGACAAAAATCCATATTTGTCTTCGTTTGAAGAACTAGAGGCGTTTACTCGTAGATCCGATGCTGAAGACATATATATATCTTACATAAACGAGAAAAAAGATACAATGGAGGTCAAAAACATAAGAAACTTGAGTTCTCCAAAAATTGGAGTTAATCCCAAAAGCAACTTCAATACTCCAACGGGAGTATATACATATCCGCTGTTACAAGCTTGGGGTAGAATTAAGTCCGAACAGAGTCTACGATCAGTTCCATATCGCGGCGAGGCTCCTTGGATTGCTGTGGTCAAGGTAGACAAAAGCAAGAAGTTTGTTGATGACATGTACACAAAATATGACTCTTCTAACTACGATGCAGACATGAATAGACTTTATTCGTATTTTGTTCCAAAGTATTTAACGATTGCTAGGTTTGAAGAGCTAAAGCAATTGGCGGCGGAAAAAGCCAAGGAAAGCAACCCAATTATGGGCATGTGGAATTTTACCAGAATACTTGCTCTATTCATTCACAAATACGATACACTTAAGATAGACAATGAAGAAACAAAACAAGCGTCGATTTTCGCTTTTATTGTTGATGCAGTGAAAATGTCAGACAGTATATTCCCGGAGGTTGCCCCCGGAAAATTAAATATTCCTGCTCTAAAATGGAGTGGAATAATGATGAAGGTGTTGGGGTATGCAGGGATGGCAGACAAGTCCGGAAAAGGATATATTCACCCATCAGAAAGAACACAAGCTGTATTTTTTGACCCCTCGGCCTATCAAGTATTACGATATATAAAAAACTCGCCTGAAAAGATTCAATCAATGGATGAAATACCAGCGGGCGACGAAGAAATTATAAAAACGTTAAAAAGACTTCCGGCTGGACATAAAATAGCCCCAAAATTAACCGAAACGTTTTTGGACTCAGAAGAACACATACCATTGGCATACAGAAAGCTATTAAGCGAAGATGTTTCTAAATACCCGCTCATACAATCTTGCAAGGATGCCGCTTTCAAAAGATGGAAGGACAAAATAATGTCTTCGCCAATGTATATTTTTGAAAAGTGTCCGTTTATAGAAATAAAAAATGACCCTAAGATACAAGAGATTGTAATACACGCTTGGTTAACAGAGGTAAGGAATGGAGGCATGACTTCTATATCAGACTGCAAAAGTCGCATAGTGTTAGAAAACCCTGATATTAAAAAAGCCTTATTTGAAAGATGGAGCAACTTCTTGAAAACTGGGGATTTTTTAGACATACAAAGAATCTGTCCATCTATACCAACTATGGTAGCCAATAATAAAGAGCTTTGGGTTGACGTAGTAACTACACGACCTACACTTTGGGAAACCTGTTTTAAGACAAATGAGGAGATTGCCAGATCCCCCGAAATGATACAGTACGGCGTAGATTATTGGATTAAGAGAATTCAAGCCTCCCCTAAAAGTATTTTAACATGTCCGCTACACGAAATTAAATTCAACAAAGATATTATTGATCAAGCACTCTCCGCAACTGTCACACAAAAAGAAGCCGCCTTTTCAAATTATAATATTTTTGCAACTGTTGACATAATTAAACTCGCCACCACTAATTCGCCACACTACCCAAAAGCAAGAGAGGCGATAGTTGAAAAGATAATGGATGGAACCACCACGATTCTTGCTTTCAAAACAATTGGCGATATTTGGAATGACAAAAATCTATGGAAGTCAATATTGCTAAAATGGCCAAAAACAATAGCAGACTGCCCGCATGACGACCTCAAAACAGATCCGGAGATAATAGAAAATGCAAAAGAGTTTTATTTGTCATTTATTAATCAAAAAGGGGGTCTAAATCCGGAAGATTGCGTATTGCCAGAATTGAGAAATGATGTTGAATTAATAAAGAAATATTATATAAACAATGCGAATATTCCCACTTTATATGATAACATACAAAATGAGAAAGTGAAAAATGATCCGCTTATTATAAATGCATACAAATCCAGCTTTAAGTATAACATAATGCTTGGATTGGTTGCGATTGAAAACTGCTCCTTTGAAGATATTAAGGTAAACCCGACAGTTTGGGCCGAGTTGATAAAAAAAAGAAAAAAGTCTATTTCGAGTTGTCCACAATCAATTCTAAGTAATCCTTTGGTAATAAGTGCAATAAAAACGGCCATTATAGCAGATATCGAAGACATTAAGGGAATAGAAAATTCACCTGAAATATCTCATCTATTAAAAGACGCAAAACTTATTGCTACTGCCATTAGTGTAAGGCTTGACAACTTGAACATAAACATGGAGGACGGCGTTTCTGTAAAAAACGCGGTTTCTAATGAAAAAACAAGCAGGGTTTTTCCAAGGAACATCCCCCGAGAAACATTAGAATCCGCGCTTAATCTGCTGGGGATATACGATCAAGTAATAGAAGGCGTTAAAGAGAATGCAGAAATGTTATTAAATGTTACATTATCGCCTTTAGAAGACGCAGACTCATATGACGCAGATAGGGCTCAAAAAACGCTTTATAAACTTGAAGCCCTCATTGAAGTACATGGCATCAGTCTTTTTGGAGAAGCTGAATATTTGTCTAAAAGAATGTCTCGTATTGTAGAAATTGCAAGTTGCAATCTGACAACCCAATCGGCGGCAGATTTAATGGCAATACCGGAAATTGCGCAACATCCAGTTTTCCAAGCTGCATATAAAAGAGGAATTATTGCAGGGTGGAAGAAGTTTATCATAAATATGATTGGTTATGGCGACTTCTCGTTAGCGTCTCTTCCAGACGACATTTTGGCGGTTATTTCTCAAGACAAAGCATTTTGGAAAACAAGAATAGATGTTTTAAAAAGTAGTACCATTTTCGAAAACCTTCTAAACCCGCCTAGATGCTATGATATTTTTCCAAAAAACATAGTTGAAGAGTTTTTACTGAATGGTGATCCGCAAGTGGTCGCCACGACACCAAAGCCTCAACCAGAAGAAAACCCCGAAAATCAAAACATTCAGCAAAAACCACTGAGCGACACACAATCCGGCTCGGTAAACCCAACAAATAACGAAAATTCCGTGCCAAAACAATCAAAAACCACATGGAATTCCTTCTTCTTGACCAGTAGTATTGGAAAACTCCCCTTTTAACACATACAAAAGCTTGAAAAAAACTAACCCCATTGTATAATGTCTTTAGCACGAACTACATAAACAGGGAGAACCATGAAATTTGAAAATTATGACCAATACTTTGCAGAAGCAACCAAATTCTACTCTAATAATCCCAACATTAAAATTCCATACACTCTTATGATTTTAAGTGAACGCATGTTTAATGAATTCAACGGGAATATAAACTTTGGTCCGGGATATAAAAAGTGCCCCGATTGTACAAACGAAAAGTGCTGCAAAAATGAACTGTAATGAAACAAAAACATTTCTAAAAAGTTTATGCGATGAGCTTAGTCTATCAATTGCATATTTTTGTTTCGAGCCGGATAAAGAAATATACCTTATACTGAAGAAAAACAATTCTAATACAAAGGGCAGCATGAAGAAGATATTGTTTGGCGAAAACGACAAAGAAAAAGATCTTTTATCAGAAATTCTACCGGAGTTAGTCGAGAGCGTTAAATCCCAAGGATGGAAATAGGTTTTTATACCTTTATTTTGAATAATAATAGATGCGATTATTCAAGATATCTGTCAGACAAGACATAATAGACGAGGTAACAGAAAATTACCAGTCTAGGTTTGAAAACATATTTAATGGCAAAGACCGAATCGTAATATCTATGGAGAACGATTGGGTTCGAGATGTTATTACAAAACTCAAAGAAGGCGAAACTAAAACTCGCACCAAATACGATGTGGACGCCAATTTAGACTATGCTTGGAAGTCTACCGCTGGTAAAGCCAAAAACCCAACAAAAATTGGAAGAATTATCTCTTACGAATTAGGGGAAGATTATCTTAAAGAATGGTCTAGGCAAAAAGCAGATATGTCTAATGGGGAAAAGCTATCAATTGTTATATCTAGATCTCCTGTTGACATTGTAAGAATGTCTGACTGGCTCGAACTGCATTCATGCCATGCTCCGGGGAGAGAATACTTTGGCTGTGCAAAAGAAGAGGCTTCCGCTGGTGGAGCCGTGGCGTTTTTAGTTAAAACAGAAGACATCACAGGAGTATCCGAAGATGACTTACAGGCCAAAGATTTATTTTTCGACCAAAACCGACAGACAGGAAAAAAAATAAAACCCCTCTCAAGACTTAGAATAAACAGATATGTTAACTCCGAAGACGAAAGCGATGAATTGGGCATTCCAATGGATTCGCTATATGGCAGAAAGCTTTATCCTTTTTTCACAAACACTAAAAGATTCTTTCTAGAACAGCAAAAAGACAAAATAGCCGAATTAATGAAAGATAAAAGCAAACTGAAATCTTATATGAGGACTGGCGGATCTTATAGGGATATGAACGACCCTGAGATAATGAAAGACTTTTTTGATAAAGATATGGGGCTTAAAGGAAATTTAGACAGCAAATCTACGCAAGAAGTACAAAGAAGGCAATGGGAAGAGGAAATTAACCAAGCGGTTGAAGAATTTGAAAACCGAATTGAAGAACATATATTAGCGGATGTATATGCCGAGCTTGACAACGACATGGATTACGACCAGTTGCAGTTGAGTAGTGGCGTGCATGTTAGATTTGAAATTCACCAAATGATAGATAAGAACTCTGAGTTTTTTAAGAGTCTAGGCGTTGATAATATAAAGGATGCACTCATGGATATAAGCTATCATGATTGGGGGCGAAGCAATAGCCAACAAGCGAACTATCATGCACTGCTTTCTAAATCGCTAAAGAAAAAGGTCAGAAACATTTTTAGTGATCCTTTTGATCACGATGCGACGATAAGATTTCAGGAATATGAGCCAATAACAGACGGATTTGAGGTTTCGCTTCACTGGAGTCTAGAAGAGTACAACCCTGATGACTTTAGACAAGCGTGTTATCAACTTGCAGACGAGCTAAACAAAAAATACCATTTAATATATAGAGCAATAAATGAAACACTAGCGGAACTTGGAGCCATACCACCTATTCAACTGCGTGGCGCACAATTAAACGAACAACAATTAAACACGCTAGAATCTAATCTAGATCATGACATTGAAATTTGCGACTTCACGTTGCCAAGACGAAACCCGTCTTCATCAAAGCTGTCAGACAGAAAAAGAACATTAATCTACAAAGAAAAAGAAGTAACAGATGCGATGTATTCTATAATGGACCTAGCATTGTCTGCGGCGGCTAACGAGAATAGGAACCCTAAAAACCAAACAACATTTAACTTTTATGAACAAACAAAATCTGTAACGTTACCAAATACCATACCAACATATTGGCTGAAACTAGTTAACTATCTCGGATCATTTAATATTAGTAAAGTCGCAGAAAATCCAAGTATCTGGTCGGAAAGTCGTTATATTCCCCATTATATGGATGCGAATGAGGGTAAAATTGTTTTATTCATACCATATACTGAGGTTTATTCTCAGGGCGCAGAGTATTTTCTACATATACTTTCTAAATTAGATAAGATACAAAGCTTTTTTAGTCGTCGTTTCGCGCAAGAGCTAGAAAGAATAGCTTCTGAAGGTACAGAACAACAACCCTTTTATCCGAACGGTCCACCACAAACCAATATTACACTTCCGATTTCTCAGCGAATCCAGACCGAAAAATCAAAAGAAGAAACGCAAGAAGAACAGCCCGAAGAGGTTAAAGCCGGGGCATGGTATCACATCTACAAGATTGGAAATGTTTAGCACAAATCTTCCAGTAGAATATATCCAAGTAGCGGAACTTACACTTAACCATTACGTAGACCGCAATGGATTCTTTGACGCTCATTCTGCCGAAAAAGAAGTTTACTTAAAAGTAAAATCATACAAAATGGCAAAACTGATATGCCAAGAAGTAAACGAAGCTCGCCCTTTATTGCCTGTTATGGTTGAAACTGTAAAAAGGAAGATAGAAGGGGATTGCCTGTCGGGGGCTGAAATAGTTAAGTGGATTATGGAGTATTATGATCTAGGTGAAACAAAAGCTTGGGAACTTGCCGGGATAGCAGTTAAAAAACATGAAACACGTATTTAACATCACAAAATTTGCACAACAAGCTAAACAATTAACCGATTTGTTTGGTGTAGATATCTCCCTCGCTCCAAAAGTAGAACAAATACTTACCAGTTTAGATAAGAATGACAAGAAGTACATTCTAAAATTCATAAAAGAAAATCGTATAGACTCGCCAGAAAAGTTTGCCGAATTGGAAAGGAAAGTTTCCGACCAGAAAGCTTTTTCGGCGCAAAAACAACAATCAAACCCGACAAATCAACTAAGTCCGGATACAGTTGCAAAAATACAACGAGCAACCAACAACAAACAGCATCAGCAATGGATAGCAAGTCTTATAGTTAAGAATGTCGCAAAAGACGAGGATATAGCAAAATTACAGTTTCTTTTGGGCGAGTTTACTGAATTATGCAGTAAATGTATTATCCCAAAAGAGCAACAAAACTTATTTGACTATAAAACAGACGCCGATCTATACAAAATTATCGAAGTGTATTCTCAACAGGAAGAGGGCGTTTTCCCTCCCGCATCTCTTGGGTATAAAGTATTAGAAGACAATGGGATAACTAAGTTTTTAGAAATATTTACGGTAGAAGCTATGGCGGCAGTTGCCAAAATGAGGAAGCCAATGGCAAATTGGTGCGTTGCCAGAAATGATGTACAATATGACCCACTTCGTTATTATTGCCTAGTGGTCAATGGTGCGCCAAATATACTTGTGCATCCTGAAAGCGACCAGATACGAGATTATATGGATGACCCTGTGTCAAAATTTGATGACATTAACGCGATATACCCATATTTGATAAAATACAAACTGTTTCCAGACGGGTATGAAGATTTTCCATCAAGTATCAAAGAAGCCCAAGAAAGATTCGGGGATGATGGCGAAAACCATAATGAATACGTTGATGGGGATCTAGAAAGTGATTTTGCAAAGCTAAAAATTAAGAAAACCGCAATAGACAAAATTGCACAAAACTCTGACAACCCTAAAATCGTGTCTGAAATTCTTAAAGATGACATATCGCTGATCAATTGCGTTCCGAAAGATAATTGGGTTAACTGCTTTCCGCTTTTATACAAGAGTTGGGGTATATCTAAAACAGCCATGGGTGATCACATCATTGATGAAATAAACAAAGATCTATTCGCAATTTTTGCCAGATGGATAAAAATAAATAATCTTGATTACTCAAAAGTAGAAGGCTCAATTATCAACTGGATACAAAAAGACGGATGGGGTCTTATAAATTATCACTCTAAAATACCAGACGCCTGTAAATCCAAGAAGGTTAGCGAATTTTACAAAAAAACCATATCTAACATTAACGAAATGTTGTCGGGGGATAAGCCAGAGAAAATTCCCACTTGGTGTGCGCT
>JACCDG010719223.1_pt1 | contig 11059 bp, 13 predicted proteins | sample 7442471 | NCBI WGS metagenome assembly JACCDG01 (sample SAMN15323444, study PRJNA562643) | freshwater metagenome | isolation source: river surface water | place: USA:Blue River Watershed | collected 2017-08-17
AGAACAACGACGGTTCCCTGCGTGGCACCGAGGAGCTGCTGCTCGACATCTCCGAGCGCTTCTCGAAGCTGGAGGACGGGTCGAGCAAGACGGCGCTGGCCATTCAGCTTTTCGGCCGTGCCGGCGCCGAGCTGATCCCGCTGCTCAACCAGGGCCGCGACGGGTTCGAGGCGCTGCGCAAGGAAGCCGAAAAGCTCGGCATCGTCATCGACCGCGACACGGCCAGGGCGGCGGAGGAGTTCAACGACAACCTCACCCGCCTGGGCAAGCAGGCGGATGCGTTGAAGATCGCGCTGGCCGGCGGCCTGCTCGAACCGCTGGGAAAGATCGCGGACGCCATGGCCAAGGCGGCCCGCGAAGGCGGGATCCTGCGCGGCATCATCGCCGGCATCCAGACCGCCATCACCGGCGACGATGCCTACAAGTTCAACGTCGAATTCACCAAGGCGGTGGACCGCCTGTTCGCCGCCGAGCAGAACGTGCAGCGTCTGCGTACGCTGGGCGGGGCTGTCGGCGGTGCCGGCCGCCTCGGCCTGCAGAAGGCGCTGGAGGACCTCGAGCTCGCCAAGAAAGAGGTCGAGCGCCTGCAGGCCATCAAGCCCATCATCGCGCCGGAGGAGCCGCCCAAGCCGGCCTCCGACAGGCGCGGGCTTGGTGGCAACTCCGATCGGGCGGCCTCCCGCGCCGGATCTGCGGAGGCCGAGCGCCGGCGCCTCGAGGCAGAAGCGGAGAAACAGCGCAAGGCCGCGCTGGACGAGTACCTGCGCCAGTCCGCGGTCTACGAGGACCGCCGGCAGGAAGAAATCGCGGCGATGGCCGAGTACTACCAGTGGCTGGGCCGCGAAAACGCCCGGCGCGTCGAGGCCGCCGACGCGATCCGCAAACAGCTCGACCCGACCATCGAGCTCGCCGAGAAGACGCGCGAGCTTGCTGAGCTGGTCCAGGGCGGGTTTCTCAGCCCGGAGGAAGGCGACCGGGCGCTGGAGCGGATTTCGAGCGAGTTTCTCAACGCCAAGGACAACGCTCGGGGCCTCGGCGAGGAAATCCAGAAGAACAACGACATCGCGCGCGAACTTGGCCTGACCTTCACCAGCGCGTTCGAAGACGCCGTGGTGTCGGGGAAGAAATTCAGCGAGGTGCTGCAGTCGATCGGCCAGGACATCGCGCGGATCGTGCTTCGAAAGACGGTCACCGAGCCGGCCGCGGACGCGATCAGCAAGGCCGTCGGTGGGTTCGATTTTTCGAAGATCTTCGACTTCGGCGGCGCCCGTGCGGCTGGCGGCCCCGTCAGCGGCGGCAAGACCTATCTCGTCGGCGAAAACGGCCCGGAGCTGCTTACCATGGGCGGCAGCGGCTTCGTGACGCCGAACGGTGCCGGCGGGGCGTCGCTTGTCATCAACATGCCGGTGAACTTCTCCGCCAACACGCCGGCCGCCGTTCGCGATGCGGTGCTGCAAATGGTGCCAACCCTCAACCGTGCGGCCGTGGCGGCGGTGCGTGAAGCCGGGCGGCGCTGATGGCCATCTCCTATCCGCTCGCGTTGCCGACGGTAACGCGGTTTTCCGGGCTTACCATCCGCGCCCGCTCGGCGGTCGGGATGTCGTCGTCGCCGTTCACGTACGCGCAGCAGGTGTACGCACATCAGGGCGACATGCTCGAGGCCGACATCGAGCTGCCGCCGATGCAGCGCGCGGATGCCGAGGCGTGGATTTCGTTCCTCTGGGCGCTGAACGGCATGGAGGGGACGTTCACCATGGGCGACCCGCTCAACGTGACGCCGCGCGGCACTTGGGCGGGCGGATCGCCGCTGGTGAAGGGCGGCTCGCAGACCGGCCGCACGCTGAACGCCGATGGCCTCTCCGCCGGCGCCACCGCCAAGGGCGGCGACTGGCTGCAGCTCGGGAGCGGCGCCTCGGCGCACCTACACCGGGTGGTGCAGGACGCCACCGCCAACGGCTCCGGCGAGATCACGCTGGAGATCTTCCCGCGCCTGCGCAGCTCGCCGGCGGACAACGACCCGATCACCATCGCGAGCGCGGTCGGCCTGTGGCGGCTGGCCAGCAACACGCGTGAATACGCCGTCCGCGAGGCGCAGTTCTACGGCCTGCGCTTTTCGGTCATCGAGGCGCTGTGAGCCGGGACCTCTCCGCCTCGATGCTCGCCGCCATCGCGGCGGGCACGGTCCGGCCGGTGGTGTTCTACGAAGGCGAGTACGAAAGCGGCACGGTGCGTCTGTGGACGGGCATCGGCCCGATCACCTGGGACAGCCAGACGTGGACGGGCGCCGGCAACCTGCTGTCGATCGCCTCGATCGGCGAGGTGTCGGACATCACCGCGGTCGGCTTCTCGGTGAGCCTCACCGGGCTTTCCTCGGCGCTGCTGTCGCTCAACCTCTCCGAGGCGCGCCAGGGGCTTCCCGGCCGTGTCTGGCTGGGCATGCTGGATTCCGCGGGGGCGGTGATCGCCGACCCGTTCGCGGCTTTCTCCGGGCGGCTGGACGTGCCGGAGATCGCCGACGACGGCGATCGGGCGACCATCAGCGTCAAGTACGAGTCGCGGCTCATCGACCTCGACAAGACCCGCGAGCGGCGCTACACGCACGAAGACCAGCAGATCGATTACCCGGGCGACCAGGGCTTCGCGTTCGTCGCCGGCATGCAGGACAAGCAGATCGTCTGGGGCAAGGGTCGCGGCGTGCCGACGTCTGCACCGGCGGCGCCGGACGGCGGTGGCGGCGCGAACCTCGACGCCAGCATCGAAGCGGGCAACGGTTGATGCGCCGGGACGGGTGGGAATCGCGCCTGCAGGCCGCGATCGACAACGCGCGCGCGCAACCGTACGCGCTCGGCGTGCATGACTGCTTCCGGCTCGCCTGCCAGGTGGTGGAGGCGCTCACCGGCGAGGACCGCTGGCCGCTGTTCGCAGGTCGCTACGCCACCCGCCGCGAGGCCATGCGGCTGCTGGCCGAGCACGGCTCGACGTTCGAGGCGGCCGGCGATTGGTTCTTCGGCACGCCCAACGTGGCCGCCGTGTGGGCCCAGCGCGGCGACATCGTCTGCGTGCAGACCGGAGACGGCGAAAAGCACCTCGGCGTGTGCCTGGGCGCGAAGACGGCGGTGCTCGGGCCCGATGGCCTGCTTTTCATTCCGACGCGCGCCGGCCGGTGCGCGTGGAGGGTCGGATAAATGCCAGCTTCGGTTGCGATCGCAGCGGCGGCGAGTTATGGCGGCGCTGCTGTAGCGGGAACGCTGTTCGTCGAGGGCACGATCGCTTATGCGCTTACCTCGGCCGCGGTCAGCTACGGCATCAGCGCGGTGGCGAAATCCGCGCTGTCCGATTCACCGGACAGCGGGCAGTCGGCGGGCCAGTTTGACCAAGAGGTCACCAACCGCAACCTGACCGTCCGCCAGGCGGTTGCGCCGTGGCAGTGGATCTACGGGCAGACGCGGGTCGCGGGGATTCTCACGTACATCGAGGACTCGCCGGCGACGGGCCATCTGCACATGGTGATCACGCTGGCCGGCCACGAGTGCCAGGAGCTGGGCGACGTCTGGTTCGACGACGAGGTGGTGCCGCTCGATGGCAGCGGCGAGGCCACGGGCCGGTTTGCCGGGTATGTGCGCGTGAAAAAGTCGCTCGGCGGCGAGGCGGCGGGCGTGCAGCCCTTCCCGGACCTGCAGGCCGAGTCGGCGGGCCTCTGGGGGCCTTCGCACTGCCAGACCGGCCGCGCCAAGCTGTACGTGCGCCTGCTGTGGAATCCTGATCTCTTCCCGCAGGGCATCCCGAACATCCGCTGCGTGGTGAAGGGCCGCAAGGTTTACGACCCGCGCAGCGGCCTTACCGCGTGGTCCAACAACGCCGCGCTGTGCACCTCCGATTACCTCACCAGCGCGGTGGGGCTGGGCTGCGATTACGCCACTGAGATCGACGAGACGCAGTTGATCGCCGCGGCCAACACCTGCGAGGAATCCGTCACGCTGGCCTCAGGCGGCAGCGAGTACCGCTACACCATGAACGGCGCGCTGTCGGTGAACGCCTCGCCTCGCGAGGTGCTGCCGCGGCTGCTGTCGTCGATGGTCGGCACGGTGCGCTTCCTGGGCGGCACTTGGGGCGTGTACCCGGCGGTGTACGCCACGCCGAGCGCCACGGCGCTGACGCAGGACGACCTGCGCGGCGGCCTGCGCGTGTCGCCGCGCCTCTCGAAGCGTGACCTCGCCAACCGCATCAAGGGCATTTACGTGAGCCCGGACAACGACTGGCAGGCCGCCGATTACCCGCCGGTAACCAATGCAACCTACCTCGCCGAGGACCAGAACGAGCCGCTCTGGCGCGAGCTGGACCTGCCGTTCACCGCCAGCGCCGCGACGGCGCAGCGCCTGGCCAAGATCGAGCTCGAGCGCGTTCGGCAGCAAATCACCGTCAACTGGCCCGGCAAGCTGACCTGCTACCGCCTGCAGCCCGGCGACACCGTGCCGGTGACCCTCGCGCGGTACGGCTGGTCGAGCAAGATCTTCGAGGTTGCGGCGCAGACGCTGACGTTCGAGGAGTCCGGCGACGGCGTGGTGCTGGGCTGCGACCTGGTGCTGCGCGAGACGGCCTCGGCGGTGTTCGATTGGAACTCCGGCGAGGAAACGACGGTCGATGCGGCGCCGGATTCGGCGTTGCCGGATCCCTTCACGGTGGAGGCGCCCGCGAACGTCACCGCCGCCAGCGGGACGGACGAATTGTTCGTGGTGAGCGACGGGACGGTCGTCACGCGGGTGCGCGTCAGCTGGACGGAGCCGCTCAACTACTACGTTTTGCAGGGCGGGCGGGTACTGATCCAGTTCAAGGCCGCCGCCGCCTCCGACTGGCTGGATGCAGCGCCCATAGCGGGCGACGCTGCTGCAGCCTGGCTCACGGGCGTCGAGGACGGAACCGCGTACGACATCCGGGTGCGCTTTCAGAATGCGCTGGGTACGCGCTCCGACTGGACGCAGATCTCGCACACGGTCATCGGCAAGACCGCCGCTCCGTCGGACGTCGAGCTTTTTACGATTGAAGGAACGCGCCTCACCTGGACTCCTGTAGATGACGCGGACGTCCGGGCTGGCGGTGGCTACCGGCTCAAGTTTCAGTTCGGCGTGAACCGCAGCTGGGGCGACGCCAACGCCCTGCACAACGGCCTGGTCACGGATTCGCCGTTCGACCTCGCGATCGTGCCCAGTGGCGCGACGACGCTGATGATCAAGGCGGTGGATTCGAGCGGCAACGAGTCGCAGAACCCCGCCGTAATCCTCTGGCAGTTCGGCGATCCGATCGTCGCCAACGTGGTCGAGACCTTCGACCTTAAAGCGGCCGGTTTCATCGGGGCCAAGACCAACGGCAGCGTCTCTGGCGGTGACCTGGTGGCGGACGTCCTCGCTTCTCCGCTGATGTGGAAAGCCGACGCGTCCGCAGATTTCTGGTCGTGGGACTCGACCCAGCTGCTGTGGTCGACCACGATGTACAAGCAGATGACCTACGTCGACAGCGTGACGATCAGCCAGGCCTTGTCGGGCTCCAGGCTGACCATCGCGGCGACGGTGGCCGGCGACCCGTGGTCGCTCGAGTATCGCGAAAACTCCCAGAAGGCGATGTGGGACGCGGACACATCGAGCCTCATGTGGTCCTCGGATTCTTCGACGCTGATGTGGGACGCCCCGGCCTGGATCACCTGGCCGGGCGCGATCGAGGTCACCGACACGATCATCGACGTGCGCATCACCACCGGCCAGTCGAGCACGCAGGGCATTGTTTCAGAGCTCACCGTGACGGTGGACGCGCCAGACATCGTCGAAAACCTGAATGACGTGTCGATCCTGGCCGCTGGGACGCGCCTCACGTTGACGGCCGGCTTCAGCGTCATCAAGAACGTGCAGCTCACCGTGCAGAACGACGGCGGCACGGCGATAACCGCCAGAACGGAAGACAAGAACGCCACGCTCGGGCCGCTGATCAAGTGCCTCGATGCGGCTGGCAGCGCAACCACCGGGCTCGTCGACGCGCGAGTTCAGGGCTACTAAAGGGAGACCATGGCCACCGATCTCGACACAATCGCCAACCTGACCGGCGCCGCCATCACGGAGGCGCAGGCGAAGACCTGGTTCACCAGCATGCGGGCGGCGCTTGCGGAGATGGGTGATCCGTTGGGGATGCCCGGCAAGCTGCAGAACCTGAGCCTGAGCCTGACGGTCGGATCCTCGGCGCTCACGATTGCGCTCAAGGACCGCGATGGCAGCGACCCGAGCGCCGCGAGCCCGGTATCGGCCGGCGTGCGCAACGTCACCGCGGCGACCGGGGACTTCACGTCCATCAACGTCGCGGCGGCGAGCTCGCTGGTCGTGTCGGCCGGATCGACGCTGGGTACGCGCTCAAGCGTGCCGTTCCGCCTGTGGATCGTGCTATTCAACGACGGCGGCACGTACCGCCTCGGCGTCATCAACTGCGTCACCAGCGCGGCGGGCGCAGGGGCTGGCAGCGACGTTTCGGCGATCTACCCGCTGGCGGCGTGGGGAATCGGCTCCAGCACGGCTGAAGGCGGCTCCGGTGGTGCCGATGGCGCGCAGGTGATTTACACGGGCACGGCGGTCACGTCGAAGGCCTTCATCGTGCTCGGCTACGCCACCTGGGAATCCGGCCTCGGCACCGCCGGCACTTGGAGCGCCGGCCCGTCGCGGGTGCAGCTTTTCGGGCCGGGCGTTCCTCTTCCCGGACAGCTGGTTCAGGTGCAGCGCACGGATACGGGCGCCGTGGCATCAGGTACCACGCAGATCCCCAACGACGACACCATTCCGCAAAACACGGAAGGTGATCAGTACATGACGCAGGCGATCACGCCGAGCTCGGCGGCAAACGTGCTGTCTGTCGAAGCGAGCGCGCAGTTCACGGTAAGCACCAACGCATATCTGCAGGCCGCTCTTTTTCAGGACTCTACGGCCAACGCGCTCAAGGCGATCGTCGCTGGCAACAATGCCGCCGACTATCCGTTCCCGCTATCCATCAAGCAGCGCGTTCTGGCGGGAACGACAAGCGCGACGACGTTCAAGGTGCGGGCAGGTCCATCGAGCGCCGCCACCATGACCTTCAACGGCGTCGCGGCTGGTCGAAAGCTGGGCGGCGTCATGAACAGTTACATCGAAGCACAGGAGCTGATGGGATGAGCTTCGCCGTCTGGAAAGCTAAACCGTCATTCGCTGAAAGCGATCTTAACCCCGGCGAACGGATCTACCAGGTGGGCGAGTTCTGGATCGTGACGGATCAGGGCGAGCCGACCGCCGAAGAGATCGCGCGCGCACTGGACCCGCTCTCGCACAACCAGAAGATTGACGCGCAGATCATGGCGCTTGAGCAGGCGTCCGGCGGGTACATGCGCGGTTTGCGCGAGTTCATGCTCGCCCAGGCGGCCGAGACAAAGCGGCTCGGCGGAGCTGACTTCATGGCCAACAAGGGCATGCAAAACGTCAAGGCGCTCGACGAGCAGATCCGCGCCCTGCGCGGCCAGCGTTTGCCGTGAGCCTCATCGTCGCTCACGCGCTGTACCTGCTGGTCGCGATCGCGGCCATCACCGTGGCGTTGCTTGCGGGGATCTGGCTCGACATTCAGTGGTGCCGAAACGTCTTCCGCCCTTGGGACTACTTGGGCGCCGCGATCGTCGGAGGAGACGGCAAGCACTCGATCAGCGCCTACTGCGGCCGCGCAATGCTCAATAAAAGCTCGCGGGTTGCGGTACGTATAGCGCTGGGGCTTTTGGGGCGCCTCATTAACCTCATTTTTGGCAGTCAGCACTGCCAAGACGCAGCGAGAAAGGAGTTCGTTTGATGCCCGAACCAACCAGCTCCTCGATCGGCGGGGTTGCAGTCGTCGCCACGGGCGGCGTTGCATTGGCCACCGGCAGCGTATTCGGCCTGCAGTACGACGCGCTGATGCTCGGGTTTTTCGGCGGCATGGTGTCGCTGCTGATCCTGCCGGCGATGACGCCGTTCCGCCTCGGGCTGACGCTCTTCACCGCCACCGTGTTCGGCGCGGCGTCGGCGCCGTTCGGCCCGCCGATTGCCGCCAAGTACGCGGCGTTCCTCCTCGAGGCCGGGCCGTCGCCAATCCGGCTGCTGGGGGCGCTGGTGGTCGGCTGCTTCATCCAACTCGTGCTCGCCGCCGTGGCAAAGCGGATCCAGAAGAAGGGGGACGAGGCATGATCGCCGTCCAGGTGCTCACCACGCTCGCCGCGCTGATCGTCGGCGCCCGGGCGTTGTCCGTGGTCAATGGCATGGTCCACCGCGAGCGGGGGCGGCAGCCGCTGTGGGCATGGATCGGGTTCGGCTTCAGCTACATCGCCCTGGCCATGGGCGCGGCCGGCAGCCTGATCGTGATCTGGGACCAGCCGCTGCCCGAGCTGTACCTGCGTCTTGGCTACGGCGTGATCGTCGCCGGCAGCGCCGGGCTGATCCTGTGCGACCGCCGCCGTCGCGACCGCAAGCTCAACCAGGCCGACCGCGCAGCGATCGCCATGATCATCGACGGCAAGCACAGGGCCTCGAACGATCCGCAGGAGATCGTGCAGTGGGACACCTTCGCCGAGGTCTGCGAGTTCCGCGGCCCGCCGCTGATGGGTACGCGCTTTTGCCGGCATCCCGAGCGAGGCCTCGGCGCCTGTGGGGAGAGTGCCTGTCCGCGCATGCGGGCGGCGATGAAGGCCGGTCCGGCCGTGGCCAAGGGCACACCATGAAAATCAGAGTCGAGCGCAGCTGGTGCGGTCCGGTGTGCACAATCGGCGTGCTGTCGATCGCCGCCGGCGACGAATGGCGCCGGGAGTGCTTCACGCTCGAGGACGTCGTGCGCGAGCGCGCAGGCGAACCGGTCGCGGCGTGGAAGGTGGCCGGCGAGACCGCCATCCCGAAGGGCGTGTACCGCGTCGTGATCACGTACTCGAACCGCTTCAAACGCGACCTGCCGCTGCTGGTCGACGTGCCGGGCTTCTCCGGCGTACGCATTCATCCGGGCAACACCGCGGCCGACACGGAAGGGTGCCTGCTCGTCGGGCGCGCCAAGGGGCCGACGAACGTGACCGAGTCCCGGCTGGCGTTCGCGGACCTGTACGAGAAGATCGAGCGGGCGCTTGACGCCGGCGAGGTCGTGACCCTGGAGATTGCGTAATGCCCGATCCGCGGATCCTGATCGCGCTCGGCCTGGCGCTGCTCGTCAGCGCGATCACCGGCTGGGCCCTGTTCGAGCGCAGTCGCTACTTCGAGTGCCAGTCCGGCAGCGTTGCCCTGGCCGCGCAAGGGCAGGTGCTGGCGGAAAAGCTCGGCTCGCTCAGCGACCAGGTCAAGGCCAACGCCAAGGCCGGCCAGGCCAACGTCGCCATGACCCGCGAGCTGCTCGAAGACGCACGCCGGCGCAAGGCACCGGCCGACGTGGCCGCCTCCGATGCCGCCGCCAACTCCCCGGCCCCGGCCGGCAAAGACTGCCGCGACGCGCTGGCCGAGATCCGCGCGCAGCGCGCCACCGAATCAGGGCGGGCCCGATGACCTGCCGACCGCTCCTCCTCCTCCTCCCGGCGGCGGTTGTCGTGGCCCTCACCCTGACCGGTTGCAGCAGCGTGCCGACGATCGAAGTCCCGCGCGAGATCGCCGTTCCGACCCCGGTGCCGTGCGTCGGGCCCGCCGACGTGCCCAAGCGGCCCGCCCTGCGCGCCGACGACGAGATCCTCGCCCTGGACGACTACCGCGCCCTGCACGCGCTGTGGGCCACGCTGGGCCGCCTGCGCGCGTACGCCGGCGAGCTCGAGATCGTGGCCCAGCGCTGCTCCCAGCTGCCCGCCAGCGAGCCGAGGCCGCCCTAGCTGACCGCACAGCCCTGACGGCTGCCCATCCAACGCCCGGACTCCTTTAATCCCCTGGGGAGTCCGGGCGTTTTTGCATTTCTCGGGTGCGAATTGAACAGCGAGGGCCGCGACCGAAGGGCGCGGCCCTTCTCTCGGCCGCGAGCGTGTGTGTCCGGCGCAGCCGGACTCACCGCCCCGAAGGGGCGAGCGTAGACGGCCGAGGGAAACCCTCGAAAGTCTCAAAGCGCCGGTCGCAAGTCATTGATCGAATTGACGGTCGATGGACGATTCGCGCTTTGAGAAAACGCGTCTAAACGTCTGTACTGGAAGGCATACGCGGCCGTATGGGGTGCAGGGGGTCGCGAGTTCGAATCTCGCCGCCCCGACCATTTTCCCCCTGTTGGCGGTTAGGAACCGCTAACGTCTCAAAGCAGTCTCAAAGTTTTCGAGCCTTTGGCCTTCAGGAACGCCGCCGCCAACCGCTCGAAGAACTCGTCGCCCCACTCATTCAGGGCGTAGTTGATCGCGACGCAGATGATGCGGACGTTTCCATCCACGTAGCCACGCGACGGGATCACGCGATCGATACTCGGGCCGAACGGTCCAGCAGCCCGCCGACTGGCTTGGCTCATCGTGAACGGAAACCCAGTCAGCGCGCAGCACCATCCGTTCCGATCGGCCATCCCCTCGACGACTTCCCACTCGAGTTCGAACGACACTCCGTACTTCTGCGCTCGCCATCGCGCGGCGCGCCATGAGTTCCTCAGCCCGCGCCGAATGGAATCAACGTCACGAGCCTCGCCGGTCCCGCGAAGCGCATTCGCGATCCCGATCGACGATTCCAGATCACGAGTGAGCGGTGTCCAGGTCGCGCGGCCCTTCCGCGTCTTGACGTAGTAGTAACGCCCGTCCTTCAGGTGCACGTTCTTCGGCAGCTGCCTGGTCATTCGCGCGGCGGCAAAGGTATCCGCGCATCGCTCAGCCGATCGCGGTGCTGCTCGAGGTAGCCCTCGGTCGTCGTCACACTGCTATGCACGGCGGCCTTCTGGATCTCGCGCATGTCGTAGCCCGCCTTCTCCATGGCGGCCAGGGCGAACGGCCGCACGTCGCGGGTGGTGATGTTCATGCCGGTGTACCCGGCCGCGTCTATCGCGTCGCGCCAAACTTCATAGATGCCGTTCTTCGAGTAGCCGTCGCCAGTACGGGTCTGGATGATAA
>JACCDG011369042.1_pt1 | contig 11059 bp, 4 predicted proteins | sample 7442471 | NCBI WGS metagenome assembly JACCDG01 (sample SAMN15323444, study PRJNA562643) | freshwater metagenome | isolation source: river surface water | place: USA:Blue River Watershed | collected 2017-08-17
CTCAGCCGGCGTGCCGCCCTCACCGCCTTCAGCACCCTTATACAAACGCATTAGAACAGGTCGCACACGCTCCTCATACTTCTTCAGCTCCTCCTTATAGGTCGCTGCCTGCTCGGCCGGATGCTCATCCAACCAATCAAGACCCTCCTTAATCGCAGCCTCAGCATCCGCCACAGCCTGCTCACCAAGTTTGCTCTTCACACTATCTTCCCTAATTGAGTTACGCGCATTATATAGATACCCCTCCATCTCATTACGCGCCTCAACCTTCTCCAGACGCGCCTTGTCATCCGCAGCAGCATCTTCGGCCTCCTTCACCATTCGATCAATATCAGCCTGACTCAGTCGGGACTTATCATTTGTAATCGTAATTTTATGGGACTTCCCAGTTGACTTCTCGGCGGCACTTACATTCAGAATACCATTCGCATCAATATCATACGTCACCTCAATCTGTGGAACACCTCGAGGCATTGGTGGAAGACCCTCTAGCCGGAACTGGCCAAGCAGATTGCAATCCTTCGTGAATTGCCGCTCACCCTCAAAAATACGGATATCACATGCCACCTGATTATCAGAATACGTAGAGAAAGTCTGTGTCTTCTTTGTCGGGATTGTAGTATTACGCTTGATAAGCGTTGTCATAATACCGCCAGAGGTTTCGATACCGAGACTTAGGGGAGCCACGTCAAGTAGGATGATATCGCTCGTACGATCCTTGGAGTTTACGCCGGCAGTTAGGATGTGTGCTTGGACTGCCGCACCATATGCCACAGCCTCATCGGGGTGCACACTATCATTGAGCTTCTTCCCACCAAAATAGTCCACAACCATCTGGCGGATCTTAGGGATACGCGTGGACCCACCTACCATCACCACCTCATGGATCTGATCCTTGGAAAGCTTAGCGTCACGTAGAACCTGATCAAGGGGTCGTAGGCATCGGCGGAAAGCCTCCTCGCAAAGTGCCTCAAACTTTGCACGAGTCAGAGTTAGGCCCAGATCCTGTCCCTCCATAATACTATCAATCTCAAGCTGAGCCGTCGTAGCTGCACTTAGAGTACGCTTGGCACGCTCAGCAGCTGCACGAAGGCGCTGTAGAGCACGCTTATTGCCCGTGATATCAAGCTTCGTCTTTTTCTTAAACTCGCCTGCTGCCCAATCCACAATTGCCTGGTCAAAATCGGAACCGCCAAGGTGGGTATCACCACCTGTCGCCTTCACCTCAAATACACCATCGTCAAGAGAAAGTACACTCACATCATGCGTACCACCGCCGCAGTCAAACACTACAATATTCTTCTCCCCCTTAGAGCTGTTATCAAGACCATATGCAACGGCCGCAGCGGTCGGCTCATTGATAATACGAAGAACATTGAGACCAGCAATTACACCAGCATCTTTTGTGGCCTGACGCTGGGCATCATTGAAGTATGCGGGCACAGTAATCACGGCATCACGGACAGGTAGGCCAAGGTACGCCTCAGCGGTCGTCTTCATCTTCGTAAGGACCATTGCAGAAATCTCCTCGGGCTGGAAAGTCTTCTCCTCGCCCTTGTGTTGGACTGCGATGATAGGCTTTCCTTGGCCATTGTCACGCACTGTAAAAGGCCAATGCTTGCGATCTGCAGCAATTACAGGATCATCATAACGACGGCCTACTAGACGCTTGGCATCAAAAACAGTGTTTGTGGGATTTGTGGCTGCAAGTGCCTTCGCGGCGTCTCCAATGAGTCGTTCATCATCTGTAAAAGACACGTAAGAGGGTGTTGTGCGATTGCCCTGGTCATTCGCGATCACTTCCACGCGATCATTCTGCCACACAGCAACGCAGCTGTAAGTGGTGCCAAGGTCAATGCCGATTGCAGGAGCTACTTTTGCCATAGTATCAAATCTGATTTGTTAGTATGGGGAAAGTTTTAGGCTGCTTCGCGGTCAGTTAGAGAGGAAATGTCTAACCAGACTGGTTACCGACGCGATGTTCATAATTCATCAAAAAGAGTATACGAGGGACTGGCAAGCTATTTACATAATTGACTGCATCGGACATCAGGAGGCCATGACCAGTTGGTTTACGCGTAGTCAGATAGATACGATGCAGTGCTGCTAAATGTGTATGCCAGCGCTTATCGACTGCTGCAAGTTGCACTGAACGCGCCTTATAGACCGCCACATAAAAGCTAAACAGTTGATTTGTCATGCTTCGCAACCATTTCTCGTATTCCCTAAAAGTATTGGACTCCTCTGGGTAATACTGCAAATATGTCTTAATGAGACCTGCGGCACGTAGACCAAAGAATCGTTCATCAACGCGGTTGGTGGATCCACGCAGTGAGCGAATCATGTGATATACAGAGGAACGGATGCGCCAGCGTTCACCTGCAGCACCATGAATGACCACTCCCTGCCAAGACCATCCGTGCGTCTGTACAAGCCGTTCAAACCACTCGGCAACTGTCTCACCAAGTGCAGGCGTCTCCAGGCCGGCCTGGCACATTTCTTCAATGTAAACTGAGCCATCTTCGGACACGTGCCCACGCTGGAGTACATGCACACGTGGCGTCTCTACTTTTACGACAACACGATGCGCAGGATGTTGTACAAGAACAGTTAGGAATTGATTAGGCGCCTGCACGAGAGCCCCAAAGAAATCCTCTACAGTTTCCTGATCATGTCCACAGGCTCGAATTGCATCATTTAGCATGCTCCTAAAAGAGACTGTGTTGTAGAAACCCCGCCCCGCGCCTACACAAGTTCGCGATGAAACTTGCACAGTACCTGATGCATCCTTATAGAGATTGAGTGTAACACCTTCCAGATACTCCTGGACAGACTTGGATGCCACATCAGCCGCACTCCATTCAAATACATTGCCCCCAGCCGCATTTTCATCAATTGCTTTGGGTGTTGAGATACATACAGGCATATTTGTGGCAGTGTCCCAGATGACGCTGCGGAACCAGCGCGTATGTGACACACTCATGTCAGAGATGCCTTTACGATAGTGAATAAGTGCGCGGCGACCGCCATCAAATTCACGTACACCGAGTGCACCACCTGCGTCAGATTGAAGATATTCTTTTAGCGCGGACCAAGTGGACCAGGTCTCTCGCAGCGCTTTGAAATCAGTTATAGTATAGGTCATTTTGAACCCAATCAACTGCTAAATTTAGCGCCTTCGCGGTTTAAGCTGTGCGGTGAAACCTCTCAATAGTTAGAAGATGGACGAACAACATCTACCTCCGGATGAAAATACTGCGTTACCAACTGTGGCGTTGCCTGCAGTTGGCGCAGATGACTTGGCGGCAGAAGCACAGGCAGAAGCCAGTGTGCAGATCGCCTCACAGCCTGAAGAAGAGGAAGATAGCCCTGACTCCGTAATTGAGTTAGGAGATACAGTGGTAATTAAAACAGAGCGGCGAGGAATTGTTGCTGGTCAAGTATATTATCGTGATGAGGAACTCATTAGTTTAAAACTTGATAACGGCTCCAATGTTCTCCTTAATTTTCCACAAGAGGATGGCGATTTTGATGATACTACGGAAGAATTTGGTCAAATTTTGGCATATAACATTAAAAAGAAACGTTTGTTTCCGTCCTTTATTGAACAGCACAATTTGCGTTATGGGCAATTAATGGATGTATTTTTGCCAAATGGTGCGCTTGACCCGAACACTTATAAGGTTGGCGAGGTTGATGTGGAAAATGATACAATAATGCTAATTGATCCTGAAGGGAAAAGTGCGCCATTGAATTTTAATTTCCGTGGTATTCCTCGTGAGCGTCCTTTTCGTGTAATAGCCACTCGTGATCCGCCTGAAGAGGATGCAGAGGGATCTGCAACAGCGGCAGCTGCAGATGCAGCGACGGCAGCAGCTGCGGCTGTCCCATCTGCGCAGGAGCAGTTAGAGGAGCAGGAGCGCCAGGAATCTGCAGAAGTTGTCGGTGATCGTATTGATTTCAAGATTATTGGCAATGTCAAAATGCCCCATATAATTGAAATACAAGAGGTACCATCGAATGAGCAGATTTATTCGGATGTTATTCAGAAGTCCGACTTTATTAGTGATCTTCTAAAAGATTTAACTGATGCTAAGAAGAAAAATCCGAATGAACTACGTCGTTTACGAACATTAACAGAACTCTTTTTTGCTCTTAAAAATGATTTAGTAAAATACGATCTGAATAATGAACCGATTGGAAGTCAGCCAACATCAATTACAACACTGATCCAGATGTTCAAGAAAACCGATGTACCTCTAGGTCGCCCTGTGTTAGATATAACAAAGCATTTTCATATTTTAAATCAACTTCCTGACAGCACTGGTGATATTCCTTTTAATGTACCAACATTAAATGATGAAATTATGTATCGTGATATATTAAATTATTTTGCGCTTTTGAAGGATCAGACGCGTATTCGTCCAGCGGGAATGGGTTCAGATCCAAATGATCGTGAGATTCAATATTGGAACTGGATTAAGAATTTATATGAAATTGGTTTTCGTCCATGGACAGCGCAACCAAATACAGAAAAAGAGCGCTGGATTGCAAAGCAGGATACTGAATTTTTTCGTAAGTCGGTGCCACAAATGAGTGACGATGCTGAGAAAGCAGGTGCCGCCTCTGCCGCAATGGATGAAGAAGCAGCAAACTCAAACTCTATTGCTGAAAGTCTTCCTTCTACAAATGATGAAGAAGCCGATGCAGAAGAGGATGAAGCTATACGTCGGCGTCCAGCTGATAGTAAAATTTTCTCTATTCGCGTTGAGCCAGTCGATGAAAAGCAAAAACGCAAAAAGGCATCAATCGCCACAGAAGGGCGACCCACAATGGAATTAAGTGAGACAAAAATTGCAGTCGAACGAGCACTCGGCCCTATTAATCGTACTGATGAGAAAAAGAAAAATTATCTGTTACGTGATGGTGAATTTGCTCCCGTTAAAACATATGTGATTTTCCCACTAAGTCTAACACCATATCTTGGAAATCCACGATCTGGCTTTCTTGTACGAGATATGGAATATGGTTTGCGACCCATTATAACTTTAAAAGAATTAATATTAATGCAGCAAGGAGTTTCGAAGAAGCCGATGTCAAACCGTATTTTTGCACTGGATACAGATGAAAAATCGCAACGTAATATATCATTTGCAAATTATTTGGACGGTATTAAATTTTCAGGACTTGGCCTCGGCTCTTTTGAATTTATAATGCGGCAGTTTGGTATGCACCGCTTTGAATTCAATGAATCGACTTTACCAGTTATCCTTAATAAGATGGCTACATCACAAGGCGCCCTTTTAGCATATATAAGCAAATTACGCCGTGATCTAAAGGATTTCAACGAATCTGGCAAGACAACTGTGAACGATCGCCTAATAGGTGCACCACTGGAAGAGGCAAGTGAACAGGAGATTGATATAATTGCCGCCACTCGCGATGCACCTCTTTTACAACAGGCACTAAATATTTTCAAAAATATATCACCGCGTCTTGCAAATAATGATATAGCACAAATGAACGCCCTTTACAGGGCACATCCTGATCTTCTAATTGCCATTCTTGGAAATGTACCTGCGATTGCAGCACAAGAAGAACTTATGGCAACTCGTAACAATTTTGCAAAAGCATTGGAAAATGACTCGCGACGCAAACTTTATGAGCGCAATAAGGGTGCACCACCAGTTCCGAATAAATGCCCACACGTGTCTGTACTACGAGATATTCGACGAATCAATGATGATAATGAGCGTATGGGACGCATGGTTGATTTAGTAACAAAGACCGAATTTGTTGGTAAACGTACTGAAAATTATATTGAGTGCGCAAAATGTGATAAACATCTCCTATGTCTCCATGAACTGCTGCAAATCAAGCAATTTATAAATCCTCGTGAAAAGGATACAATTCGCAAAGAAATTTGTCTAAATTTTAATGGCCCTCTTGTAGGTGGCTATTATCAGTGCCGCAATTGTGGGCAGGCCATTGAGCAGTTAGATTTTGATAATAATATTGAATTTGACGATGAAGGTAAACCGATGATGGGTCGTGCTGTTCTTGTCGATCGTGATGCTATTCGCAATGAACAGCTAGAACAAGCCCTAACTGACCCTACTAAAAACGAGGAGCTCAATATAACCTACACGGATCCTTATGAAGCTGATATTTATTCCATATGTAAAATGATAGCTGAAAAGGTTGGTCTCCAGCCAAATAGAAATGCATATACACGTATTGTGAATGGAGTAAAACGCATTATGGCAAAACAGTTGACACGTGCTGATTACGCAAAAGAGATTGCTAAGAAGCGTGCTAAGAAACCTGAGGAGGCAGCACGTTATCCAGATTTCGATGTACGCTGTAGTCGTATCTTAATCTGCACCTGCGCAGCAGAGGTTCTATTAGAGATTCAGACTGCAATCCCTATCTACAAGCCACGTTACTTCCTATCTGGCTGTGCACCTGCTGGTTTTGGCGGTTACCCCCTAAGTGGTAATCCTGAAAATACCCAAGGTATAAATTATATAGCCTGTGCAGTATCGTCAATTAGAAAGGGTGGGCGGGCAAATACGGTCTGCGAAATACCATCTGCGACTTCCAAGTTGACTGCCTGGGAATTGACTGGCTGGCGCGATGCTGCGACTGACAAAGATCGTATTGCGCAGATTGCAACTTTGATGCAGAATATCATTGAGAAACATATAGTAAGTGATGCAAATATTCAGCATTTATTCCAATTAAAAAATAAGTATCTGCGTGACACGTTTGGTGCTAATCGCGATACAGGTGATGTAGCAAGAGATCAAATTCCTTTACATTTTTTACCAGAACAATACATTGTTCCCAAGGAAGAAGGAGCTGGTGCAGGGGCAGGTGAGCAGAAAGGGGGTGCAAGCAATAGCAATGATGATAGTTTGCCTAATGTGTCTGTTAGTGAAAATTACGAATCGAATAATGGTAGCAATAATAGCGGCAATAACAGTGGCACGAATGATGAGGAGGAAAACAACAATGGCAGCAACGGCAGCAGTGGCAGCAGCAGTCTACCAAGCAGCGTCAGTAACAGCAGCAACAACAGCAGCAAACGCAGACGCAGTAATAGCAATAGTACAGCAACAAATCTCTCGTCATATTTGAAGAGCAATAGCAGTATTTCCAATGCATTTGCAGCGCCTGTTGTAATTGAAGCAGTCAAGGATCCTCGTATATTTGCAAATTTATTCATTAAGGCCGCACATAAGCATGCAAAGGAGACTGCCAAGCTTTATCTTGGATCTCCATTTGCAGAGACAGTATGTTGCCCATCTCCTATAACAGATCCCCAGGCATTTTGGAAAGCAATTCCTGATATGCCTAAATTACCTCCTCGTACTATTATTCCAAAACAGATTGGAACTCGCCTAACTGTACGCTTCAAACCTCGTGCACTTCCTTCACTTCTTGTAGATGCCCCGCAAAATCTCTATTACCGCGTTTTCTTGAATATATGTGCGAAGGGACCGCGTGTAGGACATCCACATGAATTTGGATTTAGTTATAAATGTGCACACTGCGACTTGCAATTACCAGCTAGTATTCTTCTTGTACGTGATTACATTGAGAAAAGCGGTCTGTCTAAAGGAGATGAAAAGAAGGAGCGCGAAGCGCGTAGAGATCAATTAGCAGCTGCAGAGCGCGAGATCAATGAAATTTTAATGCGTGATGGTATTGAAGTAAATACGCAGACATTTGAAGCACTTCTTGATGCAACCCACAATGCACATAGTGTAGAGCCATATTCACTTCCTGCAGATGAAGACAAGGCGGATTTAGTGATAATGTCACGACTTATTACAGTTGATCCCCAGCCCGATGAGGAATGGCAGACAACATTTAGTACATTTATGGATGGTATTACAAAAATAAAACCAGGTGGCGAACCAACCGATTATTCAGGCCTTCTTGGGACTATTTCAACACAGCTTGAAGATGCTATTACAACAATTCGCCGCCGTTTTACTGGCGAAGTTGCAAACTTTTTCCTTGAAAAAGCGTATATAAATGATTATGAAGCATTTGATCTTAACAGTTTTCTTGAAATTGTGACAACATATTTCATTATTCCTTGTACGCGTATTAGCAATCGTATGCCAATTAATGCAAATGCATTCATACAAAAATCACATGAACTAAGTGAAGAAGATGTGGCCAAACTGACAACGGAAAAAAATGCACCTTTTAAAATTAATGATTCAGATATTCGAGCCGATATACAAGATGACTTTTATTCTAAACAATATAAATTTGCACTTGCAAAGCTCCGTCATTTTATTGGCCAAATATCATCTGCCAAAGTGATCCTACAAGACATGAATAAACAAAATGTGCGTGGTGGCAATTATGTACTCATGTATTTGGCACATTATCTTTTCTTCAAGCCGCTTGCCGATTTTGTAAATTCTAATGTTGTGCCCGAGGAAATTGCAGATGTCGCAAAACAAAGCAAATCTACTGATACTTCTATTGCACTTGTTATAAAATATATTAAAAAACTCTTGGGCTTATTTAAATTTGAGTATCTTGCAATGACACCAGAGGAAATAAAGATCCTTCTACGTGTTCGTGCTGAAAAGGAAACAGATCAGTTCATTAAGAATATTAATAGAATGTCTGAAAATGAGAAAATGGTCGAACATGAGAATAAGATATTGCGTATGGGTCGTTATGCAATTGGTGGATCTGAGGCAATTTACAAATATGATCCTGAATATGCCCGCCGCGAAGCCCTTGAACGTATGGCAGCTGGTATCCAAGACTTTAAAGTAGTTGAAGGCGAAGAGTTTGCAGCTATCTATGGAGAAGGAGATGTGCCTGGAGGAGGACAGTCCCGCCGTGAAGATGGGTATGGAGCTGTGGTAGATACTGTAGATGAATAATGTAACTTTTCTAAATAGATGCGGCTGCTAGTGTTTAGCGGTATACTCTACTTAGTTGGAATTGCAGTCATATTATATTTTAAACCCGCTTTGATGTTTCGTTCCGACGGAACATGGAAGGAGTTTGGAATTGGCCGTGATCCCACAGATTACACATGGCTCCCTTTCTGGCTTGCTGCAATCCTCTGGGCTGTTATTTCATATATGACAGTCCTACTCGTCAGTGAGTCATTTAGCTCAGGAAAACATGTGCCGGCGGAGCTAGATGATGCCTATCCTCGTAAAGGCAGCACTCGCAAAGGTAAAGGTGCGGCTGCTCTAAATTCCAAGCGCGCTAGCAATATTGCAAATATGCCTGATCGTGATGTACTACCCGGCTATTATATTTTAAATACTGAGAAGAGTCGTAAAGGATTTCCTAAGTACATTTACGTGGGCGAGGCACCTCCTTTAGAATTGGAAAGTGAACTAAGTGGAGGTGGCCGTGGCGACATTGGTACAGACAGTAGCAGCGGTGATAGCGACTAAGATGGACACACTTGGACAAATCCACTCGAGAGAATTTGAGAATACAGTCCAGCCCAGAATAAATAAAATCCAATTATGAATCGTTTTTGCGTAAAAACATCCATAGCTGGAAATAAGGCGCGGATTGGAGATCCTAATAGACTAACATTGGCTGCAAGCAAATATGTAATTAATGAAACACCCGCTGCTATACCACCTAATGCAAACGCTTGCCCCGTATTTGACTTATTGCAAATTGAGTTTTGAGTTAATATATTAAGGAATGTACCTGCAACATATGCAATTATAGGAATAAGAATAATTTGAAAACGTGTGACTAAAATTCCTGCAGTTCCGATGAGGATACCGAGTCCAATTGCAAATGCATATAATACGGATGATCGTCCCTTTTGACCAGCAGCGGTGGTGGTAGCGGACATTCTAACTGGAATAATTAATAGAGATGGAGGCAATTACACAAGCTGCTTCAGCAGCCGCTTCGACGGTAGCAAAAGCTGCAGCAAAGACTTTAAAAGCCGTTGCTCCGGTTGTCGAACCTGAAGGAAAAGTTCCTTCAACAAAACAACTGGAACTCTTCTTTGAAAACCGCGCACTGCGACCGGAATTCTTCACATTTGATCCTAAAGGAAATCTTATAGTCCGCGAGGAACTAGCCGGTCCTGGTAAAGGAAAATACGACACAGTTCCTGGAGCTGTCAAAAAGGTATACACTATTCCCCCTTACAGACCGATTACAAAGGAGGAACGTGAAGAGGCGACGGCCAAGCGTGTTGATGCTGTCCGTGCAATTGAAGAAGAATATGATACAGCTCTTACAGAGCTTCGTCAATTATACAATGACTATAAGGGGGGCGAAGAGGTTACTATTGAACAAATATTGAAGGCGAATGAGAAGGTGGAAGGGTTGGATGCGACTCGTCATGCAGCTATGTACCCTGTACGCGAAGTGTATGGTCTACCTGGAATACCAATTATGACTGTTTTCCGCGATCACATATTTGACGAGAAAAAAACGTTTGGCGATCAGGAACTTACATTCTTGCGCAGATCCACACAGCGTCTGCGCAAACTTTATGTTACTGAAGGTGAAGAGGTCATCCCTGAACCACCTGTACGTGAAGAGGCCGCGACTGCCGCTGCTGGGCCAGCCGCTGAAGGAAAGGTCCAAGGAGGCGGCAGTGCAGCCTCATTTGCTCAACAACTTGCCAAAGATCTCAAAATCATTTTATTTGGCCAACCCGAAGAAAATGAATACGGTTTCCTCAGTACGTTCTATCCTGTTGAATTTGTCCTTAATGGTATCAAGTATTTCACTATTGAACAAGTGCTGGCCGCTGAGAAGGCACGTCTCTTCTTGGAGGATGACTTGCGGCAACGTATTATGAAGACTCGTGCACCGCGCTCAATGCGTACAATGGCTAATAATATTGTACGCAAGACTGCTCAGCAAACAGGTGGTATGCGTGCCATTGAATTACATGAATGGCAGGGCAACGTTCGTAAAGATTTACTGCGGCAAGCAACACTTGCTAAATTTAAGCAGCACCAAGATCTGAAAGAGCGTCTTGTGGCAACTGGAGATGCAACACTTGTACTAGCAGATTCTAGAGAAA
>JACCDG010177979.1_pt1 | contig 11056 bp, 11 predicted proteins | sample 7442471 | NCBI WGS metagenome assembly JACCDG01 (sample SAMN15323444, study PRJNA562643) | freshwater metagenome | isolation source: river surface water | place: USA:Blue River Watershed | collected 2017-08-17
AAAACGCCCGGCGGCGCAGGGAGCAAGTACCCGTCTGCTGCACCGCCGGGCGAAACTCAGCCCGCCGGAACTCCGGCAGCCCTGAGGTAGCGACCTCACGCCTCAAACAACGGCCACCGTCCAGGGGCGATCGTGCAGGCTGTTTCGCTGCGAATCGTGTTGACCGCCGCGGCCTCGGCCCCCGTGCTGCGTTCCAGTTTGTAGAGCGTCGGCACGCTCGACGCGCCGCCGGCCTGCGTCGGATTGACGGCCCAGACGTGATTTCCGCGAACGGCCAGCCGAGAACCGCGATCATTGAACGGCGTCATAAACGACGTGTTCGATGTTTCGTGGTGCCAGACGTAAGCGCCGGTCGAGCCGTTGATCTTGAGCGTGTAGAACTTGGTGTCTGAAGATTGCCGCGCACCGACATAGAGATTGCCGTCTCCGTCAACGCAGATCGACCTGTTGAATGAGGTGACAGCAACGCTCGCCGCGTAATCGGTGACTGATTTATCCCAAACTAGACTACCGGCGGCGCTGAGTTTGGAAACGAAATGCCCACCGCCGGACGCGGTCCGCACGCAGAACACCGCCCCATCCGTCCCGCACGCGATACCGCGCGGCGATCCAGCCGTATGAGCGCCGGTGATTGCCTCAAATGTATACCGCCAGGATGAAGTGCCGTCAGCGTTCGCCAACTGAAGTTCAGACTTCGACCGCGTGATCGTGCCGCCGAATCCCACAGGCCCGTAATTGTCGATGTTCACGCCGACCGCGATCTTGCCGTCCGCCCGCACAGCAAGCGCAGTCGCCTCGGCTGTCGATGCCTCGATATTCGCGCCGCCCGCGTCGGTCTGCACTTCCCACGAATCGACCGCGTTGCCGTCCGTGTCGTACTCGGCGACCTTGGCAACGTAGTACGTCAGCGGGTCGATCTCGTCGGTTGATACCGGGCCGTTTAGCGTGCCGTTCGTCAGCGCGTAGACCTTGCCGTCTGGAGTGACCTCGCAATCGGCATAGGTTCCGATCGTGTCCCCGTCCGCGTGAAGCGTAACGCTCCATTGCTGGACGCAACGCTTGTTCGTCTTGCGCAGATACAACGCACCTTGCGTGCCGCCTTGCAGATCGTGAACGACGTAGTAGACGTTTCCAGAACGGTCCGACCGCATCGTGCCGATATCGTAGGTCTGCGTTGACGTCAGCACTCGCGAGCCGACCAGCGCACCCGTCGCGCCCTTGTACCGCGACAGCGAAGGATTCGCCGCGACCGAGGCGTCCTCGCTGAACGTGATCAGTTCCGCAGGCTTCACAGCGTCCATCGTCCACAACCGGCCGTTCTTGACGAACGCGGCGACGATCGAATCTTCCTCGATGTACGATCCAGAGCAAAGGTTGTAGACGTAGTCGCGCCGGCTCGTCAGTTCTCCGTCCAGCGTCGGCGTTCCGACTTCCTTATCGAACGTCACACCCTTCATGATTCCGCAATAGTAGGTCGTCGGCTCGTCGCCCTCATCCGGATACGGATCGGCATCCGGACCGGCCAGCGTCTGCACGAACACCATGTCGAGCGGCGTCCCAACTGATTCCGGGATGCGCCCCGTGTCCCGCTTTTCGTAGTCCATCGGCATTAGACAACCCTCAGTTTCTTGCCGACCGGGCCGCCGAACATCGCGTCGCGCTGATAGCCTTCGTCCTGGTTCAACCGCACATACAGCGTCGTCGATTGGCGTTGAATGTCGTGGTCGATCCGCACGATCTGAAGGTATCGCGTACCTTCCTGGCCCAGCGACAGCCGATCGAACGAGATCTCCCGGCCCGCCACTTTGCGGACCATGTCGCCGATCTCGTAATCCCAGTGCAGGCCGTGCAACCGGATTGCCGCGTCAACGTTCGCGGCGTCCTCAACGTCCCGCGCCGAGTCAACGTACCCTTGCAGGTCGTCGCCGTCGTCTCGCGTGTCTTCGCCGTACAATGCGTTGTCGTGAATCGCGCTGGCGAATGATCCCGTCGTTTGCACCTGGCGATCTTGGAAGCGGTCCGCGACGTCCAAATACAGCACGATCTCCTTCCCGTTCGGGGACGCCTCGCGTCGCGTGGCTTCGCGAAACAGCCTGCTGTCTCCGGTCAACGTTCCGGTGATGCGCAGTCGCGCCTGCGGTCCAGCCATCACGATATCATCCGGCGGTGTCGCGCCGTTGAACATAACTCCGATCTGATCCGTCAGAACTGAATACGTTCCCGGCCTGACGTCGGTCCAGATTTCCGGCTCGCCTTCGATCTGTTCCTCTGGATTGTACAACTGCAACACGGGCGGAATTCGGCGATTCATGACGTCGCGTTGCAGGCAATCGTCAATGCGCCGTCGTCGAGGAGTCCAGACGTAAAACACACTCGCCATATCTAGCGGGCCTGTAATTTCGGCTCGGGTGTAATTCCACGATCCATCCTCGTTCGCCACCCATAGCCTATGAGTGTTCGGATGAGCCAGATAAACCGATCCGTCTTCCGCCGTCACAGTCTTGTCGAGTTCCTCGCATGCTAGATCGTCGTCAGTCGCCGGCCACCCTCGATAGAGTTCTACCGTCACCTCTCGCTCTTGAAGTCCGCCGAACCCGTACACGACGTTAGCCAGATCGGCAACGCTGATATCGTGCTGCAAATCGGCAACGTTGGTTTCCGCGAGATCTAGTTCGGGAGACGTCTCCTCGGGCCGCTGCAAATAGACGTCTTTCTTCTCGCCTTCGCCACGCTTGAAGACGGAGATTTTGCGCGTGGTTTCTCCACCGTCGCCATATCCGATCTTTCTAAACCAACCAAACCCGTGCGGTTCGAGGATCATGTCGAGATAGGCTGGCAAGTACTCGCCGCGCCGCAACCAAATGTTACTGACCTCGGGCGGATTCTGATCGACGATCGATGCAGTCAATTCGTCTCGCGTCGGGTTCTTGACGTGCTCCTCGTTTGGATTGAGCAGCCAGCACATCGAGAACACCATGTCCGCCAGAGTCCATGAACTGCGGCCGAACTCGTCCTGATACGCATCTGCGTTTTCCGTGCGCACCGCCTCGGGGTGAAGCCAGACGTAGAAATTCCCGTCCGGGTCAAGGTGCGCTGAGCAGTTTGCGATAATCTCGCCGTCCAAAATCGGATTGAAAACAACATCCATGTCCAGCCTGACCATGTCGCCCGTTCGCGGATCTCGCACGCGCATGCCGGTTAGCGGTTCGCCGAACAGGTGCGGGTCGATTCGGGCCGTGGCCATCGCGGATTCTTGCCGATCCGAGATTGTGATCGACTGCGCCGCCAGCATGCCCCAGAAGATCCCGACGTTCACATCGTCGGCATCCGGCCGCGTGACGATCACCTGCCTGTTCCAGTCGCTCGGGACGCGCATATCGACAAGGCGTTCTTCACGCCGGCCCAGGTCGATTACAAACGTTGCATAGTCCAGCGATCGACCGCCCGCAGACCGCGAGATAGTGATCGGGACGTATGTCCGCTCCTCATGCTCTGGAAGCGGCTCGGTGCCGTCCTCTGGCCCCAGCAGAGTAACGCACTTTGTCGCCGCCTTCGCGGTCGCCGTAAGCGGGTTCGTTGGTGCCGCAGGCATTACACGGCCTCCACGGAAACGGACGTCGGCGCGGCCGGTCCGGTTGCGTCAGCCGTGATTGTGATTCCGGTCAGCACGTCAGCCGTCACGGTTCCGCCCGCGTTCTCCGCAGTGACTTTGAACGTGTAGGCCGCTGAGTCTGACAGGGCCGCGGTGTCGATCTCGACGAACCGTTGACCCGGCGCATAGCTCGCGGTCGTGGCCGCTGGCGACGTCGGTCCTGCGGTGCGAGACGCGCGGAACACAGTCGGTTGAACTCCCTCGCTGTTCTCGTTGTAGATCAATCGAATCCGCACGATTCCGCCGGCTCTCGGCTCGGTCGTCAACAGTGTGGCGGTGCCGACAATCCCGGTGTCGTCCTCAAGCCCAGCGTCGAACGTGATAGTCGCCACTGCGAAATTGTCAGTTGTGTTCTCGACATCGTCCGCGAACTGCCGGACGTCGAATTGCACCGTCTGCGATGCGAACGCCGCAGGCAACGTGTATGCGAACTCCGCATCGGGCGATGCGACGGAATCTCGGCGTGTGGTCTTGAGAACCGACGATGCCGCGATGTCGTGCCGCCCGCCGGTGCCCTTGATCCATCCGTTGCGCCGCCGCATGCGCGACGACTGCAACACGCGCAGTCCGCGATACACGACCGCATCGCCGATCGTGGCATACAGCGACGCGCCCGATCCGGAGAACGGTCGATCGTTGAACGCGGCTGTATGATTCTGGACTCGCGGCATATCAGCCGATCACGACGCGGTTATGAGTTGACGAGAACGCGACGCCGTTGAGTGTGACAGTCGCAGTGACGATGTACTGCCGGTCGTCCGTGAATCCGGGCGACGCCTGCTCATACTGGAATACGGAGTTCGTGATATCCGACGCCGCTCCGGAAGCGGTGAAGAGATTCACGCCCGCGTCATGCTCTCGCACCACAACGGAGCAACTGGCCGAGGCGTCGATCGAAGCGACCGGCAGGATCTTGCCGCCGATTTCCATCCACACCGCAAGCTGCGCCGTGGTGCCCGCCGTGGACTTGACCGAGAGTTCGACCTGCACAGTCGGCCGCTCGTTCGCGGCGATGATTGCGATCGAATCACCAACCGCCATCGTGAACACGAAAGGGTCGAACGCAAGCCGGACCGTCTTCGTTGATCCAGTGTAGGACAGCACGGGCGCGGTCGCTTTTTGCGCGCTGGTTGATGCGTCAGTGACGACAACGATACACCCCTCGTAGGCTTTGTCGTCGGCCGAACCGGCGGTCAGCGTGAATTCAATCTGGCTTGCCAGGGTGGCGATCGTTGTGGATTGCAGGACGCCCGACTCCATCGCCGACACGACGCCCGCCGTTGTGATCCCGGTCGATTGAAAGTTCGGCGGAACCGTGAACACGATCTGCGGAACGAGTTTTACGCCCGAGGTTGACGACTTGCCGGAGAACACCAGCTTGTTCGCGTTCGTCTCGCCCTGCGTCAGATCGAAACTATACAGCCCCGGCGCGTTCGTTGCGTCGAGTTCCGCAGCCGAGGTGTCTCCGAGAACCGTAACCGATCCATCGTCTTTTGAGACGTATGCCGTGAGGTTCGCCGCGTCGCCTGTCTTCGGCGCGTTCGTCGCCGTGTCGATCGCGAGGATCACCAACTTTTGCGACGCGACGTTCTTTTGCATGGCGAACCTTGGATTGCCGTTGTACCACCAGATGCCGCCGCCGGTTGCTGCGCTCGGCTGAAACCAGAAAAATATCAGCATCAGCCAAACCCCCCCGAAAATAGATCAGTATTCTTCCGTGACGATGTCAACGAAGAATTTTCGGGTATCGGACGTTGTGCCTGCATCGGCCTGCCGGATCACGACGCAGTCGAGTTCGGCAAGTTCGATCCATTCATCCTCACCCAGTGCCCACACGTCGATCGCTGGCGTGTTGTATGCTACCGCCGTCGCGCTGCTTACCGGAATGAACGTCGCAACGTCCGTTGACGCGGCAACCGTCATGCCTGTGACTGCCGTCCTCACGCTGCCCGCAACCGACGCATCATTCGCCTTGCGCTTTGTCGGCGTCAACGTTCCGCCGCTCGGCGTGCCAGTGTAGGTAGATTTTTCGATCGTGATCCTTGGGCAAGTCACCGCGACAAGAGCCGTTGACAACTGGCTGCGGAACGTAATTCTCCGGATTCGCACCTTGACCCCGCTGCCCGTGGGATTGATGACCCACAGCCGCCCGCCGCCTGCGCTGGCCGCTCCGTCAGCGGAAGCATTGAGTGTCAGGATTCCGGAGTGCCAGTAATACACCCCGAGAGTTTTGACGTCTGTTCGCTCTGCGACCACACGCGGCCGACCGTACAAGTCCGTCAGTAGTTGCGCCCTGTCGCCGGAACTTACTGCGGTTGGATATGATCCCGCCGTGATCGCAGAGCCGCCAACCTTGATCGGATTCCCGCTGTCTGCCGCGTCGTGCGCGACGTCGCCGTATGCCGAGGCCGAACACCAGAGACGCCCGGCGCTCATCTGGAGCATGGCGTAATCGCCGTTTGTCCCGGCTGTGTCTGCGGGCGATGACTGCTGAATGGCCATCGCGGGGACGCCAACATCGCCGCTCGCGGATGCAATGTCCTCAACTTTCCCGATCGACGCAGACTCAGCAGTAATTTCAGCAGACACCCACAATCTGCCGCTGGACATTTGCAGGAATACATAGTCCCCGTCTGCGGCCGTGTTGCTTGGCGTGTTCTTCTGAATTGCCATTGCGCCAACGCCTACATCACCGGAAGCTGACGCGGCGTCTTCGGCCTTTCCGATCGACGTAGCCCCGGATGAGATCGAAACCGGCAGTGTCGTAATGGCGCTGGACCCGTCCGACAGCCGAACAAACGCTGGCGTTCCGACTGGTGCATCAATGGTGATACTTGCGCCGTTGTCGTCCACCGACAGGACGCCGGTTGAGTCGCTGGCGATCGTGACCCGCAGAGCCGACGCCTCGACACCGCCACCGGCCAGGATCGGCGTTGCCGCGCCATCCCCGCCGCCGTCCACCTTGACGCGCTGATACTGCACACCGCCCACGTCGTCGGTTGCGATCGTCGCACCAGTGCCCGGCGTCACCGCCACGTTGTCAGCCATGCTCAGTTCCCCTTACCGCAGAGTTTCAAGACGGCCGCCGCAACAAACAGGGACGCCGCGAGAGTCCACGCGATCGTCTCGCACGGCGGACCGTTCCACGTTGTATTGACCTGGTCGAGATGCTTTTCCGTAGTCGTCGTCGTGACGATCGGCGCGGATGCAGAAGACAGAATCGGCCCCATTGCATTCCCCTAGAATTGCGGCGTGAATGTGATAGTCGCGACTCCGGAATCTACACTCACGGACAATCTCGTTCCATCCGAATTCAGCACAACATCCGGCGGAATCGCCAAAACATCAGCCGACACAGCAAGAGCCGTTCCCGCGTTGCCTTCCGCCGGCTTGTCGTCACGTCCGAAGATTTCAAAATCCCAGTTGCCTGTACCAGACAGAGCCGGAGTAATTACCTCATACGTTCGGTCAACATCGTACAGAACACGCTGTATCAGATTCGCGTCATCGACCGCGCCGCCCGGCTCCGTGCTGCCGATGACGTCGATATACTTCGTGTCGCTCGGGAACCCGACCGTGTTGAACCGAAGCCGCACGCGGTTGTATGGTCGCAGAGGCAACTCCGCGCCGTAGTCCGTCAGCCGCTCCGCAGGATCGACGGCCAGGAGCGTGATCTCCTGCGGATAGATGCTCGGTTGAAGTTGCCCGACAACGGCACGCTCCGAACCGTCGAATGTTGATCCGATCCGGATTCGACCTGCGTACAACTGATAGAGATACGTCGTGCCGTAGGTCGTCGTGAATACGCACCGGATCGCCGTGGGCGACACCCACACGATGGACGTGATTGCCAGCCCGCCCGCGAACGGTGCGGACGATCCGACCGTGCGAGCGTCCGACGTCGGGACAGGAATCAGCCGCCCGCGCGTGACGCGAGACACCCACGGCGCGGATTGCGTCGCGGTCTGTCGCTGGCGTCGCGCGTGAACGATCATGGATCACTCCTCGCCGCCGGCACGAACGGTTGCACTCACGCTGGAAGCCGCAAGTACCTCGATGCCGACGCGGTCGCCGCCGCCGATCTTGATTGCGCGGTCCCGAGGAACGGCCCAATGCCATCCGGATTGCGGATGGCAGTACGTTTCGAGCAACACGTCGGACGCGGTCGGCTCAACCGTGGCCGTGTGCGACGCCGTCGTTTGTAGCGTTTCCGCCGAATCGTCCGGGTCTTTGACCAGCGTAAGCGAAGTGGCCGTGCCTGCCGTGGTCTGCCGCAGGACGCGGATGCGGATCGGTTCCGCCGTCGCCGAAACGCCGTTGAACGCGACTTCGATATCGTCGAGCAACACGGCATGGTTCGCCGCGGCGATCAACTGCATGAGGGTCTTTGCGGACGTGCCGGTCGATACACCGGATTTCGTCGCTCTGAATCGGACTCCGGCCATTGGTCAACTCTCCACTGACTCGGGAAGAATGCGGAACTCGTCGGCCGCCTGCGGCTTCGCGTCCGCCTTGATTTTGGCAAGCCACGCATCGCGGAATTCGTTGCGAACCTTGACGCCGACCGCCCGGAGAAAGTCCTCGAAAGCGGCCTGCTCTTTCACGCCCGGCTGAACGCCTGCCAGGAAATCGACCGCCATTTGCTTCAGTTCGTTCATCACTTGCGTTGTCTCCAAAAGAGCCGCACGAACGCCACCCACTGATTGCCCGAGGCGTCCTTGAAAATCGTGTTGCCTTGCTGGTCAATCGGCAGAACCTGGTACGGCAAGAACGTGCATTGCTCGAACGTGTAGGTCGATGATCCGACAACAGTCAGCGTGCCCGTCAGCTTGCCGATCTTGTCGTCAAGCGTTTGAAGTCCCGCGTAAAGGTTCGCTTCCGTCGAATACTCCAACGTGATTTCGCAACTCAGCAGACGGCCGCCACGCTCTCCGATCAGGTGACTTTCCCCACGGACGCCCATAAACTGCTGCGTGACGATCGGCAGATCGACCTCACTGGCGAGGCCGACCGTCGAATGCGGTGCAGACAGGAATGAGAATCCATCTTGGGAAAGTGACATGGTCCGCTTTGGTCAATGTGCCCCGATCTTGGCGTTTCTGTTGTTCGTCTGCGTTGCGTGCTGCATGGCCTCGATCTTGTTCTTTCACTGGCATCTTGCCGCGATTTTCTGCGCAGTCTCCGTGTCGCTCTGGCTTCAGTGCCTTACGATCGTCGTTCTTATGACCCGGACCTATTCAGCGCCGCCGAAGGAACACTGATTGGTTTCTGTGATCTCGGTGCGCTCTGTAGTTTGGTTTGGTCTTCATTCTCTTTCAGCATCTTGCGCATGAGATCGGCCTGTTCTTCCAGCAGCCGAATCATTCGCTTCTCTGTGTCGTTCGCGGCATATCCACGATCCTGTTCGCGCTGCTTTGCGTCCTTGATCGTGTTTCCGAACAGGTTCGCCGCAGCTTGCTCCGGAGCGACGCCGTTTTTTACTGCGTAATCAAATGCCGTCATTTGGGCGTTGCGCATGAACGGGCTGGACGTGACCTCGTTCATCGTGTCTTCGACCAGCTTGCGAGCGGTCGCCGTGCGTTGCCTTCCGCCGACATCGAGCCGGAATTGCTCAATTGCCGATTGCCCGCCCAAGTCACCAGCAACAGCCCCCTGAAACTTGCCCTGGTTCAGTTCCGCTACCTTGGCCTCGAACAAACCAACCTGCCCAGCGTTCAAAGGGTTGATTTCTTTTCGCGCCTTCTCTTGCGCCGCCATCGCGGTTTTGTCGCCGCGAAGTAACTGATCAATGAACGTGTCGGCCCCAGCCTCGAACGGCGTTCGCGAAATGAACTGTCGCCTCAACTCCTCGTTCTTCTGTAGGAACTCGATTCGCTCAGTTGTAGACCGCATTCCCTTGAAGGCGTCGATCTGTTCTTGTGGGACACGGAACCGGCCTTCCTTGTCAACGCCCGGTTTGCGGTCGGGAAGGAAGTTCAATAGCCGGTTGGCAAGCGTCTTCGTCGCCGTTCCGGTCTCCATGCCGCGTTCATCTTTCATCAACTGATTGATGGTCGCGTACAGCTCTCCCGCCTGCTCCGGGCTGTCCCCGGCCGCCATCACTGAAGCCATCGCGGGAATGGCCGTCGCCCCCAGAGCGCCGATATCCTTGACCCGCGCGGCCTTCTGGAGATTCACCATGAATCCCATGTTGGCCCGCATGTTCTTTTGTCCGGCGAACGTGCTCATGTCGATCGCACGTCCAGACAGCGTGACAGCCCCTGCGGCGTCTTTCGGGTTGATGCGCAGCGCCGCCTCAACCGCGTTGATCGCGTCTTGATTGGTGTCCGCACCTGCGGAGAATGCGTTGCTTGCAGCAACAGCCACTGTGCCAATCGTGGCCCCTGTCCGCTTCGCCAGCCCCTGCAATGCCGCCTCAAGATCCTTGTTCTTGAGCGTTGCGTCCTCAGTAAAGTTGACCTTCACTTCTCGAACCGCGTCCCCCGCGCCAAGTTGTGTCAGTCTCGCCGCTTCGTTTCTGGCGTTGACGTTTCTCTGCGATCCGACCATCTCAGCGACCGCAGCGCCGAGGAGTGCAGTTGCCATCCCCATAGGGTTCGGCGCTGGTCTGATGCTTGCCGGGTCGATTCCTGGACCAACGGAAGCAACCGCCGCTTTTTCGGTTGACCTGACCATACTTTCCAAGGCGCTGTCGGCTTTCTTCGCCTTCTGCTCAACCCTGTCCAATCGGTCAACAATCTTGTCTAGCGCGAGCGGAACGCGCGCGAGTGCCTGCTCTAGCGCCGTCGAATTTGCAGTGAGCGTAATTCCGATGTCAGCGTTATTTGCCATCGCCTGCCCCCTCGATGACAAGGTCGCCAGTGACAACGTTGAAGGCGTCGAACACCGTTCGCGTCGAGAACAGCGCCATTGACAGCGCCGCCTCGCGCGTCATGCGATAGTTGAGCTTCAAAGCGGCGAGAGCCAGGTCGAACATTTCCCAATACGTTTCGTCTGTCAGGCGAAACGTTGGAGACGCGATGATCTTCTCTCTCCACCGCAAAACCATTTCGATCAGCGCATCAAATCGCTTTGGAACACGGAACGCGCCGGCCCCATCTGCGCCGATTACCATTTCCTTTTCGATCATCGGAAGCGACGGAATAAGCCACTCACCATTTCCAAGGCGCATCCGCTTCCCTGCCTCATGCGCCCGCACACACTCTTCTGGCGTTGGATGATCCGCGTTCCACACTCCGGTCCAGTAACGGCCGCATTGCGACGCAATCCACGTCTGTTCCGCCGGCCGATATCCGATCTGCCGCGCCTGCCTGTTCCACCACGCAAAGACGCAGCCCGCCTTTCCGTCCGGCCCTTCGCCGACACGCAGAGGTTCGGCGTTCGACACGAAATCGCCCAGGCCGA
>JACCDG010378303.1_pt1 | contig 11053 bp, 20 predicted proteins | sample 7442471 | NCBI WGS metagenome assembly JACCDG01 (sample SAMN15323444, study PRJNA562643) | freshwater metagenome | isolation source: river surface water | place: USA:Blue River Watershed | collected 2017-08-17
CGCGGCGTCACCGTGTATGTGGTCGGCCAGGCCCGCCAGCCCGGCACCTACAGCCTGACCAGCCTGTCCACCCTGGTGAACGCCGTGTTTGCCAGCGGCGGCCCCGGCGCCAACGGCAGCCTGCGCCACATCACCCTCAAGCGCGGCGGCAAAACCGTCACCACGCTCGACCTGTACGACTTCATCGCCAAAGGCGACAAAGGCCGCGACGCGCTGCTGCAGCCCGGTGACGTGATCACCATCCCGCCCGCCGGCCCGCGCGTGGCCCTGACCGGCGCGACCGACCTGGGCGCCATTTATGAGCTGAAAGACGGCACCACCGTGCAAGACCTGCTGGCCATTGGCGGCGGCGTGCCGGCCCTGGCCAGTGCACAAAAAGCCCTGATCGAACGCATCGACCCCCAGCAGGCCGGCGCCCCGCGCCAGGTGCAAAACCTGCTGCTCAACGCCCAAGGCCTGGGCCAAAAACTGCGCGACGGCGACGTCATCACCCTGCTGCCCATCAGCCCCGCCTTTGGCAACGCCGTCACCCTGCAGGGTGCGGTGGCCCAGCCGCTGCGCCACGGCTGGTTTGCCGGCATGCGCGTGGCTGATTTGATCCCCGACCGCGAAGCCCTGATCAGCCCCGACTTCTACAAGCGCCGCAACCAGCTGGTGCAAAACCGCATCGCCACGCTGCGCGCCCAGGGCTTTACCGCAGAGCAGATCCAGGCCCTGCAGCGGGCCGAGCAGCTGCCCGAAGACATGGCGCTCAGCACCGAGCTGATCGCCCGCAACCCCTTCTTTGGCCAGAACACCCCTGCCATGCCACAGGGCCAGGCACAGCAAGGGCAGGGCGCCGCACCGCAGCCGGGCACCGGGGGCACTGCGAGCGCCAATACCCAGAACCCCAACACCCCGGCTCTGAGCGAGCAAGAGCTGCAGATCCTGCGTGACCGCCGAAACCAGGAAGCCCGCAACCCGGTCGACCGCGTGCGCGGCTTTTCCGAACAAATCAACTGGGAATACGCCGTCATCCAGCGCCTGAACAAGGCCGAGCTGCGCACCGAGCTGATCCCCTTCAACCTGGCCAAGGCCGTCATCGACAAAGACCCTGCCCACAACCTGCAACTGCAGCCTGACGACGTGGTCACCATCATGAGCAGCGCCGACCTGCGCCTGCCCGTGGCCAAGCAGACCCGCCTGGTGCGCATCGAGGGCGAAGTCGCCTCGCCCGGCGTCTACCAGGCCAAGCCGGGTGAGACCATCACCCAGCTCATCCAGCGCGCAGGTGGCGTCACGCCACAGGCCTATTTGTATGGCATTGAATTCACACGCGAAACCGTGCGCAAGCAGCAGCAGCAAAACCTTGACCAGCTGATCCGCCGCCTCGAAGCGCAAATGCAAAGTGCCGGCGCCACCCTGGCCGCCAACCTGACCGGTGAGCGCGCCCTGCAGTCGCAAACCCTGCAGCAGCAACAGCAGCAGCAAATGCAAGCCCAGATCAACCGCCTCAAAACCCTGCGCAGCAAAGGTCGCGTGGCGCTGGAGCTGGACGCGGACGTGCAAAAGGCCGATGCCCTGCCAGCCTTGCCCCTGGAAGACGGCGACGCCATCCTCATCCCCAGCCAGCCCGCCTTTGTGTCGGCAGCGGGCAGCGTCAACAACGAAAACGTCATGATCTACCGCCCCGGCCGCACCGTGGGCGACGTGCTCAAGGCCGCCGGCCTGGCCGAAGACGCCGAGCCCGGCCAAGCCTTTGTGCTGCGCGCCGACGGCAGCGTTTTGAGCCGCAGCAACGCCGGCTGGTTCAGCAGCTTTGAAGGTGCCAAAGTCATGCCCGGCGACACCCTGGTCGTGCCGCCCAAGGTCGACCGCGAAACCAGCTACAACTTCGTCGTCCGCGCCCTGCGCGACTGGACGCAGATCTTCAGCAACCTGGGCATCGGTGCAGCCGCCATCAAAACCCTGCGCAACTGACGTCAAAACACATCCATGCGCCTGACCTTCGCCCAAATCGACACCAGCCAAGTCGGGGCTAAAGCCGCCGAGCTACAACCCCTCACCCCATAGGTCGGCGCTTCAGCTCCGACAAGCCCTCCCCCACAATGACCGACACCCCCCAAGCCACAGCAAACCCGGCAGACCTGAGCGCAGAAGACGAAATCAGCCTTTTGGACCTGCTGCAAACCGTCGTCGACAACCTGCGCCTCTTGGTGCTCGGCCCCCTGGCCGTGGGCGTGTTGGCCCTGGGCATCAGCTTTTTGGTGCCCCCCACCTACACCGCCAAAACCCAGTTCTTGCCCCCGCAGCAGCAGCAAAGCGCCGCAGCCAGCATGCTGGCCAGCCTGGGCTCTTTGGGTGGACTGGCTGGTGCTGCCACCGGCCTTAAAAACCCGGCCGATCAGTACCTGGCCTACATGAAAAGCGTCACCTTGCAAGACGCCATCATTGAGCGATTCAAACTGCAAGAGCGCTACGACACCAAAACCAAGGTCGATACCCGCATAGCGTTGACGGCCAACGTGCGCGCCGCAGGCGGCAAAGACGGCCTCATCTCGGTCGAAGCCGACGACAAAGACCCCCAATTTGCCGCCGAGCTGGCCAACGCCCACGTGCAAGAGCTGGGCAAACTGCTGGGCAAACTGGCCGTGACCGAAGCGCAGCAACGCCGCCTGTTCTTCGAAAAACAACTCACCCAAGCCAAAGACAAACTGACCCAGTCCGAGATCGACCTCAAAGCCACCGGTGTCTCGGGCAGCGTGCTCAAGTCCAACCCCGCATCGGCGGTGGCCGCTGTGGCGGGTTTGCAAGCCCAAGTGACGGCGCAAGAAGTCAAAGTGGGTGCCATGCGCGGCTATTTGGCCGAGACTGCGCCCGACTTCAAACAAGCCATGACGGAGCTGGCCAACCTGCGCGCCCAGCTGAGCAAGCAAGAAAAAGACAGCCCAGCAGGCGGCAAAGCCACCGCCGAAGGCGACTACGTCACCAAATACCGCGAATTCAAATACCACGAAACCCTGTTTGAGCTTTTTGCCAAACAGTACGAACTGGCCCGCGTGGACGAAGCCCGAGAAGGCGCTGTCATCCAGGTGCTGGACGCAGCCCAGCCCCCCGAGCGCAAGGCTAAACCCAAAAAAGCCCTGATCGCGATCATCGCCACCTTGGCCGCAGGCTTTGCCTTGCTGTTGTTTGTGTTTGTGCGCCAAGCGCTGCGCAATGCCAGCCAAGACGAAGAATCGGCCCAAAAAATGGCCGCACTCAAAGCCTCTTGGCGCAAAGCGCTGGGCAAGTGATTGGCCAAATGATTACAATGCAATCATTGAAATCATTTAAAAGAGGCTGAACAATGAGCAGCATCACCATCCGCAACCTTGACGACAAACTCAAAGCCAGCTTGCGCTTGCGCGCAGCGCGTCATGGTTTGTCTATGGAGCAAGAAGTCCGAAACATCTTGCAAAGCACGTTGGCGGCAGACGCCAGTCCTGCAAGTGGTTTGGAGTTTGCGCTTCGCATTCACCAGCGTTTCAAGGGCTTGGGTGCTGAAGACCTGACCATGCCCGAGCGGCTGCCTGCACGCTCAGTGCCAAACTTTGATCCAGTATGAGCGCGGGCTTTCTGATCGACACCAACGTCTTGTCAGAGTTGATGCGCGAAAACCCCGCTCCTCAAGTGCTCGATTGGTTTGCGAGCCAAAACGCCAACATGATGCAAACCAGTGCCATCACGCATGCAGAAATTTTGGCAGGAATTGCACTTTTGCCTGCTGGCAAGCGCCGCGACGCGATGGCGCAAGCGGCCAATCAAATTTTTGAAGAAGACTTTTTGGGACGGTGTATTGATTTCGGAGGCAGCGCAATTGGGCGCTATGCCGTGGTCAGGGCCGAGCGGCAATTGGCAGGCAGGCCCATTGACACTGCTGATGCGCAAATCGCGGCCATCGCACTGTCAGCCCATTTGACGCTGGTCACCCGTAACACCAAAGACTTTGAAGGCATCAGTGCTTTGGCTTTGATCAATCCCTGAGCGCAACGAGCAGCACCAGCGTGATCTCATGCAATTGGAGAGCGATGGTTGGTTGCCCAAACTCGATCCAGCGTCGGCCGCTGCAGAAAACCGCCAAGTGATCCAAATAATTGATTGGCAGCACAAGCAGCATGGGTTGGGGTTATTGGGCCATTTGCCCCCGATGCTGCCCCAGCTGAGAAAATTAGAAAGTCAGATCGCCAAGCGACAAACGCATGCTGCAGCGCGGCGACTCGATCTGGGCGATCGCCACTACCGGCGCGCAGCCAACCAGTTGCTCAAAAGTCTGCGGCGCTTGGTCACGTGAACAGCTGGCAAGACACGTACAAGGGCAAATTTACAAAACGAACCCAGTGCTCAGGCACAGCGGCAGCGGGATACTTTTTGCAAAATCAGACGTTTGCGAGATCTTGGCATCCAGGCCATCAGACGGCGCTGTTAATTTAACCTCGTTCAATTGCGAAGCAATTGAATGAGGCAAACAGTGCGCTGAGCTTGTAGCTTTTGTCAAAGATCCCCAATCAAAGCCCCAGAGCCAGTGACATGTGCAAAATCAATTCGACCTGTAAATGGCGCGAGCCACCGAGGTGGTGGGCCTGGTATCAAAAGCTTGGAATTTCCCAGACGCAGGTACTTCTTGCGGATTTGCAAAACGAAGCCAATTTGAGTTTTTGATGACCTGCGCGTCCGTGATGCCAGTGAGCCCGAGCAACAAAGTCCATCTCGTTCGTGGATGCCGTCACGGCATCCTTCATCCTGAATCGGAATGGATTTGGCTCCATATGGCTTTCATTCCATAAAGAGTTTCGGTTTTCTTGGCATGGCCAAATTTACCTTGGCAATCCGAGATGCACTTTGATCGCGTCCTCGACGGCCAGCATATCGGCCTTTGACAGGCTCCCCAGCTGACTTTTTAGTCTGGCTTTGTCTGCGGCCATGATTTGGTCTGCCATGGCTTTGCTGGCCTGTCCTGCGACGGCCACAACAGCTTCGCCTGGATAGGCCTTGCCTGTGTTGCTGGTCAGTGGCACCACCACCACCCTGGCAAGGTTCCGGTTAGCGGCATCGTTGCTGACGATGACCGCAGGCCGAGTTTTTTTGATTTCTGTGCCCAGCGCCGGATCAAACTCAACCCACCAGACCTCACCGCGCTTCATTGGCCATGTCCTTCGCCAGTGCGTTGGTCCATTCCAGTGCTTCGGCTTCCCGCGTCTGGTCTTGCGCCATGGCCTTGTACCCGTCATCGAGGGACTCGCCCAGAACATGAGGCCGCAGCAGATCTTCAATGAATTGGCTCATTTTTCTCTTGCCAATGGTGCGCCACAGTCCTTCGTAGACCGCCTCATCCAGCGTGATGGTCATTTTCTTGTGCATGATTGTCCTTAAGCACGTTATACGTATACATTTTAACTTCGACCACCGAAAAAACAAGCTCATTCAGAACAGAGATCTTTGTAAAACGTCCAATTGACGATTGTGAAGTTGCTATATACAATAGCCATATACACTCCTTGTTAGATCATCATGTCCATCGGCACTGTTTTCGTCAATAACCGTACTCAGGCCGTTCGTCTGCCCGTGGACGTGCGTCTACCCGAGGGTGTCCAAAAGGTAGAAATACGCGTCAAAGGTCACGAGCGCATCATCACCCCTCTGGGTCAAACCTGGGACAGCTTCTTTTTGGGTGGCCCTGCGGTCAGTGACGACTTTCTGCCCGAGCGCGCCAGCCAGCACCAGCCGGAGCGGGAGGCACTCTGATGCTGCGTTACCTGCTGGACACCCACATCGTCATCTATGTGTTGAAGCGGCGACCCGTCGAGGTGCTTTCCACCTTCAACGCCAACGCCAGCCGCATGGCCATTTCGGCCATCACCCTCGCCGAACTCATGCACGGCGCGGAAAAAAGCAGCCGCGTGAGCGAGAACCTGGCCACCATCGAAGACTTTTGCAGTCGCCTGCAAGTTCTGCCCTACGGCCCCAAGGCCGCGCAGCATTACGGCGCCATTCGCGCCGCCCTGGAAAAACTCGGCCACCCTATCGGTGTAAACGACATGCACATTGCAGCGCACGCCCGCAGCGAAGGCCTGGTGCTGGTGACGAACAACATGGGGGAGTTCGCACGGGTGCCTGCGCTGGAAGCGGAGAACTGGGTCGACACAGCGCAGTAATTGAGGAGTTGTCGTGCATCAGTCGCATAAAAGTGCGTCGACTGCCACGCCGAGTTGGCCGCGATAGCTGCGATGGGCCAGAATCTGACCTACCGAGCTGCGGAGCGATATTGCGCGTGGGCGGAGAAAGCCCCGACGGTGAGTTCCACATCGCCGCGGGCAATGCCGGCCTGCCTGGCTAGGCTTTCCCACCCATCGACCGCACAAGCGACCTCTTCAACAATCTGTTTGCCTCGTTCGTCAGTCAACCCGTAGAAGGCTGCAGTGGTCAGAATTGTTTGGAGGCTCGGACGGTTGTCTACGTCGTCGATGTTGAGGACGTGTTCTGCCTTGTCGATGTTCGGGTTCACATCGAACGCCGGTGCCAAGCGCCAGCCTGTCGCGCCCAGAATGAAACCGTGATTGCGCAGGTGGTCGTCTCTATTCCCAACTGCAACGTTGAACGCCAGCCTGCGAAATAGCTGCTCCAGGTCGGCATCCGCATGTGCACCGTCGCCCTTGCTGCGAAGGCGCTGGGCCAGCACCAAGTAGCTTGTGCCCTCGCTTTGCTCCTTGCGAAGCAAGGTCATCGCGGAGGCATAAAACCCTCGCGCTCCGTTGGTGCGGTCAAAACGCTGCACGCAGAAGGTGTGGAACTCATTGTTCAGACGCACTGCCTTTGCGGCAGGGACATCCACCCCCGCCTTCAGCGCGAGACCGTGGACCACGAGCTCCCAGGCACCGACATCCCGATCGTCGTCTCGCGCCGGGAATTTGCCAATCCACAGGGAGCCATCCGCCTCCGTAAAGTTGGCTTTAGGCCGTGCACCACCCAAAGATGCGCCAGGTGCAACCAACACGGACAGCCATTTGCGCAACGCGTCGAGGTCGTCAATGCGACGGCTGCTCAGCTGATATGCCACCGCATCCAGCTCGCGCAGTGTGGTGCTGGGCGGTGCGGCCATCTTCTCGTTGCCCAGGAATTCCTCGGTGCCGGCAAGCCGAAAGCGCAGAGCACCCTGTCGGGTGAAGTCCTGCACCCCGATGAGGAAGTCCCACGCGTACAGCGTGCGCGGCGTGCGTTTTTCGTCTTTGGCCTGCAGCGCCTCTCGCCGCTTCATCAGAGTCTGGCCCCACCGGTCAGGGGTCGAGTCCAAGAAGATGCCGAAGTTGCCCAGTTCGGGCTTGGGAAAGAATGGCGCTTCGTCCAGCGACAGGTCGGGGTCAAGCGCGAATGCTCGCGCATCGCGTAGCCACCCGCGCTCGTAATGGAATCGAATCTGGCCGCGGTCGTGTGCCAAGGTGCCGACCAGGCATGGCGGTCCCAGGTCGCAATCGAGCCAGACCTCCAAGGCGTTGTCTTGATGGCTCATGACGCGCTCCCGGTGCCATCCGCAAGGTCGGCAGGAGCTGGCGGTGCATTTGTGGCAGCTCGCCGGCGTCGCGGTGCTGACGCCGGCGCTTCGAGTGCCAAATCTTGCAGCTTGCGTCCCACCTTGTCGTCTGCAGCCAGCGCATTGATGTCGGCTTCGAGACCCAGGACCGCCATGACGCGCATGTAAGTGCCCAAGGTTGCGCCCGGGTCGCCCGCCTCCACCTTGTAGAGTGAGGTTCTTGAGATGCCCGCTCGCTGAGACACTACGGCGTTGCTCAGCTTTCGCCGCATGCGCGCGAGCTTCAGCCGCTCTCCAAGCTTGGAAAGCAGCCTCTGCTCCTGCGGAAAGACGATTGGTGGTTTGCGTGGCATTTCGCTATTATAGACAAAATGCTAGTTTTATGTCCATAATAGAGATCAATTGCAGGGCTGGGAGGCTCGAGACATGCAGACTCAGAGTGGATGCAAGGATCCCGAGCATCTGATCCGCGGACAGGGCGGCCGTTCCTTAGGAGCCAACCAGGAAGCTGTGGCAGCGAACGGTTGACCTCGTTTAATTGCGAAGCAATTGAATGAGGAAAAGGGATAGGAAAAGTACTTGGCATTGGCATTTTGGGATTGGCATGGATTTGACTCCATATGTCTTTAAGTCCATAATTTGCTCATGACTTGGACCATCCTCTTTCACGATGCCTTCGACGCCGAGTTCGGGGCCTTGGTGGAAGAGCTTCAGGACGAATTGTTCGCGCATGCGAAATTGCTCTCTGAGTTTGGTCCTGACCTGGGACGACCGACCGTAGACACCCTCAAGGGCTCAGGGCATGCCAACATGAAAGAGCTTCGGTTTTCCTGGAACGGCCAAGTCTGGAGAGTGGCTTTTGCCTTTGACCCACAGCGACAGGCAATTTTGCTGGTTGGTGGAGACAAAGGTGGAGCAGATCAGCGCAGGTTCTACAAGCGCCTGCTCAAGGTGGCCGATGAGCGTTACGACGAACATCTGGGAGCCTTGAGTCAACCAAACAAGGAGTCCAGAGATGGCAAAAAAACTCGATGATGTGATGGCTGCATTGCCCAAGGACAGGCAAGAGAAGATACAGGCGCGTGCGATGGAGTTGGCTACCCTTAAAGATCTGCGCCAGGCTGTACAGCAAACCCAGGAGCAAATGGCCGCTGCTCTCGGGGTTCGCCAGGACACCATCTCCCGTTTGGAAAAGCGCAGCGACATGCTGCTGTCGACCATGCGCCATTACGTGGAAAGCATGGGTGGCAAGCTGGAGCTGGTAGCCAAGTTCCCTGACCGCCCGCCTGTGGTGATCGACCACCTCGCAGGAGGAGACCTTGCCCTCAACAAGCGCGCAAGTGCGGGGCGCCGGGCGCGTGTGTCAGCTTAAAGCGTTTGCCCGCCAGCTTTTCAATCCGCTCAAGCACCTTGGCGCTGCTGTTGCAGAGGTTGTCAACAATGACCACCTCATGTCCTGCGTTCATGAGTTCAACCGCGGTGTGCGAGCCGATGTAGCCTGCGCCACCGGTGATCAGAATTTTGGACGGCATGACGTATTTTGCGTTTTTATAAAGATTGAATTTTAGGGGGCCGGCTTGACAAACATACCAATTACCACCAAAATTCCTACTGCACTAATTTAATAAGGCACTAAAAATGGTTGCCCTCGTTTCACATTCCTCGGTCAAGGTCGTTGGCACCAATGGCCAGATTTCACTTGGCAAACAGTTTGCCGGTCGGCAAGTGCTGATCGAAGAGCGCGAGCCAGGCGTCTGGATGGTCCGCACCGCTATCGTCATCCCTGACAATGAACGCTGGCTGCATGAACCTCAAACAGCATCGGATCTGCGCTCTGCCCTGAATTGGGCTGTGGCCAACCCAGCAACCGATAGCAATACCAACGACTTGATGATGAAACTGAGTGATGGCATCGAGTGACCCAATTGATACTGTCCTGCTCGACCTGAATAACCCGATCTTTCAGACAAACCTGTTCGGCCTGCAAAAGCCAGAGCGACATGCAGCCCTGGATACCCTGAATAAGATCCGCCAGTTGACTTGGGTGCAGGTATACCGTGACAACGGGCTCAAGTGGGAAAAGATCGTCAGCGTTCGCCCGCCAGCAGGAGTTGACGCGATTTATTCGCTGCGCATTACGCAGTCACGTAGAGCAACGGCGTTCCGAGATGGTCAGTACATGCGACTGCTCACAGTGGCGCTTGATCACGACAGCACCTACGGTAAAAAATAGATCAAAACCCCCCATAGAATCACTTCTGGAGTAATCGGGGTCAGATCCCAGTTGTTTTCATCGCAAGGCAGCCTGAGGGCTGCTTTGTCGTATCTGAGAACAAAAAAGCTTGCCACCAACCGGAGTTAATAGCCGTCAGGGTTGTGAGATTGCCAGAGCCAAGCGTCTTGGCACATGCGCTGGACAGGTATGTCCACCCAGCTGTACGTCAAGGACCACTGCAGTGCGATCCGCCGCGTGCTCGAAGCCGAACTCGGCTGGAAGCCTGCCGAGACCTTCGAGACCGGTATCCGCAAGACAGTGGAATGGTATTGGCAGTAAGCCGTCCACCTCATCCAGGACGAGCCGAACCCTAGGGCGTTTTCGTTTCAGGGAGACAAGAAATGGCAACAGCCATCCTGATTGACGGGGCGTATTTCATCAAGCGCTTTCGGTCGATTGAGCCGCACAACATCTATAACGCAGAGCGAGTGGCCGATTGCGTGTTCAGATGGGCGGTGTCTTCTGCGTCACAGCATGGGAGTTTAGATATTTAGACCTATTTGGATATAATTTGCAGATGCCCAATCAAATCAAACCACTTGCAGTGGGTCGGATCTTCCAAGAAAGATCTGCTTGCAATGCCCAGCGATGTCGTCGATGTCTTTGGTTTTGCACTTCATTTGGCCCAAACTGGCAAAAAGCATGACCAGGCCAGGCCGCTGAAAGGGTTTGGCGGGGCGGGTGTACTGGAGGTTGTGGAAGATCACATGGGCGATACATATCGGGCTGTGTATACGGTCAAGATTGCGGATGCTGTCTATGTTTTGCACTGCTTTCAGAAGAAATCCAAATCAGGCATCGAAACACCCAAACATGAGATGGATTTGATCCGAGATCGATTGAAGGCTGCACAGACCCATGCAAAAGGAGCTTGAAATGAATGAAGTTGTAAAAGGTTCTAGCAATATTTACGAAGATCTTGGTTTGCCTAACGCTGCCGAGATGCAGGTCAAAGCAACTCTGGCTGCCAAAATCGGTGAAATCATCAAGCACCGTCATCTCACTCAGACTCAGGCTGCCGAGATTTTGTTCATGCCTCAGCCCAAACTCTCTGGGATGCTGCGAGGTCAGTTTCGAGGAATCAGTGAGGTCAAGATGCTCGAGTGTCTGAATCGACTTGGTCGTGATGTTCAAATCGTCGTTCGTAAACCTTCCCGCTCAAAAGTGGAAGGGCGCACCAGTGTTGTCTTCGCTTGAGTGGATTGTTACTTGAAGCGAATCATGGTCACAAA
>JACCDG010168993.1_pt1 | contig 11052 bp, 7 predicted proteins | sample 7442471 | NCBI WGS metagenome assembly JACCDG01 (sample SAMN15323444, study PRJNA562643) | freshwater metagenome | isolation source: river surface water | place: USA:Blue River Watershed | collected 2017-08-17
AGTCATCTCGCACGAAGGAGTATTGGTCCAGCGCCACATCGTCGAGCAAATTGGTCGCACGCAGGTAGTTGGCACGCACATTGACCAAACTCAGCGCTCGTAGACGGTTGTTGAAGGCTGCATCTTGTGACAAGGCGGTCGGAGAGAAGTAGATGTCCCCAGGAATACCGAGGGAGTCTCGCAAGGTTGAACCGCCAAACACCGGCCAAACAATATAGGCACCCGGTTTGACTCCCCACACACCCAAGGTTTGGCCAAAGTCCTCATTGGCGCGATACAAACGCATCGGCGTAGCGATATCCAAAACACCAGCCAGGCCGAGCGTCGTGTTCATGGTCACTCGCATCATCCCCAGCGTGCCATCGGCAAATCGACCCTGCAAAAACAGGTTGGTTGTGGCCGACATGTCCTTGAAGTTGCCGAAGAAATTCGTGACACCTGTGCGAACGAATTCAGGCGTGACCGCTTGGTAGGCCTCAGCCACCGGTTTCATGACGCGGCGATCCAGGCCATCATTGAACGCATAGACCTTGCGGTTCCAAGGCTCCAGCGGGTCTGGATTTTGTTTGGTGGCACAACCTGAGATCAGCAAGGTGCTGATCAGCAAACCACCCAAGAGTCCACGAGCACCCACCCGAACGGCGCACATCGCGAGCTTGAGTGAAGCAAAACTCATTTCGCAGCGCCTCCAGAAGACGTACCTTCAGCTGCCTTGTTGTAAAGGAACTGACTGATCAAGCTCTCCAGCACGATGGCAGATTGGGTTGTCTTGATGGCGTCGCCTTGGGCCAGGTTGACGGTTTCATAACCGGGCTCCAGGCCAATGTACTGCTCGCCCAGCAAACCAGCGGTCAGGATTTTGGCGGAGGTGTCCTTGGGAAAAGCGACACCCTTGTTCAAGGCAATTTCGACCTCAGCTTGATAGAGCTTGCTGTCGAAATGGATGGCTTGAACTCGCCCGACCACCACGCCGGCGCTCTTGACGGCCGCCTTGGGTTTGAGGCCACCAATGTTGTCAAAGCGAGCCTTGACGACATAGCCAGAATCAAACGACATGGTCAACAAATTGCCGGCCTGCAGTGCCAAAAACAAAATGGCAGCGGCGCCGATGAGCACGAACAAGCCCACCCATACGTCATGCTTGGAACGTTGCATGCTTGTCTTTCCTTGAATCAAACGCGATCAGATCGAAAACATCATCGCGGTCAGCACAAAATCCAGTGCCAGAACTGCCAATGAAGCCATGACCACGGTGCGGGTCGTGGCTCGAGAAACACCTTCAGGTGTCGGTTGGCATTCATAGCCTTGCAACAGCGCCACAAAGGTCACCGTCAAACCAAACACCACACTTTTGAGCAAACCATTGCCAACGTCAGCCCACACCTCGACGCCACTTTGCATCTGTGACCAGAACGCGCCAGGGTCCACACCGATCATCACCACGCCAACCACCCAGCCGCCGATCACGCCCACAGCAGAGAACACGGCAGCCAACAAAGGCATGGCGATGACACCGGCCCAAAAGCGTGGGGCCAGCACACGTTGAATCGGATCAACGGCCATCATTTCCATCGCGGCCAACTGCTCACCGGCTTTCATCAAACCGATGCCCGCCGTAAGTGATGTGCCGGCACGACCGGCAAACAACAAGGCGGCAACAACAGGCCCCAGTTCACGCACCAGAGACAGTGTCACCATCAAGCCCAAAGCTTCGCTTGAGCCGTAACGCTGCAGGATGTAGTAGCCCTGCAAGCCAAGCACAAAACCCACAAACAAACCCGAGACCACGATGATGGCCAAGGAGTGGTTGCCCAGGAAGTGAATCTGCTCACCCACCAGACGTGCGCGACGGAAGGTCGAGCCAAACATGCCCACCAGCTTGAAAAACAAACGCGTGGCATAGCCGACGTCCGACACCTTCAAGCGAACGGCCTGACCAATCACCGATGGACGCAAAAAGCCCAGCATCAACGCACTCCGTAGTCGGTTCCTGCATCCTGTGCAGGGTGGTGGAAGCGCACCGGGCCATCTGGCGCCGCATGAACAAATTGACGGACCAGGGGATCTTCGCTGGCGCGCATGTCAACGGGAGAGCCTTGCGCCACGATGCGGCCATTGGCCAACAGCACCACATGGTCTGCGATCAGGAAGGTCTCTTCTACGTCGTGGGACACGATGATGCTGGTCAGCCCCATGGTGTCATTCAATTCACGAATCAAGCGGGCAGCCACACCCATCGAGATCGGATCCAGACCCGCAAAGGGCTCGTCGTAAAGCATCAGTTCCGGGTCCAGCGCCATGGCTCGTGCCAACGCGACCCGACGGGCCATGCCGCCGGAAATTTCGCTGGGCATCAAATCACGGGCGCCACGAAGGCCCACCGCATTGAGCTTCATGAGCACCAAATCGCGAATCAGGGCCGGTGGCAATTTGGTGTGTTCACGCAGCGGAAAGGCCACGTTGTCAAACACAGAGAGGTCCGTGAACAAGGCACCAAACTGAAACAGCATGCCCATGCGGCGACGGGCGGCCATCAAGCCATTGGCATCCAACTCGGCGATGTCCCGACCATCCAGCAGAACTTGCCCTTGCATCGGGGAAATCTGACGACCGATGAGGCGCAACACCGTGGTCTTACCACCGCCAGATGTCCCCATCAGGGCAACCACTTTGCCCTTGGGCACCACCAGACTGATGTCCTGCAAGATGATGCGGTCACCATAGCCGCACGTCACCCCCCGCAACTCGACCATGGTGTCGGGCAGGCGTGAAGGCAGAACTGAGTCTGGTAATTGAAACTGATTGGCGGACATGGATAAAAAAATTGGCCGGTGCGCACTTGCACCGGCCATCGAATCATAGGGGAAGAACAAAGCCCTTGCAGGCAGCCCGACGGGACCGCACCACAAAGCGCCCCCCTAATTGAGCGCTTTACCGATCAGCCATCAACGCGGCAGCGTTGTCGCCCCCATCAGGAAGGTGTCCACTTCACGAGCCGCCTGACGGCCTTCGCGGATGGCCCAAACCACCAGCGATTGACCACGGCGCACGTCGCCAGCGGCAAAGACCTTGGCGACGTTGGTCTTGTAACCACCGACATCGGTCGAAGCCTTGGCGTTGCCGCGAGCGTCCTTTTCCACGCCAAAACCAGTCAACATGGTTTCAACCGGGTTGACGAAGCCCATGGCCAACAAGACCAGATCAGCCTTCAAGATCTGTTCGGAGCCGGCGACTTCATTGAACTTACCGTCCTTGAACTCGACGCGAACCGTCTTGACCGCGGTGACCTTGCCGTTTTCGCCGATGAATTCCTTCGTGGCGATGGCAAATTCGCGCTCGCAACCTTCTTCGTGGCTGGAAGAAGTGCGCATCTTGATCGGCCAGTAAGGCCAGGTCAGCTCTTTGTTTTCCTGCTCAGGAGGCTGAGGCATCAGCTCGAACTGGATCACGCTCTTGGCGCCGTGACGGTTGGATGTACCCACGCAGTCAGAGCCGGTGTCACCACCGCCGATCACGATCACGTTCTTACCCGTGGCCATGATCTGGTCCTTGACCTTGCCGCCCGCGTTGATGCGGTTTTGCTGAGGCAGGAACTCCATCGCGAAGTGGATGCCAGCCAGGTCACGACCTGGAACAGGCAAGTCACGCGACTGCTCAGAGCCACCAGCCAGGATCACAGCGTCGAAATCCTTGTTCAGTTGCTCAGGCGTGACAGTGTCCTTGGCCCAGTTGGTGACCTTGGAGCCCTTGGGCATCTCGCCCACGATGGTGTTGGTCTTGAAGACCACGCCTTCGGCTTCCATTTGCTTGACACGACGATCGATGTGCGACTTGTCAAACTTGAAGTCAGGGATACCAAAGCGCAGCAGACCACCGATGGTGTCGTTCTTTTCGAACACGGTCACGTCGTGACCGACGCGTGCCAACTGCTGAGCGGCAGCCATGCCGGCAGGGCCAGAGCCCACGATGGCAACCTTCTTGCCAGTCTTGACCTTGGCAGGCTGTGGCTTGACCCAACCTTCAGCCCAGGCACGGTCGATGATCGAATGCTCGATCGACTTGATGCCCACGGCGTCATTGTTGATGTTCAGCACGCAAGCGGCTTCGCAAGGTGCGGGGCAGACACGACCGGTGAAGTCGGGGAAGTTGTTGGTCGAGTGCAGAACCTCGATCGCGTTCTTCCAGTCGCCTTGGTACACCAAGTCGTTGAAGTCAGGAATGATGTTGTTGACAGGGCAACCGTTGTTGCAGAACGGGGTGCCGCAGTCCATACAACGAGCGCCCTGGGTCTTGGCCTCTTCAGGCTTCAGACCAATGACGAACTCCTTGTAGTTCTTGACGCGCTTTTCAACGGGCTCGTAGCCCTCTTCCAGACGCTCGAATTCCAGAAAGCCAGTGACTTTTCCCATTTCAATTCACTCCTATCGTCCGGATCAGGCCTTGGCCTTGGTGGACTTGGCCTTGGCAACAACGGCCGTTGCTTCTTGCTTGGCGCCCATTTCTGTCAGTGCGCGGCGGTACTCGTGCGGGAACACCTTGACGAACTTGGCCATGGCGGTCGACCAGTTGTCCAGGATCTCGCGAGCACGCAGCGAACCGGTCCAGCGATGGTGGTCTTCGATGAGCTTCTTGAGCGCAGCTTCGTCAGCCATGCCCTTGTGCATCGGGATACCGGCATCGGCTTGCTCGGCAGCTGGCAGCACCTTTTCCAGGGCGACCTGGGCGGTGTTGACACGCTTGGCGAATTGACCGTCTTCGTCGAAGACATAAGCAATACCACCAGACATACCTGCAGCGAAGTTACGACCAGTCTTGCCCAACACGACGACGGTACCGCCGGTCATGTATTCGCAACCGTGGTCACCTGTACCTTCGACCACTGCGGTGGCACCGGACAGACGCACGCCGAAACGTTCGCCGCCCACGCCACGGAAGAAGGCTTCACCTTCGGTCGCACCGTACAGCACGGTGTTACCGACGATGATGTTCTCGACCGCATTGCCACGGAAGTCGATGCTAGGACGCACGACAACGCGACCGCCCGACAAGCCCTTGCCGGTGTAGTCGTTGGCTTCACCGATCAGGTACAGGGTGATGCCATTGGCCAGGAAGGCGCCGAAAGATTGACCGCCTGTGCCTTCCATTTGGATGAACACGGTGTCATCAGGCAGACCATCTGGATGGTGCTTGATCAACTCGCCCGACAACATCGCACCAACGGTACGGTTGACGTTCTTGGCCACTTCCATGAACTTGACGGCTTCGCCACGCTCGATCGCTGGCTTGGCCTTTTCGATCAAACGGACGTCCAACGCCTTGTCCAGACCGTGGTCTTGGGTGTCAACGTGCAGACGTGGCACTTCAGCAGGCACAGGTGGCAGCGCGAAGACGCGGCTGAAGTCCAGGCCTTGAGCCTTCCAGTGCTCCACACCCTTGCGCATGTCGAGCAGATCAGCGCGGCCGATCAGGTCGTCGAACTTGCGAATGCCCAGTTGAGCCATGATCTGACGAGCTTCTTCAGCAACGAAGAAGAAGTAGTTCACGACGTGCTCTGGCTTGCCGGAGAACTTTTTACGCAGGACAGGGTCTTGCGTAGCCACGCCCACCGGGCAGGTGTTGAGGTGGCACTTGCGCATCATGATGCAGCCCTCAACGACCAGCGGTGCGGTCGCGAAGCCGAATTCGTCATCGCCCAACAAACCACCGATGACCACGTCACGGCCGGTCTTGAGCTGACCGTCGGTCTGCACACGAACGCGACCGCGCAAGCGGTTCAGGACCAGGGTTTGCTGCGTTTCAGCCAAGCCCAGCTCCCACGGTGTACCGCAGTGCTTGATCGAAGACCATGGCGAAGCGCCGGTGCCGCCGTCGTGACCAGCGATCACGATGTGGTCGGCCTTGGCCTTGGCCACGCCAGTTGCCACGGTACCCACGCCCACTTCGGACACCAGCTTGACGGAGATGTCAGCCTTGGGGTTGACGTTCTTCAGATCGTGAATCAGCTGAGCCAAGTCTTCGATCGAGTAGATGTCGTGGTGCGGAGGAGGCGAAATCAGACCCACGCCTGGCACGGAGTGACGCAGCTTACCGATGTATTGCGAGACCTTGCCACCTGGCAATTGACCGCCTTCACCGGGCTTGGCGCCCTGAGCCATCTTGATCTGGATCTGGTCGGCCGATGTCAGGTACTCGGTGGTCACGCCAAAGCGGCCGGAAGCCACTTGCTTGATCTTCGAGCGCAGGCTGTCGCCTTCCTTCATCTCGTAGTCGACTTCAACGACTTCCTTGCCGATCACGTCAGACACCTTGGTGCCCTGCTTGATCGGGATGCCCTTGAGTTCTTGACGATAACGACGCTCGTCTTCACCACCTTCACCGGTGTTGCTCTTGCCGCCAATGCGGTTCATGGCCAGAGCCAATGTGGAGTGAGCTTCGGTCGAGATCGAACCCAGCGACATCGCACCTGTGGCAAAGCGTCGGACGATTTCGGAGGCCGATTCGACTTCTTCCAGAGGAATCGCTTTGGTCGGATCGATCTTGAACTCGAACAGGCCACGCAGTGTCAGATGACGCTTGGACTGGTCGTTGATGATCTGGGCGTATTCCTTGTACGTATCGAACTTGCCGGCACGCGTGGCGTGTTGCAGTTTGGCGATCGCGTCAGGAGTCCACATGTGCTCTTCACCGCGGGTACGCCAGGCGTATTCACCGCCAGCGTCCAGCATGTTGGCCAGCACAGGGTCATCACTGAAGGCAGCGGTGTGGTTGCGGATGGCTTCTTCAGCCACTTCAAACACACCGATACCGCCCACTTGTGTGGGGGTGCCACGGAAGTACTTGTCGATCAGTTCCTTGTTCAAGCCGATGGCTTCGAACAGCTGGGCACCACAGTAAGACATGTAGGTGCTCACGCCCATCTTGGACATGATCTTGGACAGGCCCTTGCCGATGGCCTTGGTGTAGTTGTAGATGGCCTTGTCAGCCGACAACTCGCCAGGCAGGTCCTTGGCCATGTTGGCCAGGGTTTCCATCGCCAGGTATGGGTGGACGGCTTCAGCGCCGTAACCAGCCAGGACAGCGAAGTGGTGAACTTCACGGGCGGTGCCGGTTTCAACAACCAGGCCAGCCGATGTACGCAGGCCCTTGCGAACCAGGTGATGGTGGATGGCCGACAGAGCCAACAAGGCTGGGATGGCGATGTTGGCGCCGTCCATCTTGCGATCGGTCACGATCAGGATGTTGTGACCGGACTGAATGGCTTCCACCGCTTCAGCGCACAACGATGCCAGACGCGCTTCCACACCTTCGTGGCCCCATTGGGCTGGGTAGGTGATGTCGACTTCGTAAGGCTTGAACTTGCCGCCTGTGTGCTTTTCGATGTTGCGCAGGCGAGCCATGTCGTTGAAGTCCAGCACAGGCTGGGACACTTCCAAACGCATAGGCGGGTTCACCGCGTTGATGTCGAGCAGGTTGGGCTTAGGACCGATGAAGGACACCAAGGACATCACGACCGCTTCACGGATCGGGTCGATCGGTGGGTTGGTCACCTGAGCGAACAACTGCTTGAAGTAGTTGTACAGCGGCTTGTTCTTGTCAGACAGCACGGCCAAGGGCGAGTCGTTGCCCATGGAGCCCGTGGCTTCTTCGCCGTTGATGGCCATTGGCGCCATCAGGAACTTGATGTCTTCCTGGGTGAAGCCGAAAGCTTGTTGACGGTCCAGCAGGGATTCAGAGAACTCACCGGCTGTGCCGCTGGCATCGATGGTGTCCAGCTTGATGCGAACGTTCTCGATCCATTGACGGTATGGCTTGGCCGAAGCGTACTGAGCCTTCAGCTCTTCGTCTTCGATGATGCGACCTTGTTCGAAGTCGATCAAGAACATCTTGCCTGGTTGCAGGCGCCACTTCTTGACGATCTTGTTTTCAGGGATCGGCAACACGCCAGATTCGGAAGCCAACACGACCACGTCGTCATCGGTGATGATGAAACGAGCGGGGCGCAGACCGTTACGGTCCAAGGTGGCGCCGATTTGACGGCCATCGGTGAAGACCATGGCGGCTGGGCCGTCCCATGGTTCCATCATGGCTGCATGGTATTCATAGAAGGCGCGGCGGCGCTCGTCCATGGTGGCGTGCTGTTCCCAGGCTTCCGGGATCATCATCATGGCCGCTTGTGCCAGTGGGTAGCCAGACATGGTCAACAGTTCGATCGCATTGTCGAACGTGGCGGTGTCGGATTGGCCATCCAGGCTGATGGGGTACAGCTTCTTGAGGTCGTCACCCAGAACTGGGGACTTCATGACGCCTTCGCGAGCACGCATCCAGTTGAAGTTGCCCTTGACGGTGTTGATTTCACCGTTGTGCGCAACCATGCGGTATGGGTGAGCCAGTGGCCATTCAGGGAAGGTGTTGGTCGAGAAGCGTTGGTGCACCAGGGCCAGGGCCGAGGTGACGCGCTCATCTTTCAGGTCGATGTAGTACTTACCGACTTGGTCGGCCAGCAACAAGCCCTTGTAGATGATGGTGCGGCACGACATGCTGGGCACGTAGTACTCGGAACCGTGGGTCAGGCTCAGGCTTTGGATCTTGCTGGAAGCTGTCTTGCGGATGACGTACAGCTTGCGTTCCAGGGCATCGGGAACCAGGATGTCTGGGCCACGGCCAATGAAGACTTGGCGGATGACTGGCTCTTTTTCGCGCACGGTGGGCGACATGGGCATGTCGGCATCCACAGGCACATCGCGCCAGCCCAGCAGGACTTGGCCTTCGGCCTTGATGGCGCGTTCCATTTCTTGCTCACAAGCTTGGCGCGAAGCGCTTTCCTTGGGCAAGAAGATCATGCCAACGCCGTACTCGCCAGGTGGAGGCAACTCGACACCTTGCTTGGCCATTTCGGCGCGGTAGAACTCGTCAGGGATCTGGATCAGCAGGCCCGCACCGTCACCCATCAATGGGTCGGCACCAACGGCACCACGGTGGTCAATGTTTTCCAGGATCTGCAGACCCTGACGAACAATGCTGTGTGCCTTTTGGCCCTTGATGTGAGCAACGAAGCCGACGCCGCAAGCGTCATGCTCGGCGTTGGCGTACATGCCCAGTTCGGCTGCGGCCTTGATTTCTTGCGCAGTGGCCACCGAAGTAGCTGCTGTGTCAGACACGGGATGAGTAGGGAACATGGTTCCCGAAGTCGCCTGGGTCATGTGGGCGCTCCAGATGTTAGTGTGGAAAAACAACACGGGGACCGGCGAGGATACTCCCGAATCCGAGGGTTTTCAAGCATTAATAAATAGGGTCAGATCACATTAATAAAAAGCCACATTCCCAGAGGAAATTAAATAGGGACACATCACCCGTTTGCAGACTTGGGCGGACGCCCTCTTTGACCGGGCGTCAAACGACGATCGGTTTGCTGCTGCAAGCGGAGGATGTCTTCGTCCAAGCCGATGGCCCAACCCTTGGACACCGCATCACGCAACTGCTGGGAGCGCTGCGCAGGCAATCCATCTTCCAGGCGCCGCTTCCAGGCGGCGTCTCGGTCAAACGGGGTGTTGCCCAAGGTCCAAAACTGGGCGTGATCAGCCACCAAGGGGTCAACGCATCGCCCAAGATGGTGCGAAGCGCTGGACCACGCCCCGTCCGGGGCCAAGGATTCGATCAACACCATGGCATCGAGCAAATCCTGTGCCGAGGCCATGATGCAAGCTTTATAGCGACTGGCCCACAGCGAGCCCTGCCGGGCATGCCGACGGTTGTAGTGCGCCACATACCGCCGCCCCACCGCCTGAACCATCAGACTCAGGCTGTTTGAATGTGTGGGCGTGGCCAGCACCCACCAGCCCTGCTCTGTCAACACATAGGCATGGACTGCCACACGGTGGTCTCGTGCGGCCGTGCGAAGGGTGTCCAGCAGTCGCTGGCGATCTATGTCGTCTTGCACCAGGCGTTGCCCGTCATGCACGCGCTGCATCAACAGGTGGGGAACACCGGCCAGACCACCTCGGGCCTGTCGGGCCATGCGTTTGTCCTTTGGGTTGGGGCTATCGGTCAGCCCCGATTATGTTTCCACCAGGTGAGAGTGGCAGCCAAATCCCGACCAATTGTCTGGTTGGGTTTTGCCCCTTATCAGTGCGTACTGTTTTCGGGATGTCGGATTTTTTCTGACACGGCACTCAGCGCATGACCGACGTGGATTACAGCGGCACGCCTATTCAGAAAAAAAGAAGGGGTCTTCACAATCCATTTCACGCTGATACGAATTCAGCAGATGAAACAAGCCAAGCAAACCTTCCTTCCAAAACGTCTTAGGAGATTGATATGAACGCCGACCAAATCCTGATGGAAATCCGCGAAACCAATCTGTCTTACCTGATGCTGGCTCAAAGCCTCATCCGCGCTGACCGCGAACAAGCGTTGTTCCGCCTGGGCATTTCGGAAGACACCGCCACCACGCTGGCCACCTTGTCGCCTGCTCAAATCATGAAGATCGCTTCGAGCAACACCTTGCTGTGCCGCATGCGCATCGACGACGACATGGTCTGGAACCTGTTGACCAACCACGGCAAGTCCAGCAACGACAGCGTGACCCGCCTGCACGCCAACATCCTGATGGCCGGCCGCCATCAAGAAGCTGCCTGATCTCAGCCCTTCCCTCTTACAGTTCAGGAGCACCACCATGCGAGTCAAGAGCCTGTTGTCCGAAGCCAAGCAAATTGAAACTGCCGTCACCCTGATCAACTTGGGTGCCCGTTTGCAGGTTCTGGAGTCGGAGACCGATCTGTCGTATGAACGGTTGCTGCGCCTGTACAAGGAAGTGGCGGGCAAATCGCCATCGAAGGGTCAGTTGCCGTTTTCGACGGACTGGTTCATGACCTGGCAGCCCAATATCCACGCATCCCTGTTCCTCAACATCCATGAGTATTTGAACAAGGCTTCTGAGATCGACGAGATCCAGACCGTGATCAAGGCTTATCAGTTGTACCTGGAACAAACTCAGACTCAAGGTCTGGAGCCCATGTTGTCGGTGACTCGCGCCTGGCGTTTGGTCAAGTTCAT
>JACCDG011252843.1_pt1 | contig 11052 bp, 11 predicted proteins | sample 7442471 | NCBI WGS metagenome assembly JACCDG01 (sample SAMN15323444, study PRJNA562643) | freshwater metagenome | isolation source: river surface water | place: USA:Blue River Watershed | collected 2017-08-17
AGGGCCGCCTCGACCAGCCGATGAAGGACGCGCAAGACGCCAAGGTGCGTCGCGCCCTGCGCATGGCCGGCGTGCGCGAAGGCGACCGTGTGCTGGAAATTGGCTGCGGCTGGGGCGCACTGGCCGAAATGTGCGTGCGTGACTTCGGCGCCAGCCTCACGGGCGTGACCCTCTCGACCGAGCAGCTGGCTTTTGCCCAGGCCCGCATGCAATCGCAGGGCGTGCAGCAACGCGCAGATTTGCGCTTGCAGGACTACCGCGACATCGACGATGGGCCCTATGACGCGATCTGCTCGATTGAAATGATCGAGGCCGTGGGGCAGGCGTACTGGCCGACCTACTTCCAGACCGTCAGCCGCCTGCTCAAACCCGGTGGCCGCGCCTGCATCCAAAGCATCACCATCGACGATACGCTGTTTGAGCGTTATCTGCACTCCACCGACTTCATCCAGCAGTACATCTTTCCGGGTGGCTGTCTGCCCAGCCCGAGCGAGTTCCGAAAACAAGCGCAAGCAGCCGGCTTGCAGGTGGTGGACGAATTGAATTTCGGTCCGGACTACGCCGAGACCCTGCGCCGCTGGCGCGAGGCTTTTGTGGCGCAGCTGGACACGGTCCGCACCCTCAACTTTGACGATCGATTCATCCGGCTGTGGACCTTTTACCTGGCCTACTGCGAAGCCGCCTTCGATGAAGCCAACATCGATGTGGTGCAGTTCACCTTGGCCAAGCCGGCCTGATGGGCATGCACAGCCTGTCCAAAACCACTGCCGCACGCCAAGGGCCTCGCCCCACCTGGCGGGCCATCTGCTGCGCCGTGGTTTGCGGTGCACTGCTGGGCACAGCCCAGGCGCAAGTCAGCGGCGTGGCCAGTCCCAACGCGGCCTTCAACCGCCCCGAGGTGACGGGGCTGGGCGGCGTGGTGCCCACCGCGCCCGTGCGCTTGCGGGTCTGGGGTTTCGAAGTCTATGACGCTCGTTTGTGGACGCCCCTGGGGTTCCGGCACGGGCAGTACATGCAGTTTCCTTTTGCACTGGAGTTGCAGTATTTGCGCCGCCTCGAAGGCGCGGCCATTGCCAGCCGTTCGATTGAAGAAATGCGGCGTGTGGGCAGCTTCAGCGATGCGCAGGCGCAAAACTGGCTGCTCGCCATGCGTGAGCTGTTCCCCAATGTGGGCAAGGGCGAGCGCATCACGGGCATCAACTTGCCAGGCGAGGGCGCCGAGTTTTGGGTGAACGGTCAACGTGTGGGCGTGGTCAAAGATGTGGCTTTTGCGCGTTTGTTCTTCGGCATCTGGCTGGACGAGCGCACCTCTGAGCCCAAGATGCGTGCGCAGTTGCTCCAAGGCCTGCAGCCATGAACTCCCCGGCTGCGCAGCACCCACCCACCTGGCCACGCCAGACCTTTGCGGGCTATGGTCTGCTGGGTTTGCCGCTGGCGTTTGTGGCCTTGCCGGTTTATGTGCATCTGCCCAATGTGTATGCCCAGCAGTACGGTGTCCCGCTGGCCGCGTTGGGCGCGGTGCTCTTGCTCAGCCGCAGCATCGACGCGGTGGTCGATCCCTGGCTTGGCCGCTGGGGCGACCGCCTGTTCCGCCATTCGTGGGGCGCGGTGTGGGTGGCTGCCATGCTCTTGGCGCTGGCCGTTGCACTGGGCTTTGCGGCCTTGTTTTTCCCGCCTGCTGCGGCTTTGTCCCCCGCAGGTTTGTTGCTGTGGGTGGGCTGCGCGCTCACCCTCAGCCATCTGGCCTACAGCGGGCTGGGCATCTTGCACCAGGCCTGGGCGGCGCGACAGGGCGGTGGTGGCCTGGCCCAGAGCCGCTGGGTCGCTTGGCGAGAAGGTTTTGCGCTGATCGGCGTGCTGCTGGCCTCGGCCTTGCCAACCCTGTGGGGTTGGCCGATGACGACCGCCTTGCTGGCGATCATGCTGGCGTTGGGCTTGCTGACTTGGCAGCGCACGGTGCACCGTGCCGCAGCATCGGGTCCGGTGCAGGAGCCAAGCCAAGCGGTCAGCAGCCTGTGGCAGCCCTGGCAGCATGCGGGCTTTCGTCGCCTGCTGCTGGTGTTCATGGTCAACGGGCTGGCCAGCGCCGTGCCCGCCACGCTGGTGCTGTTTTTCATTCAGGACCTGCTGCAAGCGCCCAAGGCCATGGAGCCCTTGTTTCTGGGTTTGTATTTCGCCGCCGGGGCATTGTCCTTTCCGCTGTGGCTCCAAGTGATCGACCGCCTTGGCCTGTTGCGTACATGGGCCACCGGCATGGCCTTGTCGGTGCTGGCTTTCATGAGCGTGGTCACGCTGGGTGCGGGCGATACCACCGGCTTTTTGGTCGTCTGCGCCTTGTCGGGCATGGCACTGGGTGCCGATCTGACGGTGCCCGGCGCACTGCTCAACCAGCTGATTGACCGCTGCGGTGAGCGCGGTCGCACAGACGGCGCTTTCATGGGTTGGTGGAATCTGGCCACCAAACTCAATCTGGCCCTGGCCGCAGGCCTGTCTTTGCCTTTGCTGGCCTTGTGGGGCTACGTGCCGGGGCGTCAGGACGCCGATGCCGTGCTCGCGCTGGGACTGGCTTATGGCTTGCTGCCTTGCGTGCTCAAGTTGCTGGCTGGGCTGGCCTTGTACACGGGCCTGATGCGTCGGCCCGATTTGATTTTGATGCCGCCAGCAGCGGCCCACCCTTCGGCATGAGCCGCCTTGAACGTAGACCACGGGAGTTCCCCATGCACCATCCAAACGCCATGATCCACCGCCGCACCGCTTTGACTCGCCTGGGCGCTTTGTCCATGGTGGCGAGCACGCCATGGTTGACCAGCTGCGCCGGGCCACAGTTGCAAAACTATGCCCAAGAGAAACCCGCCCTGGATTTGCGCACCTATTTCACCGGCACCATCGACGCTTGGGGCGTGTTCACCGACCGCAGCGGTCAGGTGGTCAAGCGCTTCACCGTGGTCATGGATTGCAGCTGGAATGGCGACGAGGGTGTGCTGGACGAGGCCTTTGTGTACTCGGACGGCACCACACAGCGCCGCATCTGGAAGCTCAAAGCCGGACCCGAGGGCAGCTACACCGGTCGCGCCGACGACGTGGTGGGCGAGGCCAAAGGCCAAGTCAGTGGCAACGCATTTCGCTGGGGCTACACCCTCGCATTGCCCGTCGATGGCCGGGTGTGGCATGTGGATTTTGACGACTGGATGTTCTTGATGGACGAGCGGGTGATGCTCAACAAGGCCACCATGAGCAAGTGGGGCATCCGGCTGGGCGAGGTGACCCTGTCCTTCACGCGCCGCACGCCCCTGGTGGCCAAGCCAGGTTGATGTCCATGCAAGCTTCATCCTCCAACACGGACCCGAAGGCCTTGGCTGCAGCGCAGGGGCATGCCGCCGCTGCGAGCGATCGGACGATCCCCAAGGTCGGCCCCGACAACTGCGCGCCCGCCCACACGTCCCCCAAGGCCAGGCCTCGCGGCTGGCTGCAACTGAACCTGCCCATGGCGAACTGGGATGGCCGTCGGGTCTGGCTGGTCGGGGCCTCGACAGGGATCGGCCTGGCCTGTGCCCAAGCGCTGCGTTCGGCCGGTGCTCAGGTGATCGTGTCGGCGCGCAACGCACAAGGCGTTGAGGCCTGGGCCGCACAGGACGCGGGCGTGCAGTGGCGTGCGCTGGACGCGGGCGACGACGAAGCGGTGCAGGCCACGGCCCGCGCCTTGCTCGCCGAAGGACCACTGGACATGGTCGTGTATGCCGCTGGCTACTACAAGGCCCAACGTGCCACGGCCGTGGACCTGGATGATTTGCTGCAACACAACAAGGTCAATTACCAGGGTGCCTTGCACGTCATCCATGCGGTGTTGCCGGCCATGCTGGCACGCCAGCGTGGCCACATCAGCCTGATCAGCAGCGTGGCCGGTTGGCGGGGCCTGCCCAACGGGCTGGCCTATGGCCCGACCAAGGCGGCGCTCACGCACCTGGCCGAAACCCTGTACATGGACCTGCAGGACCAGGGCATTGGTGTGAGCGTGGTCAACCCGGGCTTTGTGGCCACCCCACTGCCAGCGCAAAACCAATTCACCATGCCAGCCCTGATCAGCCCCGAGGAGGCCGCCAGCGAGATGCTCAAGGGCTGGGCTCAGGGCCAGTTCGACATCCATTTTCCCAAGCGCTTCACGCTGTGGCTGAAGTTCTTGCGACTGCTGCCCTACCGTCTGTACTTTCCGCTGGTGCGCAAGTTCACCGGCCTGTAAGTCTGCCTTGAAAGCTGCCCATGGACACCCGACAAGCCGCGCACAATCTGGCTGCATTTTTTGAGACCCTGTCGCCACACAGCGTGGCGCAGCTGAACACGATTTACGACGCACAAGCCCGCTTCAAAGACCCGTTCAACGAGGTGCAGGGCCTGGCCGAGATCGAACAGATTTTTCGCCACATGTATGTGGCGCTGGAGCAGCCTCACTTTGTGGTGACCCAGCAGGTGGTGGATGGGCAGCAGGCTTTTTTGACCTGGGAATTCCGTTTTCGCTTCAAACGTTTTGACACCCACACACTTCAATGCGTGCGGGGTGCCAGCCATGTGGTGTTCAACGCCCAAGGCCTGGTGACGATGCACCGCGACTACTGGGACGCGGCCGAAGAGCTGTACGAGAAATTACCGGTGCTGGGCGGCCTGATGCGCTGGCTCAAAAAACGCGCCAACACCTGAGGCCCCACCCAGGGCTGGCGGCATCAAAATTCAAAGCCACCTTGTCTGCGCACGGCTGCGGAGGCACTGCCACTCAACAAATCGGACAGCACTTGTGCTTGCGCTGGGTTTTGCGAACCCGTGCAAATGCCCAAGGTGTAATCGGTGCTGAGTTCAAACTCGGCGGGCAGCACGTCGATGAGGTCCACGCCTTCGGTGTAATTGATTTCGGTCACCTGCGTGCAGCCGATCAAGCCAGGCTCCTGGCTTTGGGCCATCGCCGCCATGGCGGTGGCGCCGTTGGGGAAGACCCGAAAACGGTTTTGCAGGCTTTCGTTCAGGCCCAAGGCCTTGAGGACGTTCATGAAGTGGATGCCGGCCGTGGCTTTATCCGGATCGGGGAAATAAATGCCTTGGGCCGCGCTCATGGCGGCGTGCAACTGTGCACGCGTTTGGATGCTGGGGCGGGCTGAGCCGCTGCGCACGGCCACGCCGGTTTTGACCAAGCCCAGGGACCGTGCGCTGCCGGGCACCACATGGCCCGAAGCGATCAGCTGCTCGATCAAGGGCTTGGTGAGAATGATCACATCACAGGGCGCGCCGCCCAGCAGTTTGTCGCGCATCATGCCGACTGCGCTGAAGGTGCCATCGATGCGGTTGCCAGAGATTTTTTCAAAATCGGCCTGAACGCCCTGGACCACGGCTGCGGCGGCGCCACCACTCAATACATGCATGTTGATCTCTCGGTTTAATGAAGGGTTGAAGAAGGTGCGGGCGCATCGCTGTCGATGGCACGCATCAGGTTGTCCGGCGTGAAGGGCATGCTGCGTACGCGCACGCCGATGGCGTCGAAGATGGCGTTGGCGATGGCCGCGCAGGTTGGCCCGGCACTGCACTCGCCCGCGCCCAGCGAGGGGTGACTGTCACCGGGCATCAAAGTGGCAGTGACTTCGGGCATGTCGCTGAATTTCAAAATCGGGTATCGAGTCCAGTCGTTCGATGTGACCCCTTGCGGGCTCAGTTGCGCAGCTTCACACAAGGCCCAGCTGGCGGCTTGCAAGGCGCCGCCTTCGAGCTGATTGAGGGTGCCATCCGCATCCACCACATGGCCCACATCCGCCGCAATCCACAGCTTGTGCAGCTTGACTTTTTCAGCCACCACCAATTCGACCACCACCGCGCAAAACGCCCCGGTGTTTTTGTACCGGGCATAGGCCAAACCCCGGCCCCAGCCGTCGGGCCGGTCTGTGGGTTTGGGCTGGGCCCAGCCGGCCATGTCGGCCGCGGCTTGCAGCACAGCCGCTTGACGCCTGTGATCCACACCTCGCAAGTGCGCCAGCCGAAACGCCAACGGGTCCTGCGACAGCCCTTGGGCCAATTCGTCCATGACCGACTCGGCGGCCAGCACATTGACCGGCGCGCCCAAGGCCCGCATGGCCGAGACACGAAACGGCATGTTCAGCACCCGATGGTTGATCACTTGGACCGAAGCCACTTCATACGGTGGTTGGGCGTTGCGCTCAGAGCCGCCCCCCACAGCCATCGCGGCATTCACAGCCATGGTGACCGGGGCAGGGTGCGCGGTTTGCCATGCGCCCAACAGCGCCGGTGTTTTGCCCCGACCGGGCCGCGTGCCATGGCCTTGGCCCCACACGGTTTGTGTCCACTGGGCCAATTGCCCGTCTTCGCCCACCGCAGCTTCGATGCGCACCACCGTGGCCGGCGCCAAAGGGGCATGGCCCAATTCGGCTTGCCGCGTCCATTGCACCCGCACTGGTCGCTCGGGCACTTGTTGCGCCAACCAGGCGGCATCCCAGGCCACGTCATCGGCCCCGTTGTGACCGTAGCAGCCTGCGCCTTCCACATGCGAAACCTGCACCTGCTGGACAGGCACATCGAAAGCCAGGGCCAAGTCGCGCCGCAGGTTGTAAATGCCTTGGCTGTGGGTCCAAACTTCCAGCTGCTGGCCCAACGGCTGCTCAGACCATTGCGCCAAAGCGCAGCACAGGCCCACAGAGGCGTGCTGCACAAACGGCCTTTGAAACTCTGCGACCACGCGGTGGTGAATGGCGCTTTTTGGCGTCGCTGACCTGTCGACCACCACGGTGGTGTCCAAGGCTTGGGTTTTGAGCCAGGCCGACAAATCCAAGGGATCCGGCACTTGTGCATGGCAGCGCCAGAGCTGTCCTTGTGCTGCGCCATCTTCGATTTTCCGGGCGATTTGGTCCAACACATGCTCGGTCTCGGTCAACACGCCCAACAACACGCCATCACGCACCACCTGCAGCACGCCTGCGCTGCACTTCAAAGCGTTCACCAGCGCTTGCATCTCGTCCTCGATCACCTCGGCGCTGAGGGTGCCGGGGCGAAACACCATGCCATGGCACATGGGGTACGACACCCCGTGCATGACACGGTCCTGGATGTATTCAAATTCACCGAAGACCTTGGCTGCCACGTCGGGACGCAAGGGGCTTGGGTGCTGGGTTGTCGAGTCATGCGCGGCGTGCGCCGCCAGGGCATGCTCGGGCGCAATGGGGCTGTCCCACATCGCTGGCGTTGACAGGCTGGCGTACGAGGCATGGGCCACTTCGCTGAGCGTGCCCTTGGCCGCTTGGCCCGCGGCCATGAACTGCCCGGCGTCGCAACGAATGTCCTCCAAGGCCAGGCCCAAGCGCTGCGCCATCGCTTGGCGGCACGCTTCGCGCCAATGCGCGGCCGCACACCGCAAGGCCGCACCCGAATGCTGCACCGACAGGCTGCCCGATGTCACGGCTTCATCGGGGCTGAAAAGCGTGCTGGCGGGCACCATGTCGATCTGCCCGGGGGGCAGTCGCAATTCTTCGGCCACGATCAGCCGCAGCGCGTGCGAGATGCCCTGGCCCAAATCCACCTTGCCAGAAAACGCCTGAACCCGACCCTCTGGCCCCAAGGCCAACCATTGGCGCAACAGCGGCTGGGCTTGGAGGGATTCGGGCGTCATGGTGCGGTCAACCGTGCGGCGGCTTTTTCTATCGCCCGCACCACCCGGTTGTGCGCCCCACAGCGGCACAGGTGGCCGTCTATGGCCTGCACAATGTCTTGGCGGCTGGGGCGGGGCTGGCGTTGCAGCAAAGCGGCGGCCGACATCAGGATGCCGCTGGTGCAAAAGCCGCACTGCATGGCCTGCTCCTCGATGAAGGCGGTTTGCAAGGCATGAGGCGCGCAGCGGCTACCCAGGCCTTCCAGCGTGGTCACGGCCTTGCCTTCGATGGCCCACAAGGGCGTTTCACAGGCCGCCACAGCGTGGCCGTCCAGCATGACGCGGCAAGCACCACACTGGCCTTGCCCACAGCCCATGCGCGTGGCTTTGAGCGCCAAGGTGTTGCGCAAAAGGTCGAGCAGGCTTTGTCCGCCCTCGCCGGCGACAGTCACCTGCCGCCCATTGAGCTGGAACGCCACCGAATCGGTCATGGCTCAGTCCGGTTTGGCGCCGGAGATCTTCACGATGTTGGCCCACTTGGCGATGTCTGCGCTCAGGTACTGATCAAACTCGGGCACGGTCATCGACATGGGCACCGCGCCTTGCTTGGCCCAGGCGGCTTTCACATCGGGATTGTTCACGATCTTGCGCACCTCGGCGTTGAGCCTGTTGACCACCTCGGCGGGTGTGCCTTTGGGCGCCATCAAGCCCAGCCATATGCTGGCTTCAAACCGGGGCACACCTGACTCATGGACAGTGGCCAAATCGGGCAAGTTGGTGGAGCGGGTCAAACCGGTACTGGCCAAGGCGCGGACCTTGCCTTCGCGCGACAAGGTCGCCATGGTGGTCTCCGCATCGAACATCACGTCCACCTGGCCACCCACGATGTCGGTGCGGGCGCCGGAGCTGCCTTTGTAGGGCACATGGGTCATGTCGATGCCGGCCATGAATTTGAACAACTCGCCAGCCATGTGGTAGGGCGTGCCATTGCCGGACGAGGCGTAATTGATCTTGCCGGGCCTGGATTTGGCCAAAGCCACCAACTCACCCACGTTCTTGACCGGCACAGAGGGGTGCGCCACCAACAGCAAAGCCGAGTAATTGATGGGGGCGATGCCCACGAAATCACGCATCAAGGCAAACGGTTTGTTGGGGATCACCGATTCGTTGACCGTGTGCGTGTTGGACATCATGAGCAGGGTGTAACCATCTGCCGCCGACTTGGCCACCAAGTCGGTGCCAATGATCGAGCCCGCACCGGGCTTGTTGTCGATCACGAACGACTGCTTGAGCTCATCGGTCAGTCGTTGCGCCACAAAGCGGGCGTAGTTGTCGGCCGGGCCACCTGCCGCAAACGGGACGACGATTTTGACGGGCCGATTCGGGTAGCTTTGGGCTTGGGCCCACCCCGCTGACAAGGCCAAGCCCATGGCCACCCATTTCAAAGATTGATGCAAGCTCAACATGTTTTGTCTCCAGGTCGTCTAAAAATTGATTTGAAAAACAACAACGGAAAAACTACGGGATACCCGCTTTACTCCAGTTTGATGCCCGCTTCTTTGACCACTTTGCCCCACTTGTCCATCTCAGAGACCATGAGTTGCGACATCGCAGCAGGGGTAGACAAACTGACTTCAACGCCCGCATCAAACATGGCTTTTTGGGTTTCAGGCGTGTTCATGATCTTAGCCACATCGCTGTTCAAACGGTTAACGATGCTGGCAGGCGTTCCTGCAGGTGCCAACAACGCCAACCAAATGGTCGCATCAAAACCGGCCACGCCCGCCTCTTGCATGGTGGGGACATTGGGCAACTGAGGGATACGCTTGGCACTCGTCACCGCCAAGGCATTGAGGCGACCATTGGGCACTTGAGCCAATGCGTTGGGCACACCAGCAAAACTGCTTTCTACGACGCCAGCGACCAAGTCGGTGGCGGCCAAATTGCTGCTGCGGTAGGGTACGTGCTTGAGCTGGGTTTTGGTCATCGAGGCAAACAAGCCGCCAATCAAATGCTGCGCACTGCCATTGCCGGACGAGGCGTAATGGATACCATCAGGCTGGGCCTTGGCCAATGCAATGAACTCTTGCACGTTTTTGGCGGGCACTTTGGGGTTGGTCAACAGCACATAAGGCGAGTCCACCAATTTGGTCACGGGCACAAATGCCTTGATAGGGTCATAAGGCACACTCTTGTAAATCCAAGGACTGATCACGTGCGTGGATGAAACAATCAACAGCGTATGGCCATCGGGTACCGATTTGGCCACTTGGTCTGTACCGATCATCGAGCCCGCTCCGGGCCTGTTTTCGATCACGACCGGCTGACCCAAACTTTCACTCAATTTGATGCCCAGGATTCGGGCCACCACATCGGTAAACCCACCGGGCCCGAAGGGCACCACAATTTTGACCGGCTTGGTCGGGTAGGTCTGGGCTTGGGCGGCACCCAAAGACAGGGCCAAAAAGGCAGCGGCATACACAGTGTTCAGTAGCTTTTTCATGTTTAACCTTTGTAAATTGGGTCTGGTTGTGAAAAGAAGCTGTGCAAAATTTGGTACACCATCAGATGGTTTTTTTGCTGGAAACTTGCATGCGAGATGCCTTGCATGATGCTGAATTGTTTGTTGGTGCAGGGCAAGAGTTTGAAGAAGTTCAGCAGGTCGTCGAGGCTGGCAATGCCGTCGTATTCGCCGCGCATGATGAGCGTGGCAGCCTTCACTTGAGTCGGGTCCACCAAGGGCAATTTGGAGCACATGTCCACATAAGTGCCCGTGGGCATGGACGAGTCCAATGTGAGGATGGCATCGGCAAATGCATCTTTGGTGGCCTCGTCAGCACACTCGGCATGGTCACGGTTGAAGATGCTGTGCACAAAGGCTCGGTCAATCGATCGGCTGTTCTTGGCCAAAAATTCGGGCAGTTTTTTGGTCCGCTCGGCCAAAGTTGGACTGCCTTGACCTGTCCAGACAAAGGCATCCAGCGCCAGTTTGGCCACGCGTTCAGGGTGCCGCTGAGCAAACAAGGCCGCCTTGAGCGCCCCAGACGATATGCCGTAGACCAGCAGTTGCTTGGCGCCCGTTTTTTGAAGGATGTACTCGCTGCCGGCTGACAGGTCATCGGCCCCGTTGCTGATGTCAAAGTTGATAGGGCGGTGTTTGTCCGAACGCCCGTAGCCCTCGTTGTCCATGCACCATGTGTCAAAGCCGCGCTCGGCAAACCAATCCATCACAGACGAGTGTGGGCGTCCGGGCACACTCAAATCAAATGTGGGTTGTGAGGCCATGGACGAACCATGCACAAACAACACTGTGCCCGCATGTGGGACTTTTGGGGATGCCGCTTTTTGCCACAAGAAAAGACGGATGTCTTTTTTGTGGGTCCAGTGCTCTTGGCCGCCCGTCCATTCAATGTTTGCCA
>JACCDG010339081.1_pt1 | contig 11051 bp, 20 predicted proteins | sample 7442471 | NCBI WGS metagenome assembly JACCDG01 (sample SAMN15323444, study PRJNA562643) | freshwater metagenome | isolation source: river surface water | place: USA:Blue River Watershed | collected 2017-08-17
GAGGAGGAGCTATTCTCTGTCCTAGAGAATCAATGTTCTTTCTTGTACCAACAAGATCACTGATATTCTTAGCATTAGAGAACCCACCACCAGCACCAGCTAGAGATGCTTGCGTTCTAACAAACTCTGCTGCTATATGTGGCTCGCCAGTTACCTTAGGGCCGGCAAGTGTATGTAGAGAGTCAAATATACCTTTTACCATCTTTGGGTCTTCATGCTCCTTTAACTCAGGCGCGTACTCAAGCATCTTATTAAAGTTTCTATTACGTGTTAAGGATTCATGCGCATTTGTAACTAGATCGTTTAACATGGATACAGCTACACCAGTAAGGGCAGCCCCACCAACTCCTTTAGCTATATCTTTTCCGTGAGTTTTAAGACCAGACATGAAGCCAGCTTGTTTCTCCTTCTCTTCTACTAATTCAACTGTATGAGATATGATTGAAGCAAGTTTAGCTGGAAAATCTGTGTCCTTTAACTCATCTAGATTATTAAATACAAAGTCGAAGCCCTCTTTACAGGCTTTATTTGCTTCGTTTAATAGTAGTTCTGCAGTCTTGTTCATTTATAGTGCCTCATTTAGTAATTCTAACTGATATTCTGCTTCTTTGATAGCTTGTTCATATATAGCTATATGTTCTCTATGATTTCGCACTTTAGCAGCTACTTTAACCAGATTGTTTTCTGGATTAATAAAATGACCAAGCTTAGTAGAGTTAAGTTCATCACCAGTAACTGCATTTGTGACTAATAGATGATTTAGAGCTGTTTTAGCTGAATCTTCATCTGCGCTGCTGATAGCATGCAGTATTTCAGATACCGCTGTACCATTTTCTACATATCTAGTAGCCAGTTTGTTTAATTCCAGGCATGCAGCCTTATACTTAAGATCGTGTGAGAATAGTTCAAACTCTAACTCATTCTTTGCGGCACTAATTGCATCAGCCATTTTTTGAATATCTAAATCCAAGGTTGAGCATCTATTTTGTTCTGACATATATGCAGCATTTTTATCCCCTAAGAAATCATCTGTCTCTAGTTCAGCTACCTTACTTATCTCAGCTATCTTTTCTTTAGGCGCCCTACTATATACAGAAGTATCATAAGCTAACTTGGTTGTGGGTTCGACCTCTTCTTTTAATATTTGGTTTGGATCAGCAACATCGAAATGAATGTTCTTGTCAGACTCTTTATCATATTTATGCTGGTACACGTTACTGTTAGACATCTCTATAATACGCTTTAAGTGCTCCTTATTAAGGTATTGATTGTCGTTAGAGATGTCAGTAATAGTCTTATTCATTGGTATCCCATTACTTAAATATTGATCTGACGCAATTTTTGAGAAATGCTGTAATTCTTCTTTAGTTACTATCCTACTCATATAAACATGATGCAGCAAAAGATTACAAAAAAGAATGGTATAATCTCAACATGAAATCTAACGATATAGTTCATCCTAAAAATGTAGACGAGGAGACAGCTACTCCTAATAATAAAGAATACAAAAGTGCCAATAGAGTTGATTTTTACAGACAACGCTCGAGACGAAGAAATAGAAACTGGAAGTCAATAAATCGTGTAGTACTAGGAACAATACGAAAAGGTATTGGAAAACCATGGGATGATGTATATAGTGAATTAAAGTCTAAAGTTAACTTAGATTATAATGGTTATAGACAAGTTTGGTGGGGCATCAATAAAGACGTAGAAATAATTGATGGAGTACCATACTGTTGTAATAGAAGTTATGAGCTTTCGCCTGGAAACTTCTATATAGATAATGAGGGGCTAGTACAAGTAGTTCCAAATAAACCTAAAACCCCATTTAAGAAGAATGACAAATACTGCACTGTAATAGATGGAAAAGAATACTGGCGTATATTAGATATTTGGTATGAAGTTGAACCTTGCACTAGAAAAACTTATTGGAGCTACCACGATACATCTAGAGATTATTGTTACTTTACTACTCATGGATTTACTAAACCAGAACTAGATATAATGGTAACCGAACCAAAAGAATATATTAGAAAAAAGATACCAGATGGCAACTATATAAATATCTATCAGCATACACATAAAAAGAAGCATCAATTAAGTACGAAGGAGATTAGAGATCTTAATTTACATCTATTTACTATAGATGAATAGTATAAAGCATACTGATGCTGCCAATAAAATAGGTTGTACTAGAAATCATATTAACTACCTCATAAAGCAAGGCTACCTAGAGAGGATTGGATATGGAGCTGTTACTGAAGCGAGCCTAAACAACTATTTAAAATACAAAGATGAGGTACCCATAGTTAAGCGGGCCACTAAAGAACTATCAACTACAGATAAGAATATAGATGAGCTTTGGACCGAGATAACAGAGTTAAAACGACAAGTATCGTTATTAATAGAACTGTTTGATGTTGGTAGCGAGGACTTGGAGTTAGATGAAATGAGAGCTAATTATCTAGCAAAGGGTGCAGCAAATTTTGATGCAAAATCTTGCAGTATAGTAGAGTTAAGAGAATGGGCAAGGATATGTATATCAATGTCCCTTATAAACTTAAAATATATATGTGATACGACCAATACTAAGTGCTGGTATGATTTCCATAAGCTGTGTTATCTAGGATGCAAAGAGGCACGGTATTTAAGCAACACAGATTTACTTGTACAATTTCAGAAAGCACTTAAAAATATGAAGGAGTTGTGTTTATTACTACAAGAATTAGCTAAATGAAAGTTTTCTATTTTTAATGATATAAGATATATATGCAAAGCAATACTCAAGTACCAGTAGTAATTGAGGGTTTTGGAACTAAGGCTTGGAGAGCTATCAAGAGTAACTTTGTAGTTTTTTTTGCGGGTGCAGCTGTCGGAGGGACAGCTACATATTTAATTATGCGAGAGCCTAGCGAGATATCTGCTGTACAGACAGATGGTCAGAATCCATTTGTACCTAACTATGCTACGATGCATTAATTAATTTTTTAGTGGTATAACTATGAAATGGAATCTACCGAAGTACTTACACCTAGAGAAGTATTAGATGCTGTTTATAAGAACAGGCTATCCACCGACTTTCTAAGATCTTTAAATGAGGAAATCATAGCTAGCTTCAACATAAGAATGAATAAAGCCGTAGTTACAAAAAGTTACGTGGGTAACGGCGAAGCTGATAAAAGTACTTGGCTTCTCGTTAAGAGATTATATAAGGAAAAAGGTTGGGTTGTTTACGAAGATGATTATGATGCTAGTATCATTACTTTTGAAAAGGATGGCGATGAGTAAGGGACCTATACAACCTTGGGCATTAGCTAACATTCCTGAGTTTGTATGGAGTGTATGGAACACCCTAATATTTGAGAATATGCAAGAAGATACCTCTTCGTTTACGTTAAATGTTCTAGACTCTAGTTTGGAAAAGGCTGCTAAAACAAACTACTATAATGGAATTAAGACTGAATGGTTATACTTACATAAATATTATCGATTGGCAGGATGGACTGTAGAGGAAGTATACATGGATTACTATACTTTATATAGGTTTTCAATTTAGTTTATTTTTAGCTAGTATGCTATACTTACTATATGAAGTTATCTCATAAAGAAAAGATATTAAGAGACGCCGCAAGAGTTGTTAAGAAAGGACAGTTGTATGTACCACCTGAACTTCTTATAGAAGAGGCTAATTACTATCAGAAAGAGGAGAATGTTAGCAAGATAAAGGCAAGATGTTCAACATGGGTAGAATACGCATGTACAGTACCAGATATGCATACCCAGCAAATGGTTCCCTTTTCTCTGAAGGATCGACCTTATTGGAGACATATTTATGACTCTGACGCTACAAGGCTACTACTAAAAACCGGCCGTCAGTGTGAGAAGTCTACATTTCTAGGAAACAGAATGTTGTACTTTTGTTGCATATGCCCATCATTCCACTGTCTTTATGTTTCCCCCTCTCAGAAGCAGACTAAAGAGTATACTAATGATCGTATTAAAACACCAATAGAAACTAGTGAAGTGTTGAAGACCTTCACAAACTATAAGTTAATGGACAACGCTGATAAGAAGGAGTTTATTAATAAGAGTCGTATTACACTGAGATATGCATTCTTAAATGCAGATCGTACTCGTGGTATTGCAAACGTTCAATGTTTGTGTATTGATGAGCTACAGGACATCGTTCTAGATAATATAGGAGTTATTGAGCAGACTACTTTTGCGAGTACTAAGTATCAATATTATATATACAGTGGTACTCCTAAAACTAAGGACAATCCTATTGAGGTATTTTGGTCACAACAGAGTACTCAGAACGAGTGGGCTATTCCCTGCTGGAATCATTACATAAGTACTGGTTCAGGAAATCAGCACACAACCAAAGCTCATTGGAATATTATTATAGATGAGAGGCAGATTGAACTTAAGGGTCTTAGCTGTGAATTATGCAAGAAACTAATTAACCCAAGAGATCCTTCTGCTCAATGGATATCCCTCAATCCAGATGTAGATAAGAAAGTTGCAGTACCATACCAAGGTTTTCATATACCACAGGTAATATCACCTAATTGTAAGTGGAGTACAATTATTAATGACAGAGAGAATAAGAAGAAGAGCACTTTCTGGAATGAGACTCTTGGACTTAGTTATGATAGTGGTGATAAGCCTATAACTCAAGCAGAACTAGAAAGAGAATGTATTGAGTGGTTGGATGAGAGGTTTGTCGAAACAGAGTTGTTTCCTAGAGCAGGGAGTGGTAACGAACCTATATTTATGGGTATTGACTGGAGTGGTGGTTCTGACACATCTAAAACAGTTATGTGCCTAGGTACTTATGTTAAGGATACCAGAGGAGACGGCAAGCAGAAATTTACAGCGTTTTATTGGAAGAGATTTGAGGGAATTGAGTCTGATCCAGAAGAGCAGATAAAAATTATAATAAGAACTGCTGAGCGTTGGAGAGTTCGTATTATAGGTTGTGATTACGGTGGTGGTTATGTTCAAAATTCTAAACTAAAGAATTATTTTGGTATGCATCGTGTTCATACGTTTCAGTATGCTAATCCAAAAACAAAAATCCTATATCAGGGTAAATTGGACAGAAACATTGTACATAGAAGCGAGGTCATGAGTGACATCTTTGCTGCAATTAAGTACAAGAGGTTTTTCAAATTCCCAAAATGGAAGGAGTTTCAGAACCCATATGGCAACGACTTTTTAGCTATAGGTAGCGAATTAAATAGCAAGGGCTCATTGACTTATAATAAGAACTTAAGCTTAACGGATGACTCATTTCATGCATTAGTGTATTGTTTCCTGGCCTCCTTCAGTATTATACCTCCTCCACCTGATATCATCGTTCCGGGTGTTCGTACTAAAGAGTATGAGGAATATCAATAATAAAATATTACTTCTAACTTCACAATCCATGTACTATACTACCTATATGAAGCCAATAGAGCTGATAACTAATAATGAAATTGATCCAGCAAAAGCTGGAATATACATGATTTACTGTCTTACAACTGAGAAAGTATATATAGGACAAACAAAGAAGCTAAAGACTCGGCTAGCTAATCATAAAAGAAAGCTGAATAATAATATTCATGAGAATGAGTATCTGCAGAATGCTTGGAATAAATATGGTAAAGCTTGCTTCAACTTTATTTTATTAGAAAACTGCGAAGTACCTGAACTTAATATTAGAGAAGAGCACTACATTGGTCTAGTTAACATTGACCTTAGATACAATCTAAAAACTGTCGGTAGCTCTCATCCAATGAATGAAGAGATAAAGAAAAAAATATCTAAGTCTATGAAAGGTATCATCCACTCACCTGAATCTATACAGAAACAGATAGAAACAAAGAAGAAGAATCCTACAGTGTACACTGAAGAGATGAGAAAGAAAATGTCGGATAGTGCAAAAAAGAGAAAACCTATGTCAGAAGAAACCAAAAGAAGGATGTCTGTAGCTCAGAAAGGACGAAAGCATACTAATGAGACAAAAGAAAAACTCAGAAAAGCCAATATAGGAAAGAAAGCTACAGAGGAGGCAAAACAAAAAACTAAACAAGGTCTTATTAAATATTATAAAAATCCAAAAGCACGAGAGTACCAAGCAGAAAAAGCTAATGAATACTACAGAAATAATGAAATTACTGCTGAAACAAGGAAAAAATTATCAGAGGCTGCAAAAAGAAGATGGGCTAAAAATGCAGAAATATCTGGTATAAGTTCATAATGGCAATGGAAGAACTGATCGGTAAAACAATTACAAAGTTATTTATTGGGCAAGGAAATGAGAACTTAAAATTTGAATGTCTAGATGGAGATGTTTTATATTATGCTGCGTTTGGAGATTGTTGCTCTTATAGCTGGTTTGAGCACGTTACAACATGTAATCTACTTAACTCAAAAGTTTTATGTGTGAATTATACTGGTGGCTCTGAAAAAGAAATTAGTGAAGAAGACTATTTAAAGATATCTAATTACAGAATAGACACTATAAAAGGTAGTTCGACATTTGAGTTAAGAAATAGCAGTAATGGTTACTATAGTGGTTATATTGAAAAGTGTGATGTTTTAGAAGGGAGCATTGTTTGGAAAGAGCTTACCGAAGATATATAATAAAAAAGGTATAATATTAGTATGCTGAACGCACTGCTTTACGCTGGTACTATTTGGTTAAACGTTGTCACCTTTTATGCTGTAAAAGATCATAGCAATAGCTATTGCTACTTATTTTGGATCACTGTTTTTGTTCTGTGGCTTATCAGTAGTCTGCAGGATGAGTTCGAGAAGCTTACCAATAACATACCTTTTGCAACACTTCGCGCCTTCACAAGCATGATAAGTTATGTACTTATAGTTGCTGGATGGGCGGCTAACTGGGCTGGTCCAAGTCATACTATTGCACTAGTTGCCATCGTGATTAATGGCCTATTTTCTTGCTTATCCGCGCTAACCGCTCTTATCAGAAAGCTATAATTTTTTAACTAGAATATGGTATAATATCTATATGATAGTGCTCTACTACCTATGTACTTTTGTACCTCTCTTTATACTTGGTCTTACAGTAAAGACCCATAGTAGTTACTTTGCTTGGATGTATGTACTATCTATTATTATACTAGTCTCAGCATCTAGTATGAACGCTAGAATAGAGGCTTTCAGTAAGAAGACTAGGCCCTGGCCAACTCTAAGTGCTATTCTTGGTTGGAGTGCCATGGGGTCTGTTTTGATTGGTTGGCTTACTAATTGGCCCCCTCCCTCACAGACAGTATCTCTTGTATTGATTGCAACAGTGATAGTTTATAGATTATTGCAAGGATTTGTTCTGCTTGCAAAAGCGGTATAATTTTTAATATGTATACAAACTGGTTAGAAAGCCTTAACAAATTATTGATGGGTATAATGCCTTCAATAATTGGAATGTCTAGTAAAGAGGTTAAAGAGTATACAAGACTTGTTGAGTTCAAGACTGATAGAACCTTAAATAAGGGGGACATAGAACTAATAACGAAAATAGTTAAAGACTGGGTAAAAGATTACAAGACAGTATTTGTAAAAGGGATAGTACAGTCAAGCGATGGTTTTAACATTATTGTAAGAAGTAATACAAAATTATAGGTATAATATATCAATGAAACAAGTATACAATTCTAGTGAACTTAGACTAGTAACTATATATGAAGCCAGAGAGGACTTAGACAAGCAAGAAGGTAGGGGTGGCAGCAGACATATTGGTTATTTCTTAAATGAGCTAGATGCAGTAGAAGCATCTCGAGGAATGGGACCAATGGGGTATGCTAGTACTCCTTCAAAACACACTATGGCAACAATTGATGGCGTTACAGGTTTTCTATGTTTTAAGCAGGATAGGATTCGCGTTTGCACCGATGCATCAGAAGCTAAACGTGTTAATGCGCTTAGTAAGCTAACTGATGAAGATCTAAAAATACTGGGACTATCTCGCAACTACTAGATTTTTTTAGGTATAATAACTAAATGCTTAAGGAGCGCCCGTTTATTGTAGATGATGAGGATCCTACATCTTCTGAAATAGTACATGATCATCGGAAGAGAATAGATTATTCTGATATACTTCTCGAGTATGGTGGAACAGAACCTAGTTTTCGGTCTATAGTTAAGCTTAAAAACATGGGTCCAGATGAACTTTTTAAAACTATTACTAAACACGGGGTTTACACTTCTAATGGAAAGTTTACTGAAAATTATAGGCAACCAACAGATTGTTTACATATTAAATGTCCTCAATGTAATGGAACAGGTTTGAAGTCCGATCGTACTAGTTGTATTCATATGATCTCATGCCGTTGTAATACTTGTTCTCCTATAACAATGTAAGGAGTTAGTATCCCGTATTTTTAGGTATAACTTTTATATGCGCTGGGTTCATTTATGATAAGGTACAATTGTAAATGATAGCCAAAATAAAAGATAAGTTAGGGCTTAATGATTTTGAATGGAAGAGGAGTGGTGTATGGATATTAGCTGGACTAACCTATGCAACATACTATTTTGGTAGATATAACTTCTCGGCAGCACATCCAACAATAGCTAAGGCATTACATTGGGCACCAACAGATTATGGTATTATAACCTCTCTAGCCTTGCTTACATATAGTATTTGTGTACTATTTCATGGGCCTTTGGTAGATAAGATAGGTAGTAAGCTCTCTCTTATAATTGGTGCGGTAGGAGCAGGTATATTTAACTTCTTATTTGGTTTAATGAATTGGGCAGCCATTAAGGGATGGATTGCAGCTGGTAGCCGTGCTGAAATACTTCATATGGTAAATATAATGGCGCTAATATGGGCAGGTAACAGCTATTTTCAAACATTTGGTGCGATCTCAATTGTTAAGTTAAATACTACATGGTTTCAGCTTTATGAGCGGGCAAAACAGGCAGGTAGGTTTGGTGCTTTAATTCAGCTTGGAAGGACTTGTGTTCTTTTGCTGTGCCCCCTACTATTACTACTATTGCCATGGCATTGGGTATTCTGGATACCAAGTATTACCTTGTTTGCAATAGCCTGGCTTGTACATAAGTATGTAGCAGATAAGCCAGAGGATGTCGGCTTTCAGCATTTTGATACGCCGACAAAACCAGTAGAGCAGGTAAAGATTAGATTAGTACTAAAGAAGATATTTATGACCCCTATTATGTGGGCATTCGCATTTATAAGTTTATGTATAGGTATTACTAGGAATACTATAGATCAGTGGTTCTCTAAATTCTATACAAGCCATTATCATATCGAACCCACTAAGTTAATTAATGAGCCAGCATATAAATTTTACGCTGTTATGATGCCTCTTGCAATGATAGCATCGGGATTTTTTGGTGGATGGATAAGTATGAAAGCAGGAAATAAGAGAGTTCCAGTATTCGGTGCAAGCTTTATAGGCCAACTTGTTTGCTTACTGATATTAAGTCAAGTACTCGTAAACCCGTGGTTAGTTTGTATAGTGTGCTGCATGCTAATGTTTTCTATACAACTTGGGCACTGTATGATTGGTGGTGCGGTTGCACAAGACTGGGGTGGTAGAAAGGCTGCTGGTACAGCTATAGCATTTTTTGATGGAGTACAATACTTAGGCGGAGCTATGGTTACACTATTAGTTGGCAAGGTGCTAGCAAAATATGGGGCTCATGGTTGGTACTATTGGTCACTACTACCAATTCCTACTGTAATCCTTGGTCTATTAACAACCATACCAATCTGGGGCAGAATGCCCCAAGAGGAGTCAAAATGACAAAAGAAGAACAGATTGAAATATATGAGGAAGAGATCTCAGACCTTGAGTTTGAGTTTGATAGATTAGAAGATAGAATAGATAAGCTAGCAAATGAACAAGATGAGCTTATGTGCGAGATTTACAGGATAAAGGGAAAGATAGATAAACTGAAATATGATGAGGCTAATGACTAGAGCTGATCGCTGTAGATTGGAGATAAAAGAGTTGAAAAATCGAGTAGCCTTTCTCAAAGAAGAAGAAGTATATACTAAGGAAAAGATAATGGAACTTGAGGTAGAGCTTATGTGTACATTGGAGCTAGATGCAGAATAATAGTATTGACCTGACTGGTTCAATAAAATGGTTAACAGAGCTGAAGAAGGATAACGGGCCTAATCTTACTGAATTTGCTCATATCAAGCTTTCTCATGAAGCACAAGAATTGGCGGAGGACCCAACTGACCTACATGAGATGGCCGACGTACTTATGTGTGTAGCTGGTATTATGATACGAAATAATTGGACCGCTGAACAAGTTAATGTAGCAATAGATCAAAAACTAAAAATAAACCTGGCACGTACCTGGAAGCGTTTAGATGATGGGACGTGGCGGCATGCCTAGATACGACTATCTTTGTCATAACTGTGGTTCTCAGTATGAGGTTGAGCATAGTATTAAAGAGCCACCTAAAAAGAAATGTATAGATTGTGGAGTAGAGGCTTTAGAACGTCTTATCTCCCGCACCTCATTTTCTCTAGTAGGTACGGGATGGTACGCCACTGATTATAAAAATAAGTAATTTTTAGTGGTATAATACACTAATGAAGAAGGATGTTGCAGATGCCTTTGCCATAATAGACAAAGAGAATGAAGAGAAAGCCAAAGAAGCATTTAGGATAAAAGAAGAACAGAACCTTTGGTGCAAGCAACAAGCACAAAACTTACTTGCTAATTTAAGCAATATTGACTGGTTGGTACGAGAACTAAGAAAAGCACTGGAAGAGGGTAAGGATAGGTTAGTTATAGGTACTATAGATTCTAAATATACTATGACACGTTATTTTCTAGATGAAATGCTTAGAAGAGAATATGGCGTCGTTCTTTTTTCTAGAGAGAATGATAGCACAAAGGTAGTGGAGTGTTACGTATTTGTCTCTGCACTGAGAGACCTGGTTACTTATGACAAACAATAAAGAGGTTGTGATGTATGGTATTGTAAATACTGATCTTAATATGAGTGCGGGTAAGATTGCTGCACAATTTGGTCATGGTGTTCAACA
>JACCDG011263194.1_pt1 | contig 11051 bp, 13 predicted proteins | sample 7442471 | NCBI WGS metagenome assembly JACCDG01 (sample SAMN15323444, study PRJNA562643) | freshwater metagenome | isolation source: river surface water | place: USA:Blue River Watershed | collected 2017-08-17
ACTACTCAGATTGATATAAAACTTACAGATACAAATGTTAAAGCATCCATTGTGCGTACAATGGGTCACGTACATGATCTTTCAGATCCTAACAATAAATCTGGACTTCTTTATCAACCAGGGGCATATTATTGGATCAGTCTTGACTCACAAAATAAACAACTCATTGTGGGTGTAGGCGAACCTCGGATGGAAACACACATTTATTTTTATAAATTTACAGAAAAAGATAGAGTTAATCTTGAAGATCTAAATAGTATCCAATACAACAAATACGTTACCCCACTTCGTTTACTCCGCGATCCTATTACATCTTCTGTACCAATGAAGGTCTGTGATACAGCACATCTTACTATGGAAGATGTTGCTTCTGGAAGAGTTATGCCCAATGCAAATCTCAGTGTTATTTCCCAAAAACTTTATAACTGTATTTCTGGTCCTAACTTTGTCTTGGATGATCCCTCTTTTCCTGAGTTTAGCCAAGCCATTGAACGAAGCATTCGCACACCTGGACTCTGGTGCTATGAACGTCTCAAACAAAAGAGCACTGAGTTTAATCCTGGTGGTAAGCCCAATCCTCTTGAAACCTACCTTCGCATTACACTTGGTCAGAATAACGGTGAATCTCCTGGCATTCCCTATGTGATGGAAATCTGGCCTGTTGGACATTATAGTCCCGTCCACAGCCATTCTTCTGCGAATGCGGTAATCCGTGTTCTTCACGGATCCATTCGTGTCTCCCTTTTTCCTTTCTTGTGCGCAACTAAGAGCGGAGTCCCTCCTTTTGCAGTAGCAAACTTTGATAAAGGTGATATTACATGGATTAGTGATACTCTCAATCAAACACATCAGTTAAGAAACCTACCTACAAATCAAGACACATGTATTACAATCCAGTGCTACATGTACGATGAAGATGATACACAACATTATGATTATTTTGACTATATTGATGAGAACGGGAAGAAACAGCAATATACACCCGATAGCGATATGGACTTTTTAACATTTAAGGCATTAATGAAACGTGAATATCTTCAACAATACGTTTAAGGACGTCCTGTATTCAAAAGTTCTAAAGCAGTGCAACTTGTAGGCGCCTTGGGTATATTCGCATTGAGATCTTCCGTGGGAATCGGTGGGCAAGCAGGAATAATAATCGGTCCTTGATATTCAATGAATCGTCTTGAAGGGTCATTATAAGGAGCGTATTTATCTATGACATCTTGTTGTCGTTGACGAATACGAACACTTTCAGGAACTCCACGGAGATTCTCTTGTGCTATTCGTGTCGCTTGTTGGGCAGTGATTCCTGCACAGTTGGCTATTTTGGCATCTAAAAGGGAACTTTCCAATTGGACATTACGATTGGGTTTAGGAGGTGGAGGACAACAGACTGTAGCTCTGGCTTTGGCAATAGCATCATTCACAGCACAGCGTCTGGCATTTGCTAAAATCTGAGCAACTCTTCCGCTTTCATTTTGACCCCACTGCTTTCCTAAAGGATTTACTGGTTGACATGTTTCAGACATTCCTTCTTCTTCTGACTCGGGAATATATGTAAAATTGATGCGCGGTCACGCCTTAGGCATGTTCAAACTCAAATGGAACATCAAGATTGGAATCCCACTGTACTCCGCAACGGCAAAGTCATTGCCGCTCGCAAAGCCGCTGAACAAGCGGGTCGCCCCAAAATGTCTGCCGAAGCCATCCGCCTTGCCAAACTCGCGAATGACGAAGAAGGTGTTGTAAAACGTGCAAAAACTCTCAGTGTAGAGTCGCGCCAAGCCATGATGCGACTCCGTGCTGAACAAAAATGGTCTCAGAAAGACCTTGATATGCGATGCTCCTTTCCTGCCAATACCGTTCGTGATATTGAAAATGGAAAAGTTGCTCCTTCTACTGGTCAACTCAATACGCTCAACCGTGTGCTCAAAACCGGTCTCAAACTTGAGTAGACACTAACTTACAGAATATCTCCGTGTGATTCTTGGACGATCACCAAACTCATTGATTTTTGCTTTTTCTATGTAGTCTTGTGCGGCTTTTTCTCCTAACTTGATGAGATTCTGACGATCTTCAGGTGGTGCTTCAAAGTCCCATGCAGGAACATGACCACAGGGTATTAAGATTGTACGTTCTTTGTATTTTTGCTGAGCTTGTAAGGAACGAGGCATATAATAACACGCAAAGATCTGATAGAAGAAACTACCGATGTCAGGGATAGATTCTACATTGGTATGATCATAGGTAAAACAAAGACCCAACGATTGATCTTGTTCTTCTTTGCTAAGAAATCCCATTGGATAGTTATGCATAACACCACCATCAATCAATAAATGTCCTGTTATAGGATCTTCAATAGGAATGAAATAAGCAGGGAGGCACATAGAGGCTCGGAGAGCTGTTGTCACTTTCACTGTGGGAGTTTTTTCACGACTAAACTCTCGGACCTTACAACGATAGATATCCGTAGCGAAACAACGGAGAGATTTCGGTAACTCTGCAAATGTAATCTCTTGGGAGACATTTTTTATTCGCATTACAGAATGAAGAAGTGTTAAAAGTTTTTCTCCTGTATCTACTCCAAACATATCTGGAAACTCCATCATGGATTCAGGTGTAATGTTTCGGATTAAATGGAAATCAAAAGATAAGACAATCTGCTGGATTTCTTTCAAGGTATAACCGATTGTGAGGCAAAAGGCAAGAAAAGCACCAGCCGAAACTCCAATATATTCTTGTATATGTGAAAGTAAACCATTTGCTTCTAAGACTTGTAAAGCACCTATGTGTGCTACGGCGCGCATACCACCGCCACTTAGAACTAATCGTCTTGGGGGAATAATCATTACTTTTCTTTCGTGTGATTCTTTAAGAAAGGCAAAATATGCAGTCAAATCCACCTCCCTCCCAAGTTCAAATCCCTCGCCTTGCCCCCAAAGATCTCTATAATAAACGTGTGAAGCGAGATCAAGCTCGGCTTCGTACCTACAACCAACTTTTAGAACAGATTTATACACGTGTCTATTCAACATCTCAAATGACAGGCAATGCCAACTACATTATGTACACCGTACCTCCCTTTGTTCTTGGACTTCCACGAATCGATATGGAAGACTGTATTGTCTATTTAGTCTATATGCTTCGCCAACACGGATATGAAGTTCGCTTTACCTATCCAAACTTACTGTACATTAGTTGGAAACATCATGAAAAAGATTATTTGCTCAATCAAAACCCTATTGTCCAAGCCATGTTGCCTCCTGAAGAAAAGAAAGCCGATAAAAATAAAAAGAGTAAGGTGAGTTTTCGCTCCACAGTAGAAGTGCAGAATACTATGCCTGCTGGATACGGACAAGATCCTCGTTATTTGCCTCCTCCAGGACAATCCATGGAACAAAAACCTGTACGTCGCGCTGCTGACTATACACCTCCAGCTTCATTCATGAATACCATGCAGAAGCCCTTGCCAGAAAAGAAAGAGAACAATATTTTGGCTGATTTGTGGAATTTTACATGAGAAGAGTTAGTAGATGGATACGAACTCAGGAATCGTTATAGGATCGGAAATAGTTCTTGCACTTTATCCCATCCTGATTAAACTTGTACCGACAAACTTATGGACACAAATGTTGGCTCGGTTTTTAGTCTATACTGTACTTGCTGGTTTCTTAGCCGATTGGAGCAACATTCGTGAAACGTGGTTGACAGGGGCAGGTGCTTCTACATCACTCTTCTTTGGTTCCTTGACGTTGGTGCATGTCTTCATGTCCTATTTTGCTTTCTCACGTTTGCCTGCGGGTGAAGCTATGAGTCTCTTTTATACCTATCCTATCTGGAACTTGATTGGAGCGGCGTTTCTCTATGGGGAATCCTTTTCACCTTTGGCAATAGGTTTGGTCTTACTTTCTTTGGTGGGTGTGTATTTAGTCACCAAGAAGGAAGAGGATGATAAAAATCCTTTGGACTGGCAGGGCATTTTGGCTGGTCTTGGTGCAGCATTAACAGAAAGTCTGATGTATTTTGTGGTTCGCACAAAGAGCCCTAATCCTTTCTATAGCATTCTACAGTTATATCCTGGTGGTTTGTTGCCTTTGATTGCAGGTATATTCTTACAGAAAGCTCCTATTTCCATGGAAGGATCTGTATGGTTACCCTTGATCCTTTTCAATGCGTTAGTTGGCTTTAGTGGATATGCCCTACGTTTCTATGCGATACCGAAGGTGAGTACCATCGTCTTCAGTCTCTTAACATTCTTTGGTGTGATTGCATCCTTTGGATGGGGCTACTTGTTTGCTGAGGAAACTGCGTCAACATCGGCTATGTTGGGTGCGTTGCTTATTTCAGGAGCGGCTGGGGCGAGTAAGTTTGTCTAAGATGTTTTATGACAACAAATCCTCAACTTTTTTTTCATCTATATTTCCTTGGACAAACCAATGAAAACAAGCATTTCTACTAACATCAGATCCGTTTTTTCCATAAATAAACTCCCATTCAACATATTTTTTTGTTATTGATTTTATTTGATGAGATATATTCACATTCTCAAAAGGAGTTATATAGGTTTGAACATGAGGACACATTGTGTATGCATTTTTAAATGAAATACGTATGGTGCTTTTACCAAAAGTATCGTCACAGAGTTCAAAAATACGAGAGGATAATTCTTTTTTAACTTCCCTAACTTTGTTTTGAGGCAGCTTTCTTTGAACGGTTAAACGCGGGTTACCACCATAATATTTTGTATACCCCTGTGATTTATCTTTGATTATATCAGTTTGATAAATATCAAAGCTTGTATTTTCATTTTCCAAATCATCTAAGCTGCCAGCAAAATCAATCAGTATAGTATAAAAGTTATTTCGTGTATCGATTTCACATATTTCTTTAATTGACAAAGTTGGATTTAAAAGACAATATACTATTCTATTTTGCATGTGTCCTGTTTCGTTTCCAACAAAGTCTATATTTTTAAATTGAATAAAACGAAAAGTATCATATTCATCAAGTTGAATTTCACCTTGTTCTTTTTCAAAGCCTACATGATGAATACTATTCCTTTTTTCGGTATCTCCTTGGAAACTCTTTTCAAGTTTCTTTTCTATTTCTTCTACTTTGTTTTCTAAATCAAATATTTTTTGTTTAAATCTTTCCATTTACTATACATATGAGATGTAACTTTAAGCAATCTTATATGTTTAAGATGTCTTAGTAACCTTGACCACTTCTTTCTTTTTATCTTCATTTTCTTGACTCAAATCATCATCATGACGTTGTTTGAAATATTCTTCAAAGAGAGGATTCCATGCTTTGGGTTCTTTCCATTCCAATACACCTTCTTCATTTTTCAACGTGAGATTGCGAATATCTGCACCAACATCCAACATCTTGTGTCGTTCAGCATATTGACGATTGACACGTGATCCATGATACAAATGATAGATATTCATATCTTTCAAATACGTGATTCTCGGTTCTTGTAACTTCGCTTTGTACTCCTCATAGGCAGGACGAATCGCTTTTGGAAGAGATTGAAATCCTTTGGGAAACTCTTTTTTGAGCCAGGCTGCTGAGGATAAGGTATCCGCACTTCCACTTAACGCATATTCAAAAAATCCATTGTGTTTGTACCATTTACGTCGCATACACCACGCAAATCCTGGGTGATATTCAAATGTCCATTTATTCGTTGGCATCATGACTACTGTTTTTCGTGTCAACTGTGTTTCTGTGTACGTTAAATCTAACCAATGTGCTGTTTCGTACGGTTGTACAATATCGTGCGTATCTAAGAGTTTGCATGTCTGCTCATACCAGCTTGGATCTTTGAAAAAGACATCCGCATCTAAGAAAGCCAGTTTCTTATATTCTTTCGGTAGTTTTGTAAAAAGAACTCTATAGAGATTTTCTTTATGAAACATGTAAGAGTTGGTATGAACATGAATCGCATCGGGTATCTCAGGTTGTCGCCCTTCATATAGAAGTTCTATGGTAAACACGGGAAGCCCTTGGAGTTCAAACTGACTTCGCGCATAATAATAGTTCATCAAGATACGTTTTGTTTGAGCAGGATTAAACACTACAAAACATATTGCCATTTCTTTGGAAGCTTTTGCACCCATTCTACCTATTTTTTGTAATCTTTTATTGGCGATTACGACGTGTCTTACGATTGGTTCTGCGATTGCGACGGGTGGTCTTTGTTTTCAAATGATTCCATTCATGCCCTTCAGGAAAAAAATGAAGTTTATAGGCTTGGTGGATCACTGACTTTCCTTCCAAAGGTCCTTCCATATATTTCACTACAACACCGGGACCTGACTCATACCCAGCCTTCTTTGTTTTCTCAACTACTTTGGCTTTGTAGGCTTTTGTCATATTTTCTCTTCCAGAAAAGTTAACTTCAACGATTCTGTAGACAGAACCTTCTTTTACATTTTTAAAGTCCACTTTTCCGCGGTAAAGATTCTTATACATGGGTTTGTTGTTGGATGCCATTTCTATTCAGAAGAGTGAAATGTTTCCCAGAGACGTTTGGCAACAGCAGGACCTACTTTGCGCTTGTCAGAAACTTTTGTTTCCGCTAACTCTTTTTGACTTGCTTCATATACTTTTGAAAAGGATCCGAACTTTGTAAGAAGAGCAGTAGCCATGGTATCACTCACTCCTGTGATTTGTTGAAGCATAGCAGACGCAGCATTTGCATTTCGGTTGGCTTTTTTACTATTTCCCACTAACTCCGTGTAAGGTACATTGGTTTCGGGAATAATAAAGACAGTTGGATCTTCAGTGTATTGTTCTTGTAGGGCTTGAAGAAGAGCAGCTGTATCCTTAATATCTTTTGTCTGTAAAAAAGGAATACCATACCGTAAAGAAAGACGAGACAATACTTTCTGAAACACTTTCTTAGAGGTTGTCCATCCAGCATCCAAGTTTCCTTCAATAATATACAAAGGACGTGCTTTGGTTTGTTGGCAATGATATAATAGACGCGTACGTTGTTCACGGTAGCGTCCATCTTTCAAACTTCCTTCCAAATCTTTGACTTCTTTTCTCTCAATGCAAAGACCTCCAGGGAGAAGCGTTTCACCTGAAAGACCAATCCAAATATCTCCCACTTCCAACTGTTTTACAGATTCTGTTGGAAAGATTCCACAGAGATCACGTTCACGGACATCCAAGAGCATTCTTCTTTTCCTTTTGATTCGCCTTTAACATCCTTTTTCAAGCGTGGCTTTATCGTATTCCACTCCCAAGGCGTCTCGGAGTTCTTCAATATACTCCTCCAAGTCTTTCCAGTTTTTGTCTTCAATAGCTTTTTCTATAGGTTTCCACCAAATCTCGGGATGCGTGGTATCTCCAACAAGTTCTTGAAGTCGTCCCAGATTGTAGCCAAACTGAAGAATGCGTTGTGTTGGATTCGTTTTGAAACATTCACTGAATCGTTTCAGTTGGCTGATACAATGAATGATTTGTTCTTTCTTCTCAACTGATTTACGGATACGAGTACGATTGGCATTGGGTACGCGTCCTCCTCCATGATATCTTTTACGAGTTTCTCTTCTCATTTGATTATGGCTTAGATTTTCAAAGGGTACTGTAGAATGTCTGCTTTGATCGGTGGCGGTATGCCACAATTAAATACAATACCTTTGAAGTTTGGATTTGCGATGGCACTTATTGACGTGTTTATGTTATCCATTATAAAAAAAGTCAATCTCAATTCCAAGCTAATCAAATGGATGCTTCTTCCCACTATCATTTATGCCATTCAGCCTTGGATTTTCTTGGGTTCGCTTCAATACGAAAGTATGATCATCATGAACTTATTGTGGGATTTAATCAGCGATGTTTTAGTGACTCTCACTGGTCTTATTATCTTTAAAGAGACAATAGGTCCATACAAACTGATTGGAGTAATCTTATCCTTTATTTCCATCACATTAATGTCATTAGAAGATGGTCCTTGGAAGTTTAGTTTTTATTAATCTTTGGCACCAATCCAGTCCTGTGTAGGATAGGTAGGAGCAAACATACGCTCCAAGCCAGGTGTCCATCTCATATAGTCCCAACGTCCAGTTCGTGTACTGGTGCTGGGAGTATAATAAGGATCTAATCCAGCCGCAAGATCGGAAGTACGTTGAGGGATTGTAATCTGATTTTCCATGGCGGCTTCAATCGGTTCAGTGCCTACGACAGGCGCCTCGGTTTCTTGGGGACCATCGTCTTCATAGACAATCTTTTCATCTTTACGGCGTGTACCAATAACTTCATAGACATTGTTATCACGGACTTTTACATCAGGGATTAAGTTTTTCTTATCATAAATCTTCTCAATCAACTGCTTGGCATCTTCAATGTTGTATTCAGCAGGTGGTACAGGAGGCTTTGAAACATAGGTTGCCAATATCTTTCGCTCTTCCATTTCAATGGCTTGTGTGTCAGGAGGAGTGAGACTGGAACCGTCTATTTCCTTGAATGGGTTCACACCTTCTGGAACCGGAGGAGCATTAGCATAGGCTTCCTGCTGTTGTTTAAAACCTTCTTGGAATCTCATTGCACTAGGAGGAAGTCCAGACCAATCCAAGGGATATTGTGCCGTTAGTTTGTTTATAGTTGCCTTGGAGAGTTCACGATCTCCTTCATTTTGAAAGACTAAGTTGTATTCATAATCATCCACATCATCAATGGGACGTGTGACATAAGGCTTATCAGCAGGTTCTTCAAACTCATAGATAGTTCCAGGGCACACCTTTGTCTCTTTTTTCAAACTATTTCCACTATCAGCAAACGATTCACGGAGGTAATATCTTCCAGAAATATATAATAAAAGATAGGCTCCAATCAATAATACAAAAAATACTGTAAAAGGATCCATTTCCATATCGGAACTTCTACCTTAATCAATGAAAAAGATTGGTTCAGATTAGAAATGGCGAAAAAGGGAAAGAAGTCAACGGCATCTCATTTGGATGTTCGCTCGTTAAAAGATATTCCTGCTCTTGAATCTTTGTTGACCAAAGGTCCTATGGCTGTTGTCTTAGTCTATGCTGATTGGTGCGGACATTGTACAGAGTTTAAGAAGAATGTTTGGAATGACAATACATTATCCAAGACCAAGAACTTGAATACCGCTTCTATTCATTATGATATGATGGATAAGACAAGTTTGAAAAATACACCAGTGCAAGGGTATCCTAGTGTGTTTATGGTGGGACAAGATAAGAAAGCCAAAGAGATTCCTACACCCAGTACACCCGATGATCTTGTCAAACTAGACAATACATCAGGTAAAGTCTTGAATGAAAACAATATGAATGTCAATACGAACAATCTTAATAGAAATAACGGAAATGGAAATGGAAATGGAAACAATAATATGAACGTCAACAATAATAATAATAATGCGAATGTGAATAACAATAACGGAAATATCAATATGAAGAATAATAATAATAACAATGTTAATAACCAAAAAACAAACAACAATGAAGACGATAAGAGCTATAAACCTGCTCCTCCCAATACGCTTGACGATGTTGTATCAGCTTCAAAAACTTCTTCAGCGAATCAAATGGGTGGAAATCTTATGAGCTTTTTGAACTCTTATATTCAACAAAATGGTGCACCGCAAGAAGGAGGTCGTAGTCGCCGTCGTAAAACACGTCGCAGTCGCAATCGCCGCTCCCAAACACGTCGCAAATAAAAAATAGTTTCCAACTGGGTAAAATTGGCATAACTTCGCCTGTATATTAATATAATACTATGTCTTCTGTTATCCATATATTTGATGCTCATGCTCAAGATCAAGTGATTGAAAATGAGGATGAACATACCAAGGAAGTAAGTTTAGTTGAACTTGATTCTGATGAATCAGATGAAGAGTTCTCTACACGCAGACGCTTTAAAAAAGTAGGTCATCGTTCCTTTCGCGAACGTCAATCCATGATGATCTATCTCTTTGGATGTACTGCAATAGGACAACCTGTGCGCCTTGAAGTGAGTGGATTCCGTCCCTTCTTCTACCTTCGCCTTCCTGAACTCAAAAAGCAATCTGTACAAAAAACATTTGCAGATTGTCGCGATCGTCTTCTTGCCGAGTTTCAAGCTATTCTTGAAGCAAGTGAAGGAGAGAAAGATCTCATTCCTGAATCCTGCGTAGAGTTTAACTTAGTCAACAAGAAAATCCTCTATGGCTACACAGGCGGTCGCGAGTTTCCTTTCATGGAACTCAAGTTCAAAAGTTTAGCTGTCTTTCGTGCAGTACGAAACTTGGTCTTAGACAATACAATGAAACCTAAGTTCCAAATCTATTCTGGAAGTGATCCTCTTGAAGTCTTTGATGCCAACTTAGATCCTCTTCTCCGTTTCTTCCATCTTCGCAATCTTCAACCCTGTGGATGGATTCGTGCTGACACAAAACTCTTTGCCCTTAAAGGTTCCATCAAAGATAGTAACACTGTCTTAGAAGGTGAATGTACATGGGAAGATATTAGCCCTGAACCAAGTCCTCCTCGTGCCTGTGCCGCTTTCAAGATGGCAGCATGGGATATTGAATGTTACAGTGAATCAGGTGAGTTTCCTCTTCCTCGTCAATCCGATAAAAAAGATGGTACTCTTGGTGATCCTGTGATTCAAATCGGTACAGTCATTGTTCAACAGGACCAACCTACTCAACGTCACATCTTTGTCTTGGATACGTGTGATTCTTTAGAAAGCGAGGGGATCACCGTTCATAAGTTCAAAACTGAAAAAGCGATGATTAAAGCCTGGGCAGCTTGGATGGATCTCATTAATCCTGATATCTTGGTTGGCTACAATACCTTTGGTTTTGATGAAAAATATCTTTGGTATCGTGCAGTTGAACTGGGTGTGGATCAAGATCCTAACTTTCAAGCCATGACTCGTCTTTCCAGCATTGGAAAAGAAGTGAAGTTGGATGAAAAGTTCTTAAGTAGTGGCGCACTTGGCGATAACTACTTGTATATCTGGTCAACACATGGGCGTCTACAGATAGATTTGTACCATTATGTGAAGCGTTCAGCGTC
>JACCDG010546349.1_pt1 | contig 11050 bp, 10 predicted proteins | sample 7442471 | NCBI WGS metagenome assembly JACCDG01 (sample SAMN15323444, study PRJNA562643) | freshwater metagenome | isolation source: river surface water | place: USA:Blue River Watershed | collected 2017-08-17
CAACCCAGAAATCGGTCGACGCAATTTAGAAACCCTGGTGGCCGCCACACTCGAAGCCACCTTGCTTCAAACCACCCAACCTGCACCCGCTGCTTTTTTAGAAGCCGCGCAATGGTTGTCAGAGGCGAGCATGAAGGCCTACCGTGGTTTGGTGTACGACACCCCCGGTTTTACCGAGTACTTTTTTGCCGCCACACCGCTGCGCGAAATTGCCGAACTCAACATCGGTTCGCGCCCTGCTGCACGCCCCAAGAGCGGCAATGCATCACCGCGCATTGAAGACCTGCGCGCCATTCCCTGGGGCTTCAGCTGGGGCCAATGCCGCTTGACCTTGCCCGGTTGGCTGGGCTTTGGCTCGGCGGTGGACCAGCTTGTGCACCACCACCCCACCCTCAATCCCCAGGAGGCCTTGGCCTTGCTGCAAAAAATGCAACGCCAGTGGCCCTTCTTCCGCTCGCTGCTGTCCAATCTGGACATGGTCTTGGCCAAGAGCGATTTGGGCCTGGCCTCGCGCTACGCTGAGTTGGTCAGCGATGCACGCTTGCGTAAAAAGATTTTTGCCTTGATCGAAACCGAATGGCACCGAACTTCGGATGCCTTGAAGTTGGTCACCGGTGAAAAACAACGCTTGGTCAACAACGCCGCCTTGGAGCGCTCGATGCGCCACCGCTTCCCCTACATCGACCCGCTGCATCATTTGCAAGTCGAGTTGATTCGCCGCTACCGCGAAGGCAAGCGCCCGCAAGACCGGGATGAAAAAGCCCAGCGTGGCATCCACATCTCGATCAACGGCATTGCCGCTGGCTTGCGTAACACGGGTTGAGCGCCTGAGAAGGTGCGGTAAATTAGCCCTATGGCCCACCTATTGATTGTTGAAGACGACGACTTGCTGCGCGATGGTTTGACCGACTTGCTGCGGCAAGACGGCCACACCGTGGACAACTGCGCCGATGGCTTGGTCGCGCAAACATGGTTGAGTGAGCACGCTGTGGACGCGGTGTTGCTCGACCTGGGGCTGCCCAAGCTCGACGGCATGAGTCTGCTCACTTGGATTCGTCAACGTTTTGAGAGCCTGCCCGTGATGATCTTGACCGCGCGCGACAGCGTGGACGATCGCGTCGAAGGCCTGGTAGCAGGTGCCGACGACTACCTCACCAAACCTTTTGACAACGCCGAACTCACGGCACGCGTGCAAGCCTTGTTACGCCGCGCACGCTTGCCCGCCGTACAAGTCGACAAAGGCAGCACAACAGACGCAGCACCTGGGCTAGAAATTGATCCAGCGATCCCACGGGCATGGATCAATGGCCAGGCCACCGATTTGACACAGCGTGAGTGGGAACTGCTGGGCCTGCTGTACCAACGGCTCAACCAAGTGGTCAGCCGCGACGATGTGGCCGCGGCGTGGCAAAGCGAATGGGCGGAGCCCACGGCCTCGAATGCACTGGAGGTGTATATCCATCGGCTGCGCCGCAAACTCAATGGCTCGGGTTTGAACATCCGCAATGTGCGCGGTTTGGGCTACATGCTCGAACCCGCATGATGCAACGCCGTTTGTCATGACACCCGGTTTGTCCTTGCGTCGTCAGCTGCTGCTGTGGCTGCTTTTGCCTCAGCTGGTGCTGTGGCTGGGCGGGGGCGCACTGACCTATCGCATTGCCCTGAACTACGCCGAAAAAGCACTCGATCAATCGCTGTCGCAATCGGTGCGATCTTTGGCACGCCAGGTCAAACCTCTGGGTTCAGGTTTGTTGGTGGATTTTCCCAAGGCCGCACAAGCCATCATCGAAGAAGACCCAGACGACCGCGTGAGCTACATGGTGTCCTCGCCACCGGGCAAGTTTTTGCTGGGCAACCAAGCGTTTGCCGAACCGCCCAACACACAGCAGACGGCCCCAGCCTCTGACGCCCCCGTGTTTTACCGCATGGATTTGGCTGGCAAACCCATGCGCGCTGTGTCTTTGGAGCTGGCTTATGGTGACGCCGATACACCGCAACGCTTGCGTGTGCAAGTGGCCAAAAGTTACGTCGCACGCGAGCGTATTGCCCAAGAATTGATTGCCGACTTGTTGGCCCCCTTGCTGCTGTTGGGTCTGGTGCTGAGTGTGTTGGTGTACGCAGGTATCAAGCGCGGCATGGTGCCGTTGACCAAACTCGAAAAGCAATTGCAAGATCGCTCCGTGGCAGATCTCACACCGTTGGAGCTGACCACCGCACCCACCGAAGTGCACGCCTTGGTGGATGCGATCAACCGCTTGCTGGGTGCTGTGCGGCGCAATGTGAGCCAAGAAAAACGCTTCATCAACGATGCTGCACACCAGTTGCGCACGCCCTTGGCGGGTTTGATCAACCAAACCGATTTGGCGCTGCATGAATCTGATACTGCCGTGCTCAAAGCCCGTTTGCACAAAGTACACGCAGGCGCACAACGCAGCGCGCATTTGGTCAACCAGTTGTTGGCCTTGGCGCGCAGTGGCAGCGAAGTGTCCATGGCTGAGGTGGACTTGGCCAGCTTGGCGCAAGACGTGGCACGCGAGCTCAGCCCCCGCGCTGTGGCACTCAAAGTGGATTTGGGCTACGAGGGTGTGGCCCATGCCTGGGTGCGAGGCTCGGGCGTGTTGCTGCGTGAAGCGCTCGCCAACCTGATTGACAACGCACTCCGCTACGGGGTGTCAGACGTCCCGGCAGGCGAAGAACCCACAGTCACCGTGTCAGTGCAGCAAATCAGCGGTGACTGCGTGCTGGCGGTCGAAGACAACGGCTTGGGTTTGAGCGAGGAGCAGCGCGACCAAGCATTTGAACGTTTTTGGCGTGGCAGCGACATGCCAGGTGGTTGCGGCTTGGGTTTATCGATCGTGCAAGAAATTGCCCGTCGCCATGGCGGTACTGCGCGCGTGTTGAGCATTCAACCGCAGGGGCTGAGGGTGGAACTGCTCCTGAGCGCCATCCCTGCGCCGCCTCAAGCGACGCGCAAACCCGAGGCTTGATCAAACCAGGTGATGTGGTCCGCTTGAATGCCCAAGCCCACGTGGTCACCTGGACGCACTTGGGTTTGCGGCGCCGTGCGCACCGTCACTTTGCCTGCTGCGGTGTCCACCACCACAAAGGTATCGGCCCCCGTGGGTTCTACCAAATTCACCACCCCGCGCCAAGGTGACGTGTCGTCAAAACTCAGGTGCTCGGGGCGCAGCCCCAGCAATGTGGCATGGCCAGCATGGCTGGGCGCGGTCAACGCGAGTTGCGCGCCTGTAATGTCAAAACGTGCATCACCATTGGCCGCTTGCAAGGCATGGCCCTGCACCAAATTCATGGTGGGTGAGCCGATGAAGGTGGCCACATAGGTGTTGGCAGGTCGGTTGTAAATTTCGTCGGGCGTGCCCAGTTGCTGCAACACACCACCCTTCATGACGGCGATCCGGCTGCCCAAGGTCATGGCTTCGACTTGGTCATGCGTCACATACACGCTGGTGATGCCACTGAGCTGGTGCAAGCGCTTGATCTCGGCCCGCATCTCGACGCGCAATTTGGCATCCAGGTTAGAGAGGGGTTCGTCAAACAAGAACAGCTGGGGGTTGCGTGCCAAGGCTCGGCCCATGGCCACACGTTGACGTTGGCCGCCCGAGAGCTGCGAGGGGCGTCGGTCCAACAAGTGTTCAATTTGCAACATCGCCGCCACTTCGGCAATGCGCGCATTGCGCTCGGCCTTGGGTACTTTGCGGATTTCCAACGCAAAGCCAATGTTCTCGGCCACACTCATGGTTGGGTACAGGGCGTAGCTCTGAAACACCATCGCAATGTCGCGCTGCGCGGGCGGCACGCCCACCACGTTTTTGTTGCCAATGGAGATGCTGCCTTCGGTGGGCTCTTCCAAACCTGCAATGATGTTGAGCAAGGTGGACTTGCCGCAGCCCGAGGGGCCGACCAAGATCAAGAACTCACCGGGGGCCACGTCGATGTCGATGCGTTTGAGCACCTCCACCGTGTTGTCACCCTGACCAAAGCATTTACGAATGCCGCTGATTTTCAATGCTGAAGACATGTTCTATTCCTCTTAACCTTTCACGGCGCCGGCAGTAAGGCCGCGCACAAAATATCGTCCGGCCACCACGTAGACCAACATGGTGGGCAAGCCCGCAATCAACGCAGCCGCCATGTCCACGTTGTAGGCTTTGACGCTGCTGGTGGTGTTAGCCAAGTTGTTCAAACCGACGGTGATGGGTTTGGAGTCTGCGCCACTGAAGGCCACACCAAACAAGAAGTCATTCCAAATTTGGGTGAACTGCCAAATCAAAGTGACCATCACGATGGGCGTGGACATAGGTACGATGATGCGAAAAAAGATCATCCAAAAGCCTGCCCCGTCCATGCGTGCGGCGTTGAGCAAATCTTTCGGCACGGCTGCGTAGTAGTTGCGAAAGAACAAGCTCGTGCTGGGCAAGCCTGCCAGCAAGTGAACCAAGATCAGGCCCATGATCGAGCTAGAGAGCCCCAACCAACCCAAGACTTGGCTCATGGGCAGCAGCACCACTTGAAATGGCATGAACACACCAAACAACAAAAATGCAAACAAGGTTTCGCTGCCGCGAAATTTCCACAAGCTCAGCACATAGCCGTTCAGGGCGCCCCATGTGGTGGAGATCAACACAGCGGGAATGGTCATCCACACCGAGTTCCAAAAGAATGGCTCTAGGCCAGAGCACTGCGCGCCGGTGCAGGCTGAATCCCAAGCCAACCGCCACGCGTCTAAATTGACGCCTCCGGGCAAACTCACCAAACTGTTCTGGCGTATTTCATCCGCGTCTTTGAGTGAGGTCACAACCATCACATACAAAGGCGCTAAGAAGAAAACGGCACCGATCAACAGCGTGGCATACAACACTGCACGCGAGAGTATGTGGATCGAAAAGAACTTAGTGCTCATGGTTTTTACTCCGCAACTCGCTGTACAGATAAGGCACCACCAATGCAGCGACTGTGGCCAACATCATGGTGGCGCTGGCTGCACCCAAACCAATTTGTCCACGCGTGAAGCTCATCGCATACATGAATGTGGCGGGCACATCGGTGGCGTAACCGGGGCCACCAGACGTCAAAGCCATGATCAGATCAAAGCTCTTGATGGCCAAATGCGAGAGCACCATCAAGGTTGAGAAAAACACAGGGCGCAACGCTGGCAACACGATGCGCCAATAAATACGCGGCAGCGATGCGCCATCAATTTGTGCAGCTTTGATGATGCTGTCATCAATCCCGCGCAAGCCCGCCAAAAACAATGCCATGGCAAAACCCGCGGATTGCCAAATACCAGCAATCACGACGCAGTAAATTGCCATCTCGCTGTCGACCAGCCAACCAAAAGTGAAGCTTTCCCAGCCCCAGTCATGCATGAGTTTTTCCAAACCCATGCTCGGGTTGAGTAGCCATTTCCATGCTGTGCCTGTCACCACAAATGACAAGGCCATGGGGTACAGGTACACCGTGCGAATGAAACCTTCTGCTCGAACCTTCTGATCCAACAGCACAGCGAGGAACACCCCCAAGGCCATCGCACCGCCCACATAGCCGATGCCAAAAATAGCCAAGTTCTTCAGGGCGACCCACCAACGGTCCATCTCCCACAACTTGGCGTATTGCGCCAAGCCAACAAATTCGTAATTGGGCAACATGCGAGACGCGGTGACTGACAGCACACCGTTCCAAATCATGAAGCCATAGATGAATGCAAAGCCCAGCATCAAGCCTGGGGCGACCACCAATTTGGGTATTAACGTTTCTAAGCGATGCTTTTGCATCTGGATGCCTTTATGTAAGAAGCAAAAAAGGGAAAGGGTTGCCCCTTTCCCAATCCCTCGTTCAACCGTTGCTTACCACCACACTTCGTACTGAACGCCAGCGAGTGTTTGTGAGGTGCGACCGTTGGCACCAAAGCCTGTATTGGGTTGAGAAACACCTGCGGCATCTGTTGTGGCCGCGTTGGCTGTTGCTGCCGCAGCATTCCAGTTCGCACGTGTCACATAAAAACGCAATTCAGGGCGTGACCAAAAATCTGGTGACAACGCGATAGTTGGCGCGATCGTGAGTTTGTTCAAACGCTGAGCCGCTGTGTTGTCGCTGAATTTGCGTGACGTTGTACCGGCTTCGACCAACATTTTGAAGTTGTTGGTGTAGGCATAAGAAATACGACCACCCAAAGACGTGTCCTTGGTTGTCACACTGCTGTTATCTGCCTTCGTGGTTTGATAACCCACGATGGCTTGACCGCCAAAACGGCCCGACTGCCAGTTGATCGAATCAGCGATACGGTTTGATTTTTTTCCGTATTCCGGCACAGTGCTGCCGGTGTAAACGTTGTAGAAGTTGTTGAACTGGCCGTTCAATGCAGCATAACCACTGGATGTTTGCAAAAACAAGCTATTGGTCAAACCTTTGACCAAGAAATCAGATTGGTTGTGGTTGACTGACAAGCCTGAACCACCGCTACTTGCCAAACCCGATGTGCTGACCGAAGTCAACATCACGCGGACTTTGCCACCAGGGTTGCTGTTAATGTCGGAAATATCCACGTTCAAACGGTTAGCCGAGGTCCCAGCAATCATCTTTTTATCAAAGGTGTCGCCGGTTTGCAAAGCGGCGCCCACTTTGACACTACCCACAGACAAATCTGTAAAACCAGCACCTTGGTTCACACCATAGTCAAGCAAGAACTTGTCTACGATGTGCACGTCTTGGATACGAAGACGGCGTTGACCCACCCAAATTTTGGCTTCGGGTGCAAAACCCAAACCACTCATTTCAACGAAGGCTTGTTCTGTGCCGACGTTGCCGCTGTTCCACTTGGTGGGCATGTAGTCGAGTTTGTATTTCACGCCTTCGACGTCAAAGGTTTTAGCAATGTTGACTTCAACACCGTAGTCACCCTCATTACCCAAACGGTACTTTTGCAAGTCCCCGCCAAGCGTCAAACCACCTTTGACTTGTTGGTCTTTGTTGTAGCTGTACACACCACCGCCGCGGCTATAACCCGTGACTTCGACGCCACCCACATCAGCGGCCATCACCGCTGTGCTCAAGCAGCACAGAACTGCAGCTGCGCAAGTTAATTTCATTTTCATTATTCGTATCTCCAAGGTTTATGTTTCAACAGTCAAGCTGCTGCTTATTTGGTGGCTGCGGCGGCAACCAGACGCTTTTGACCATCGTCAATGCTGATCTTGTCGTCGTTCCAGAACTGGCTCACCAAATCTTTGATCGCGCCTTCGGTTGCTGGCGAAATCGCCATGCCGTGGGCCACGGAGGGGACCAAGCCGCCAGTCTTGGCGGTGTCCACGAAGTCTTTGCTGGAGAGCTTGGCGCAGTCATCAAACTTGGCCATCGACATGTTCAAACGCACAGGGATCGAACCCTTGTTGAGGTTGAACACCTCTTGGAAGTCGGTGCTCATGATCGCTGCGGCCAAATCACCTTGAGCTTTTTGTGCGCTGGCATCTTTGAGCTTGAACATCGCGAATGAATCGATGTTGAAGGTGTATGACTTCGCTGTTCCTGGGGCTGCCGCACACAAGAAATCTTTGCCTGGTTTTTTACCTGCAGCCACAAACTCACCCTTGGCCCAGTCACCCATGAACTGGAAACCCGCCTTGCCTTGCATGACCATGGCAGTGGCCAAGTTCCAATCGCGACCAGGAGAGGCTGCGTCGGTGTAGCTCTTGATCTTGCGGAACGTCTCGAGCGACTTTTTCATCGTCGGACTGTTCAAAGCTTTGGGGTCGAGTTTGACCAAGGCCTCTTGATAAAACGTGGCACCGCCCACGCCCAACACCACGGATTCAAAAGTGGTGAAGTCTTGCCAGTTTTGACCACCGTGTGCCACAGCAATAAAGCCTGCCTTTTTGATCTTGTCGGCGGCAACGAAGAACTCATCGTAGTTGGCGGGCATCTTGGCAACGCCGGCTTTTTGCATCACTTCTGGGTTAGCCCAGACCCAGTTCACACGGTGCACGTTGACAGGGGCAGCTACGTAGCTGCCTTTGTATTTCATGACATTGGCGACGACCTGTGGCAACAAGCTGTCCCACTTCTCGGCGTGCGCCACGCTGTCCAAGTTGGCCAACACGCCCTCGTGTGCCCACTCTTGAATCGCTGGGCCCTTGATTTGTGCGGCTGATGGTGGATTACCTGCCACCACACGGCTCTTCAACACAGTCATCGCGTTATCACCGCCGCCGCCCGCAACTGCGAAATCTTTCCAGGCATGACCTTTGGCAGCCATGATTTTTTTCAGCTCAGCGGCTGATTTGGCTTCGCCGCCCGATGTCCAGTAATGCAGGACTTCGACCTCGCCCGCCACAGCTGCGGACACGGACAAAGCGACAGCACAGGCCAAAAAAAGTTGATTCAATTTCATAAGAATGTCTCGCTCTAAAGTGTGTTGAAACTTGAATTAATCATTCAAGTTGATTTATTGTGACTTAATCAATCAAGTTGATTTATTAGGTTTATCCCTAACTTTTAACGCCGTGTTTAAACTCAAGGCATGAACACAAACCACAACTCACAAGCGCAGCGACTTCAAGGCAAAGTCAGCCTCATCACAGGCGCTGCACAAGGCATTGGCTTAGCCACCGCCCTCAAATTTGCACGAGAAGGCGCCATCGTCATCGTGTGCGACGTCAAACAAGCAGCGGTAGATGAGGCCGTCAAGCAATGCCAAGCCTTGGGTGCGCAGGCCCTTGGCTTTGTGGTGGATGTGACGCAGCGCGACATGGTGGATGCCACGGTCAAAGCCGTGCTCGACAAGTTCGGGCGCATCGATGTGTTGGTTAACAACGCAGGCATCACACAAGATGCACGCTTACAAAAAATGACGTTGGAACAGTTTGACCGTGTGATCGACGTCAACCTGCGGGGTGTGTTCCATTGCGCGCAAGCCGTGACCGAAGCCATGGTGGCTCAAGGCAGCGGCGTGATTTTGAATGCATCTTCTGTCGTCGGTATCTACGGTAACTTCGGCCAGACCAACTATGCGGCCACCAAGTTTGGTGTGATTGGGTTCACCAAAACTTGGAGCCGTGAACTGGGGCCCAAAGGCATTCGTGTGAATGCAGTAGCCCCCGGTTTTATTCAGACGCCCACCTTGTCTACCATCCCTGAAAAAGTGATTCACGAGATGACCGACCGTGTGCCATTGAAACGCTTAGGCCAACCCGAAGACATTGCCAACGTGTATGCCTTCTTAGCCAGTGACGAAGCGGCTTACATCAACGGGACTGTGATTGAAGTGGCTGGCGGTCTGACCTTATGAGTGATGCCCAACCGCTGGAACACAGCACCGCGCGCCATGCGCCCAAAAACAAAACCGATTTGTTTGTGTCATTCACCGTGCTGGCCTTACAAGGTTTTGGCGGCGTGCTGGCGGTTGTTCAGCGTGAACTGGTGGACAAAAAAAAATGGCTCACCACGGATGAGTTCGTCGAAGACTGGTCCGTTGCGCAAATCCTGCCTGGCCCGAATGTGGTCAACCTCGCACTCATGATCGGTGGCCGACACTTCGGCATTGCAGGCGCATTGGCGGCACTCAGCGGTTTGTTGATTGCACCAACGGTGCTGGTACTGCTGCTGGCCGCAGCGGTGGCCGGTGTGGCAGAGACGCCTGTGGCACAAGGCATGCTGCGCGGCATGGGTGCTGTGTCCGCGGGCCTCATTGCAGCGGTGGGCATCAAGCTCATGGGCGCTTTGAAAAACAACCCCATGGGCATGCTGACCTGCATTGGCATAGGCACCCTCACCTTCGTTGCCATTGGCTTGCTGCGCTTGCCATTGGCTTGGGTGCTGCTCTCCCTCGGCCCATTGGCCAGCGTGTGGGCGGCGCATTGCATCAAACAGCGAGATGTAGCATGAGCATCACCTTGACCCTCGCCGATTGGGGCTCGCTGTTTTTGCACTTCATCTCGCTCTCGCTCTTGGCCGTGGGTGGCGCCATCACCACGGCGCCCGATATTCACCGCTACTTGGTCGACGAAACACATTGGCTCAGCGACACGCAGTTCACCTCGTCCATCGCTCTAGCGCAAGGCGCCCCCGGCCCCAACGTGATGTTTGTCGCCCTGATGGGTTGGAACGTGGGCCTGAATGCGGGGGGTGGGTTGGCTGCAGGCTGGCCCGCCGTGGCCTTGGCCTTGTGGGGCGTACTCATCACCATGGTGGGCATCATGATTCCGTCATGCACCCTCACCTTTGTTGCCACGCAATGGGCGCACCGCAACCGCGACATGCTGGCGGTCAAAGCCTTTAAAAGCGGCATGGCCCCCATCGTGATTGCGCTACTCATTGCCACGGGTTGGTTACTCACAGGCAATCACGAGAACCCTGCGCGTGATTGGCCCTTGTGGGTCTTGGCTGGTGCTACCACATTGGTTGTGTGGAAGACCAAAACACACCTGTTGCTGCTATTAGGTTTTGGCGCCTTGCTAGGCGCCCTAGGTTGGATCTAAAAAAAACAGGCCGCAGTCTTCGGCTGCTCAGCTAAAAATCAAACAGCAGTCCGCTGACGACGTGCCTCATACAAGCAAACACCGCTGGCCACCGACACGTTCAAGCTCTCAACGCCGCCACACATCGGAATGCTGATGAGCTCGTCACACGTCTTGCGTGTGAGCTGACGCATGCCGTCACCCTCAGCCCCCAACACCAAAGCCGTTGGACCTTTAAGGTCGACTTGGTACAAAGTTTTGGGTGCATCGTCGCTGGTGCCGATGATCCAAATGTTGCGCTCTTTGAGTTCGTTCAAGGTACGCGCCAAATTGGTCACCATGAAATATGGCACCGTCTCTGCCGCACCGCTGGCCACTTTGGCCACCGTGGCGTTGATACCCACGGCGTGGTCTTTGGGGGCAATCACCGCATGCGCACCCGCACCATCGGCCACGCGCAAACAAGCGCCTAGGTTGTGTGGATCGGTCACGCCATCGAGCACCAAAATTAATGGCGCTTCAATTTTTTCAATGCCCTCGAGCAACTCATCCAAGGAATGCACTTGCTTGATTTCGCTCAC
>JACCDG010184553.1_pt1 | contig 11049 bp, 9 predicted proteins | sample 7442471 | NCBI WGS metagenome assembly JACCDG01 (sample SAMN15323444, study PRJNA562643) | freshwater metagenome | isolation source: river surface water | place: USA:Blue River Watershed | collected 2017-08-17
CAATTGGTAGCGGACGAAAAATCGTTTTTGTTGATTCAATAATACTTGTTTTTAATTTCATATTTAACTACTTGTTGATGTTTACATTTAAATTAGGATTTTACGGCTGTGTAATGAGCACTGTTACTTGTTCTTTAATAAACTGCTGTGTAATGCTTGTAATTGTTAAAAAAGATTCTGAATGTCAGACTCTTTTCAAGTTTCCAAATTTAATTTGGCTTGGTGGATTTCTATCTAAATCATCTGCTGAATGGCTTAGGTTAACATTATTTCAGATTATAAATCTTATAACGATATATTTAATAGGAGATAATTCCTGGATTTTAATCCCATACACTGCAGCGTCAGAATTACAGCATTTTTTAATAATTCCGTTAATTGCCTTAATGAGGGCCGTTGCTATTTCTCTTAGTTCTTCACAAGAAGTGCATATCATAAATCGCTTGAAGGATTTTCATAAAATCTTAGCATTAATTGTCACAATATATTTTACAATTGGGCTATTAGTCCTTACAGCTTCGGAAAAAATTGGCAAACAATTATATTCAATAACAGATCAGTCCATGAAATGGTGGCATTCTTATATATTAATGATGATACTTAGCTTTGTTTTTGTTTCTATTAATTCAGTATATAGAGGGATCTTCCAATCCTTAAAAAGATTTTCGCTTTTAACCAAAATAGAATTCATATCAAAATGGATATTTTATGTACCAATTTTAATTATAGGAATAAAACAAAACAATCCATACCTGACATGGAGTTGTTTAGTTATTGTTGAAATTTTTGAATTCTCTATTTTATCATTTATAGTTTTTAATAAAAAAATAGAGAGCTACATTGACCAAACGCCTGTGACTTAAACAATCACATACTAATCCCTCCCATCACTTATTGATTAAAGAAATCTACATAATTCCCTTGAAAGCCCCTTTTTCAGAGGGTATGGGGATCCTGAGCCCCCCCTGTCAGAATCTTAACATCTAGTTTTTTTGGAGGCAGGCATGTATATCTTAGTCTGATTTCCAATCATATAGTCTTGCCTGGGCAAGCTTTCAAAGAAGGAGTCCACTATGATGTCGTTCCTACGCGTGACAATAGCAAGTGCTATCAGTATCGTTTGTTTTTCCTCTGGCGCTTTTGAGGTTGTTTCCACCGAGTTAACAACCAAAGATAAAAATGAACATTATTTAAAAGTCTTACGAATTCCAGATTCAACTTCGAAAGTTGTGAAATACATCTTTTATAATTGTGTGGATTCAGAAGCTAATTCGACCTCCTACGAATGTTATCCCGTAGGAAACCCTAATGGATACACAACCCAAGAACTAGCGAGTCGTCTATCTCTTTCTGGTTACTCTGCAAAAGAAAGTTCCAGCACTGGAAGATCAAAATCTTCCTTTTCATTTCAAGCAGCTCAAACGGAGTCCATCACATCTGCTCAAAAACTTCTTTCTTTCATGGTCAATGGCGCAAAACTCAGCATGGTGACAAGTTCGAATCCTGAACAAACTTTTGAAAATCAAAATCAGATGCATCCACTAGGAGTCACTTCGGATAGCGCCTTTACTTTTATGCAATACTCGGCACAAGAGGGACAGAAGTTACAAAATATCGATTTGCTTTCAGAAAATATTCTGATCAAAACATCTTATAAAATGCCCCAATTGCTGGGTGGATTGAACTATCTACTGAAGAAAAAATACTAAAGACGCCATTGCCCGTCCTGCATGCGATAGGATCGTGGAAAACGACGGGCAAATTGCGTATCATGAGTCACAACGATCAAAGTTAAACCCAGTTGATCTTTCAATTTAAAAAACAAATCCTGAATCAATTGCCCATTGTTGGAATCCAAATTTCCTGTGGGCTCATCCGCAAATAAAATACTGGGTTTACGAATCAAGGCCCTTGCAATGGCAACTCGTTGCAGTTCTCCCCCACTCAACTGATGAGGGAAGTGTTCTGTTCTCAAACCCAAACCCATTGTGTGCAATAAATCCCTTGCATACTTTTCTGCAACCTGAAGATTATCGCCACCAATTCGCGCTGGCAGAAGAACATTTTCTAAAGCCGTTAGCTCATTGAACAGGTGATGAAATTGAAAAACAAATCCCATTTTTTCGTTACGAAAAGCTGCTAACTGTTCGTCGTTCAATTTAAAAAGATCCTGACCCAAAGCCCATAATTCCCCCCGATCAGGACGATCCAAGGTTCCAAGAATATGCAGAAAAGTACTTTTTCCGGCCCCACTAGAACCCATGATGGAAACAGCATCGCCTTCACGTATTTCTAAACTGACCCCACGAAGAATATTCAAGGTGCTCGTCCCCTGCACATAGGATTTGAAAATATTTGTGGCTCGAAGAATGACATTTTTCATCATAAATTACTCGCTTTTCAAACCTTGCACGGTTTCCATTTTTGACCCTTTTCTGGAAGGAGCCAATGTCGAAATAAAACTCATCAATAAAGTCATACAAATGATCATCACCAAATCCCAAGGATTCCATCGCAACTGGATATGATCAATTTTATAAACATCCCCAGGAATCAATTGAAAGTAAGATTCAGCCCATTCGAAAATCAGGCAAAATAAAAAACCGACAAGGATACCTCCAAGAAGACCCATAGAACTTAAAATCATTCCTTGTAAGATAAAAACTTGGCGTACTTTTTTTTCACTTAAACCTAAGGCCTTGAGCAAAGCCATTTCTTTAAAACGCTGAACGACATGAATATATAAGTTGGACGAGGCATTCAAACTGGCAGCCAAAACAATTAAAAGGACAACAAAAAAGATAACTGCCTTTTCTGTTTGAATGGCCGAGAATAAATTCTCACTCATTTCACGCCAGTTCTTGATCCAATAAAATTGACCTAATTCTTTTTCAATCTTTGGAGACAGTTCCAAGGCTTGCTGAGCTGATGATAACTTCACCAGAACCCCATGATATCCACTGCCTAAATTGGCAAGTTCTTGAGTCGCCGTTAAAGAAGTGATCAGCATGCGTTGATCAAAATCATATTTTCCTAAATCTAAAATCCCTACGATTTCAAAATCTGCCATGCGCCTTTGAAATTGCGATGGATCTAAATCCTGTGCCACTGGCAAAACAACTTTGGTCACATCCCCAATTTGTAATTGCATTTTTTCAGCAAGACCTTTGCCAATCATTGCCGTATAAACTTTACGACCATCCACTAATTTCGTTTCCAAAAGCGCTTTTCCTTTTTTCAAACGCTTATCGAAATTTAAAACACTGCGACCAGTCTGTGGATCAACTCCTTGAAGCACAACCCCCGACAATTTTCCTGATCGAGCCATGATTCCCGTCACAAAGGAAAACTTGGACATCATTTTAGGCTCGGGCAAAACCTGAGAAATTTTTTCGTAGGCCTGTTCAAAGTTTTCATTCGCACCCGATCGACGAACAATTTGCATATGTCCAGTCACATCGATAATGCTATTTTGCAGTGTTTGTTCAAAACCACTGACCACAGCCATACTGACAACCAAACAGGCCACTCCTAAAACAACTCCCAACAAGGAAAACAATGTTGTCCCTAGAAAAAGTCGATTTTTAAAATTCAAAAGTTTCCAGGACAACCAAATAATCATAAATCTGAATCCTGCTGAGCCTTCAGAGATTTTCCAGTCAACTGCGCCCTTAGATAAGCCATGATGAATCCATCAAGATCTCCATCCAAAACATCCTGTGTCTGATTGGTTTCATACTGCGTTCGAAGATCTTTGACCATCTGATAAGGATGCAAAACGTAACTGCGAATTTGGGAACCCCACTCATTTGCTTTTTTTTCTGCATTCATTTCATCTTTAAGTTTATTTCTGGCTTCAACTTCGCGCTCGTACAATTGAGCTTTCAACATTTTCAAAGCTCGCTCACGATTTTGAATCTGACTTCGTTCCACCTGACAGGAAACCACAATCCCCGAAGGCAAATGGTACATACGAACTGCAGAATCTGTTCGATTGACGTGCTGTCCTCCCGCACCGCTGGCTCGGAAAGTTTCAACTTTTAAATCCTCGGGTCGAACTTCAATCTTGATATCGTCATCAACTTCAGCCCAAGCAAAGACCGATGCAAAACTTGTATGGCGTCGAGCATTGGAATCAAAGGGAGAAATACGCACCAAACGATGCACCCCTGATTCTGCTTTCAAATGACCGTAGGCGAATTCTCCTTGAATCAACATTGTCACAGATTTGATTCCAGCCTCTTCCCCTTCATTCATATCTAAAATTTCTACTTTGTATCCATGCTTTTCCGCATAACGAGTGTACATTCGAAATAATATGGCAGCCCAATCACAAGATTCGGTTCCACCGGCTCCAGAGTGAATGGAAAGGAATGTGGAATTCGCATCCAACTCACCATTTAAAACTCGCTTGAGTTCCAAATCCTGCCCCAATTTTTCTAGAGCTTCCACTTCCACTTTGGACTCGGAAAAAGAAGCTTCATCTCCAGCTTCCACAGCCATTTCCATCAAGACATTCGCATCTTCCACGCGTTGATGAAAACTTTCCCATTCTTGAATGGTTTTTTCTAATAATGTTTTCTCTTTATTCAGTTTTTGCATTTCTGCCGGGCGATTCCATAAATCTGGATTTTCGCTGGCCATGGCAATTTCTTCTAAACGACGTTTCTTGACATCTAAGTCAAAGATACCCCCGTAGTTCAAGGGTCAACTTTTGCAAATCCGTCACGCGTTTTTTCAGCTCATAGGTTTCAGAGACAATAGACATAAAACTTCCTTGGTTGAATTCTTGGAGTATAGGAAGTTTTTCACAAATTGACAATCTTATCGAAGATAGAATCTTGAATATGAAACATGCGTTGTGCGTCTTTTTCATTTGTTTCGTGATCATATCCCAACAAATGCAAGACTCCGTGAATCAACATATAGGACAATTCCTGTCGGAAAGATAAATCATGCTGCAAACTTTGCGTCTTCAACACCTGAGGACACAGCACCAATTCCCCCATACTTTCAAAAAAATCGCCATCAAAGGACAAAACATCCGTCGCATATTTTTTTTGACGATATTGAAAGTTCATCGCCTTGGCTTCATTTGGATCTAAAAAAACGATAGTCACTTCCAAGTTCAATCTGGCCAAGTTTTGAACCTTCATTTTTCTCAATAGCTTTTCTATGCGCACGCATTGGTCCATCATATACTTCTTAGGCATACGGACCGAGGACTGATTGATCAAATGAGGAATCATGAAGCCGTCCCTCGACCATTCGTAGAGGCAACAAAAATATTTTTGGGAGTTTCTGAAGCGCCCCCACCTGCATTTTTAGGATAATCAATGCGTTGATGATAAATACCTAAAAGAATGCGAGTGAAAGCCGCTTCTACTTTGGTTAAATCCTTCAAAGTTAAATTGCACTCATCCAACTGACCTTCCATAAATTTTCTTTGCACAATATTGCGTACAATATTTTGCAAACGCACAGGAGTTGGTTCATCCAAAGATCGGGAAGCTGCTTCAATGCTATCTGCAAGCATACATAAAGCGGCTTCTCGAAATTGAGGTTTTGGACCCGGATATCGAAATTCATCTTCGGAAACTTCAGGATCATCTTCACTGCGAAGATCTAAAGCTTTGTTGTAGAAATAAGAGATCAATGTTGTTCCATGATGCTGAACAACTCCATCGATGATGGGTTTGCCTAATTTGTAGCGCATGCCTAGCTCGACCCCATCTTTCACATGGGCAATCAAAAGAGTTTTACTCATGTAAGGAGATATATGATCATGAGGATTATTTCCTGGTTTTTGATTTTCGATATAATAATTCGCATGCTCCATTTTGCCGATATCATGATAATAGGCCATCACTTTGGCCAGCAAAGGACTTGCTCCAATCTCTTCGGCAGCCGCCTCAACCATGCTTCCTACCATCATGGAATGATGGTAGGTGCCAGGGGCTTTCACAATCATCTCTTTCAAAAGTGGATGATTTAAATTGCTGAGTTCAAGAAGTCGAACATCTGTCGTATAATTAAAAAATGTTTCTAACAGTGGAATAAACATCATCGCAACAAGAGCTGATGAAATCCCCCCCACAAATCCTGCAGGAATTCCTACGAAGAGCTCTCGCCAAAATAAATCTTGATCAATTTTCCCCACAATGGTCATCAATGCCACCATCAAAGCACTGACCAATCCGGTACGCACACCTGCCCAGTAAATATCATTTCTAGATTTGCATCCAAAAACACCCCGAGCCGCGGCAATTCCCGATGCAAAACTTAACACCATGAAAGAAAAATTCATATCCGACAAAATACCAAGCACAATCGACAAAAAGGCGGTGAACAACCAAACAACTTCCCCCGAAGGAATCAAAAGCCCCACCAGCATAGGCCCCGCCGCAACAGGAGCCGCGTATAAAAAAGCGGAAGCAGGAATCAAACTTCCAAATTTAGAAAGAAAAGCCGTTTGAGTGAAAAAGATAAAAATTTTCACCAAAGCAACTAAAGACAAAGTAACAAGTCCCATCATGGAAATATCTTTATTTTCAACACGGACTTTGTTCAGAGAAAATCGTCGAATGTAGCTAAAGAAAATAAGTATCACCGCCATAAACACCAGCGCCATGGATAAAGAAACAACATCATGACGTCGATCTGATTTCAAATGTTCAATCTGTTTCAATAAGGCCATATGAAAAGGTTGAACGACAGAGCCTTCTTGAACAATGATTTGGCTTTTTCGTAGAGACATCGTGACTGGCATCACAGAATCCCGGGCCGTCTGTCGACGAGTTGCCATTTCCTGCTTATTTAAGGTCAAATTAGGAACCAATAAGAGATGAGCTAAGGATTCCAAATTTTTTCGATCCATCAAAGGAAGACTTGAAATTCCCTTCCCCTGATTCAATGTAAAGTTTTCTACATTCTGAACATCGACCAGTTCTTTTCTTTGCAAGGTGATTTCACGACCTCGATTATTTTTCTGTACGGTCCTAGCTAAAATTGTGCTTTGATTATTTGGAATGAATCTTTCCACGGCATCAGCAATCTTAAAACGATACCAGTGTTCTAAATTTTTAATCAGTAAATTTTCGTAGCGCACACTGAATTGATTCGCAACCAACCACTCGAACATATAGTCGGGTATTTGAACTCCAATTTCTTTTTCAAATTCCCCCTTATGGGAAAAAAATTCTTTCACGACTTCATCACGACGAAACCATGTTTTAGGCCACGAAATATTTTTTAAGTAACTTCGCATCAAGCGAAATGATCGATAAATACCCCCGCTAACTTTTTCAAAAGTCAGTGGATCATAATCGAAAATAATGGGGACATCTTGTTCGGCCCTGAGTCTTTTTTCTTCGGTGGTGACTTCATCCACCATTTCAAAGTTCAGCGGAGACACGATATCGACTTTCGCAACTTCTCCGATGCGAAAATCTGTTGGGGTTTTGACTTCCCAAGTTAAGACATAACTCAAAAGCATCGAAAATAAAAAGATCAAGGAAAAGCGCCGCAGTCGAAGGCGCTCTTCTATAAAGACCATCCACTTCCCAAAAAATGTTTTTTCCAGGCCTAAGCGATCCACCCACTCGATAAATTTCAAGCGATGGTCTTCATAGTTTTCCCGCGAGTGTTGCGCGGGATATTTCTTTTTGTTCCAAAAAAGTGGCATATATTTCCTTAAGGATCCCTTTTTTTCGGTGTTTTTTCTAGGCTAGGCAAGGCTTGATGCTGCGAGATCTTAAAAAACGCGCCTTTTTCTAGATCCGCACAAAGTCTACCTTCAAATATTTCGTTTCATCCTAGGCCTAAATCGAGTATCGTCCTGACTCATGAAGAAGACAATCCCCTTATCAACATCCATCCAACGTCTTGCCGAAGTTGTCGCTGCCCTGCGCGGCCCCCAGGGTTGCCCCTGGGATAAAGAGCAAACCTTTCATTCCTTGGCACCTTATACGGTGGAAGAAAGTTATGAATTGATCGAAGCTCTGGAGCTTTTTTTTCAATCGCCCAGCCTTGAAAATCAAAAAGAGCTTTGTGAAGAGTTAGGAGATCTTTTTTTCCATCTTTTTCTTTATGCCCAAGTGGCAGAAGATCAGAAGATCTTTGATTTGACAGATATTTTAAATCAAGTTTCTGATAAAATTATTCGACGCCATCCCCATGTTTTTTCTGTGGGACAACAAAAGCAACTCTCCAAAGTTGTCGAAGATTGGCACCAATTAAAGAACCAAGAACATCTTAAAAAAAAGAAAAAAGTTTTTGCTATTTCTTTGGGCATGCCAGCTCTTCAGCGCAGTGGAAAAATTGGAAAAAAAACCGAAGGTTTTCAGTTCGATTGGCAGAATGCCAATGAAGTGATGCTGAAAGTTCATGAAGAAATCCAAGAATTGCAGGAAGAAATAAATAAAAATCCCCAGGATCCCAAGGCCCTAGAACATGAGCTGGGGGATGTCCTTTTTTCTGTGGCACAATTGGCCAGACATTTGGATATCGAACCCGAACAAGCCCTGCGGGTAGCCAACCGCCGCTTTGAGCATCGCTTTGAAACAATGATGGAGATTGCCAAATTCGAAGACCCTATGCAGTTTCGGAATCTGAGTTTGCAGGAAAAAGAAGACCTATGGATTCAAGCGAAGAAAAAGCTGTCGAATACTTGATGGTCTTTTCTTCATTTTTCAGCCACCCTATTGACAAATAAACTCTTTCGACTAAACTCCCGGAAGTTTTGTCGAAAGAGGAATTTTATGAGAAGCCCTTGGATGCTTTTGGCGTTCAGCCTTATGTACAGTACTTGGATCCCCACTGCTTTTTCTTCTGAATCTGAACCACCATCAACTCCACCTTTTTGTAAGGCATTGTTTCAGCGCATTCAGCTTGTTCCTGCGAATACTCAGAATGATCCTATGGAAAGACTGAAAAAACTAAGTTCATCGACAGTGGAATTAGAATTATTGAATGATCTTCCCCATGCAGCTGATTTGATCAAAAAACGTTTTCATTCTTCACGACTGAATCTGATTTCCCACAATCAAGAGACCAGCGACCAGGCTTTCTTTCATTTATTAGAATCAAGACTTCACAAATCAGAAGCTTTTTATCAATTCCAATTGGTGGTCGTTCCCAGCGCTGTCGAAGCGGCTCGGGTTCAAAAAAACTTTCAGCTCTTTTTTGAAAGTGATCGTACACAGATCCGTCATAATATCTTCATTGCTTTCCATCGATTTGATATGCAAATGGGTTATACAGCACTGCAAGAAAACTTGATCAGTACCACACGAAAAGCCATGCTCACTCAAACTCAAAATGTCTTTGTGGCGACATATGAAGACATTCGTCAGCTTGCTGATCATCAATTTGCAGCGAATATTTCTCCCAAGTTTGAATCTGTCTTTGTCCTCAGAACAGAACTTCTGACTCAAACAAAATCGGCCATACCTCACCGAATACAAACCATGAAGGTTCTTTCTCGTTTGGAAGAAAACATCAACCATTCTCAAGGTCAGATCTATCACTTTGAAACCGTGCTTGAACCTGCAAGCTATCAGCCAGGAAGATGGACGACAGATGCTTTGAACACCTATCAATATTGGACCTTTGTGGATGATTATTCACGCTTTAGTCACTTTCTTTTAAACCAAGTTCCGATGGTGGATTTTGTGACCTCGACGATCCATGACAATTCCGTTCTTGAGATGGAATTGCATTTTATTCAAACTGCTTTGGCCCTTCGCCGCTTCCATGTTTTATATGGAAAGATGGAGCCTCATGAAAAAAATGGACTTGCTGAATTTTTAGCAAAACAAGTTCGTGTTTATCAAAACATGCCTGAGTTTAAGCAAATGCTTCAACTTTCAGATGACCAGCTGGTCAAACTCTATAGAGATTTTTTTAAACCTTAGCCTTTTGTTCTGCGGCCTGCGCCTGACAATCGGGGCATACTCCGTACAATTCAAGTACGTGACTTGTCAATTCGAAGCCAAAGTGTTGGGCCACTTTTTGTTGAAGCAATTCAATTTCCTGGTTTTCAAATTCACAAATTTTTCCACATTGATTGCAGGTCAAGTGATCGTGATGGGTCTGAGAATTCAGCTCGTAACGTGCAGGCATTCCACCCATACGTACTTCTGTGGCTAACTGACTTTCTGTTAATTTTCGAAGAAAGCGGTACACCGTCGCAAACCCAATACTTGAATCTTCTTTTTGAACTTTTTCATAAACCTCTTGAGCCGTGATATGCTGCCTTCCCGCGCGAAGAGCATTCAAAATTGCAAGACGTTGGTTGGTCACCTTTAAGTTCATCTTGCGTAAAATATTTTTAAGGTCCTGCTCTGAAACTTCTTTCCTTGCTATAACTTTATCTTCGGCATTTTGATGACGTGGCAATAAGGGAACTCGACGATGATGTTGTGGCATGGAAAACCTTTCTTCCTGGAAGACCCAACCAAGGGCTGGCCCAAGGATTAGTGGAGAAATGGAAGTCTTGTCAAAGTAAATAAGAATGATTTTCATTTACGTTTCATTTCCTGGCCTTCAATTATTTCTAGCTGAGCCGATAAAAGGTCTAAATAGGTCCTTAAATTGGACGCTTGGATATTAAGATGGAAGGTCATGGTCATGAAAAACCAAAGTTTACGCTTTCGATTATTTCTTAACTTCTTTATCGCAGCCCTAAATATTTTAGTGGTTGGAGGTATCGGAGTATGGGGACAGGTTGGAACCATCCAAAAATATAAAAACGTCACGGAATCTTCCCAACCCAAACTTGAACACTTGATGTCCATGAGAACCATTGCTTACCGTTTAGAAGCCATGCCTGATGCCTTAGATAATGGACTTTTAAGCAATGAAGAGCGTCTTGCCTTGATGAAAGAAGTCATCCAATTCAATAAAGACTTTTTAGAACTTGAAACAAAATACGAATCCTTTCAGCTGACAGAAAGCGAATCCCAACACTACTTAAAAATTAAGGATTCCTACAAAGAGCTTTATCAATCCATTCTGAAGTTGGCAGAGCTGGCAAATATCAATACCAAA
>JACCDG011820618.1_pt1 | contig 11049 bp, 15 predicted proteins | sample 7442471 | NCBI WGS metagenome assembly JACCDG01 (sample SAMN15323444, study PRJNA562643) | freshwater metagenome | isolation source: river surface water | place: USA:Blue River Watershed | collected 2017-08-17
AGCCGGTTGAAGTACAGGCGCAGAACGTCAGCGAACTGGTCCTGATACCTTGGCTCGTACTGCGGCGGAGCGGTGGGCAGGCGCGGAGCGACAACCCGGTTGAGTTCGTACTGCGAAGTGACGATAAAGGTCATCAGCGTCTTCCATCAGGACGGATGTCAATCGACGGCACGCCCAACTGCCAGTTCACACCTAACCCATCTGAGCTAACCTTGAACGCCATCTGCCGCCCACGGATGCGGGTGTAGACAATCTGGGTGAACTGCTGCACCGTGTAGTTGCGTTGGCCCTGATAGTTCTGCGTGCTGGTCACCGTCGGCGTGTCTGCCGTGCCGTAGTTGGAGCCGGGGTTCTGACGCGGACGCAGTGTGAACGTTACCTGTGGGTTGTTGACGTAAGAGCCGTCGAACGTAATGTCCGGGATCATGCGCCATGCAAAGCCGTAGTTGTGCCCGTCACCGATGTTGAAGTCGGCGGACTGGATGTACGAAGAGATCGGGCTGGGTGGGTTGGTGGTGCCGTCGTCCACACCGCTCTCGTGGTACACCAACTGATTGAGGTAGTTGGTAGCCGAGGGAAAGTCGCGCAGGGGCGTATCCAGCCACGCAGTACGCGACAAGTTGCCGTAGGACCAGATGCGCTCAAGATGGTTATAGATGACGTAACGATCAACCACCGTGGAGTTGGCGGAGCAGTAGAACCACCAAATCTCGTTGTAGCCCTCGTTGGTACCGGCGAAGAACTGGTACTGCTGCTGAAGATTAATGTCGCCAAAGATGTACTGCCGCAGCGGGCAGTACAGGGTCTCCACACGACCGGAGTACATGTAGAACTTGTCCAGCCCCATCCAGTAGGTGATGTTGGCTGCGGTTGCAACGGCGTTGGGGCCAGCGATAGAAGTGTTGCTGCCCAGAATTTGGAAGCCCCACACAAAAGGCGCTCCAAGATACTGCATGGAATAGATGGCCGCATCCGTCCAGACCAAGATCTCCTGACGAGTTTGTTGATGGGCAACAATACTGGAGCCAGTGGAGAGCCGATAGCTGCCCGCCTGATTGGTGGCCGCAGGGGTCCAGACCGCGTAGTCCTCTTGATCAGACCAGCGGATCAAAAGCGGGTCAAGCGTAGCGGAGCCGTAGTCGTTGCAGCCAAATGCGATCACAAACCGCGAAGCATCGGACACCGTGACGGCGTTACAAATACTGGGGCAGCCAGAGTCTGTTTGATACGCACCCGCACTTGTGGGAGACAGCAGCACTGCGCGGTCATAGATCAGCGGATTGGCGTTGACCTTCCACAAGTAGAGTGCTCCGCCACGAGGGTTGATGACCAAGTCTTCACCGAAGTTGGTCTGGCTCCACAGACGCAACTGCACGTTAACACCTGATGCCGCAGACTCCCCCCAACCGGTAGGGGTTGCCGCTCCGGTCACGCCGCCCCAACCACCAGCGCCCCAGCCAGTCAACGCAGTGAAAATTTCTTGGCCAATCGTGATTTGATAGGCGAACGTGGCCGCGCCCGTGGTGCCAGAAGATGTGGCGGGGGCGCTCACCGTGATGCTGTAGGTGGACGAGTCAATGTAGGTGATGCGGAACTCTTTGTTTAGCGCAGATGCGGGGATACCGTTTACTGCGCCCACCACTCCTGAAATCGTAACAAAATCACCTTCACTAGCGCCATAGCCTGCATCGTTAACGATAACCGTGGTCGAGCCGTTGGTGGTCGTGAAGGCGTTTGCCGCAACGACGTTGGTGTCGCGCAGCGGCGTGATGTCGTAGAAGTTGCCGCCGTTGGATTGCTGGATGTAGTACTTCAGGTGCGTGCCCAAACCCATCAAGTTGTAGTTTGAGAGGGTGACCCAGTTCCACAACGAACGGCAAGTGCCCCAGAACGATCCAGTCGGCGGAGCCGCAGATACGTCGTTGTTGTAGTATCCGCCAGTATCCCGCACCCAGCCGCCAAGCTTTTCCGGGTAGCCCGAGCGAAAGCGCACCTTGTCCATCTCAAACCAAGTACCCTCGTTGGCGAGCGTCGTGGATTCTCGGTTTATGCCGGGTTTAAGCTGAAGTTTTTGCAGCGGCATGGACGCCCCTTTATGCGGTCATAACCTCATGCGCATGCTGGATGTGCGCGATCCGGTCGTTCAGGCCAATGGTACCGCCGTTGATCTTCTTTGTCATCCCGGTGTAGTCTTTTGCATCAGCCTCTTTATTAAGCTGGCGCTTGTTCCAGTACCAGCCAGCCGTTAGCGCAGCGTATTTCGGCACCAGTACGTAATCCGGCGAGTGGATGAAGTCCATGTTCAGGGCGTCTGAAGCCAGCATGTAGTTGTCTTTGCCGGTCAATTGGATCAACCCGCGTCCGTGGTACAGCCAGCCATCGCCGGTTTCCTCAGTGCCGTTGCCCATGCGCCCGCCGTAAACCTTGTTGGCAATCTTCTCGGGGTTGCGGGCGTACTGCTGGGCCACCTCCATCGTTGGGAAGCGGCTGGGCCAAGTCTTCATCAGGGCTTCGGCGGAGTAGTTCAGGTTCTCCTCCAGCTTGGTAAAGTTCATGGACTCATGGGCACACTGCCCGATGAACGCCGCTTGCCGCTCGGGGGTGTTGATCTCGTAGCGGTGGAAGACTTCCTCCAGCGGCTCGACCCAGTCGATGCTGATCTTGAGTTTGGCGAGGGTGTTGGCAAGGCTCATCATTTGATTGCAGGTGCTTTAGAGAGAAGGTCAGTTTTAGCCTGCGAACCAGCGCTAGAACCAAAATAGTAAGCAATGATCCCGGTCCATGCGGTACCGAGGCTGCCCAGCATCATGAGGATGGCCGGATTGTTGGAGTCCACCTTGCCCAGCAGCATCATCACAAGGATGCCGAAGAACCCGACAGTGACAATCGCAGCCAGCGCCGGGGGGACGATGGAGCGGGTGGCAGCCTGCATCTCACGGGCGCTCTTCCTGTCGTCCACCTCCAGTTTGGCGAAGTTCAGACCCAACTCCTGAGCCTGCTTTTGGAGTTCGATCTCGGCAATCTTGACCTGCGCGATCTGTTCGGCGGTCAGCTTGTTGTCCTTGATCAGGTCCCCGACCTTGTCCTCATCGACCCCGATGGCCTTGGAGACAGCGGAGATTGCCATGCCCGCCAGCGGGCCGCCCAGCGCAGTAGCGACAGTGGGCGCGATTTGTTTAAGCCATTCCATTACTGTTTGCTCCTTGAAAGCATGGTTGCTGCAATCTGCAAGAGAACCCGGTACTGATCCACATCCGGCGGTTCTTCTCTCCAGCCCACGGTGATCTGCCCGACCAATTTGCCCGGCTCCGGTGGCACACCGACGCGGCAGCCATAGGTCATGCCCTTTTCCATGTACCACAGGCCAATCTCAGACTGCGCGGTTTTGTATTCCCCGCACGGAATCTCTCCAGCCATCAGCGCCACAACGTCCCGATTGTTGGCAGCGTTCGAGGTAAAAAGCCCAACGTCCAATCCTTCGTGGGTCTTCTCCCTTCCCTGCTTGGTATACGCCCGGTACAGCACACGATTACCAAACATGGGGTTGACCTTAAAAATGGCGACCACCTGCGCGTCGGTGTTCTTGAAGAGGTGCGCCGCCGCATCCTCAACCCGGTCCTCGGCAATGCTCGGCAGCTTTTGCTTTTCCTTGTACGCACCAATTAAGAAGGCTTGGTTCTGCCAGATGAAGTAACCCACGAACGCAAAGACCGCCATCAAGATGATGGCAAACAGCTTGAACGGAGAGTCCACGTAGCTCAGGACCCTGTCCAACACCGTCAGTTGCGTTTTCTCTTCGCTCATTCGAGTGCCTGTTTGACAATGAAGATGATCAACACGCCAAAGATGCCAAGGGTAAGAAATACGCCGACGACCTGCGCCATCAGCAGGCGTTGGGCCATCAACTTTTTGCGTTCCGCCGCAGCAGCCCGTTCAGCTTTCTCCCGCGCCTGTTTAATCTTTATCCGCTCCCGGAGCATCTGCTCCCAGAGTTCGGGGTACCCGCCGTAGACCAACTGATGTTTCAATTGCTCCTCCGCTTCCCGCAGGGCATTGGCCTGCATGACGATCTCCATCGCCCGCGCGGTGTCTGACTTGCCCGACTTGCCCGCGTCATTCGCCGCCTTCTGGACTACATCCCGAGCATCAAAAAATTTGCCGAACTCGCCAACAAGGCCGTTGATGTCCTTGCCCAGTTTGATGGCCTTCTGGATACCCGCCACCGCAGCTTGCGCGGTCGCAAATGCGGTGATGGGGTCGATCATGCTCCGCCACCAGACTCAAGCAACCGTAAACGTTCCAGAAGACGTGAACGTATGGACAACCCATCCGGGGCGCGACGTTGTGCTTACAGAACCACCAGATGCATAAGCAACAGAGCCCTGATATGCAATTATGACAACACCCGAACCACCAGCAGCACCGGCCGAAGGCCCACGTCCCAGTTCGTTTGCCCCGCCGTATCCACCACCGCCACCACCGCCTCGGTTAGCAGCACCCGCAGTCGGCAAAACGTTTTGGTAGTTTGAACCGCCGTTACCACCAACCCCGGAACCTCCCGCAGAGACACTTCCCGGATTGCCCGCTGCACCGCCTGCACCGCCGCCACCGCCACCAGCGTACGCTAAAGAACTGCCGGTAATAGAAGATGTTGCTCCTGCGCCGCCCGCGCCGCCAGTAGCGTACCCACCCTGAGCACCAGCGCCCCCCTTACCGCCACCGCCGCCACCGGCGTAGAAACTAGCGCCGCCGGGGTTACCAAAAGCGCCGCCTGCATTGCCTTGTCCTGACGTACCGCTGCCGCCTCCACCAGAAGCAAAGCGACCGTTACCACCACCGGAGCCACCACTACTACCTTGGCCCTCCGAAGCTCCGGCACCACCACCCAACGCGGTGTTAGAAAACGCGGAGCTATTACCACCTGAAGCTCCGGCGCTTCCACCTGAACCGACTACGATGCTGTAGGAGTTGCTTTTTGCGACAGTTGTTGAAAGCGTGAGCATGCCCCCCGCACCGCCACCGCCGCTACCCTCTGCCCCAGCACCCGAAGCACCGCCGCCGCCACCGGCAACGATCAAGACTTCAAGATCCAAAGATTTGGAGGTCGAGTAGAAATTAGAAAGGCTGATTGCCCCAGACGAAGGAATTGTTGCGGTCGAAGAAGACACGGGGACGTTTGCGCCGCCCCGGTAGTACTCATTCAAACTGATGGGGTTACTGCCCCCAAACTCAGTTTGGATATCGGCTAAAGTAATAGGCCCAGAAGGAGGAAGCGGCATAGCGACTCCTTAAGGCGTGCCGTAGGCAGTAACGTTGCTCGTGGTAATCAGATTACCAGAAGAGTCCAGTGAGAATTTAGCCACGCCACCGTAGCTGAACACCAACTTACCAGCCGACTCTGCGATAGTCCAGTTGGTGGTCGTCAAAGTACCCGCGCCAATCGCTACGTTGTCCGTGCTCAAGGTGTTGGTGTTGGCGTTGTAGGCCAGCCCGCTGTCAATAAACGGCGACTGGTTACCCGTAGCCTGCGCACCCACCAGCACCAAAGAGGTCGTGGTGTCAGAGCTTGTCGTTGCGCTGATGTTGATATTGGTAGCGTTGGTAGCGGTACCCGAAACATCTCCAGTCACGTTGCCGGTTACGTTGCCGGTCAGGTTTCCCGTGACGTTACCTACCACCGTGCCGATGATGTGGGTGTTTTGGAGATAGAAGTTGGTTCCTTCAGACCAAACCGTCATGGTCTTACCGGCAGGGATAGCCACACCTGCCCCAGCAGCGGTCGTGTTGCCGATCACCGTGGAGTTGTAGATCGTGGCGGTGTAGCTGCTGGCGTTGTAGATGACGTAGACCTTCTCTGCCGGGGGCGCATAGACCGCGAAGTTGGCACCGGTGGTTGTGGTCAGTGCAATCGTCATGTTGCGGGCCTGATCCGGCGCGCCATCCAGAGCCGTGAACGCTTGGTTGGCCGTGATTGCGGAGACAGACACGTACCCCGCGATAGCCGATTCAATTAGGCCGCCAAGGTTGGTGTTGGTCGTAGTACCCCACGTACCGGCTTGATCGCCCGTCGTGATCAGTTCGATCCGCAAGCTGGGAGAATAGGTGCTCATTACGAGACTCCTTATTGGGAATTGTTGATATTCTGCCAGCCCGGGTTCTGGGCGTCATCTATCCCAGCCCACCCCGGCGTCTGCGTGTCGGTGATGTTGACCCAGTCAGGGTTCTGGGTGCTGATGATCTTGATCCAGCCGCCAACCCCAAAGCGCTCTGCCAGAACAGCGTTCTCGGTGATCGCCACGTTGAATCCGGCTACCACGGTACGGATGTCGGCGCTGTTCAAGTTCTCAACGACCGCCCCCAAGAAGCCCGCAGCCACTACCGGAGCATCCGCCACAGATACGTTTTCAGTAATGAAGTCCACGTATATGCTGATGATCGTGCCCAGATCTTCAACAGAAATATTCTCCGCTACCGCCTGCGCAAACTGGGCGGCAATCGTCCGCACGTCGTTGGCGGACAAGTTCTCCGCGATGGACTGAGCAAACTGTGCGGTGATTGCCCGCACGTCGTTCAGGTCGGCATTCTCGGTGATGGACTGCAAGAAGTTGGACTGCTGGCTGTTGAAGTCTGCCACTTCAATGATGTCTTCGGTACGGGTTTGCAATGCAGCAAAGTACGGCACCGGGTCATCCGCAATCGCGGCATCTTCCGAAAGGGATACAGCAAACTGGGCGGCAATATCTTGAACGCTCTCCAGCGTGGAGTCTTCTGTGATGGACTGCAAAAAGTCCGACTGCTGGGTGCTGGCGTCGTCCGCAGTAAACCCCTCGTTGATGGTGCCGATGAACAGCGCGTTGCCCGTAATCTCGATCTCACTCTCAGTGATGATCTCGGTAATCGACTGCAAGAAGTTCGATTGCTGGGCGCTGGCGTCGGCCAGAACAACATCTTCAGTGATGGAAAAGACAAAGTTCGTCCCTGCCAGTGAGGCAAACGGCGTCTGGGCGAAGCTTGCAATTCCAAACATGGTCACACCCCACTGGGCTTGGGATACTTGTCTTTTACTGCCTTGCAGGCAGCGATGTACGCATCAATTTGCGCTTGGTCGCCTTTCACCACCCCATCCAAATATTCTCGGTGATCTGGATACTCCAGTGAGCGTAGATACGCGTACGTAGGTGTTGCAATATTGGCAGCGGCGCTATCTGCTGCGGCAATAGCCGCTTGTGCCATTTCCAAAATAGTTGCGTAGGGAGCCAGATCAAAGAACCTGCGCACAGTAATAGCAGCGCCATCTAAAACGTGCTCATCCCCGTATGTGCCATGCCAACTTACACGGACAACGCCTGCGGGAGCGGAACTCATCGATAGGTCGGATATCTGACGACCGTCAATAGCCACCATGCCATCCGGCACATAAATAAAAAATTTCATACGGCTGCTCCAAAATCTTTTAAAACTTGTACGTGCGGTAGACAGTGCCCCAACATGCGCAGTTGGTTTTGGACAAACATCGTCTCTGTGACGTGCAGCTTAGCACGGGGCCCCACCGGGACATGCACAGGGTGCCGCACACCAGCCAAAACCGGGACCCAACTGTACGCCCCAAACGTGAGCGAGCTATCCGCGCTGCTCGGGTCCTCGACGATTCGATCAAGCTTTTCTTGCAAGCGGGGGCTGGGGGCGTTTTTAATCCGAAACTCTCGCCAAAACGGAGAGTCGTCTCGGTCCGTGAGGTAGTGCGCGTAGAGGAAGTCGGCGATTTCGTCGGTACGCTGTTTAAAATTTTGATTGACCTGAGCCTGCTTATCCGCAGTGAACTCGTCTACTAGGCCGCTATCAAGCACGTCTTTCACGGTCGCGTAGCTTACCCATAACGATGTCGCCTCTAACGGCTCGACGAACCCTTGCGCCAAGCCCACAGCAGCTACGTTGTTGACACAGGTCTTGGCAAAGCACCCCGCAGAGAATTTGAATTCTGTTGGGGATACTACGTCTCCGTAAATTTCCTGCACCTCGGCCAAGGCTTCATCCGCCGATATGTAGTCGGAGTCGAACACGTACCCCATACCGTACCGCCCTTGCACGGGGATCTGCCACAGCCAGCCATACTTCATGGCTACCGCCCGAGTGCACGGCGCAACGTCGTTGTCATGCCCCATAAAAAACGGTATGGCCTTTTTCATGGGCAGGAAAGCGTCGTAGCTATCCCACTTCGTTTGGTACAGCTTGCCTATGATCAACCGGGCAAACCCAGTGCAGTCAAACACAAAGTCAGACTTAACCACCGTATCGCCAAGTTTTATGCCTACAACATCACCGGCTTCGTTTTGAGCAAACCCTGTCACCCTCCCGTCCACGAACACAACACCTCGGGAGATTGCAATCCTCTTCAACTCCTGCGCCAACAGTCGGGCGTTAAAGTGCAACCCCAGTAGCCCTAGCTCGCTGTAGGCTTGTGTTGTAGACACCGCTTCCGGATAGCTGGTGTAGATAACGGGGAGTCTGTGCTGCTCAACACAATGGTTATTGAAAGTGACCGAGTCCAGATTTTTTCCAGAAGACACCACGGCGCTTCTGATATGCGCCCATTGGTCATCAAGTCCGTAGAGGTCGGGGTGGGTTAAGAAGCTGTGAATGTACTGTTGCTTGCCGCAGCCCCAGTTCTCAAAGACGATCCCGGTCTTGAACGTAGCCGCGCATCGTTGCACAAGGCTCTGCACAGGGATGTCCGCTTCCCGTAGGAAGTCAAAGAAGTGCGGGGTCGTTCCTTCCCCTGCGCCAAGAATACCGATCTCGGTGCTCTCGATGAGAGTGACGGTTTTTGAGGGGTACCTTTTTTGCACCAGCAACGCGGTCATCCACCCCGCAGTCCCCCCACCAACAACCACAACTTGGGTCATTTAATCCGCCCCAAAGTAGCGCCACCATTTGGATACTCGGCAAGAAGCATCGGGGTAGCAGCAGTTGATGCAACTTCGTTTCGGAAGGACTCGACCGCTGCCGCCGTACTGCGCTGCTGCGCGGAATTTTCTATAAGCAGGATAGGAACCCACGCCATAGCGCACCCAAACTCGTCGATTGCCTCTCCAGTGTTAGGATTTTTCCCCGACAACTGGATAAACCAAGCGCAACGGTACAGGGTGTTATCCCGTACCTCTTCGCACTTTGAGCCCAGCGGGCAGCTTAGCTGCGGTTTCACGTTCACCCTACACCCCCGGGGCCAGATTCTGAGGGACGGTCATCCACGATAGATCTTCCGGACGCACAACCCAGCTTCCAGAATTCAGATCCATCGCTGCCTCGTACCCTTCAGGGACTTCAGGGGGAGCAACTAGAGTGGTTCTTGGGGGCACATGCGCCATTCCGTTGGGGGGTATCGGAAACTCGTACAACCCAATGTAAGACAGGTCGTCTCCCCACTGGTATCCGATAGCGGTCAGTTCGTTACTCATGATTAATCCTTCGAGCAAATAATCATGTCAATATACTTCGGCGTCCAGTTCGTTTGGCTTGACCCGTTGTCAGTCGTGCCTGAGTGTGAGTGGTTCGTTGACTGGTTGCCCGTCGTAATGCCGGTAGAAGCGAATTGCGAGAATTGTGAAGATTGAGGAGAGGTCTCGCGCCCGGAGAGCTGGCCCGGTGCCGAAGCAGCAGTCCAGTGAACGGTAATGTTGTGTCGGTGCGTCGGGTCAGAAATGCCGTGGTTGTGGTCCGCAGACTGGTTACCGGTAGTAAAACCGTGCGTGTGAGACGGCACTACGTTGTTCAAAATAGGACTGGCCGTACCGCCCACACCACCGCCCGTAGTGTTGACCACGCGCAACATCCGGTTGTCCGCATTCGAGGACGTGTCTTGCGTCCACCCAGTCGGTGCAGCGGCCTGTGCAAAAGCCATTCGCGTACCGGCAGCAAAGCCCCCACCCACAGACTGGAAGGTAGGAAGTGCACCGGCCCCGTTTGACGTGAGAACCTGACCTGTAGTGCCGACACCGGAGACTGACTGAAGCGCGGCGGTGGAGGTAGTGCCCCCACACAAAACAGCGTACGCAGTGGTTGAGGCCACACCTGTACCGCCGCTGGAGACTGGGATAGGCGACGAAGTTGACGAGAACGACGTTGCGGAAATAGATCCCGCTACTGTCATATTACCCGCAGACGTTACGGTCACCGCGTCCAACGTCGTGGCCCCGCTGTTACCAACACCAAGGCGAACAGTGCCGTCCGGGCTGGTGGGCTGATACAACGTGAAGTTATCCGTTGCCGAACCCGAGGTGCCGACCTGTACGTTCTTGGAGTTGATCGTGCTCATTTATTCCTCCGCAGAGAGTGCGGCTTTAATTTCATCCGGAGTGGTAGCGGCATCAATCGCGGTCTGGATCGCGGCGTACTTCTCGCGGATTGCCTGACGGGCCGCTTCTGCGCCTTCCATCTGGCCGGGAATCTGCTTGGCAATAGCCTCATCGTAGGGCTTGAATTCTTCAGCCCGAGCAGCGCGGCGCATGTCATGGCCGATGGTTTTGGCTTTGATGACGTTGATGACAATCATGCGTACTCCCATGCGTTGCGGAACGTGCGGTCAGATGGAATGTCAGCGACATCTACGATCTTGTAAGGCTTGCCCGCCGGAACGTCTTTGGCTGCGATCTGTTCAATCGTCAGGCCGCACTCGGGGGCGGGGACAATGATGGCAACGCCATCGTCGGTGGGGTAAATGATTCGTTGGTTCATGATTTGGCTTTAGCGAAATACTTGAACGGCAACAAAAGGCGCGTCGGTAACAATTGAGCCGTCTGCTGATGGCACTTGGATGCGAACAGCCGTCGTTGTCGGCGCTTGTAAGTTGATTGGCTGCATCACCGCTCGTAAAGAGGTATTGTTAACGCCTGCCATTCCACCCAAAGAATAATTCGCATCAGACAGGGCGGTGCTGAAGTTGACCGTGTAATCGCCAGTGCCGTTATCCGTAATGCTCGACACGTTACCAGACGCACGAATCGCCACCGTACCCGTTCCGTTGAAATTCACCCAAGCCCGACAGCCATAAGC
>JACCDG010027983.1_pt1 | contig 11048 bp, 7 predicted proteins | sample 7442471 | NCBI WGS metagenome assembly JACCDG01 (sample SAMN15323444, study PRJNA562643) | freshwater metagenome | isolation source: river surface water | place: USA:Blue River Watershed | collected 2017-08-17
ATCCTCTCATTCTTAGTACGTTACTTCTTTCTAGAGCGTGAACAACGTGAAATCCGAGTTGTCTTCTCTAAGTACGTCTCAGGTGCAGTGCTTGAAGAGCTACTACGAAACCCAGCTGCGGTAAAGCTCGGCGGTGTAGAGACTGATGTTACGGTATTCTTCAGTGACATTCGAGGTTTTACCTCATTCTCAGAACGTCTTACGCCGTCAGAACTCACCGCTCTCCTCAATCGCTATCTCACACGCATGACTGATATTATTCTTGCGGATGGAGGCGTTGTCGACAAATACATTGGTGACGCAATCATGGCATTCTGGGGAGCACCCCTTAAGGATGCGGCACATCCACATCGCGCGATCCGAAGTTCTCTTGCAATGCTTAATGCACTTGATGTATTTAATGCAGAACGTAATGATCCCAACATGCCTAAGGTGAATATCGGCATTGGTCTTAATACTGGTCGTGTCATTGTGGGCAACATGGGTTCAGAGCAACGCTTTGACTACACCATTATGGGAGACACCGTAAATCTTGGATCGCGCATTGAAGGACAGACAAAGACATACGGAGTCCGTCTGCTGGCAAGCGAAATGACCATACGCGCATTTCAACAAACAGGCGTTGTCGACCCTATGATCCATATACGCGAGATTGATAAAGTGACGGTGAAGGGAAAGAAAGAACCAGTGGCTCTCTTTGAAATCATTGAGAGCGCACGACAGGGATTCGTACTTTCAATCCTTGACGACTTTGAATTATTGCGTGGCTACTACTATACCGGTGATTGGGATTCAGTCATTTCAGTAGGTGCACGTATTCTTAAGATTGGAGAAGACGGACCTACTAGAGTCCTTTATGATCGAGCATTGACCTTCCGTACGCAACCTCCAGAGTCATGGCACGGTGTATATGAACTTACATCAAAGTAGGTCCTACACGCTGTACGCGAAGCCCCCATTCATTCGCCTCTGGTGACCGCTCGCGTCGTGAGAGCGTGAATTGATAAAAGCCGAAGACCCATGTGCAGAACACTGCAATGAGTTTGTAGTACACCCATGATTCAGGAATAAGAACCGCACGGGCAATCTCATTGCTCAGACCAAGAAGCATAAACCAAAAGACCCACCGAATACTGAGAATGCGCCAGCCACGGTCGGTCATTGCAAAAAAGTCACCAAAGAGCATTTTAAGATACAATTGATCGAAGTAGAGCCCTATAAGGATCACAACAGCAAATGAAAACGCATAAAGCGTATCCTTAAGAATAATGAAAAACTCACTTCCAGTGATCAATGATAGACTCGCGAAGATAAAAATAATACCCGACGCAAGCAGACCAAATTTGGGAATACGTCGAGAAACATTCCACTCTAGGATCATCACAAGTACTGACACAAGGACAAGGAGTGCGACTGCCTGCATAAAACCCGAAAGTTCAGCCGCAACGACAAACGTTGCAATGGGAGCAAATTCTGATAGTCCGTTCACCACAAGCTCGTACCGTTTCATGAATTCTCTAATGGTAGCATGCGGAAATTACAAAAACCCAGCCCTAGGGCTGCCCTAGGGCTGGGTTTTTGTGTCTCTTTGACTTACGCAGTAACCGCAGTCTTCTTCTGAATTTTCTTTTCTTTTGCAACTTTATGCTTCTTCTTCACATCAAAGCATAGCTCTCCTTTCTTCATCATTACTTCGACAGTACCTCCCTGCAGCATGCCCTCTTCAATCATCATGGAGGCTACTGGCGTGAGTATCTTTGATTGAATTACACGCTTCAATGGTCGAGCGCCAAACTTTGGATCGTATCCAGATTCTGCGATGTATTCAAGAACCTCATCAGTGACCTGAAGTTGTATATCCTTTGCACTCAAGCGCTCTTTTACAAGATTTACCTGCATAGTCACAATATTGCGAATTGTCTCTCGTGACAACATGTCAAAGATGATGATCTCATCAAGACGATTCAAAAATTCAGGACGGAAGAAACTCTTGAGAGAATCACTTACCTTATCTTTAGCTTGTGCATACTGCGCTGCTTCGCTTGATTCGTTTGCAAAGCCGAGCTTACTCATACGATCAATATGCTCTGCACCGATATTTGACGTCATGATGATGACGGTATTCTTGAAATTCACTTTGCGACCTTTTGCGTCAGTAAGATGTCCTGAATCGAGTACCTGAAGCAGAATGTTGAAGACTTCTGGATGTGCCTTTTCAATCTCATCAAGAAGAATAACTGAGTACGGACGATGACGGACAAGTTCGGTAATGGCACCACCTTCTTCGTGTCCTACGTATCCTGGTGGAGATCCAATTATTTTTGAAACAGAGTGTCGCTCCATGTATTCACTCATATCAATGCGCACTAGCGCACTCTCATCATTGAACATGAACTCTGCAAGAGCACGTGAGAGCTCAGTCTTACCAACTCCTGTCGGACCTAGTAGAAGGAATGAGCCAATTGGACGATTAGGATCAGCAATACCTGCACGTGAACGCTTTATTGCATCACTGATGCGTTGTACAGCATCCTTCTGACCAACAACACGTTCGGTAAGTACCTCTTCCATGCGTGCAAGCTTCTTCGCTTCCTCTTCAAGCATGCGTGCAACAGGAATACCCGTCCATCGTGAGACCACACTTGCGATATCCTCTTCAGTTACTTCTTCCTTTAAAAGACGACGTGTGCGTTGCAATTTCTTGAGCTTTGTACTCTTGATCTCAAGGTCCTGTTCAATCTTAGGAATGCGTGCATATCGTATTTCAGCAGCACGGGTAAGGTCTGCAGTTGCTTCCGCAGAATCTGCTTCGAGACGAAGCTCTTCCAACTTCTTCTTCATTTCACGTATCTCTCCTACCGCATCTTTCTCATTATTCCACTTAGTCTCAAGTACTGATGTCTTCTGCTTCAGCTCACCTATCTCATGCGCAATCTCTTTGAGACGTGCCTTTATTTTTGATTGATGCTCTGATGTCTCCTCCTCCTTCTTGAGCGCTTCACGCTCTATTTCCAGACGACGTACTGCACGATCAGACAAAACAAGTTCTTCTGGCTTGTTTTCGAGTGATATACGGAGTGCTGATGCAGCCTCGTCTACGAGATCAACTGCCTTGTCAGGAAGGAAACGATCGGTAATATAGCGCGATGAAAGATTTACGGCAGAAACGATCGCATCATCGGTGATACGCACACCGTGATAAATCTCATATTTCTCTGCAACACCACGAAGAATTGCTATTGCATCCTCAATCGAGGGTTCGTTCACATACACTGGCTGGAATCGACGTGTAAGTGCTGGATCCCGCTCAATATGCTTCTGATATTCCTTAAGTGTTGTTGCGCCAATAACTCGGAGCTCTCCGCGTGCGAGCGCAGGCTTCAACATGTTTGATGCATCCATTGAACCTTCTGCTTGGCCAGCACCCACGATTGTATGTAGCTCGTCAATAAAAAGAATGACAGCACCTTGTGCTTGTTCCACCTCCTTCATAACGGCTTTAAGACGTTCCTCAAATTCGCCACGGAACTTAGTACCTGCAACGAGGAGTCCGAGATCGAGTGAAAGTATCTCTTTACCGCGCACTGACTCAGGTACGTTACCCTGTACAATAGCGTTTGCGAGTCCCTCAGCAATTGCGGTCTTCCCAACTCCCGCCTCACCAATAAGAACTGGATTGTTCTTGGTACGTCGTGAGAGTATCTGAACGACACGCTGTATCTCTGCATCTCGTCCAATCACAGGATCGAGTTTATTCTCACTCGCAAGCTTCGTGAGATTGCGAGCATATTTTGAAAGTGCTCGATACTTTTTATTGGGAGACTGTGCATCTTCAACCGCATGTTCGCGTACTTCACGTAGCGCGTGCTGAACCTTCTTCTTATCAACATGTGCACGATCAAGAACCTCAATCGCTGGACCAGGATGTTCGAGGAGTGCAAGGAAAAGATGTTCCACTCCTACATATGAGTCATGAAGTTCTTGTGCAATACGGCCTGAGTGCTCAAGTGCCTGCGCAAGATCTGGACTGAGATAGAGCTGATACGACTGCGACATCGTCTGACTCATTGGGGCTTCAAGCGCTTCAAGAAGCATGTCGGTGAGTGCAATGATATCAATATCAAGACGATCAAGAAGTGAGATGACTGTGTTCTCATCTTGCATGACGAGAGCTGCAAGAAGATGTGTTGGTCCAACATGATTCTGTCCACGTTCAATCGCGAGCTCGTGAGCCTTGCGAATCGCTTCCTTTGCGCGTGTTGTGAAATTGTGAAAATTTGGCATACGTGAGAATACTCAATTATACGCGAACTCGAGTACTCTCACCAAAGAAAAAGGCGGCTTCGAGGAATTGCAGTATGCAAGTACTCATTCTGCGCGTTGTAAAAACAACAATACAACACAAGATTTATCGAGTCAATATATTACGAGACCCTACGTATTGAGCAGAATAACCTCTACTAATCAATTGGCTGTTCCTGTGCCCTGTACTCTTATGCAATGAGCAGTAAGTACTTCTACCGCACGCGTAACATCCTTGAGTGTTGTTTCCTCACCGAGCGTGAATCGTATCGTTGAGAGCGCTCGCTTCTCATCGCGGGTCATTTCGCGTACAACATCAGACCCATTTCCCTTACCAGCGCCACACGCACTCTTTGTAGACGCAGCGATACATTTTGCATCAAGCCAAATCACTGCATACTCACTATCAAGACCGAGTATCGATATATTCACATTATTTGGAGCACGATGCTCTAAACTTCCATTAACAACACTCTGCGGCACATGCACTGCAAGAAGTCTAAAAAATTCATCACGAAGTGTCTTCACAAGAACACTTCGATTTTCATGCTGTTGTTGTGCACGTTCAATTGCCTTTGCACAACCAACAATTAACGGTACGTTCTCGGTACCTGAACGCAACCCCCCCTCCTGTCCTCCGCCAAAGATACGTGGTCGAAGAGGAATGCGATGACGTCGTACCAATACTCCTACACCTTTCGGTCCATAGCATTTACCTGCATCAAGCGTAAGAAGATCCGCACCGAGCATATCCACTGCACATGAAAACCATAGTGGTGCCTGACTTGCATCCACATGTACCAGCACGTGTGCAGTATGTTCCTTATTCCATGCACGCACGATACGTGTCAACTTCTTGATATCCTGCACTACTCCAATCTCTGAGTTTACATACGCAGTTGTCACCAGCACGGTCTTGGATGAAAGCAGGGTTTTAAATTGTTCCATATCAATTCGACCTGACTCAAGAATAGGCACATACGTTACACGAACACCTTGTGCCGCAAGTACCGCCACCGCCTCAAGAATTGAAGGGTGTTCGATTTTTGTAGTAAGTATCTCCATATCATCAAACGCTCTGCCGACCATATGAAGATGCTCAACAGCACCAAGAATCGCGAGATTATTTGATTCCGTTCCACCACCTGTGAATAGAATATCTTCTGAACGGACACGGAGTATTCGCGCAACACTCAGTCGTGCATCTTCAAGTGCCTGACGAGCACGGACACCCTCTGCATATACAGCTCCAGGATTTGCCCAGTGCTTTTGGAAATATGGTTGCATAGCTCTATACACCAGAGGATGCACAGGGGTTGTCGATGCATAATCAAGATGTATGCGCCGAGGCACTCCTGTTCTGCGTATGAAGCTAGATAGAAATGAAAGCATTGGCACATAATGTCACGGGGTGTCAATCGCTGCAATATCTGGTATACTCCGCTTCATTGTATTCATACGCCTGCAGTACGGGCGTTTTTAGATACCACTATGTCGAAAAATCATCCACCAACAGGAGCACGCACCCCTCGACCACCAATCGTGGTCATCATGGGACATATCGACCACGGCAAATCTACGCTCCTTGACTATATTCGTAAGTCCAATGTTGTTGCAGGTGAGGCGGGCGGTATCACTCAGCACCTTAGCGCATATTGTGTTGAGCATGAAACCAAAGATGGTACAAAAAAGCGCATCACCTTCCTTGATACTCCTGGACATGAAGCATTCCAAAAAATGCGTCTTCGTGGTGCCGATATTGCAGACATTGCTATTCTCATCGTGTCAGCTGAAGATGGTGTAAAACCACAAACACTTGAAGCACTTGCATCTATCAAGCAAGCGCATATTCCCTATATCGTTGCCATCAATAAGATTGATAAGCCTGGTGCAAACCTTGTTCGCACACAATCAAGCCTGATTGAGAATGAGATTTACATCGAAGGTATGGGTGGCGATATATCATGGACCGCAATCTCAGCAAAGACTGGGCAGGGTATTGACGATCTTCTTGATATTCTCCTCCTTACTGCGGAACTCACAGAACTTACCGTCGATGTTTCAGCACTTGGAAGCGGTACCGTAATCGAAGGAAAGCTCGACAAGAAACGTGGAAACACTGCAACGCTCATGATTAAAGACGGCACTATACATACAGGTACATTTATAGTCTCAGGCGAAAGCTATGCTCCTGTACGTATCATGGAAGACTGGTCAGGACGTACCCTCCGTGAAGCACATGCTTCGGAACCTATAGGTATTGTGGGGTGGAATATCGTACCTAAAGTTGGTGACCAATTTGTAAATGTCGCGACAAAAAAAGAAGCGGAGGCACTTACTGCTTCAAATAAGACACGCACGGTACGAAGTGTAGAACCTGAAAGTAACCTCCCCTCTATTCCCCTTCTTATTAAAGCGGACGTACTTGGCACTATCGATGCAATCGTGCACGAACTCGAAAAGTGTAAATCTGATCGTGTGGTCGTGCGTGTGATCGGTACTGGTGTTGGTTCGATTTCTCAAAATGATGTACAAAATGTCAGCGCAACACCCAATGCTATTATTGTAGGATTCAATGTAGAACCAGACCGTGCAGCTCGAGATCTTGCAGATCGTCTTGGAGTTGAAATCCGTTCATTCGATATCATCTACAAACTCTCCGAATGGCTTGCCGAAGCACTTAAGGAACGCACACCGAAGCAAGAGGAGGAACGCGTCACTGGCCGCGCAAAGATTCTGAAGCAATTTAGTACGCAAAAGAATACGCATGTACTCGGCGGACGCATTGAAGATGGTGTACTCAATCTTAATCAGCGTGTACGCGTCATTCGTCGTGACCTTGTTCTTGGTACAGGAACGCTAAAAAACTTGCAACAAATGAAATCAAATGTGAAATCAATCAGTGATGGTGAGTTTGGCATGCAGCTTGATTCAAAAGTAGAGATTACTGCAGGTGACTTTATTGAGGCGTTTGATATCGTTGTAGTCTAATTGATATAGAGTATGGAATTCGACAGACATGATCGCGCTCGGTCACTTCTCATGGAGATTGTTGCTGAATTCGTGCGCAATGAGGCAAATACAAACCCTCTCATTACGATAACTAATGTTAGTATTGCACCTAACTATCGCAACGCTACCATATTCTTCACTACGATTCCTGACAACAAGCAGGACGATGCATTGATCTTCCTTAAGCGCAAAGGAACAGAATTGCGTCAATATGTAAAAAAGAATGGACGTTTCAAATTCATTCCGAATATTGCCTTTGAGATTGACTACGGCGAGCGTCATCGTCAGCACATTGATGAAATTACGCACCAGATTGAGAACGGTAAGGAGTAGACATTTTGTGTCTTCGAAAACAGATGGTACTCTAGGAGTCTGGCCAGGTGGCGAAGTAGGTAAAACATGCTGGGAGCTTGTTTTACCTGAGGTTTGCAAAACCTCCATGCATGGTCAAGAATACATAAAGTACAATATGGCCAGGTGGCGAAGTGGTAACGCTGTGGTTTGCAAAACCTCCATGCATGGGTTCGATTCCCGTCCTGGCCTCAAAATGTAATTGACCGTCCCTTTGGACGGTTAATTATGTTTTGGCCAGAGGGAATCGAAAAGGTTGCCAGCTATTTTGATAGCATGAAAAATAGCGACAACCTGTACTGGTCATGTAATGACCGATTCCTGTCCTGTGCCAGAGGGAATCGAAAAGGTTGCCAGCTATTTTGAAGCATGAAAAATAGCGACAACCTGTACTGGTCATGTAATAACCGATTCCTCAGTGGTTAAACGTATCGCTTTGCGATAGTCGAGACGAGGTAACGAATGAAGTGAGTCTAGTAACTCGTGACAACAAAGTCTACTCACAGCACAGTCTGGGAGATTGCGCATTAGTGACCCTGTTTGCTAAAAGGCTCGTCTTGTGGAAGAGTAGTCATTGGGTCCCACACGAGAGGAGTAGGTCATGCGTATACTATTTGTTGGTATAGTTCTGCTGTTCCTCGGTGTTACAAAAGCGACAGAAATGCCGATGGGAATGGTGATTGTTGCCAAACCTCCCGTTTATCAGGCTGGAGAGAGCTTCACTGGAACCATGTGGATCGTCTCAGGAGAGAAGCTAAAGATACATCAGAAAGTGGAGGCTGGAGAAAACAAGCAGCTCTACCTGATTAAGGAATTCGTGAATGGCAACGGCGTACAGATTCGATCCGTGGTGAATCTCACTATGGCAGAAGGAAGTGCCTCGATGGGAGACATCCAGAGCCGTCTGGTGAAGAGTGGCTGCTCTCGTGAGGATTTCTACCCTGTCGTTCTCGGAAGGGTCTATGAATGCGAAGTTGTTTCTGTCTCAACAGGCAATGTGACTCTGCATACCAAATTACGCAGTGAGATTAGTTCTGTCCAGATGGACGCAGAAGGTCGTATAACGGGATACTGTTCTCTAGAGAACGAGGATCATGGCGTTGGGGCAAGTACCACACGGGTATGCTACTCAGCAGATGGGAAGTGGATCATTACTGCGGAGATACTGGACTCAGTGTCCCGCATAGAGACGTAATTGTGAGTCGCTTGTATGTAGACAGGCTGGATACCTAAGTGGTGTCCAGCCTCTATTTTATAAGGGGCTAGATTCTTTTGAGAAAGTAAGTATTATGTAAGTCTTCAGGGGCGAGTGGCGAAATGGTATACGCGTTAGTCTTAGGAACTAATGGAGCAATCCGTGGAGGTTCAAGTCCTCTCTCGCCCACAAAGCAGAAAGTGCCAGATTCATCTGGTGCTTTTTTGATTTGTGTAAGGACTTGAAGATTGTGTTGCGGTGTTGATACATCGTCACAAGTTACTAGACTCACTTCATTCGTTAAGTGCTAGCGACCCCGCCTCGCGGTTTTGACATTAGAGAATCGACCCTTACAGGGTCAGTACACCTTGCGGGTATATTGCCTCCCTGCGGTCGCAATCTACCTCGCAAGGTTTTCGATCCCTAACGCACAGTCTCCCAGACTGTGCTGTGGGTGGGCTTTGTCGTCACGAGTTGTTGATACACTAGGGAATCGGTCATTACATGACCAGTACAGGTTGTCGCTATTTCAGTTCGCTCCGCTCCTAAAATAGCAGGCAACCTTTTCGATCCCTAACGCACAGTCTCCCAGACTGTGCTGTGGGTGGACAGATACAAAAAGGCCCCATAAAGGGGCTTTTTGTATCTGTCCACCCACTAGGGATCGAACCTAGGACCTTCTCGTTAAGAGCGAGCTGCTCTACCAGCTGAGCTATGGGTGGAAACTGTTGAATTGTGCAGGGCAAGTGTACTAAAAAGGACGTCGAAGTACAAGGGTATTCGTGCTATCATTGCAGCGCAAGTCCGGGTGGCGGAACTGGTCAGACGCGATGGACTTAAACTCCATTGCCACCTCAAATGGCGTGTGGGTTCGACTCCCACCCCGGGCACCGAAATAAAAAGTAGGGTTCTTCCCTGCTTTTTATTTTGGTCTAGGGAGTCGAAGACCTTGTCAGCTATTTTGAAGAATGAAAAATAGCGACAAGGTATACTGATTCTGTAAGAATCGACTCCCACCCCGGGCACAAAAAGCAAGAACGACCTGAACTGCTTCAGGTCGTTCTGCGTTTGTGAGACGGAGTCATGTTTTTGCTATTCCTAATGCAAAAACAGGCGAGTCCGGGCAGAAGGTTCTTAGCAAGCGTAGCGAGCTTAGAAACCTGACGCCAAAGTAGGGTTCTTCCCTGCTTTTTATTTTGGTCTAGGGAGTCGAACAGTCTAGCAAGAATTTTTGGAAGAAAATATCATACCTGATACGTAGCATTCTCTGTTGCTAAATATCATATATGATATTTAGTTCTTACGATGTCTTCGTATCATCTCTTCTGCAATATTAAATAAGAGAAAGTGTAAGGGATACTTCTTACGCAGAGCAGCAAACGAGAGAGGGTCCACGTACTGACGCTTTGGCTTAGTACGTAGGGCGGCACGTGCTCTGGATTCCGATACAACCTTCTTTGTAACAGTCTCATACTCAGGTATTTGTTCGATAAGCCATTTATTGATCTTCCCTACCATATTTGGACTGACCCGTAGTTGCAATCGAATCTCATTCTGGGGCGCTCCTGAAAGCAACATGCGCATGATCAATAATCGGCGACCCAGCATAATCTGTTCGCTTTCAGTCAAGATTGTTTGAAGGAAAAGAAATGATGAACCTTTTACCGCAGCCGCAAGAGTTGATTCTCTGAGCGCATCAATACTCTTCTCATACACTGTGACTGATACGTCTTTTTTCCTGCTTTTCATACAAAATATCTTATATGATACGTAGCAAGTGATATAGATGTACCCTTGTGCATATCACCTATGACATACATAGGAGTGATATACATGAGGGTGATATACACATTGGTGATGTGTACCTAATGGTAACGAGAGTTGGAAAGTCTTCCTTGGATTACCGTGACACGCTACGAAGACGATGCTTTTTAAATTGCTCGAGTTTCTTTTTATGATTGTTGCGAGTAAGGAATCCTTTTACTTGCGAAGGAAGATGGTCAAATGTCATGCAACGATATGAACAATACCCTCTCTTCTTTGCTTTGCATTCGTCACAACAGATGAAGAGTACGTGACATGCTTGGTTCTTGCAATGTATATGCGTGTCGCACTTTGTCTTTGTGCAAAGATGACAATGCGCAATGATCTCATCACTGATGCGCTCGCCCATACGTTCATCAAAAAC
>JACCDG011077158.1_pt1 | contig 11048 bp, 10 predicted proteins | sample 7442471 | NCBI WGS metagenome assembly JACCDG01 (sample SAMN15323444, study PRJNA562643) | freshwater metagenome | isolation source: river surface water | place: USA:Blue River Watershed | collected 2017-08-17
CACGGAGGACTTTCATCCTCAACGGTTTTCAAGACCGTCGCCTTAAACCGCTCAGCCATCTCTCCTTATTCGACGTATGAGCGCCTATTCTTACGTGTGCGATTATACGAAATAAAGAAAAAAAAGTCAAATCAAATCACGACGCACGGTTTTTTTTGCCCCTTAAAAAGATTTGATCGACAATTAGTGAAGTACAAACCTGTTCATCTGTAGTACATAATTGCGAAATACGTTCACGAACGAGTTTTTTATACATCTTCATACAAATGAATTATGATTACCACATGCGGCTGCTTCCCAACCGATCATAGCGGCTTTTCGGTCTGAACCCCAGCGATACTTTCCCAACACTCCTGTGGACTGAATAACCCGGTGACACGGAATAAGAAATGCCACTGGATTTGCCCCCACCGCTGTACCAACCGCTCGATTAGCATTTGGTTTTTGCACCTCGCAGGCAATCGTATTATACGTGGTAAGCGAACCTGCGGGAATACGTAAAAGCGCTTCCCATACCTTGAGTTGAAACGGCGTTCCTTTCACATGAAGGGGTATGGGCTGAAAACGGGTATTCCTTTTTTTGAATACCGCGAGAACTTGCCTATGTAGCGTAGTTTCCTTTTGTACGTAATGAGCTAAAGGAAAGTGTGCCTTAAATTCACAAAAAGCAGCATCTTTTCCTTCATGGATAAACGCGACATAACAAATCCCCTTTTCCGTGGATGCAATAATGATTTGCCCAAAAAGTGTTTCTGAAAATGAATATGAAATGGTAAGATTTTTACCTCCGTGTTTGTATTCTCCTGGAGTCATGCCCTCAATACGAACAAATAAATCATGGAGTCTCCCTGACCCTGAAAGACCGGTGCGTAAAGCGGTTTTACCATTGGATATATCTTGTGTTCGCATCATGTGTTTCGCGCGAGCAATACTCACATATTGAACAAATTTTTTGGGGCTCGTGCCTGCCCACTTGGTAAACATACGCTGAAAGTGAGATGCGCTAAGATGAACCATTTTTGCGACCGTCTCTAAGCGGGGTTGTTCACGCGCATGCGCAACCATGTACGAAATCGCTGCAGCGATACGATCAAAATCGGTTGATGGTGTAGGCATATGTGAAACACAGTATCATGATACCCATACTATAGAAAAAGAAGGTGTCTGTCGACCCGATTCATGCTGCCACAACAAAAAAAGAGCCCCAGCTGGGTCTCTTTTTGGTGTTCGCGGAGAGAGTGAGCGTTTTACTATTCGAACACGTCGCTTCGCTGCTTTTGAAACCCCTCGGTTTCAAAAATCCGCCACAGGGAAACAACTGTTTCCCCGCCCCCCTTCAGTTCGAATCTCACCTACCACTCATGAACACCAAAAAAAGACCCAGCTGGGTCTTTTTTTGGTGTTTGCGGAGAGAGTGAGATTCGAACTCACGAGGGACGTTAATCCCTACCTCGTTAGCAGTGAGGCGCTTTCGGCCACTCAGCCATCTCTCCTTTTTTGTGCGCCTACTATAGCACAGCCTTTTCATTTTGCCTAGCCCCCAGGGGGCTGCAATTCATCCTTACAGAGCGTAAACAGTTTTACCTCTTTTGCCCCTGCGTTAAGTAATGTACGGGCAGCCTCATCCAAAGTTGAGCCAGTAGTAAACACATCATCAACTAATAAAAAAGTGAGGTTTTCGATGTGCGCCCCTTTTCGCACAGCAAAAGCCCCTCCTACATTCGTTGCGCGTTTTTCTTTACCCAAAGATGCCTGAGGCGCTGTTACACGCGTCCGCTCTAAAAACAATACACACGGGATGTTAAGAAGACCGCTCAGTTCACGCGCAATGAGTTCTGCCTGATTAAATCCACGCCATACCTCACGTTTCGGGTGAAGCGGAATAGGCACAATCATTTGGATGCCTTGAAACCACTCGTTATGATCTTCGACAAACCGTTTAAGCGTAGGCGCAATATACTGAAACGCTTTTTTACGAAATTGGTATTTCCATACCTTAATGAGTTTCGCCCGCACCCCATCACCATCGTATACCCAAAACGCTCTGTGTCTTAATTCGCCAGAACATACCTCATACACATTCAACACCTCCGCGCACACACCACAAACCAATGTGCCCTCCTGTTCGCAACCCAAACAATACTCTGGAAAGATGTACGAAAAAATACGATCAAAAAAAGTCCCTCCTCTCACAGGCTATTCCCAAAAAATACCGTCGACGAGCCATGTATGTTGCGCGGCTTCCACAAGTTCTACACGGACCGTTGGGTAATTGCGAGTTGAACTGGTTGCCGTATCGAGTTCACGCTGAACATTCGCAACAACGGTCGCCCTCCCCTTTTCTTTTGTTTGCAGCGCAATCGTAACAACCCTGCTTGTTTGACCACGGTAGACAGTGCTTTGATCTAAGCGAAGAGTGTCTATATACTTCGCCATGCGAGGGGTGACAAGCGACAACACATCATCAATGTGTGCGTTGTCATTTTGATTGGAATAGCTTCCAAGACGCTCAATCACAATCCGTGATAATTGTACGAGATACGTGTCAGTCGGCGATGTTGAAGTTGTTCCCCGTGTCGTTGGTATAACGGACGGACCCACCGTACCAGAACCCAACACATCCGTTGAAGATGACGTTTGTTGTTGAAAATGAGGTGACTCTGTCTGCTGTTGACCAGAGTTTCGAATAACCGAAACAAAAAGAATAACCGCTAGAAGAATACCTGCTAAGATGCCGATACGGATAAACCATGTTCGCTGTCCTACAGTCATACAAATAGTAATTAACGAGGCTGACGTAACACCTCATTCGCAAATTCCTTTTTGGCTTTTTCGATTTCTAAAAGTTGGCGTGGATCAGAAGTAATAAGCTGGTCTTCAGTATAGGAAGCAACAATTTTGATAGCAGCATGTTTGAGTCCGGCAAAAAAGATCCCCTCACCGACACCACTCTCGAGAAGCAGATATTTTTCACCCTCGGTCAGAAGAAATGTTTTTTGCACCAAATCAATCGACGCCGGCGACTGTCGAAGAAGCATCTGTAAAGCCGAGTTTGTCACGATCGCCTGGCCGTATTGCGAGCGCAAAAAGTCATTTACGTCTTGAGTAATAGTAGTTACACCCAAATAATATTTACGGCATCGTTTTACGAGCGCGTAGATAAACTTCGCGCTATCTTCATTCGTCATGAGCCACCACGCTTCATCAATCACTAAAATACGCTTCTTACGTTCACTACGCACAATATTCCAGATGTAATTCACGAGCGTGTAAATAGCCATCGGACGAAGCTCGTCTTCCAAATCGCGAACACTAAACACAACCAACTGATTATTCATGTTCACATTTGTTGGCGAGTTGAACAGGCCGGAAAATGTCCCCTCGGTATATTTACGCAGTTTGAGCACCAACTCGTCAGCGCCTTCCATACCTTCAAGAACATCGAGAAGGTCTTGCATAAGCGGTGGCTCGATAGTCGCCAAATTCACACTTGGGGTAATATCCTTTTTTGCAAATGTTTCAAGAAGCGCCCGATCCATAATGGAGTCTTCCTGCGCAGTCATAAACCCAAGCATAATGCGAAGCAATCCTTTGAGGGTAATGACGGCGCTGCGAATAATGTCTTCTGCCGACACCTGTTGACCAACGGGACGCGGCAGGTCAAATGGGTTTACTTTACTTTCTGAAGAGAGTGAAATGTTAATGTAGGTTCCGCCCACCGCCTCGCAAAGATGCACGTATTCCATTTCAGGATCGATAATAATCACATCGGTACCAAGCATCATGGTTCGAAGCACTTCGAGTTTTACGGCGTACGACTTACCCGCACCCGAAGTGGCAAACACCACCATGTTTGCGTTTTGGAGGGAAAAACGATCAAATAAAATTAAGCTATTATTGTGTCGGTTGATACCGTACAAAATACCATCATCGCTTGTCAGTTCTGAAGAAATGAATGGAAAAGACGAGGCAATCGGACTTGAGTTCATGTTGAACGCAATGTTGAGTTCATCAATACCGAGAGGAAGTGTCGAAATAAACCCTTGCTCGGCCTGGAATAATACAGATTTTGTATAAATTAATTTCGAACCAAACATGTTTTCAATATCTTCGGAAATCTGTTCCAATTCTTCTTTTGATTTCGCGTAAATAGTGACATAAAACGCGAATTGAAAAAAGTGTTCAATTCCCTGCGTTAAGTCATCGCGAAGTTTTTCAATATCACGAAGCGCGGTTTCGCGAATCGGATCACGGGCAGCACCCTTTTCGGTATCGGCCGATATTTGCGCCTCAAGAGCGCCAACTTTATTTTTTAACTGCTTTAAAATGATCGCTGAATTCACCGGATAAAAAAACATACCGATGTCCATGGTGATATTCAAATTGAGAATCGGCGCGCTCCAACCTACGGTAATGTACCGTGGATAGGTGATTACAAAAATAGTACGGAGATAAATATCTCCAAGCTGGACAAAGCTTGACTCTACGCGAAAGGCAGACGGTGCGATAAGGTCACGAATCGCAACCGTTCCTTCACGAAACAGTCGCTCTTCTTCAAGGCTAACAAGATCGTCATTTTGTGGCGCGACCGGACGAGAAATTGACCCCACTGAGCCCTTCCCTTTTCGATCAAGTGATTCAGGTTTGAATGGCATACCTTAGAGTTAGGTGAGGTTTTCAACTTGCAAATCTCCTATTTTTGTTAATTCTTCAGTAAAGGCAGTAGAGGGGTTATATGTTGTGTAATAGAGTTCAATAACCGCCTGGGTATCAAGTGGCACAACCTGCAAACCGATACTTTGAAGACCGCTCGTTACTTGCCTTACTCGAAGCATGAGATCACGTTTTCGCTGTTCAAATCGCTCATCTTTTAAGCGCACAGTTAACGCCGGCTTCAAGACCTCTTTAAACCTCGCCCAAAAACTTTTTTTCTTGTTGGAAAGCGGATCATACGGCACAATAACATAAAACCGCTTCGTCATAATTTGCCCAATATCAACCAGCTCCTCAACAAAGGCACGGTAATCCGCGGTTTGCGTGCGCAAAAGTTCGTTAGCCTGTTCGCGCTCCGCCTTCATGAGCATTTCAAGATAGGGTTTAATTTGCAATCGACGTGACTGTACTACCACCTGAAGCGGAAAATCGATAGAATTCAAAAACCCAACATATGCTGAAATAACAGCATTCTGTTCGTCTTCCGATTTAAGCGCAAAATTAATGCTCGAAATCATGAGCACCGCTCGAATCGTTCCATCTTTAAGCACAATAACACCGTCTTTAATTTCAGCAATGGGAAGATGAGCCTGAGTTGACGGCTTGCCAGTTCCTTTCTTTTGCTTCGATTTCGTCGCTTTGGCTTTTTTTGCCATAACAAAACATTAAAACTGATCATCAGGCCTATACGCGCCGCCTGTATTCACAAGGAGTGCCAAATTTTGGATGCGCGCGCGGCGTACAGGTGGGGCGGTTGGCTCTGGTTCTATATCAGTTACTTGTCCTAATTTTCGAAAATAATTCAGTTCATCCGATGTGTACGATTTTTTCCACACGCGTAAATTTGGTTTTTGAAATGTTTGGATAAGATTCAAAAGAAAATAGTGAAATGGTTGCCCATTTACCTTTACAAACGCAAAAAGGAGCGCTAGACCACCGATGACCACCACAAGAGTTATAAAAAGTGCAAAATCAGCAAACCGGAACGCTAAAAAAAGAATCACTCCAGCCACAAGCAAAATCACAAACTGCCGTGTGGTGATTGGACCAAAGATCTTATCTTCAACATCTATAAATTGTGGTACCACAAATTGTTGCATAACCTATAGCCGAACATACGCACTCACCGCGTACACCACCGACACATCTTCTGCCGTGAGCTCGTTGCCGCTCTTATGTGCATCTGTATATTCTACAATTGACTGACGATTTTTTAAAGCCTGTTCTAATACGGAAACATACGCCTTATATATCGGGCTCATTTCCCACGCGTGAACAGCGTCAAGGTAAGAAATAAAGGCGTCTTTTTTAAGGGTTTCAAATTTTTGAATCATAGCCGTCTTAACCCCCTCAGACGTTGAACCGAGACGGTGCATGTCGATGAGTGTCATGGCTCCAAGCTCATCGACCGGACCCATACTTTTTTTCATCTGACGCGCGGACGAACGATCGCCTCCCCGAATATCTTGAATAATCGGCCTCTCACGAGCTGATTCAATAAGCCTCGATAACTCTTCTGGAACCGGCTTTGCCGAACGTGTATTGACCGATGGGGATTGTACTTGATTTATTTTTTTATAGGTGGGAACATCTGTCGTCATTGTTGAAATGTCATCACGTACAACCATGGTTTTTTTTGGCATTGACTGTGTGTTCATTTGCATGGGCACAAGTTCATCATGATGGCTACTATTATCCATAAGAGACAGATGGTCGTCTTTGTCCCAAACACCAGACTGAGATGCTCCGCCAGTAGCCTTTGTGCTGCGTGCCACACGAGATACTGGCATCGCCACGTGAGGTGGGGCCTTCGGTTGCGTGACGTTCATTTTTGAGGCACGAAACTCCGCTAAAGTCATCTTCACCTTAGAGCCATCAGGTTTGCGCACAATAATCATTGGTTCTTGCGGCATACAAAAAATTACGAATTCAAAAGTTCTTCGTTCCACGCAAACACACCTCGATCTTCATCAAAATACAAAAGTTCCGTTATGGTTTCGTCGTTATATTTTTGAGCAAAAGATTCTAGGGTGGCAAGTACTCCTTCAATATTCCGGTACGCACCAATTTCGTCTTTTCCAAACCGATGATCAATAAGTGCTTGTATTTCTCTGTGATTCATGCGCGAATCTCGCTCTTGCTCATCTGCGTTTTCTTCGTCTGGAGGTATAATCACAGGTGGCATTTGAGGAATGACGGCGGTGTCTTTTAAACGAATACTTTGATCGGTCTTTTTCGTTGCTTTTTTACCTGCGACAGGCTCTGGGGCCGTTGCGGGTTCCATGAGCCTAATAACATACTCCGTCAATACCGGAAGAATTACATCGGTATCACGAAAAAAGTTGATAAAACCGAGAAACGCTCTGGTGGTGGCGATTTTTTCCGCCTCCTCTGTGTTTTTAGAACGCTCTGATGTGGTTGGAAAAAGTTCATACTCAATGCGCGCAAGAGTAGCAGAGTCATCAATCGCCACATCTTTTTTATAGGCCCCCTTTTTTTGTTCTGCTACATCGCGGATAGATATACTTCCCTTTGCTGCCGGATTTAATGGAACATTGCTCTGAAGTACCGTTTGACGGATAGAACGATACGCGGCTTCGATTTCACGTTCCTGGGGATACCTGCGATACAGATAAAAAAACAACTGATCTTCCACGTGAACTCCAAGGCGAAACGCGGTTGGGAGCTGCCACCGCACATGCACAAACACCTCTTCTTCCGGAAGAGAAAGAAATAGTTTCCACGTCGCTTTTACAAAAAGTTCCCAATGAAGAGGGTATCCGGCGATACGAACATATGTTCCCTGATTATCAGAGAAAAAATCGCGCCACAGCTCATATACTTCGCGCAACGCGATGCTTGAATCAGAAAGCGCCCGTTCGAACTCAAGCTCAAGGGTGTATGGTGATATGGTTGTCCCTGGTTCAAACGGAGTAAGGTCGAACATAGGTTATACAAATATACTATTTTGCGCCTCTCTATCGACGACGCGCACTATTTTATTTTTACCTTATACTCAGCATCGAGAATGGCATCTACCTGATCGCGTGTTAATTGAGCGTCTTTTTTGATTCCCCGCACGAGATCAAGGGTTTGCTCTATGCGACGATTCTTTGTATTTCTATCAATTTTCGGATCGTTAATATCGTTTACCCGATTTTTAATAATGAGCTCCAGCTTGTTCTTCACGTCAGCCTTCTGACTCTCACCAAGAGCAGCCAGCATGGCTTTACTAGCGGTAATGGCACCAGACCTCAACTCATCCACCAATTTTTCAGCAAACTGATCTTTAAACTCACCAAATACTGGTTTTCCTGTCACCTGATCAATCTCTGTACGGAAAATATGCTCCACGCTCATCTGTTGAAGTCGTTGATCTTTTCGCGCAGACTCTTCAGATGAGACCTGTTGCTGAATACCGGCATAGGCGGGCTGCGCATGCACAAACGTCATTGGATCATTTTCATTTCCGGAAAGCGGAGCAAGCAATTGCCCTTTCCACTGGAGTGCATTCGCGCTTGACGCGTTTCTGTTCATGGCCGCATTTAAGTTTCTTAAGGTGACGGACGCTTTAGACGGATCACCGGAGGTGCCAATGAGATTTTTATACAACGTTTGCTGCGCGGCCTTCATCTCTTCTTCATATTTCTGCGCAGCGGCAGGGTTATTTATGGCTAAGTCTGAGAGGTTACTTCTGTATTTTGTCTTATCTGAAAAACTACCCTGCAACGCAAGCATAAGCTGTGTAATATCTGTACCAGCATCATCAATATCTTTAAAGCTCGCATGAAGACCATTGCCCGCCAAGTCGCGCGCCAGCTTTGCAAGCATTTGTCCCTTTCCTCCTTCGAGGGCACTAGACGTAAGTGCCGTCATATCTTGAACTGCCTGAAAATGCTCAGGCGCATCTTCAGATGTCGCGCGAATTTTGGCAAACACCTTTTTCATGGTGTCGTATAGTTCATGTTCTTCAAGTTGAGCATAATCTTTCATCTTTTCTCGATATGCCCTGTCTTCAGAAATTTTCACGTTTGTAGCCGTACCACCTCTTGATTGGGTGGCATACGCTTTCAAATACTCATCTTTCTTCTCTTCGCCAATACTCTTTTCAACACCACTCGCTTGAAGGGCGTAGTTCCTGCCACGCAATATATCGAACCCAGTCTTTGGAGCATTCAAAAATGCGGTAGCAAATTTACCAACTTCTGTCTCGGTCATCTCACGACCATTTTGATTACGAAACCTTGCTTTCTCCTTTTCAATTTCTTTTTGATAATCGCTCCATTCTTTATCGAACTGTTTCTTTTTCTCGCCAGCCTCGGCAAGCTTCTGGCTTTCATCCGCTCTTTTGCGCGCAGCCACCGATGCCACCTGCGCGCGTGCTAAGTCGCCGCCTGCGGATGATTGCTCAGAACCTTCGGCAATAAGACGATCTTTAATAGCCTTTGTGGTTGCCTGGTACTCACCAAGGCTTCCAGCACGCTGAAGATCACCTTTACCAAGCGTACTGTAATACCCTTGTTTCAATTTCTCCACCCCAATCTGAGCACCAAATTTGCCAAACTTGTACCCCTTATACCCAGTCGCATACCCAGCCGCACCAAGCCCGGCACCCGCCAAAACAGTACCTATCCCTGCACCGGACGCAAAAAGACCTGCGGCAGAACCATATTTAAGCGCGCCTTTCGTAACCTTTTTACCCGAAGAAATGATGCTGTTTGCAATATCAGTACCGCGCACACCAATTTTCTGCACACGTTCAATACCGAGCAACAAAAAACCTATGGCAATAAAAAAACTCGAAAGATTTTCCCAACGGGAAATGGCGTTTACGGTTACCGACTGACCTTCTGCGGTACCCACCCCACCTCCCAAAACCGCATCCTGAACAGCTTGAGATCCGGCACCCGGATTAACTCCTGTTAAATTTAACGAACCGGCAATATCACCACTTCCTAAAGTCGCAAACGCAAGCCACAGAAAAAAAGTCATGAGCGGTCCGATAATCAAATATTTTGTGAGTTCTCCCCAAAACTCACTCGCGTAGCCCTGCGTTTGAGGTAACGACGAGAGCACGAACGCAAGCGGTGATAAAATAATAAGCATCCACAAAATAAGAACACGCACAAGCATAAGAAACGCGTACGCGGCGATCGTGAAGAGAGCCATGAGCGAAAATACCACTGCGGCCATGCCACCAGCTAAAATTTCTAATCGAAAGCTATCTTTTCCAATATCTCCGGCATTTGTTGAGATACTAAGCATCTTATCGAGATGGAACATGGTAATAAGGTTTCCACCTGCCGCGCCTTCAACCGCGTTAAGAAATGTGAGGGTGATAATTTGTGACGCATCAATAAGCACGCCTATAATAAGACGGCTGAAATTGATAAGGATCGCGGCTGCGATGAGTTTCACTAATGATTTTTTCCAGGCATAATTTTCAAGACCAAGCATGGTAGAAAACGCGATCACAAGCAGGGCCACAATAAAAAACATGTTTGCAAGATCGCGCACCATGAACCAGCCTACCACAACAGGAGGCGCGTCGATAAAACCATTGTAGGCCGCAAGACGCAAGAAAAAATCAAGACAGTACAGCACGAGATCAAGCGCGAAACGGGCGATAACCAGAAGAATCTCTGTTACGCCGCCGATAATGCCATTAACAATATCTTCTTTTGTGATACCAAGCACACTTTCTGCGTACGTAAAAACCGGAAAAAGAAGAGAGAGGGATAAAATAACAATGCTAAACGCAAGAACATTTCGATGTTTCGTAAACAAAAATTCTTTGGTGCGTAGCCAAAAAACCCAGAGAGATGATTGTTGAACGGCACGCATGGAAGAAGAGTTATGAATAGATGAGAGACGTTCCCGCGTGTGAACACATTCTTATGTGAATTCACAAAAAAAGTATACCATAAAAGAGGAAAAGAGAACATGAGAATATACCCTTCAATTTTATCCACAACACCATAACAGAACTTGACAGAAGGCCAAAAATGGTGTAAAATAAAAAGAGTTTACGTTCATTACAACGTGTGAGGAAGAATTACCAAAGAAGGAAGTAGAGAAGGAGTGTTCGGGTTGTCGGTGTAAAATAGCTTAATTTAGCGTATTTTATAGCGTCAACCCGAGCAAATTCCCTTGTGGAATGCTCTTTTCCCCGCCCTGGGCATGGGCAAACGGAGGTCACCGTGACCATTCGTCTCATCTGTGCCACCCTCTGGGCGGCACTCTCTTTCTTCGTCGCATGTGGCGGCGAGGATCCTTCTACTACCAACCCGATGCCGTCTCCGACGGCGTCGCCCTCCCCGACCCCGGATCTCGTC
>JACCDG011480438.1_pt1 | contig 11048 bp, 12 predicted proteins | sample 7442471 | NCBI WGS metagenome assembly JACCDG01 (sample SAMN15323444, study PRJNA562643) | freshwater metagenome | isolation source: river surface water | place: USA:Blue River Watershed | collected 2017-08-17
AAGAAGGAAATCGGTTCCGCGTTCCCGGGCTCCGAAGTGAAAGAGATGGAAGTCAAGGGCCGCAACCTGTCCGAAGGTGTGCCGCGCAGCTTCACCATCAGCTCCAACGAGATCCTCGAAGCGCTGACCGATCCGCTGAATAACATTGTCTCGGCCGTCAAGACCGCTTTGGAGCAAACGCCTCCGGAGCTGGGTGCCGACATTGCCGAGCGCGGCATGATGCTGACCGGTGGTGGCGCGTTGCTGCGTGACCTGGACCGTTTGCTGGCCGAAGAGACGGGCTTGCCTGTGCTGGTGGCCGAAGACCCGCTGACCTGCGTGGCGCGTGGCTGTGGCATGGCGCTGGAACGCATGGATCAGCTGGGCAGCATTTTCACCAGCGAGTAAAGCGCGGCGCGGACCTGTTGTCGCAGGTTCTGCGCTTTCATTTCCTTCACCTGAATCCGGTGCATTTTTCCCATGGCTCTGGATACCCTTGAGCGCAGTGTGCCGCCGATTTTTCGGCAAGGCCTGTCTGCCACTTCCAAACTGTTCTTGCTGGGTTTGCTGTCCATCTTGTTGATGGCCGCGGACCATCGGTTGAAAATTTCTCAGCCCCTGCGTGCAGGCATCACCGTGGTGCTCGCCCCTTTGCAATGGCTGTCTTTGCAGCCGGTGCGCATGGCCCGCGCTGTGGGCGATTACTTTGTGGATCTGGACGAAGCACGCGATGCGGCGCAAAGTTTTCAGGCCCGCTCGATTGGTCAAACCCAGCGCTTGCAACAGGTCGAGCAATTGCTTCAGGAAAACGCACAGTTGCGTGAATTGCTGGATTTGCGCGCCCAAATGGCCGGCTCGTCCAAGCCTGTGCAGGTGCTGTACAACACCACCGACGCTTACAGCGAGCGCGTGGTGGTGGACCGTGGACAACTGGCTGGCATTGTGCCGGGCTCTGCCGTGATCGATGCCGCCGGGGTGTTTGGCCAAGTCACGCGTGTTTACCCCTTGATCAGCGAGGTGACTTTGCTGACCGACCGTGATCAAAGCATTCCAGTGATGAATGCCCGAACCGGAACGCGTCATGTGGCGTACGGTGACCCCGGCACTTTGGGGGGGGCCTTGGAGTTGAAGTTTGTGCCCGCCAGTGCCGACATGAAGCAAGGCGATTTGCTGACCACCAGCGGCATCGATGGGGTCTACCCGGCGGGCTTGCATGTGGGCACCATTGCACAGATTGATCGCCGCATCGATTCGACCTTTGCCCGTGTGCATGCCAAACCCATGGCGGTGGCGCGTGGCCGCCATTTGCTGGTGCTGTCTCCGGTGAAAGACTGGCCAGCCTTGCCGGTGCCGGTTGAGCCACCCAAGGTCGCGGGCAAACACAAAGCGGCGGCGACCAGCCGCGCTGCGGCCGTACCCGGAGGCAAGCCATGATCATGCCCGCAGGGCAGCCGTTGTTGCTGCCCGCCAATCCGCGTTTCATCGCATTCACTTTGTTGCTGGCTTTGCTCATCAACATGTTGCTGGGTTTGACCGGTTTGCGCTGGTTGCCGGATGTGTTGGCGATTGTCGTGGTGTTTTGGAACGTGCATCAGCCACGCCGGGTGGGTCTGGTGTTGCCTTTTTTGTTGGGTTTGGCTTTGGATGTGCACGAGTCCGCTTTGCTGGGGCAAAACGCCTTGTCTTATGTGGTGCTCAGCAGCATGGCGCTGGCCATCCACCGCCGCTTGTTGTGGTTTCCCTTGCGTGAACAAGCCTTGCAAATTGTGCCGTTGTTCATTGTGGCCGCGCTGCTGGAGTGGGCCACTCGCCTGATTGTTCAAGATGCCTGGCCGCACTGGAGCCAGTTGTTCGCGCCGCTGTTGCAGGCGGCTTTGTGGCCTGTGCTGGGTGCCATGCTTTTGGCACCGCAAAGGCGCGCGTTTGCACCGGACGAGATCCGCCCGCTCTGACGCCATGTCGCTCAGTTTTCCTTCGCTTGCAGAGCTGCGCAACACGCAGGTCGACATCCAGCGCTTTGGTACGCGGGTGCTTGTGATGCAGGTGGTGGTGGTGCTGTGCTTTGTTTTGTTGCTCACGCGCCTGGCGTATTTGCAAATCCTGCGGCACGATGATTTGCTGGAGCAGGCCGAAAATAACCGAACCGCTGTGCTGCCCACAGTACCGCCACGCGGCACCATCTTGGACCGCAATGGTGTGGTGCTGGCCAGTAACTACTCGGCCTATACCCTGGAGATCACGCCTTCCAAAGTGAAAGACCTGGAGGAGACCATCAATGAGCTGGCCGAGTTGGTGGATATTCAGCCCAAGGACCGCCGCCGTTTCAAGCGCTTGCGCGAAGAGTCGCGCAGTTTTGACTCCCTGCCGATCCGCACGCGGCTGACCGATGAAGAGGTGGCCCGCTTCAGTGCCCAGCATTACCGTTTCCCGGGGGTGGACATCAAGGCGCGTTTGTTCCGCCAGTATCCCTATGGTGAATTGGCCAGCCATGTGATCGGCTACATCGGGCGCATCAACGCGCGCGAGAAAGAACGCATTGAAGAAGACGATGAGGCGGGCAATTACCGAGGCACCGAATACATCGGCAAGCTGGGCGTGGAGCAACGCTATGAGCGTGAGTTGCACGGTGTCACCGGCGTCAACCAGGTTGAAACTTCAGCCGGCGGCCGGGCCACGCGCAGTCTGTCCAGCCGTCCGGCCATCCCAGGTCAGAACGTGGTGCTGTCGATCGACATCCGCCTGCAGAAAATGGTCGAGGACTTGTTTGGCGCTCGTCGCGGTGCTTTGGTGGCGTTGGACCCCAACACTGGTGAAGTGCTGGCCTTCGTCAGCAAGCCCACCTTTGACCCGAACCTGTTTGTCGATGGCATCGATTCTGAAAACTGGCAGTTGCTCAACGAGTCGATGGACAAGCCGCTGCTCAACCGTGCCTTGCGCGGGACCTATCCGCCAGGCTCGACTTACAAGCCGTTCATGGCCTTGGGCGCGTTGACCACAGGCAAGCGCAGTGCCAGCACCATCATCCAGGACAATGGGGCCTGGACCTATGGCGGTCACACCTTCCGCAGCCACGGCGACACGGGCCTGGGGCCGGTGGACATGGTGCGTTCGATCGTGTTGTCGAGCAACGTTTACTACTATTCGCTGGCCAATGAGATGGGTGTGGATGCGATCCACGATTTCATGAAGCCGCTGGGTTTTGGGCAGATCACTGGCATCGATTTGCCCGGCGAGGTGCGTGGCATTTTGCCCAGCACCGACTGGAAACGCCGTTACTACAAGCGACCCGAACAGCAAAAATGGTTTGGCGGCGAGACGATTTCTTTGGGCATTGGCCAGGGCTACAACAACTTCACGATGCTGCAATTGGCATCTGCCACCGCGACCTTGGCCAGCGGTGGGCAAAGGTTCACGCCCCGTGTGGTCAAGGCCACGCAAGACCCGTTGACCCATGTGCAAGGTCCTGTGGCGGACAGCGCACCGGTGAACCTGGGCTACAACCCGGACCACATTGCGGTGGTGCGCAACGGGTTGATCGGCGTGGCGACCTCGGGCACGTCGGCCCAGGTGTTCGCGGGGGCCAGTTACCAAAGTGCCGGCAAGACGGGCACTGCCCAGGCGGTGACGATTGGCCAAAAAGAAAAATACAACGCCAGTAAATTGGGTGAGTACCAGCGCGATCACGCGCTGTACATGGCGTTTGCGCCTGCAGAGCAGCCACAAATCGCGTTGGCGCTGGTGGTTGAAAACGCGGGCTTTGGCGCTGCCCATGCCGCGCCGATTGCCCGGCGTGTGTTCGACTATTGGTTGCTGGGCCAGTACCCCAGCCATGAAGACATGGTCGCTACCCAGCTTGGCCAAAGCTCACGTCCTATTGGCACGCCGCGTGCCAAACAAGACATTGCACTGGATGGCAAGAAGGTCAGCGACGGCACACGTTGATGTCAGCTTTGGTAGACGCTGTCTAAAGAGGCAAATCCCTTGACCTCGATTGGGTTGCCAAACGGGTCCAAGAAGAACATGGTCCATTGTTCGCCGGCTTGGCCAGCAAAGCGCAGGTGAGGCGCGATCACGAAGTCCATGCCCGATGACTGCAGGCGATCGGCCAGCGTTTGCCAATCGTCTTTTTGCAAGATCAAACCAAAATGCGGCATCGGCACCAGGTGCTCGCCCACGTGGCCGGTGCAGCTTGTTTTGAAGGGTTCGCCCAAATGCAAGGAAATCTGGTGCGTGAAGAAATCAAAGTCCACCCAGGTGTCGGTGGATCGACCTTCCTTGCAGCCCAGTACACCGCCATAAAAGCGGCGGGCTTCGTCAAGGTCGGTCACATGGAAAGCAAAATGAAAAAGGCTGCGCATGCACCAAAGCATAGCAGCCTCTGGGTTTGAGACGGAGGTGTTCAGCGGCTTATTGCAGCGAGGGATCAGACGCCATGGCGTCAAATTTCTTGAAGTACTGCTTGGCCAGAGCCACCAATTGCTTGTCGCTGGGGTGGTCGGTAGCGATGCTGTCCACGATCACTTGCGCGATGGCCGCTTGGTGTGCGGTGCACCAGTCACGGAACTCATTGCGGGCCAGGCCGGGGCCGGTCAGCAGCACTTCTCGCGTACCGTTCAGGGCCTTGGCCACATCGGCGAAAAAGGCAGCGGCATCGGCAGCGGCACCTTGGTGCTTGTGGTGGCTGCGGGATTTGATGCGCTGCGACTCGATGTGCTCGCGGTCAAACATGACGACGTGCGCTTCGCTGTGATCCATCCAGACAACGGCGTGGAATGTGCTCATGGTGTTTTCCTTTTCTGATCAGTGGGATTTTTCGAATGCGGTTTGGCAGCCGATGCAGCGCAAGGCGGCCGGGTAAGCGGCCAGGCGGGCCTCTGGAATGTCCACGCCACAGTCTTTGCATGCACCGTATTGACCTGCATCCAGGCGCGCCAGAGCCTCGGCCAATGCGCCGAGTTCTGCAGTTTCATGCTCGTTCATGGCGAATTCGTCATCCCGCTCGGAGATGGCTTTGGCATGGCTTTCCAAGTCGCGCACATCGTGCTCTGCAGCCATGTCAGCGCGTGAGACCAATCCCCCGCGTTCTTGGGCGATGCGTTGAAGCAACTGATCGCGCTCGTGCAGCAGGCGCTCACGGTGGAGTGTGTTCGATGAGTTCATGCCCCCATCCTAGGCTTCGGGTATTTCAAAACATTGATGTGCGTCAATCTTCTGGGGGGGATGGCGGTCAAGTGGTTTCAGGCTTGATGTTCGTCAAACAAAGCGCCGCTGCAAGTTTTCAATACACGGCAGACACCTCAGGCTTTGGCTTTCATGCGCGAGAGCATCAGCTCGGTGTTGGCTTTGCGGTCGGCGTTGATGCGTTGCAGCGTGTCCCGCTCGCCCATGCGCTTCATGTAGTCACGCACCGGCAAATCGGCCAGGAAGTCGCGGCCGTAGATGATTTTGGTGGCACCAGAGACCAAAGGCAGATGAACCACGGCAGCGCAGTCGGCCAGACTGAGCGAGTCACCCGCGATGAAGGGCGAAAATTTCACCAGCTTGGCCAAAGCGGCGATGTTTTTTTCCAGTTGGACGGCGGTTTTTTCTTTGGCGCTGTCGCTGATTTTTCCGCCAAAAAAGGCTTCGGGGTAGAGGTTGCGAGCCACCAGTTCCAAGTGCAGCTCCAGGAACGTCACCAGTTCACGCACTTTGGCTGCAGCAAAAGGGTCGGCGGGCAACAGCGGATTTTTCGGGTAAGCCTGTTCGATGTACTCCATGATCACGGCCGACTCGCACAGTGGGCCTTGATCGGTTTTGAGGTAGGGCACTTTGCCCAAAGGGCTGCACTGCGCGTCGGTCTGGCCGACCCAGGCCAGTTCTTCCTGAAATGGCACGTTTTTTTCGAGCAAGGCGAATTTGACTTTGTTGTAGTAATTGCTGGCGGCAAAGCCACAAAGTGTGAGCATGAGAGTCTCCGGGGTGGTTCAAGTTGTTCAGCAAGGCTAATGGATGAAGTTCGGACAGGGCGTCGCCCACTTGACCGGCAGCGGCCGGCTGCGGGCGAATGGGCGCAGGAGTGGTTGGGCGATAATGGGGCCCATGCAAACCCTGCGCAACGCCCACATCCTTGCCCGCCTCGTGCTGGTCTGGTTTGCGTTGTTCATCGGCGTATCGGTGGCTTCCCCCTTGGTGAAGCCTCAAACGTCGCAGATGGTGTGTTCGGCGACGGGCATGCAAATGGTGGTCAGCGATGATGGTGCGGGCAATGGCGCGCAGCCCTTGGCCACCATGGACTGTCCTTTGTGTGCGCCTGTGGCTGCGCCACCGGGTATGGGGATTGAAGTGTCAGCCCAAGGGGGGCTGTCCTATGCGCTGCAATCCATGGAGCAGGCCCGTCTGGCCACGCTCATCGGGCCGCCTTGGCAGGCGCGTGCTCCCCCCCTTTCTCTTCTGATCACTTCGGCAGCTTGATGGCCAGTTGCAGCGTGTCTGCATGGCTTGGCCCATTTGCCGGTGTGGCCGTGGTGCCCGTTCAGGGCACCGTCTGAGCTTTTCCCATTTGTCATTCTTAACTGGAGTTCGCCATGAAACGCGTTGCTGTCTCGATTGCTGTTTTGTTATCTGCCCTTGCCGCTCAAGCCCAAGTCACCGTCAAAGACGCTTGGGTGCGTGCCACCGTGATCCAACAAAAGGCCACGGGTGCCTTCATGCAGTTGCAGTCGGCGCAAGACGCCAAGCTGGTGTCGGCCCAGTCGCCTGTGGCCGGTGTGGTCGAGGTGCATGAAATGGCCATGGACGGCGGGATCATGAAAATGCGTGCTGTGCCCAGTCTGGCCCTGCCCGCCGGCAAAGCGGTGGAGCTCAAGCCAGGCGGTTACCACGTCATGCTGATGGACTTGAAAGCGCAGATCAAAGACGGTGACTCCGTGCCCGTGACCTTGGTCGTCGAAGGCAAAGACGGCAAGCGCCAGAACATCGATCTCAAGGTTCCTGTCCGCACAGCGGCGATGCCCGCCATGAAGCATGGCGAAGGTCAGGGCCACAAGCATTGATGCTGATTTGACCGGTTGACGGGACTTTTTGCATGACCTGGACTTTTGCCCAACTGCGCCCACTGAGCCGCCTGGTGCTGGCTTGGTATGTCCTGTTGGTGGGCGTCTCGGTTTTGGCTGCCACCGTACAACCCAAAACCATGGAGGTGGTGTGCTCCGCCATGGGCATCATGAAGGTGGTGGTGCAAGGCGAGGGTGAAGACGCTTTGGAGCGCCGCAGCATGGACTGCCCCCTGTGCGCTCACGCCACCCCTGCGCTGCCTGCGCCTGCCGTGGCGGTTTTGGCCCATGTGCCAGACGGGCGTGCGTACATCTTGCAGCGATTGCCCGAAGCGCTGTTGCTGGCACGTACTGCGCCGCCATTGCCCTCTCGCGGGCCGCCTGATGTGATCTGAACGCCGCAAGGCCAATCGTCTCCACCCGAAACACTTTCGGGTGATGTCGCTTCGCGTGCATGGCCAAGCCTGTGCGCACAGATCTCATCAAAACATGAAAAATTTCCAATTGACCCCATGTCAAGTCGCACATTGGGCGGCTGTGGGCACCCTGCTGGCGAGCAGTTTCGTTTCGGTCCAGGCGCAAACAAGCGCCACCACCTTGGGTGAAGTGAGGGTGACCGATGTCAAGGGCGCACTGGCACCAAGCCAGGTCTTCACATCGGTCAACATCGTGCCCAGTGAGCGGATTGAAGAGCAGGTCACGCTCTATAACTGGCAGCTGTTCGAGCAAGTGCCGGGCGTGCAAATCACCCCGTTCGGGCAAGGCAACACATCGGGCAAGTTTTCGCTGCGAGGCTTCAATGGCGAAGGCGAAATCAACGCTGTGAAGCTGTTGATTGACGGGGTGCCCTCCAACAGCAATGACGGCAACATGCCCTACATTGACCTGGCCCCCAAGTTGAATATCGAGGCCATTGAGGTGGTTCGTGGCACCAACGATCCGCGCTATGGCTTGCACAACATGGCGGGCTCCGCCAACATCATCACCAAGCAAGGGGGCAATGACCGTGTGGTGCGTTTGAGTGCCGGCTCGTTGGGTACGCAAGAGGCTCAGGCGGCCATTGGCATCGAAGAAGACGGGTTGTCTCAGAACTACGCCTTGAACCATCAGAAGTCGCAGGGTCACCGCGCCCATTCGGCTTCTGAGAATTTCGGCTTTTCAGGCAAATGGTTCCTGGCTTCGGATGATAAAAAATCACGCATCGGTTTGATTGCGCGACGCTACGAAGGCCAAGCACAAGAGGCGGGCTATTTGACTGCCGAACAGGCTCAAGCCGATCCCACACAGTCGCCGGCCCATAACCGCAGTGACGAAGACAAACGCACAGTCACGCAACTGGCTTTGCAGGGCGAGCACCGTGTGTCTGCCCATTGGGTGGGCTCGGCACAGGTGTACGGCAACACGATCCATGACCGCCGATTTGTGAAATTTTCTGCAAGCGCTTCACAGCAAGAGCGTGTCGTCGATGAGCACCATGTAGGTGCGTCAGCTCAAATGACATGGCGTGCTGGACAAACCGCCCTGGGGGACACCACCGTTGTCGGCGGCGCAGACCTTGAGCGCCAGGACAACGTCAGCGAGCGCTACAACACCAGCACGCAAGTGCGAACATCGCAAACGCGCAACCAGCAGTTTGACTTCAACACGGCCGGCGCGTTTGTTCAGGCCATGTTCAAGCCCAACCCCCAGTGGACCTGGGTGCCTGCCTGGCGTGTGGACAAGGTGGATGGCCATTACACCAATCGGTTGAATGGCCGCGTGTACCCGATCAATGCCTATGGCCTTGTCAACCAGCCCAAACTCAGTGCGATTTACCAAATCTCGGATGCCGCATCGGTTTATGGCAACTGGGGAAAAACATTCCAAGTGGGTGTAGGAACGGCTTCGTACAAGGTCAACCAGGTCAACGATTTGGCGCCTTCCATCAATGAGGGGTGGGAAGCCGGTGTGAAATTCAAGCCTGCGACCTGGTTGGATGGGCGTGTGTCGGCATGGCGGCAGACCGCCAGCAATGAGGCTCGTCGCAAGCTCAATGATCCAGCCAATGATGCAGAAAACATCGGCAAGACACAGCGCCAAGGCGTTGACTTTGAAATCAATGCCCGGCCAAATCAGCAAACGCGGCTGTGGGCATCGGCTGCTGTCCAGCGCTCTCAAATTCTTTTTGCTGAAGCGGCCAACACGGTGGGCAAAGAGATTGACCATGTGCCACGTCAGTTGATCAACTTGGGCGGTGAACATCAAACCACCCAAGACCTGAAGCTGTCGGCATGGATCAACCACCAAAGCGACAGTTATCTTGAACGCACCAATGCCACGGGCCAATTGGGTGGTTATACCTTGCTCAATGCGTCGGCCCGTTACCAAGTTGATCGTCAGCTCAGCGTGGATGTGCAGGCGCGCAACCTGACCAATCGATACTGCGAGTATGTTTGGTGGGACGGCACCCAGTCTTTGCATGCGCCTGCGCCAAAGCGCAGCCTGTTTGCTTCGGCCACCTGGCGTTATTGAGCATGCGACAAACCTGGAGAGGGTGGTGGCTGCGATGTCACCTGTACCTTGGTTTGTCCGTGGGCTTCCTGTTGGCCTTGCTGGGCCTGACGGGGAGCTTGTTGGTGTTTTATCTGGATGTGGATGCGGTTGCGAATCCACACACCCGGGTGCAGGTGACAACCCGGCATGAGATCGATCCGGACCGGGTGTTGACCAATTTGCGCACGGCTTTTCCTCAACGCGATGGGCCGTGGCGCATTGAGATGCCCTTGCATTCTGAAGACCCGATTCGGGCGCGCTACGGCCGACCCGCAGAACGCTCGTTTGCGGTTTTTGCACCCTTGCTGGTCACCATGGATCCGCATTCCTTGCAGGTGACGAGCCAGCGGTTTTGGGGTGACAGTGGCACCACCTGGCTTTACGACTTGCACTACAGTTTGCGCGCTGGTGTGCGAGGGCAGATGTGGGTGGGATTTTTGGGCGTGGCCTTGGCCGTTTCCTTGTGCTCAGGGTTGGTCTTGTGGTGGCCCTCCAAGCGCAGGATCGTCCAGGCGATCAGGCCTGTCGTGCGTGCCGGTCGCGTCAAGCGGGTGTATGACTTGCATGTCTTGTCGGGTGTTTATGGCTCGGCGGTTTTGCTGGTTCTGAGTGCGACCGGTGTTGCTTTGGTCTGGCCTCAAGAGTTGCGAGCCATGTTGTCTTGGGTGACCCGGGTGCAAGCCCCGGTATCGCCACAGGTTTTCGCAACACCCCTTGAGGGTGCGGGCATCAGTCTGCAGCAAGCGGTATGGGTGGCCCGGCAAAATTTCCCTCAAGCAGAGTTGCGCTGGCTGGAGTCTTCTGGCGGGCACGGTGAGGTGGTTTCTGTTCGCTTGTTCCAACCCGGCGAGCCGGGACGCCGCTTTCCCAAAACGCAAATTTGGCTGCAGCCGCAGACAGGGGACGTGATCGCTGTGCGTGATGCCCTGAATTTGCCTTGGAGTGAAAGGCTCATCCATTGGATGCACCCCTTGCACAATGGCGAAGCGCTCGGCGTGTTCGGTCGGGTCACGGCCTTGTTGGCGGGCCTGTTATTGCCTGTGTTGTGGGTCACCGGTTTGATCCGGTGGCGACAGAAGACGCAAGCGCAAGCTGTGGCCAAGCGTGCGCTGCTGCGTTGATGGGGGCAGAGCTCTTTTGGGCGGCGCTTTGGTTTAAGCTTCGCTCACCACCCTTTGAGGAGACACCCATGAGCGATACATCCGCCTTCGGCTTTGGCAAATTTGTGCCCGGTTTTGACTTTTTGCAAAACCTGTCCAGGACAGCGGCGCAAGCCACCCCTGCTGCTGGCGCTGGAGCAGTGCCCGGCATGGCCAGCTGGGTGGCTCCAACGCTGAGCGTTGAAGAAATCGACAAACGCATTCAAGAGCTCAAGGCAGTGCAGTTCTGGCTGGACCAAAATGCCACCGCACTTAAAGCCACCATCCAGGCGATGGAGGTGCAAAAGATGACCTTGTCGACCTTGCAGGGCATGAACGTGAACATGGCCGATCTGGCCAAGGC
>JACCDG010396321.1_pt1 | contig 11047 bp, 18 predicted proteins | sample 7442471 | NCBI WGS metagenome assembly JACCDG01 (sample SAMN15323444, study PRJNA562643) | freshwater metagenome | isolation source: river surface water | place: USA:Blue River Watershed | collected 2017-08-17
ATTCCTCCAATACCTTTTCACGTGCTGACTGACTTGTGCTGTGCTGTATTTCAAGAAAATTATTTCTTTCTTTTAACTCGTCAATTTTAGCCTGCATTGCTTCTTTTTCATCAAAGAATGTTTTGCCAGATAGTTGAATTTCCAACTCCTGAATCTTTTTATCTCGTTCATGGTCTAAGGCTGAAATATGATCTTCAATAAATTCGTTAAGAATTTTAGGCATGTCAACACCGAAATACATTGTGTATTCTTGTTCTCCATGATCTGTTTGATAGTTCTTTTCCTGAAGCCACTCAAAAACCTGTCGTGATGATATTCTTAATTCTTTGCTCATAATGTTTTGTTTTTAGTTTTAAAAGAAGGTCAGGTAAGGGGTTTATGCTGGTCTATTGTGTGAAGCACTTTCCCCTTAACCTTTCCTACTTATTGATTGTGTCATGAAGCACCTATGAGTATCACAAGGTTTCTGATTCATACTTCACTCACTCTCAATGTCAATTCAGAAAACGGGTAAGGTTGCTACTAACTATTACCAAGTATCCATTTTCCCATCGTTTCCGTTTGCTTGGTGCAACTCTTGAATACTCTCAACCCGTAATCTGAATCAATAATTTAAAGAACGTTTGATCTTTTGTCAACGGGTTAGGAATCGAACCTAAGCACGCTATGATAATCTATAACGCTTCCTCGCCTACGGAATATCCCGCTGAATGATAGTGATTACAATAATTGAATCATCATATTAAACAATATATCATCATCTTTTGTGTTAACAGTAGATTCAAACATTAAGTTCATATCTCCTCCTTGTGCACAAAAGTCATCAACAGTATTTTTTGGTATAAAAACAAACCCATACAACTCATGACCTCCGTTCTCAAGTTCTTCAAAAACAAGCACAGGAAATCCTCCTCCTTTATAATCGTGACTTATCAATTTGAAGTACTCATCTACCAAATGAGTTGTGTTATGAGACTCAACAATACAGTTAATTCTCTGTGCCACAAGTTTATCGTTATTTGTCAACTCTTTCACAAGAGAATCTAAATAATCCTGCATAACCCAATTAAAACTCCATTTGCTCACTTTCTTAGCAAGTTCTTCTGGTAAAACTATTTCTTTTACCTCTTTGTCTTTCGTACTCATATCTTACTGTATTAAATTAGCACCTTTTTTTATTATTAAACTTATCAATTGTTCATTGTATAGTTTTCTTGTTCTTGATCGCATTCCAGGAGCAGAGTTTACTTCAAACACATTAACTGTTCCATCCTCAGATAATGACACATCTACAGCTCCAAACTCTATACCTATAGCATTTACAGCTTTAATAGCCTCATCTTTAACTGCATCTGGAAACTCTTTTCTTGGCTCCCTATATTTATATCCGTTAGCCAAGTTTTTTATTCTTGCTGTATGACCTCGCTCTCTTGGTCGCTTCTCGTCAATATAGAAAGCGTTTCCGTCACACACATGAACTCGAAACTCTCTTTTGTTACCAACAACCTGCTCCAAATATCCTTCCTTTCCATTCTCACGAAGCAGCTTAATATCATCATGAGAAGCTACGAACATTATTCCTTCGCCTCTTGAGTGATTCTTTTCTTTAAATATCAACTCACAAACAGGCACAACAATACCGTCTTCAACTTTGAATAAATTCTGAAGGCTGTCAGGTATTCCTGCGTTTTCACTCATTATTCTTAAGCTTAGCAAGTCAACATAACCCCATATTGGAGTAGAAACACCGTGTTCAATAAACTTCTTCTTCATTAATACCTTGTTTGAAGTTGACTTTATTGCATCAATTGAAGGAAATTCAATATCTTTAACCCTGCTGAATGTTGATAGTGATCCAAATCTTATCCGCACTGATTTATCAAACAGCGGAAGCTCAAAGTTTTTATGACTTGGGTGTCTTGATATTACTGATGGTCTTTTCTTTTTCATAGAAATTTTTTGTTTTGTTTTAAAAATTCATCAAATTGTTTTTTTGTTTCGTCGATATTCAAAAGAAACATCGTTACAAGATCGTTAATGTTTCCAATAAAGCACTGGTCATAACTATTGTTTTTTGAAAACATACTAACAATAACCCTCTTTATAGTATTAACAGCACATGAATCACCTGATTTTAAATGGTCATAATTATTAAAGATAAGTTGGTTAGTTAAAAATATTTTATTCTTTATAACTACTTTGTTTTCATGATTTAAATTAAATCCAAAACCTATCTCTGGACAATCATCAATAAAATCATCTCTCTCTTTAGATCTTTCTTTTGTATTTAAAACAATTTTCTTATCTCCAAGAAAGAAGTATATAAATCCATCTTCAGTCTTTAAAGGCTCTAATCCTGTTGATGTTTCAAGATGATCCATTGAATCGCTCCATTCAAAATCAATTCCAAAATCAGAAAGATATACCCAATCGCTATTTGTGTGTCTTAAAAATCTAAGTAAGTGTAACATGTTTAAATCATTTGATTTAGCCCATGTTAATAACCGGTTATCATCATCTGAATTTAGTGCTGCTAGAATATTACGGCAAGCAAATACTAAATAATCACAACCAATAAAGCTATAATATTTTCTTACTGATTCTTTATAATCAGAACTTAACGGAAGGTAATACATTTTATTTACTTTTATTTACTTTAATAGTTCAACGTATGTTCAGCTTAGGTTTAACTAAAGTAGTCATCATGAGTTATGTCATCTTTAGGTATCCCATACATCTCTCCTGCTTCTTGAGCGCAAACGTCACATAAATAAGCTCCGGCTGAACCAGGTATTTTAATTAACTGTATTCTGTGAGGCTTAAGAATATCTTCTGTGCTTCCACACCATCTACAGTATCTAAAATCATGGTCTTCATTTACTTTTTTTTTTTTGATCGAGATTTTTAACGCCTTCTTTTGTAACGATTACTCCAGATCTGTAATTGATTTCATTATCCGAATAGTATTTATTCAGCCAATCATCATACATGTGTTCAAAATCTTTAATAGATATAACCTTGTTGCCTACTGCGTGCCAAAACTCTAACTTACGCATCATGTTATGGTCAAGGAATGAATCAAACTCCTCTGGAGACATTAAATCTATGTATGATTTTATTATACTTCTATCAGAAAAACCTGAATCTAAGTCGTCGTATTCGTCGAACAATTCGTTTGTTGATTTTCCGATTGTAGAATGTGTCTGGCTACTTTTAAAGCCTGCCCGATGTTTAACTTCTTTTCCAGTTGAATTTGTCGCGCTAGTTTCATTAGTTTGAATATTTCCTCTGACTGAACGGAGATATGTTTCACCATACCCCCTGTATAAGGGAGTAGAAGCTATCTCCCACGTATAGTTTGAGTATATCATTCCTCCTTCAGCCTCGTTCCATTTGTATTCTTTGTAATTCTTTCCAGACCATTCGCCAAAAAGAGAAACACAATGGTATCGTGGATCTACAACAGCTAACTTATTATTACTGCCTATATAATTATCAATAAGGCTGTGCATAGCAGGATTAAACAAGCTGTCTCTTAAGAACTTTTCAGACATCATTGTTGATGCGAATAAAGACGAGTCGCTTCTTAATTGCTTTGCTGCTTCAGTGGAGAAATTAGATAGCGTTCCATTATGAGCAAAACACATCTCGTCTTTAATATTCAAATCCCACAGCGTCTCAGCTCGCTCTTTTTCAGTAGATGCAATGAACGGGTGCGTAAGCCTTGGCTCTTTACCGCCTATTGTTGCTATACGAAAGTGCATAACAACTATATCATCTTTCTCGATGTCGGCATTCTTTAGTGCTTCTAAGAATTTCTCAATAGTGTCAAACCCCTTTCGTAGTTCTATCGACTTTTTTGATTTACGTTTTACCATAAACCCAGCGCCATCTGAGTTTGTTTCAAACATTTTCTTGATAATTCGATCTGACGGAAGGTCAACACCTTCTTTTTTTACCGCGATTATGCACATAACTGTTTTGTTTTTTCGTTAATGTAATAAAGACTCATTGATTTAAGCATTTTAATAAGTCTTGAGTATCCGTTTTTCTTAGCAAAAGAAGTAAACTCATTCCATAGTTCAGATGATCTTTGATCCTGAATATGTATGAAGCTGTATTCTCTACAGAACATCACAAGCGCCTCAACAAACTGAAGCGTTCCAATCAATTCATTGTAATCTGTAGTTGACCGGAACATTCTGAACTCAACTGTTTTATCATTCAAGAAATTCATAGCTGAGTATCGTTCTTTATTCTTATCAACATCTTTTGTGAAGATTGTTTTACCGTTTATCAATGCGTCTGTAATTGATCCGGTCATGTTATTAAACTGGCAGTAATTAAGTCTTGTTTTATCTCTTCTTGAGATTTTTAAGAACTTGTTACTCAGCTTATTCATGAATGTCATTAATGACCACCAGCCTTTTTTTGATAGTGAATCTCTACTTACATGCACATGCAACCCGCAAGCATCATCATCTTGAAATCCTATCTCTTTAATACCTGACAAAAACTCCTCAAGCTTTGTTTTCTTGATATATGAAAGTGTTGTTGGGTGAGACACAAGTTCAACACCATTGCCAATTGAGCCATCACGCTTCATGTATAAAAGCTCAATCATATCTGTCTTAACCATTAAATTAAGAACTTCTTCAGACAATACTTGTTCTGCTGACTCACCTCTTGTTGTATTAACCTCAAGTTCAATACCAAGGAAAGGAACACCAACATTATTATGAGTAAGCTCTGTTGTCTTTCTGAAGATTGGAACAGGCTTTGTGTTGTAGCTTAAAACCATTTTATTCATTCTTTTCAGATCGCTTATAAAGTTGTCTCTGAATAGAACAACGTCTCCATATCTGAAAACTCTTTCTGGTTCGCACCATTTATTTGTTGACATCAGAACAAATCCGTTTGCTTCAAACTCTTTCTTTAAAGCCCATTTACCTTCAACATGTTGCTCTGCTTTTTCAATATCCGGCTTATTAAGTGTGTTGTAAATCTCCCCAACAAATATCTTTTCTCCAGAAATCATAGACTTATGAACAAGATCCGTGCTTGGATTTTTTACGTAAATACCTTGAGCTTTAAAGCTTGTCATCTCGTTCTTTTTAAAGAACTTACCAGTTGAGACATCAACCTCTAATTTGTTTTTACATTTCTGACAATAGTTTTTACCGTCATAAATCATGCCTATTTGAATGTGTTTTTTATCACACCCACAGCATTTTACGAGATACTTCTGTAACTCTTCTTCACTTATTCTTTTCATAATTTACTATTTAAACTTGTTTATTATTTTTTTAGGAACGATTGATATGTATTCACTTGGATGAAGTCTTCCTTCTTCATCTACTGCGAATATTCTATCTGTTGTTTTGTCTTTAAGACAGCGAACAGCACTGTACATATTTTTGTTTTTAACGAAGATTGTGCCTTTCTTTATTGAGTCACATTCTATAAAATCAGAAAGAACAAAGAATTTTTTCTTTACAGAGAATGAAAATCTGAACCAACTTGATATTACTTTTCTTTCTTTTAAGAAGTTGCTTACAATAAATTCTTTATATGTCTCAAACGCTGAATGACTCAGGCTGCCAAAAGAAAACTCACTGTGAATGTCATTAAAAATTATTTGTAAATCTATTTGACATTCATTAGGGAATATCATTCCTTTTGATGCTTCAAGAAACCCTCCATTTATAGATCCGCAATCAGCCAAATCATTAATACATATTTTTCTTATGTATTTAGAATTGTATTGCTCCTTGAGTTCTTCCTCTGTTTTAAATCTTAGTGTCATACCTTTGTAGAAAAATAATGTTAAAAAGTTTTACTCTTTTATGAACTATATCAAAGTCACTTGAAAAAGTTGTTGACCTGAATAGCCTGATATTTTCTTTTCTCAGCCTATCTTCTGGCATTAGTTGATAGTGATACTCAACGTGCTCCTCCCCTCTAATTTCTTTAAGTAGTTTAGCACATGCTCGTAACTTATCAATGCGTTCTTTTGCGTCTGAGTTATTTGAATCCATTGGCAATTTTTTTACTGATAAATACACCACCACTTGAGTCAAAGTAGTTGTCGTTTATAAAAACAACACCATTAATTTCATAGATAGAATTAACCTCTTCAAAGTTATTGGTATTATTATTTTTTATAAGGTCTCCAATTTTAATAATTGATTTACCTATTGTGATTTTTGTAAGTTTGTTTGTAGTGAATTTAGATGTATCCATCTTAATCATTGCCTTTGAAACTGAATAAAAATCGTATTCATTGCTTAAATAACCTATTCTCATAACTATTGTATCAGAAACCATCCGTTCAAAACTTATATCTAAAGACGGAACAAAAAAGCCTGATTCTATCAACTCAAAAAGATTAGCGCCAAAATAATCATCCATTTCTTCTGTGAAGTAGTAGCTTCCATCAGTATTTCTCCATTCGTCCTCAATAAACTCATCAATAAACTCATCATAAGTTTTAAATCGGAATAGTTTTAAAAAATCGTGTGGCTCCATTATATAATTTTTTTAGTTAGCTTACTGTTTATTATTGTAACACCTTCTGTTCCGTAACTCATATTTCCAGCTTCATCACGTATAATTATCGACCCGTCTTTCGTTGATTGTATTGATTTTATAAGTGAAATTGATCCATTACTATAGATAATAACATCACCCTTACTTATGTGCTTGTATTTTTTATAACTGCAATACATATTCAAGTCGTTAATAGCCCAGTATGGTATGTAAAAATCAAGATTTATACCATACAATGTCCAAGGTCTATAAATATATACAGTAATGCGTAAAGATTTTTCATGCTCTAATGCAAGCAGGAAGTATTTAGCTACATCATTATCGTTTTTTACTGTGATAGAAGGTTCATAAACATATCCTCCAAGCTGTGATCTCATTAATGATTTAGCTATTTTTATTGACTTAACAATTGCTCCTGTTTTTGTCTCCCCAGACTGAACATAGTAAGCGTTTAATGCTGCGAATGTTATATCATCAATTGTTGATTGTACTCCAAGCATATAATTAAGTGATGAAGTAGCCCCTTCATTTGGAACACATATCCTGTTGCATTGATGAGTATCATTGCTTTCATTAGAATTAAATAAGCTAGACCTGAAATCAATAACTGTAATTCTTCTCTGATATTTCTGTAATATTTCATCTGGCAAAGAAACATTAGGATCATACACAGGAAAATCAGTAATCATTTCCTCGAAACTTTTTACTTTTAGCATAACTTAATAAGTGTTTCATTAATCCCATCGCCATCATTATGATGATAGCGAGACCAAACTCTGTTAATTGCATATTAGTTTAATGATGTTATCTTTTTGTTTTTGAGTTTATCCCAGGAGATTATTTTAAAATCTTCTTTCTTCTTGAATGAGATTCTTTTTTTAGGTAGTAAAGTTTTCATAAGAATATTTTTTGCTCCCGTTACGGTAACGATCCGCTATTAATACAGCGCCGGCTTGTGTAATTAATATCCAAATACGGGAAAATACTGTAGTAGGTGTCGTCCTATACAATCAGAGTTTTACAATTCGCTTTCTTGCTGCAAATCACTACAGTACGCCAAGATTTTTAATTTAAACGTGGGTATATCCTTTTTTGATTAGTCTTTTCAAAGACTTTATTTCTGATTCCATGAAGTCTATTCTGGTTTTTAAGTCCTTGCCTGTTTTTGGCAGGCTGAATAAATAGCCGCTACTATTAATATAGTTTTTATAATAACCATTAGCCCATCGTGACATTGTTTTGTGTATATCAACACCATAAATGCAACAACTTGCATAACACAAACCAAAATCAATTCTATTATGTACAAGAAGAACTATATCCCAATCCTCTTCATACGCTTTTTTATAGATAGGTAGTAATTTTTCATACACCTTTATTAGTCTTGTTATTTTCATAAGAATATTTTTTGTGCGCCTTACAGGAATCGAACCTGTTACCTACTGATTATGAGTCAGTTGCTATAACCTAATGAGCTAAAGGCGCTGAGTTAAAATGTAGCAGACTCAAGTGTCTGGAAGTGGCAACCAATATCTATCAATAAGCGGGTTAATCGCCCTGCTTTGTTGATAGTGATTGACACACGTTTCCCTTGTAATTTCCAGTATAACAATGGAAAGTATAATCAACAGTGTTAATAAAATAATACAGTTTAAATTATTAAATAATATATATAACTAACTTACTTTTTCATACTTAACCTCCTTTCTCCTCTTTAAGTCGAGGTGGTATTCAATGTAAACGTCAATAGCTTCGTGAAGACTCATGCGTGTTAATCCGAATGATTCACAAAACTCAATTAACAGGGTTAAATGCGGAGTTCTTTCAGCTCCTTTAAATACTGGTTTAGCCATAAGATTAGATTTTAGTTCCGTTAATAGCTTTCATTCCTTTAAGGAATTGATTAACTGCCTTATCGAAAGACAGATAAAAACTTATGTAGTGTTTTCTCATACCTCCTCAACAATTACTTTTTTAAGTCCGATTGTTTTAACAGCGTAGTATCTTGCTTGTAACTCACAAGAAAACGTTAACGCCTCACTTGGAAACGCTGTATTTACTTGATTAATATGTCCTTTTGGGTGATATAGTTTATACCCATTAACCGGACTGAATCCGGTAATAATTGCATATCGCTTCATAATTTATTTTTTTGAAGGAAATAAAATTGATTCAATTAAGTTAAATGCTTTATTCATATCGTCGGTTTATTAGTTTACTTGTTGATAGCGATTAACACACTTATCCCTGTGTTTTTTAATTGTTAGTTGTTTTTGTTTGTTGATGTGTCTAACAAGGCGACACCCTAAGAAGTCATTAGCTATTAATCTATGAATCTTTCTTGTATTACTTAATATCTTGAACGCCATCATTACCAAATGATTTTATATGTGACTAAACAAAGTACTAATATTACAGCTAGTGTTACTAATCCGATTATCCACTCAATCAATTTGTCTGAATCATCAGGTTTATTAAACTTAATCATATACAATAGTAGTCTGCCAGTAATATATGGCAAGTATATAAAACCTATAACCTCAAGGATTAAGAGTATGAAAAACCATAGTAATTCCATAAGATTAGTTTTTAAATTCGAGTGTATCAAATTCGAGTTGTAATAATTCAGGTATCCTAACTATAAACTCTAATGCTTCAACTGATTGACGAGGAGATACTAATCCCATCTGAAAATCTAGTAGTATGTCATTGCGATCAATTAGCATATTAAGTACTTTTAATTCACCTATTGGATACATAAGAACAGTATTAATTAGCACTGAATTTAAACTTTTTATTATACGTGTCAAGAAACACGTTGAACGTTGAACTACTCAAGTTTTGTGTTGAGTAATTCATTGTGTAATAAACAGATTTCATACGTCTTAGATTATTCGTACTTTTTTTGATAGTTCATAAATATAATCCCAGTTGTCAGACTCTTCTATATACTCCGCTCCGTTTGGCTCATGGCATTTTTTAAATACCTCATAAGTTGACACATCTATTGCGCCATCTGCTTTAAGAAACATTACGTACATACTACTGGTATTAGATTAATGATTTGTTAGGCGGAGTGTCGTCTCATACTATCTGTTAACTTTACGCCCTTTGTAACGTGTTCCTTATATCAGAATCGAACTGATAATATGACCATCTAAGGAATAAAAAAAGCGCACCACTCCCTTTAAGAATGATGCGCTACCTGCATGGCTTAACAGGATTTAGTTAGCAGAAATTTCAGCTTCGTCTGCAACCTCTTTAGATAATTTGATACCATCAAAACGCTCGTCAAGCTCAGCCATAATCGCTTTAACCTCAGCATCTGTGTATCGTTGATCGCCTCTAAGCATAAGCCCAGTTAACCCCTCAAGTGTTCCGAAGAACTTTTCACGGCGTTTGTTTTGGTTCCCAATTTTCATTTTAACTTTCAAGCCACGTGTCTTAATAAACTCATGAGTATTTAACACGGTTCCCTCAGTTTCAAAAACCAAATGTACATCCTTAGATAATGATAAACCTAAGTTTTGACCGCTCATTGAACGGAATCTGAGCAGCTCACCAATACGCCCTTTGATTTGACGCATTGCTTCTTTTGTTTCGTCGTTTCTAGCTTTAACACTAAAATCAACTTCAAATGTTTTTTGATTCAGTGAATCTAACTGAAACAAAATAATTCGCAATTTTTGCATAGTTGTAAATTTAAAGATTAGACGGAGGGCAGACGTGTCAATCCTGCATTATTAGACAATAACTCACAGTCAGTTTCCTACCTGTAAGCCTCCGATATATTACATCAGTGTTTGTACGAACACACACCAAACGATACTCAATTAAGTAACATTGGTAAGATTTAACTGCCTTACCGAGTATTAATTGATAGATAGTAATATACTGATAATTATTTATTGGTTTACTTTAATTAATTAATAACGTTTAACCCAACGTTGCACTCAATCAGAAAGTGCTAATTAATTAAGTTTTAGATTAGCGTAAATTGTAAATCACTACATATTACAAAGTAACCTGCTAAAATTTTCAGCCGGTTTATTAAACCCACGTTCTGAAATTTAACTACCTATATTAGTTAAGCTCTTTTTGCTTTAATACTGTGTTATTTTTTAGACCTTGTTAGGTCATGGCTTGCCGTTTCCGTTCACCACGTTGAAAGCTAGGTTCATACTATATGCGTGAATAATGCACCCGCATAAGGAATAAGTGGAGTTAAATCAAATTAGCGCATTCATCAGGTTTAACGGGCATGACGAATTAACCGTCTATTTTTGTACGTTTATAGTCTTGTATTGCTGACCACTCTCTGATTTAACAACCTCAGTCTGTCTGTAGTCGGTTGCCCTCGTTTGGACTACCTTGTGTTTGACTACACCTCAATAATACATAAAAAACTATATACAACAATAAAAAACCATATAAATCTATAAAAAGCCAGCATCCATGCGGGTTGTAAGCATATATACAACTAAATAAAAACTATGTA
>JACCDG010041599.1_pt1 | contig 11046 bp, 9 predicted proteins | sample 7442471 | NCBI WGS metagenome assembly JACCDG01 (sample SAMN15323444, study PRJNA562643) | freshwater metagenome | isolation source: river surface water | place: USA:Blue River Watershed | collected 2017-08-17
CCGGTGCTGCAGGACCGCGAGACCTCCGCCTACCTGCGCCAGGGCCGTGGCGGCCTGGTGCGCCACTACCTGGCCCGCGAGCAGTCCGAGCACTTCTTCGGCCTGGGCGACAAGACCGGCCCGCTGAACCTGCACGGCCGCCGCCTGCGCACCGCGGGCCTGGACTCGCTGGGCTACGACCCCGAGCATGGCGACCCGCTGTACAAGCACTGGCCCTTCGTCATGAGCCGCGCCACCAACGGCCAGTGGGTGGGCGTGTACTACGACACCCTGTCCACCTGCACCTTCGACCTGGGCTGCGAGCACGACAACTACCACGGCTTCTTCCGCTATGTGGAGATCGACGACGGCGACCTGGACTACTACGTCATGGCCGGCCGCACGCCCGCCGAGGTGATCGCGCAGTTCGTCGCCCTGATCGGCGGCACACAGCTGCCCCCGCGCTGGACCGCCGGCTTCGCGCAGACGGCGATGGGCCTGGCCGATGCGCCCGATGCGCAGCACCAGCTCACGAAGTTCATGGACGAGGCCATCGCCCACCAGGTGCCGGTGTCCTCCTTCCATTACGGATCGGGCTACTCCAGCCGCGGCAAGCGCCGCTACGTCTTCACCTGGAACGAGAGCAAGTTCCCGGATCCCAAGGCGCTGAACGCCCGCTTCCATGAGAAGGGCATGCAGATCGTCGCCAACCTCAAGCCCTGCCTGCTGGACGACCACCCGGCGTTCGAGCAGGTCAAGGCGGCGGGCGGCTTCATCGCCGACGCGCGCACCGGGCAGCCGGTGCTGGAGCCGTTCTGGGACGGCCAGGGCTCACACCTGGACTTCACCAAGCCCGAGACCATCCGCTGGTGGCAGGAAGGCCTGAAGCGCCAGGTGCTGGACTACGGCATCGACGTGGGCTGGAACGACAACAACGAGTACGCCCTGAACGACGAGGACGCGCAATCGGCCGGCTTCGGCAAGCCGATCCCCATGCACCGCTCGCGTGCCCTGCACCCCATGCTGATGACGCGCGCCACCTTCGAGGCGCAGCGCGCGCACAAGCCGGGTGAGCCGGTCTACACCATCACGCGCGGCGGCATGCCGGGTGTGCAGCGCTACGCGCAGACCTGGTCCGGCGACAACACCACCAGCTGGCGCACGCTGCGCTGGAACATCCGCACCGGGCTGCAGATGAGCCTCTCGGGCATGTTCAACGTGGGCCATGACGTGGGCGGCTTCTTCGGCCCGCGTCCGGGCGCCGAGATGCTGGTGCGCTGGGTGCAGTCCTGCGCGCTGAATCCGCGCATGATCATGAACTCCTGGAAGGCCGACGGCGTGACCACGGTGCCGTGGCTGCACCCCGAGGTGACGCACCACATCAAGGCCGCGATCGAGCTGCGCTACCGGCTGATGCCCTACCTGTGGTCGCTGTTCGAGCGCGCCAGCAGCCACCACGAGCCCATCATCCGTCCCACGTTCTACGACTTCCCCGAGGACACCCAGTGCCTGGCAGACTGCGACGACTTCATGGTGGGCCGCGACCTGCTGGCGGCGCCGGTGGTGGAGGAAGGCGCGACGACGCGGCGCGTGTACCTGCCCAAGCTGGCAGGCGGCGGCCAGTGGTTCGACTTCGAGACGGGCGCGGCCTTCGCTTCCGGCCAGTGGCACACGGTGGACGCGCCCTTGGGCAAGCTGCCGCTGTTCGCGCGCGCCGGCGCGGCCATCCCGTGTGCGGCGCCCGCGCCGGGGCAAGTGGCAAGGCACGATGACCCGGTGGCGGAAGTGCGCAAGTTCTGACGGGGCAAGCGCAAGCGCCAACGAGAAGGCCGGGAGGGTTCCCGGCCTTTTTTCATTTCGGCAGGCAGGCGGGTCTCAGTTCCTGCGAGCCGCCCAGAACACCGCGCCCTCGGGCCCGTACTGCTCACGGTGTTTGACGCCGCGCGGCACTTGGAATACGTCGCCAGGCTTCAGGTGGGTGGTCGTCCCCTCCCGGGTCAGCCAGAACTCGCCCTGGACGACCAGGGCATCCGCATCGAACGGATGCTCGTGCCAGTCGGCCACGGCATTCGGTGCCCACTCCCGGACCAGGACTTCGTCGTAGCCTTCGCTGGATTTGAGGGCCTTGAAGCCTTCGAATGTCGTGGTGGTCATGTTGCCTGCCGGTTGGGACGAACCACAGTATGCGGGATTGGCGCCTCGCTTGCCCGACGCGGGACAGCTGGTGTCATGTCCGATGACCCGGCTGATGCTTCAGCCGCATCGTGCTGGAGATGGCGGCCAGCGCCGCCAGCACCGCCGCGACAGCGAGTGCCGCGCTGAAGCCCCGGGGCGTCGTCGTGCCCTGCACCGCGAAGATCACCGCGACAAGGGCAGCACCCAGCGTCTGCCCCGTCAGGCGTGCGGACCCCAGCATGCCGCTGGCCGCGCCCGAGCGTTGCACCGGCGCGCTGGTGATGATGATGTGGTTGTTGGGGGACTGGAACAGCCCGAAGCCGATACCGCACAGGCCCAGGCTCCAGGCCACCGCCGTCGACTGGCTGCCTGCCAGGGCGAGCCAGGCCAGCGAGGCCAGGCCGGCCGACAGGCAGCCCAGTCCCACGGCGCCCAGCGATCCCCCGTGGTACTTGCCGATCAGGCGTCCCGCCAGCGCCGCCGCGAAGATGGTGCCGACAGGCCAGTAAGCCATGAGCAATCCCGCCTGGGAGGCCGTCGCCTGCCACTGCTCCAGCAGCAGGAACGGCAGCACGATGTAGGTGATGGTCTGCGCCGCGAAGCTTCCCACCGAGGTCATCATCGAAAGCCGGAAGACGGGAATGCGCAGCAGGTCCACGGGAAGCAGGGCCCGCGGGCGGTGCCACTGGCGGCGCACATGCACGACGGCGACCAGCCCCCCCAGGGCGAGCAAGGCCGCGCCTTGCGCCAGCGAGCGGGCCTGCCCGCCCTCGGCCCGGAAGGACTGCCCGAACCGGTCGACCGCCATGAACAGCAGGACGAACAGGCCGGTATTGAGCAGGAGGTCCGCCAGGGAGGGCGGCGGCGTGTCCGTGGCCTTCGGGTTCACGGGCAAGGCGCGATGGCCGATCGCCAGCAGCAGCAGGCTGGCCGGAACGTTCATGGCGAACAGCCAGCGCCAGGACCCGGCGGACAGGATCGCCGCCGCGATCACGGGCCCGAGCACGGTGGCGACACTGACCACGGCGGAATTGAGGGCCACGCCCCGCCCCAGCAGCGGCAGCGGCCAGGTGATCCGCACGAGCGCCGCATTCACGGCCATGAGGCCGGCCGCGCCCAGGCCCTGGGCGATACGCGCCACGACCAGCACGGTCATGGAGTCCGCCACCGATGCCACCCACGACGCCGCGCCCCACAGGGCGGCCCCCGCGAGGTAGACGCGGCGGTAGGTGATGCGCTCGCCCAGGTTGGCCAGGGGCAGCAGGGCCACCAGCGCGGCGATCTGGAAGCCGTTGACGATCCAGATGGCCGAGTCCGGGCTCACGCCCAGGTCGCGCGCCATCGCCGGAAGGCCCAACGTGACGGCGGTGGTGTCGATCACCGACAGGGTGATGCCCAGGACGATGGCAAACACCGCCAGGTGCAGCTGGCGGCCTTGCAGCCCTTGCGGCAAAGATGAACTCCCCGGTTGCATACCCGAAGGATCATCGCATGCGCGCTCAGGCCTTCGCGCCGCGCCGTCCCAGTGGCACCACGACGCTCTCCTTCACCTCCTCCATCACCACATAGCTGTTGGACTGCGCCGCCACCGGAATCCTTTTGAGCATAGACCCCAGGAGCTGCCGGTACTCGGGCATGCCGCCCAGGCGGGCCTTGACCAGGTAGTCGAAGCTGCCCGAGACCAGGTGGCACTCCAGCACCTCGGGCATGAGGGCCAGTTCCTCGCGCACCTTCTTGAAGATCTGCTCGGACTTCTCCGCCAGCGTGATCTCCACGAACACCAGCAGGGTCCTGCCCGCCGCGGCGGGATCGATCCGGGCGTGGTAGCCGGTGATCACCCCCAGCCGCTCCAGCCGCTTGACCCGTTGCGAGCACGGCGACGTCGACAGGCCGACGCGCTCACCCAGCTCGGTCATGGTCAGCCGCCCCTCCTGCTGGAGGAGGTCGAGGATGCGCAGGTCGATCGCGTCGAGTTCGGAAGTTTGCTGCATGCAGGGGATTTTGCGGGATGTATTCAGCAGGAATTCTCGTCAATGGACAGCAATACAGCAACATTTGTTGTCCACATTGCCTAAAGTCCACCGAACACATCACCCTGGGGAGAAAAACCGTGCATGTCATCGTCCTCGGCGCCGGCGTGATCGGCGTCACCACGGCCTACTACCTGGCACGCGCCGGCGCGCAGGTCACCGTCGTCGACCGGCACGAAGGCGCGGCGCTGGATACCAGCTTCGCCAACGCGGGCCAGGTCTCGCCCGGCTACTCCACGCCCTGGGGCGCGCCCGGCATCCCGCTCAAGGCGCTCAAGTGGATGTTCCAGCGCCACGCGCCCCTGTCCATCCGCCCCGACGGGACCCTGTTCCAGCTGCAGTGGCTGGCCGCGATGCTGGCCAACTGCTCGCCGCAGCGGTACGGCCGCAACAAGGAGCGCATGCTCCGGCTGGCCACCTACAGCCGCTCCTGCCTGCAGCAGCTTCGCCAGGACACCGGCATCGCGTATGAAGCGCGCACGGCGGGCACGCTGCAGCTGTTTCGCACCCCGCAGCAGGTGGACCAGGCGCAGCGGGACATCCGCGTGCTGCGCGAGTGCGGGATCGACTTCCAGCTGCTGGATGCCTCGGGCGTGAAGCGGGCCGAGCCCGCGCTGGCCCGGTCGCAGCAGCAGATCGCGGGAGGGCTGCGACTGCCCGCGGACGAGACGGGCGACTGCTACCTCTTCACCACCGCGCTGGCGACGCTGGCCGAAGGCCTGGGCGTGACGTTCCGCTACGGTGCGACGGCGCGCTCGTTCACCTTCGACGCCAGCCACCACATCACCGGCGTGGCCCTGGACAACGCGGAGGGCGAGATCTTGAGGGCCGACCGTTACGTCATGGCCCTGGGCAGCTACTCGCGCCCCCTGCTGGCGCCCACGGGCATCGACATCCCCGTGTACCCGGTCAAGGGCTATTCGCTCACCCTCCCCATCGTGGACGAATCCCTGGCGCCGGTCTCCACCGTGCTGGACGAGACCTACAAGATCGCGCTGACCCGCTTCGACCGACGCATCCGCGTCGGCGGCATGGCGGAACTGGCGGGCTTCGACAGGACGCTGCGTCCCCAGCGCCGGGCCACGCTGGAGATGGTCACGAAGCAGCTGTTCCCCGGCGGCGACCTGTCACGCGCCGAGTTCTGGACCGGCCTGCGCCCCATGACGCCGGACAGCACGCCCATCGTGGGGCGTACCGCCTACGACAACCTGTTCCTCAACACGGGCCACGGCACGCTGGGCTGGACCATGGCCTGCGGCAGCGGGCGGCTGCTGGCGGACATCATCACCGGCAGGGCGACGGAGATCTCGGCGCGGGGGCTGGGGGTGGAGCGCTATGGCCGGGCGGCTAGAACGTCAGCCCTGGAGCACGCGGGAGGCTTCGCCTGAACGGCCCTCGCCCTCAGGACGCGCTCTGCGAATCCCCGTCGATGGGGATCATCTGCCCGGAGATCGAGCGCCCGGCCTGCGAAGCCAGGAACACGGCCATCGCCGCGATGTCGGCCGGATCCACGAAGCGCTTGATGGACTGGTTGGCCAGCGCTGCCGCCTTTTCCTCCGCCACGGTACGCCCGTTCACCGACGCGCGACCCGCGAAGACCTGCTCCAAACGGGGACCCTCGACGGCGCCGGGCAGGATCGCGTTGACCCGGATGCCAAACTCGCCCAGTTCACGCGCCAGCGTCTTGGTGAAACCGACCAGGCCCCACTTGGTCGTGGCATAGGGGCTGCGGTTTGGATACCCGAACCGGCCCGCCAGGGACGACATGACGAGGATGCAACCAGCCCCCGAGGCCTTGAGGTGAGGAATGGCCAGTTGCGTGACGGTGAAGGTGCCGGTCAGGTTGACCCGCAGCACGGCCTCCCAGGCCGCCGGATCCAGTTCGGCCACGCTCGCCGCAGGCCCTGCGATGCCGGCGTTGTTCACCAGGACGTCCAGGCCGCCCAGGCCCGCCACGGCCTCGTCCATCATCGCCTGCACACTGGCGCGGTCGGCGACGTCGCAGACGCTGGTTGCCACCCCTGGCAGTTGCTCGCGCAACATGGACAGCGCCGCCTCGTCGATATCGCACACATGCACCCGTGCGCCCTGCGCCACAAAGGCCTGGACGATGGCCCGGCCGATGCCTCCCGCGCCGGCGGTCACGAGGACCCGCTTGCCGCCTTCATTCGTCATGGATCTTTCCTGTTCGAGATGCTGAGGATGGAAGCGCCGGCCTTCAGGCGCACGCTTCACGGATGAAGTCGGGCACCAGGACCGCCTTCAGGCGGCCGCCGGGCTCCCTTACGCACAGGGCGCGCGTCTCGCGCCCCTCGCAGATCAGGTCGTCACCGCGCATCACCCGATGGTGCTGGATGAAGACCTTGCCGCGCCACTCCTCCACGGCGGTGTGGACCTGGATCCTCTCGCCGTAGGTCACTGCCGTGTGAAACCGGGTGTGGATCTCCAGGAGGGGGGCCCCCACACAGCCCGGCAGCTGCGCCATCTCCCGCCAAGGCGGCAGGCCGCATTGCAGGAAGTAATGGTGGGACGCCGCGTCCATCCAGCGCGAGTAGTTGGGAAAGAAGACGATGCCGGCGGGATCGCAGTCGCCAAACTGCACATCGACGGTGTAGACAGTGGTCTTGCTCATGGGAATCAGGTGTTCGACCCGTGATTGTTAACGGTCCCAACGGGCCGCACCGTCGGATCGCCGACAATTCGAACCATCCCAAGCCCTGCGCCCGCCCACGACGCCATGGCTCGACAGCGACGCCTGCCCGCCCCCTCCCTGACGCTTCCCGAGCTGTTGGACCAGTCCTCCTGGTTCAGCCTGCTGGACGACGAGGCGCGGCGGCTGGTCCAGGACAGCACCACGCAGCGGGCCGTCGCCGCAGGTCAGTCCCTCAGCCACCACGGTGACCGCCAGCATGCGTGGTTCGGCATGCTGGAGGGCCTGATCAAGTGGTCGATCACCACCCAGGACGGTCGCGATATCACCCTGGGCGGCCAGTCCGTGGGCAGCTGGTTCGGGGAAGGCACCCTGATCCGCGCCACCCCGCGTCAATCCGACCTGGTGGCGCTTCGCGACAGCCGGGTGGCACAGGTGCCGGCCACCACCTTCGATACCCTGCGCCGCACGCAGCCGGCCTTCAACGACTTCCTCCTGCGCCAGGTGAACGAGCGCCTGCACTGGTTCATGGGCGGCTTCGTCGCACGGGGCCTGCTCGATGCCGATGGCCTGGTCGCGCGCGCGCTGGTGGGCATGGTGCACCCGCTGCTCAATCCGCTGGGCGAGCGGCACCTGCACCTGTCCCAGGAGGAACTGGCCAAGCTGGCCGGCGTCTCGCGCCAGAGCTGCAACACCGCGCTGATGCACTTCAAGGAGGCGGGCCTGGTGCGCAGCGAATACGGCGGCATCGTGGTGCTGGACCTGTCCGGGCTCCAGGCCCTGGCCCAGTAAGCGAGCGCCCGGGCGCCCCGGGATAACCCGGACCCGAACTGTCGGCCGGCCGACTGCGGCGCGCGTCACATCCCGGAATGATCCGGATCCTGGCGCAGGGCATGGGCCCATGCGCGATCCCATTCATACCCGAGCCGCTCCATGACCAAGCCCAAAGTCATCGTCACCATCGCCCCCACCGGCGGCATGGCGACGAAGAAGATGAACCCGAACCTGCCGACCCAGCCCCGGGAGATCGCCGAGGACACCTACCGCTGCTACAACGCAGGCGCCAGCCTGGTGGCCGTGCACGCCCGCCGCCCGGACGACGAGGCCACCTGCGACCCGGCCATCTACACCGAGATCAACCGCCTGATCCGGGACAAGTGCGACATCATCCTGAACAACTCCACCGGCGGCGGCATCAATGGCGACATGGTGCGGCCGCTGCCCAATGGCCTCTGGGAGATCCAGTGGGAGGAGCGCCTCAAGGGCATGGAAGCCGAGGGCGTCGAGATGTGCACGCTGGACGCCCAGACCGTGATCGCCAGCTTCGGCGGCAAGGAAATCCTGGTGGCCACGCCGCCCACGCGCATCCGCCAGATCGCGCAGATGATGAAGGACCGCGGGATCAAGCCCGAGTGGGAGGTGTTCGGCCTGGCCGACATCGTGCAGGACGTGCAGCGTTGCCTGGACGAGGGCCTGGACGACGCGCCCCACTTCATCAACATCGTGATCGGCGCCAACGCCTTCCAGGGGGCCCTGCCCTACACCCCGAAGATGCTGCAGACCATGGTGGACCACCTGCCACGCAACAGCGTGTTCAATGTGAGCGCCATCGGCGCCGCGCAGCTGCCGGCCTCGATGCAGTCCCTGCTCCTGGGTGGCCATGTCCGCGTGGGCCTGGAGGACAACCTCTATTACGAGCACGGCAGGCTGGCCACGAACGTGCAGCTGGTCGAGCGCCTGGTGCGCCTGGTGCGGGAGATGGGCTACGAGCCCGCCACGCCCGCCGAGGCCCGCGAAATCATCGGCCTGCGTCCGCTGCACTGATTCCCGGTCGGATCCCTTTTGCATCAACAATCATTCCTGGAGACTTCCATGTTCAATCGTCGTATCACGCTGGCGGCCCTCGTCGCCACCGCATTCGCTGGCGCGGCTCCCCTGGCCTCGGCCCAGCCGGTGCTGGACAAGCAGGTGAAGATCATCGTGGGCTTCCCGGCCGGCGGTGCCTCGGACTCGGTGGCTCGCCTGCTGGCCGAACAGCTTCGCGGCAGCTACGCCACAACCGTGCTGGTGGACAACAAGCCCGGCGCCGCGGGCCGCCTGGGCGTGCAGGCGATCAAGTCCGGCCCAGCGGACGGCACCCAGCTCCTGGTGACGCCGTTGTCGGTGATGACCATCTACCCGCACTCTTACAAGAAGCCCGGCTTCGACACGCTGGCCGACTTCGCCCCCGTGGGCTCGGTGGCCAAGGTGCCCTTCGCGCTGAGCGTCAGCAGCGCCGTCCCCGCCTCCGTCAAATCGGTCAAGGACTACCTGGCCTGGGCCAAGGCCAACCCGAAGGATGCCAACTTCGGCTCGGCGGCTGCCGGCGCCGCGCCCCACTTCGTCGGCGAGCTCCTGAGCCGCACCACAGGCGTGCCCCTGAACCACGTCCCCTTCAAGGGCGGTGCTCCCCTGGTGACCGACCTGCTGGGCGGCCAGATCCAGTCCGGTGTCAACGTCCTGACCGACGTGGTGCAGCACGCGGATTCGGGCAAGCTGCGTATCCTTGCCGTGAGCAGTGCCAAGCGCTCGCGCTACTTGCCGAGCGTGCCGACCTTCGGTGAGAGCGGCATCAACGGCATGGTCGCCGAAGACTATTTCGCGGTCTTCGTCCACGCCAGGACACCGCCCGAGCTGGTGGCACGCCTGAATGCGGCCATTCGCACCTCGCTCAAGGCCAAGCCCATGGTGGCGGGGCTGGAGAAACTGTCCTTCGAAGTCGCAGGCGAGTCGGTGGCGGAGTTCAGCCAGATCGTCAAGGGCGAGCTGGATCGCTGGGGACCCGTGGTCAAGGCGTCGGGCTTCTCGTCCGAGGATTGAGTCCTGGCGCTGGGCCTGGCCCCGCAGCCTGGCGTCAGGCCCCTCGCGCCGGCAGCACCGTCCCCACGCACTCGCCAAAGCCGATGCGCGCCGCCCCCGGCTTCTCGCACCATCCGCGCAGCGTGACGGTGTCGCCATCCTCGAGCCAGGTGCGCGTCTCGCCATCGGGCAGTTCGACGGGCTGCTTGCCGCCCACCGTCAGCTCGATCAGTGCCGCGGCCTGGTCCAGCGTCGGGCCCGACAGCGTGCCGGTGCCCAGCAGGTCCCCCGGCTGCAGGTTGCAGCCGCCCACCGTGTGGTGCGCCACCATCTGCGCCACCGTCCAGTAGGCATGGCGGTAGCTGGTGCCGGTGATGCGCGCGCCGGGCCGGCCCTGCTCGCGCATGCGCGGCGTCTGCAGGTCCACCTGCAGCTGGATGTCCAGCGCGCCGCCTTCGCGGTTGGCCGCGCTGGCCAGGTAGGGCAGCGGTTGCGGGTCGCCCTCGGGCCGGGTGAAGGGCACGCGGAACGGCGCCAGCGCTTCCAGCGTCACGATCCACGGCGAGATCGTGGAGGCGAAGTTCTTGGACAGGAAGGGACCCAGCGGCTGGTACTCCCAGCCCTGGATGTCACGGGCCGACCAGTCGTTGAACAGGCACAGGCCGAACACATGGTCCTCGGCCTCGTCCATCGCGATCGGCTCGCCCTGCGCGTTGCCCGTCCCGATGAACACGCCCATCTCCAGCTCGATGTCCAGCCGCTTGCAGGGCCCGAACACCGGCGTGCTGGCGCCCGGCGGCATCGTCTGGCCCACGGGGCGGTGGAAGTCCTTTCCCGACACCACGATGCTCGACGAGCGCCCGTGGTAGCCGATGGGGACCCACTTGTAATTGGGCAGAAGCGGGTTGTCCGGGCGGAACTGGCGGCCGATGTTGGTGGCGTGGTGGACCGAGGTGTAGAAGTCCGTGTAGTCGCCGATGCGCGCGGGCACGTCGTACTCGGCCTGCGACTGCGGCACCAGGCAGGCGGCCAGCGCGGCCTGCTGCGACGAGCCCTCGCGCAGCGCGCGTGACAGGGCCAGGCGCAGCGCGCTCCAGGCCTGCGGGCCCATCGCCATCAGCGGGTTGAGCTTGTCATGCGCTCCGGCGGCGGCCGCCTCGCCGGCCAGGCCGGTGAGGGTACCGGACCTTGCCAGGGCCGCCAGGTCGACGATGGCGTTGCCGATGGCCACGCCGCCGCGCCAGCCCTCGCCCGCGCGTCGGAACACCGCGAAGGGCAGGTTCTGGATGGGGAAGTCGCACCCGGGCAAGTGGGCGCTGGCCAGCCAGCTTCGCAGCGCGGGGTCGTGGGTTTCGTTCATCAGGGTCATCGAAG
>JACCDG010421507.1_pt1 | contig 11045 bp, 13 predicted proteins | sample 7442471 | NCBI WGS metagenome assembly JACCDG01 (sample SAMN15323444, study PRJNA562643) | freshwater metagenome | isolation source: river surface water | place: USA:Blue River Watershed | collected 2017-08-17
GCGACAGACCTCGGGCGGACGGGCTTTCGCCTTGCCTGTGCCCGACATTCCGCCGATACGACCAAGGAGTCGTGCGGCTTCTTTGAGGGCTTTGAGTTCGTCTGTGTTCTTTGCGGGTCGGCTCATAGTTAGTTGCGGTATGCAACTGTTTGAGTTTGTCAACCCGCTCCGCCCTGCTCTCGCAGGGGGAGGTTGAAGCGTGTTCAGCATCACGAGGGCAACTGCCAAGGTGTGCCCTTGGCAATCATTTCACGAGCGATGCTCTGTTGGAGTTGGTGATACTTCGTGACGGCGGCATCGAGGACATCCGTCTCCGACACGCCAAGGTAGAAGGCGAGCATACGGAGCGAGGACTTGGTCTTGGTGGACACCTTGATGTCGTGCATCGGGACGAGGTGCGGATGCTGGGGCTTGGCTTCGCCCGTCTTGATGTCCACGACGGGAGTCTTGGGCTTGTTGGCGTAAGCCTTACGCAGACTGGAAACAGTATGACCACTCTCCTTGATTTTGAAGTGGATGGTCATCGGACTGCATTTCAGTTCCTTGGCGAGCGACACGCAGGTGCGACCCTTTGCGACTTCGTCGAGGATGAGCATCTCGACACGCTTCGGCATACGATACCAGCGGCGAGGGTTCTTCTTGTTGGTGTTGTTGGACAGCACGGCTTTGGTGGGTTTGTTGGTTTGGTTGTTGGTGGGAGACATAGCGGTGGATGGGAAGGGATACACAGTCGGTTGCGTTTGTCAACAGGTGACGGCGAAAAGTTTCGTGCCGACCTTCACCTTCTGGGTGATGAGGGAGTCGGTCTCTCGGGCGTTAGCCAGATGCTCGGGCTTGACCACATAGTCGAAGGACTTGTCCCGACCGCACGGCATCCCGTGGAACCAGCCCCCGTTGTAAGTGTTGCCCTGCAAGCGGGAGACGAGGTGGGCGGCGTGAGCCTTCTCCTCGGAGTCGAAGAACTCGATGCCGAAGCAGATGCGGGAGTCGATGTCCGCTGGCTTACCAGCGACCTTGGCGAGGCGACGGAGGAGGGTGCCACGCTGGGTGGGCGTAAGCGTCTTGTCGCCGTCAAGGACGCTCTGGGCGAGTTTGATTGGGTCTTGGGTCATAAGGGTTAGCCGACGGGGTTGAGGGGCTTGGACGGCTCGCTGACCCACGGCATCGTGGGGTCTTTGGCGAGCGACTCGAAGCGGTTGGGGTTGATGGCAAGGGCGACCTCGGCATCATCCTTCTCTTGGATGTTGCAGTAGATGGTGTTGAGGCGGTAGCCATTCTCGCTACGGAGTTCGAGCCAAGCGGGGGCGACGAACGCAGGGGAGCATCCGCACGAGCATCCAGCCTTCTGGTTCCAGCGAAAGCCAGTCGGGTTCTCCAACTGGTCGAGGGACGGCGTGAAGGCGAGCATCCCGTTGGCGTGAAGGTGCTTCACGACGGCGGAGAACTGCTTGCGGTATTCAGCCATACGACCGTCGTCGCTGTCAAGGTGACGGGCGGCATACTGGGCGAGGATGCTGTTCTTCTTCTCGTCCTTGTGCTTCACCCAGATGTGCAGGTGGACGGAGCGACGGCGGTAGTAGTCGCTACGCTGGGTGAACGAGGAGGACAGGCTCATATCGTAGATGGAGCAAGCCGCCTTCGGGTTGTTGAGGGACTGGTTGAGTTCCAGTTCGACTCGTCCCGACTTTCCGTAAGTCGGCTGGTTGGCGACCTTGGGCGTGAGGGACGGGAGTCCGTGAGCGAGGTCGAGTTCGGGTTGGGTGGTCATTGGTGTGTGCGTGGATTGTGGTTCAGATTAGTCGCCCAAGAGGTCGTCCTTGGGGTTCACTCGGGTGAAGATGTTGAAGGTGCCGTCCACATTCTTGCGGACTCGGACGAAGCCGACGAAGGTGGTCTCGACGGTGAAGCCAGAGACGGTCGGCGACTTGAACATCTGGTCGATGAAGGCGAAGAGTTCCTCGGCGTTGCTGATGGTTTTGGTCTGGGACATAGCGGTGTAGTGAGAGGAGTTAAAGGGAAGTGCTTGGGTATGTCAAGCGATAACCTTGCAGGGGTTGAAAGCCTTGGTCGCACGGCGGATGTCGCCGCCCAGATTTTCAATCTCGGTGATGCTGGCGACACAGCGAGGAGCGTTCTCGTCCTTCTGCGTGTGCGTGCATTGGGCGATGAAGAACTCGGCGGACTGGCGAGTCTGGCAGACCTCGGTGAAGGTCTCGATGTTCTTGCCGTCGTTGATGTAGACCAGCGTGGCGAGGAACAGGTTGTTGTTGGCGGGAGCGTTCATATGCGTGTTGCTTGTGTGCGGACATAGAAGCACAAGCCGTTGCGTATTGCAAGCGGAATGTTTGGGGTGACTGATTATAATTGGGAAGCCCAGTTGTAATGAACTCTCGTGTTGACAAACGCAAGGGGTTGCGTTCTAATCCCCGTATGAAAAACAAAGTCACCTTCGCCCAAGTCCTCGCCTCCGTCCGCAAGACGGGCGGTCGCCCCTCGGTCGCCTTCACCACCAAGAAGGTCAAGTCCAAGAACGACCGCAACGCTTGGAAGCGTGAGCAGGAATAATCCTCTTGACTCTACGCAACCGATAGCATACACACTCTCTACATCACCACTATGACCTCCGACGAACACACCCTCATCACCATCAGCAAGCACATCGCCAAGGCTCACGCCGCTCTGTCGAACCCGAACCTCACTCCTGCCCAGCGTGCTGGCATCGAGGACACCATCGGCGAACTGAACGAACTCCGCATCTCGCTCCTCGAAGCGAAGCACTCTTAACCCACACCACACACACCAAATGAAAAAGCACAAGGTCGTCGAAATGAAAGTCACTCCCGCCATCCGCAAAGTCCTGCTGTCCTCCAAGACGGCGATGCTCATCCAACTCCACAACGACAGGATGTGGGAGCAAACCAAGTTGCTCGTGGCTAAACACGACGGCGACGAACGGAAAATCTCCTTCCACCAGACCCGCCTCGACTTCCTCAACTTCATCATCCCCGAAATCGAAACCCTCACCCCCGCCGCTTTCAAGGCGTGGGTCAAAGCCAACCGCTCCAACCTTTTCTAAACCACAATGCAAGACCACATCACCATCAGTCAGCCACGGACGCTCGACTCCATCCTGCGGGATGCGAGGAAGGTGAACCGCATCTACGATTTCTACTCCATCCCCCGCCTGTGCGACCACCTGTCGCCCTTGCAGGAACACGCCAAGGATGCCGTCGAAGCCATCAAGAGCCACATCCGCCAAGCCAAGTATCTCCGCTCCAAGGAGCATTGGGGCGTGAGCGATGTCTTGAAGAACGCCTCCGACATCCGCATCCACCTGCGGAGCATCAAGGAGCGTGCCCTTGAACTTCCTGCCCAGCACGAGGGCGATGCCGCCCGTCGCCGTGCCATCGTCGCCCTGTGCGACAAGTGGTATGCGAAGGACATCCGCATCTGACACGCTGGGTCTTGACAACCCAAGCGATTGACAGATACCCAAGGGTATGAGCAATCGTCCATCCACCTCCCACATCAAGGAAGCGTTCCTCGCCATCGCCGAAGCGGAAGCCCGTCTCACCGAGGCGAAGCGTGTCCTCGTCAACCTCCACTACGCCTCCGAGGAGGTAGACCACTCCGCCTTCCTCTTGGAGAACATCAAGAATGTCGCCGCCCCGTCTGACGACGCTGGGGAGGTCTTGTTCCTGCGGCACCAGAACGCCCAGATTGCCCTTACGGATGCTTTCAACAGCGATGCGGTCAAGACCCTCGACCAGTCCGCCAAAGCCGTCCACGGGCTTACGGAGCGTGCCGTTCGGCTCCTCCACGGGTGACAGAAAAAGCCCCTGCGGACACAGGGGCTAAAACTGGGGTCAGTTTTCACACACAACAACACACGAACCAAACCGCTACTGGTCGCCCGTCAACCTCCACGCACCTTGCGGATGACCAGCGTGATGGCTACGCCTACGCTCCCGATGACCACGGCGAGTCCGATTTGGTGCAGGAAGTTCAGCGTCTGCGTCGCCGTCGTGAGTTGCCTTTCGAGGCGTGCGTCATCCGATTTCAGACCCGCATCCGTGATGAGGAGAACCATCGTGTTCGAGTTCTGGAAACTCGACACCACATAGTCGCACGCCCAAGCCGTGTATCCCGAGGCGAGAATGGCGACACCCAGCAGGGTCACCACCGCCCAGAATAGGTTGCTATCACCGCCGCTTGGCTGACTTGGCTTTGGGTTTCTTTTTGCCACGGGGTTGGTTTCCTTGTGCCTCACGAACCTTGGCTTCTCCCTTTGCCTTCACCCAGCGTAGGAAGTAATCCGCCACCTCTGGGGCACAGTAACCCGAGCCACCAGAGACTGCCAGCCATAGACCCGTCGAGGAAAAGTGTTCCTTGGTGCCAAGACCTACCAGCATAGCGGTGATGCTGGCGGCGAAAAACCTGCGGACGACGAACCCGAAGGACACAGGGTCGGTCGATAGGAGCATACGAGCCGTCATCGCCAACCCCCCAAGGATGCTCGCTATGATGCCATCCTTGACCTCTGTGGGGATGCCTATTGCGTCATTCAGACTGTCCGTCGGCGTTGTCGGAGGAGGACTCACCACTCTGAACACTCGTCAACCCTTTTTCTTTTTTACGACTGAATAGGAGCATAGCCACCTTGACCACCGCAAGGGCAAGCATCGCTCCGATAGCCCACGGGAAGTAAGGGCTGTCCCATACCTGCCCGATGCTGGCGATAGCCACGCCAGCGATGAACGCCTCGACCGCATCCTTCTTGCTACCGAACACGAACATCAGAGCGGCGATGGCACAGATGCCCCCGCCCAGCCACATAAACTTGTCCTTACGAGCCTCCTCCTTGTCGATGACTCGGAGCCTACGCTCACGCTCAATCTCTTGGTCACGCTCCAACAACTTGGCGTTGAACTCGGCTTGCTTCTTCGCCTTCTCCGCCTCGTATTTCGAGTCGGCATCTTTGAGTTTCTGGCGGAGAGCGGCGGCTTCTGCCTGTTCCTTTTCGTAGAGTTTGCCAAGGTCACCGCCTCCTGTGGCGGCTTCCACCCGCTTTTTCACGGTCACCCAGTCCTCGTCCTTTGCCCTACCAGCGAGGGTCTTGGCAAGTTTCAGTTCTGCCAGAAGCACGCTGTTGTTCGTGGACGGGGGGTTCTTCTCGGCGAGGATGTAAGAGGCACCTACGCCAGCGGCGATTTTGGACAGCCGTTCATCCGACGCTTTGTCCAACTCCTTCTCGGCGTTAGCCAGACCCGTGTTGGTGGCTGGCTCGGGCAGGGGAGTGATGATGGGACTCTTGGCGTTTTTGCACCCTGTTAGGATGAACAGCAGGGCGAGGATGGCGTATCGCATACGCCTTGGCTAATGTCAGCCGACGCTTACGGCGTAGACACGAAAATCATCGGGATGCGATAAGTCGAGCCGTTGTAGGATATGAACAGGTCGTGGGTGTTCGCCCCGCCTCCGTGAGCGGCGGTGCTATTGACTCTGAACTGGGCTGTCCCATCGAAGGTGATGCTATTCGCCCTTACCGCACCGACGACTTCCAACTTATGGGTCGCCGTGAAGGTGTTTGCCACGCCGATGCCAACGCTTCCGTTCTGGTCGATTACCATCCCAGTTCCATCGGGGCTTGTCTCGTCCTCGACGATGAGGGCTTTGCCAGTCCCCGTCTGCGTGATGCGAAGAGCGGGGCTGGTGTTATTAGCCGAGATTGCCACAGCACCAGCCGTCCCTGTCTGGGTCACGGTTAGGACAGGACTGCTCGTCGATGCCGTCGAGATGGTATTGGTCGTATTGTTGACCAACGCCTGTCGGACAATTCCGTTACTGTTTCGGAAATTGAAGCCATCACCAATCCAGAGGTCGCCATTCGTCAGCGAGGTAGGAGCCGAAGCCGTCGTGCCGATATTGATGCCAGCAAGGGTGGCGGTGGGCGTAAAGACACCCTTTCCGTTCACATCAAGAACCACACCACCAGCAGGGGAGAAGGCATTGGGGTCACGCTGGATACCTACGACTCCGTTTGCATTGACCACGAAAGCACTCGCATCTGGGAATGTGCTATCCTCGACGACGAGGGCGTTACCCAAACCTCGCTGGGTAATGCGAACAGCCGTAGAAGACGAAGATGTGTCGATGGTCTGCGTGCCCGTGTAAGCATTGTTTCCATTTCTCAACGCCACATCTAGGTTGTTTGAACCCATCCGATAGCGGAGCGTGTCTCCGTTGAACCAGATGTCGCCAGCCACGGGGTTGGTCGGGTTGACCGAACCAGTCCCGATGTTGAGGGGGGCGGCGGTGGTGGTCACCGACGGAAGCCAGACCTTTTCCGTGAACACACTCCTCGGGGTCATCGACCAAAGTTGCGACTGCTCGTCGAGGACGAGAGCCAACTTCCTCGGCGTAGCGACAGGGTCTGGCAGGGCGTTCTGTTGCAGTAGGAACAGAGTGAGGGCGTTCTGGAACCCACGCTCCGTTACGGGACGGTCATAGTAAGGGCTTGTTGTCTGCTCCGTGTAGACCTTGTAATCGCCTCCTACAAGTTGAAGAATGTCGGAGTATTCCCCGACAGTTCCTGCCAGAGGAACGCCATTCCCATCGGCAATCGTAAGTTGGGCAGTCCAACCCTCCCCGCTGTCATAACTCCATTGAGTCGCCGCCGACGGCGAAACACGAATGGTCAAAATCTTACCATAAGAAGCACCACCTTGGTTGTAGTAGGGTGAAGGGTTGGAACTCCAAGTATGGTAGTCATTGGAGGGCGAAACAGCCACATTGATTTGACCCGTGTGAAGCGAGAGTATCGGCTTCGTGAAAGTGACCGAAAGCGTTGCGTAAGTAGATGTCGAAGGGTCTCCCGTATCGTTCCCGTTCGTGCGGCTGAATGTGGGCATACTCACATTCCCATTCCAGTAGTAGGACGGAACGAACTCGACAACCTTCGCACCCCCAGCCCCAACACGGATGACTGGGAAAGAGCCGTCCGTGTCTGGCGTAGTGAAACTGTCATCCCAGTCCACATCCGTCATTCCGAAGAATGTGGTGGCTCCTACGCCAGCGGCACTTGACAGGCGAGAGCCGTCGCTAAAAACAATGCCACTCAACACGCCGCCCGTCAGACCGACGAAACGAATGTCCCCGTTGTTGATGGTCAGCGGGAAGTTTGTCGCCCCGTGTGGCTCGCCATTGATACCTACCATACCATTCTGGTTGATGACGAATGCACTCGTGTCGCCAGACACATCCTGCACCCGAAGTGCGTCGCCTGTGCCATCCTGCGTAATGCGGAGCATAGGCGATGTGGTCGTCCCAGCGATGATTTGGTTGGTCGTAAAGGTGTTCGTGACACCTGTGGTGACATTCCCAGTAGCCGCCGATGTCATCGTCGTGCCGTCCCCGAACGCCAAGCCGAAGCCAGCCGAGAATACGATGTTGCCGTTGTAGATGGCGAGTTTGTGGTTCGTGTTGGTGGCAGGTGTGCCGTGGATGCCTACACGCCCGTCGGCTCCGACTATGAAGGGGGTGGTATCTGGATTGGCTTCATCCTCGACTCGGAGTGCTTCGCCCGTGCCAGTCTGGGTCACTCGGAGCATAGCCGTAGTGGTCGAGCCAGAGATAATCTGGTTGGTGGAGAATGTATTGGTCTGACCTTGGGTAGCCAGAACTCGCCAAGCACCCGTTGCGTCACGGAAGTTGAGGTTCGTTCCCCCCGTGGAAATCCAGAGGTCACCAGCGGTTGTGGCAGAGGTGGATGTGCCACCGATGCCTACATTCAATCCAGCCAGACCTCCGACTGATGTGTGGCTAACCTTGCCCGTGAAGGTGGCTCCCGAAAGGTTCGCTTTCAAAGCAAGCGACTGGTCAATCTCCGTCGTGGAATACACGCCCAAGTTCGTGCGACCCACGGACAGGTTCGTGAGGTCAGACAGGTTATTGCTCTGGCGTAGGTAGCGTGCGTCCGCATCCCCCTGCGTGATACCTTGGTTGTCCTCCTCTTGGAAGGAGACCCAGTCCCCGTCCTTACGGGCGTAAAGGTTTCCGTCTTGGGGTGCGTCAAAGAGACGCTCCTCGAAGGGGATGGTGGCATACACCCCTTCCCCGATTAGGTTAGCCACGATGGTGCATTGGGTCTGCAACACGGTAGCGACCGTTGCCCCCGTGGTCATCTCGATTTCGAGGGTCGTATTTCTGGTCGTCGCCCCTGCCAGCAGGGAGGAGGTCTCGTAGTTGTTGAAGTTCAGTTCGCCTACAATGGCATCGAAGGAGATGAGTCCAGCCCCGTCAGCCGTGACAGAGACGAGGTTGCCGCTCGTCTGCGACACATCCCAGATGAACGAACCAGACTTCTTCACCTCGAAGGTGGCATCGTCCACATCGACGACGCTCGTGATGGCGGCTTGAACCTCGAAGGCGGTGGCAAACACGGAGATGGGAGCCGTGTTGATGGTGCCTACGGTCAGAGAGAAGGTGCCATCTTTGGGGGCGGGAGCAATCTTGACACGGGTAGTTCCGAGTTGGACAGCGGTAGCCGTGACGGTGGCTGACGACTGCGGTGTCCAAACGGACTGATAGGCAATCGGCACCTGTATCGGCTTGATGTGCCACACGCCCTTGGTCGTGGCAGAACCGACCTTGATTTCGTCTGCGATTACAGTTGACGAAGGAAGGAGGTTGGTTGCATCCCCAGCAAACCCGTTTGGTAGGACTACCTTCTGGTTGAACGAAATGCGGTAAGTCGTGTTGCCGTTGACCTTTTCAACTGTCACACCCCCGAGGGCGGCTATGTTCGGGAAGGCGTTTAGGGCTGTTTGCACCGAAGCCGCCGACGCATTGTAGAGAAAATCGGCTGTGTTCCCACCAAAGCCAAGACCCCAAAATCCCCCTGTCGGGGTTGCGTCGGGGTTGCCTACGGCGAGTTTGAAGGACGACCCAGCGGTCGGCACCTCCTCAAAGAAGATGCCCTTCTGCGTCGAGACTCGCTTGACGAAGTGGACTTCAACCTTGATGTTGTCGCCCTGCTTGAAGGTCGGAGTGGTAGCCGTCGTGTTGGCTTCCCAGCCAGCAAGTAGGGCATTATTCTCCACATCGACCCAGAGGATTTCGGACTCGTTTGCCATTGTGAGTATTGGCTTATGTCAGCCAGTTAGATGAGTCGAGCAGGGATAGCGTATTGCAACCCTTGGATGGTCACATATATCTCCTTGGGGTAATGGTCAGTCACCGAAGTAGGTGCCCCCGAGGAGTTGACCTGTGGGAATTGGTTGACTGTGAAGATGGTCGTATCTCGAAGGTATGTCAATGCCGACTGGGTGACGAACGGGTTGAACTCGCTCGCCGCATCTGAAAAGGTCATCGCCTTCTTTTCGTTCGTGGTAGGCAGATTATCCGAGTTGGAGAACTGCTCCAAAAAGTCTATTCTGCCTTCGAGTTGGAGGAGGTCATTTGTCAGCCCATTGATTTCCGACTTACTGTGGGTGTGGTTGGTATTCGCCTTCCCATCGAGTGCCGTTCCGATGTTGTTTAGGGTCGTTTGCAAGTTGGTCACATCCGAAATCGTGTGAGTATGGACTGTGTTGGCTTTGCCAGCCAAACCCGTGGTCACCAAGGCATTCACGCCTTCGGTGAAGTTGATGATGTCCGTCGTCGTGTGCGTGTGCGTCGAGTTCGCCTTGGTGTTTAGGGCACCTTGCAGACCCACGACATCAGCAACGATATGGGTATGGTTTGTCTGTGAATAACCTGTGAGTTCTGTGGACAAAGCGTCCTCCGTCACGAACAGGTTCGTAGCCGACGGCGTGGTAGCCCCGTCAATGGCGGCGTATTGGTCAGCCGTGAGGGTCACGCCCTCCACGGCGGATAGGCGACTATCCATCGAATTGACCTGTGTTTCCAGAGCGGCTACATCAACTGTGCCTCCGACGGCTCCGATGTTCTGCCGTGCTTGGAGTTGCTGGGCAGAGGACAGCGTCTGGGTGGTGTCATACCTAACCACGGAGTCTACGGGCATCACTTCCGAGCGGGACACGATGGTGTAGTCAGCCTCGTCGATGATGTCGTTGACGAAGGTGACGGGGGTCTGGACGAGGGTCTGGCGAACGCCGTCAATCAATGTCTCCACTTCGAGGAAGGCGACCGCCGAAGCCGCCCCGTTGAGTAGGTTCTCGACCTCGACGGTGTTCAGCGACAGTTCGCAGTATTTGGCAGAGAATGAACGAATACCGCTCCCGCTCACGGAGGGAGAAGCGATGGTCGTCTTGGCGGTGGAGAAGTCCCACGAATAGACACCTACTTTCTTCACCGTCCAGTCGGTCGTCGCACCCACGGCGTTCAGAGCGGCTTGCACCTCATCGCCCGTGGCTGACACCAAGAAGGGTGCCGTAGTCTTCACAGTCCCATCCGTCCAAGACAGGGACATCGTCCCGTCCTTTGGGTAGGGATATACCGCCAGTCGCCAAATCTTCGTGTCGCCAGCAAAGGCGGCGGTCTTGATGGGCGTGATGGTGGCTACCGCATCGTCTTGGTTGATGAAGTTCTCCGTGTAAGCCACGGGCGACTGCTTGATGGCGACTTGGTAGATTTGCCGAACCGTGGTCGTTCCAGCACGGGCGTTCTGGATGCCGATGCTCGATGTCGGGAACAGGTCGTTCTCGTTGAAATCGAGCGTGTCGGTAAGCACGCCAGCGTCGTTGAAGACGACCCGATACGAGTTGCCCTGCTTGCTGACCGTGACCCCGCCAGCCGTAGCCACGGAGGCTAGGTCATTAAGGGCATCTTCCACGGCGTTAGCCGTAGCGTTGTATTGGAGGGGGGCTGTCTCGTCCGACCCAAAGGTCAGCGTGAAAGTCCCGAAGGTGGGCGGCACCTCGATGCGTCCGATGGCGAGGGTGATGCCTACGCTCGGAGTCCACTCGACCTCTTCCATCACCAAACCCTGCGTGTTGGCGTTGCGAACCCAATGGAGTTCGACCCCGATGGTGTCGCCCTGCTTCAAGGTAGGACGCTGTGCAGAGGCGGCGGATTGCCACCCC
>JACCDG010476727.1_pt1 | contig 11044 bp, 9 predicted proteins | sample 7442471 | NCBI WGS metagenome assembly JACCDG01 (sample SAMN15323444, study PRJNA562643) | freshwater metagenome | isolation source: river surface water | place: USA:Blue River Watershed | collected 2017-08-17
CACAGTTTGTAAAACCGATAGTCGACGACATTGCTGATTTTGTGGCTGCCGATCGTTTTACTAATCCAGAAACAGGCAAGGTAGAAAAGCCACTCAACATGCCCGGTGGTAAATACTACGGGAACAAACTGGGAGCTTGGGTAACAGGCAAACTTAGCGGTCAGGCTTTTCCAGATGTTACATGTGGCTTCCGTGCCTATAATCGCAAAGCATTACTGACACTCAATATTAATGGCGTTCATACCTACACTCAAGAAGCTTTCCAGGTAATGGCCATGAAGCGTATGCGCATCGTTGCAATCCCCGTAAAAGTTACCTATTTTCCGGGCCGTAAATCACGCGTGGTCACGAGTATTCCTGGCTACATTGCTACTAGTGCTGTTAACATTCTTCGTGCTTACCGCGATTTTGCACCACTGCGATTCTTTGGCTGGCTCGGCCTAGTGCCATTCACATTGGGAATGGCTAGCTTTATATTCTTAGGTATTCACTGGATCCGTACTGACGAGCTTACTCCATACAAGTTCCTAGGATTCGTAGGTATCTACCTTACGACATTAGCGATCATTATGTGGGTAGTCGGACTCCTCGCTGACATGCAAGTGCGTCTCCTGAATAACCAAGAAAAAATGTACGAAGGCATCAAAGAGATCAAGTTCCCTAAGCGTTAAATTTGTGACGTATGTCGCAGCGTTAGTGGGTAGATAGTGTAAACTAATAGGTATGCTAGTGGTTAAGTCACTAAATCTTACTGAATAGCGAAACTTTATTAAATACTGAAAAGATGGTATAATACGCTTATGAATACAAAACAGAACGGCCAAGTATCCTTGCTGATAATGGACACGGGTAACAATAACTATTTAGGAATATGCTACGAATTTGCTATCGTGCTCGAGGGTGACGACATTGATATTCTTAAACAAGACCTACTAGACTCTGCACGTGGGTATGTTGCAGCGGTCAATAAAGAGAGTTTGCCTAACGAACTTCTTGATAAATCAGATATGTTGCCTAAAGAATTCAAGCAGCTATTCGATGAAGTAGAGAGTCGTTTTGTTGATAGAAAAGTAAACAGAAAATTATCACAGAAGTACGAAGACGCTATACAAGCGGGCAGGACGCAACTGGTTCCGGCCAGCGTTTAAGGGAAGTAATGGTAAGAGGCTTACGAAACTGGAAATATGAGGACGTAGTAAGCTTCTTGAAAGACCACGGTTTTGAAGAAACAGTTATTGGCCACAAGAAGGCTACCTCACACCACTTCTTTAAAGGATGTATCCTTGGAAAATACTATCAGGTGCACGTCCAATATCATGCTGGGAAAACTATTCCTGTTGGTACAATGAATGCCATAATCTCAACGTCTGGAATACCCAAAAAAGAGTGGACGATCAGATAGTTATCCTACGATAGTTTGTCGGTGACAAAGTCAGTGATTTTCTTGCGGAAATTCTGCTCCGAGAATGTCCGAGCAAACGAAGTAATCTGGCGACTATTAAAGCGTTTGCCATCAAATGCTTCGAGGATCTGGCAAAGGCTTTCGCTGGTTTGTTCTTCAAAGAATAGTCCTGTTCTACCGTCGATCACATAGTCTCGAGCACCGCCTGCATCCAGGGCGATTACCGGCGTGCCAGCTGCAAGTGCTTCTACAGGTGCTATACCAAAATCTTCGATGGCAGCAAACAGAAAAGCCTCAGCCCCGGCTAGGTAGGAGATCACCTGGGCGTCGGAAACATCGGTATGGAATGAGACAGTTGGGCCAGCCCTGCGAACAAGGTCAGCATGTTCGGGGCCATTACCAACCACCTTTAGTGGAAGCTCAAGCTGGGTGCAGGCATCCACCAATAATTCAGTGTGCTTATATAACACCTGACGACCAACCGTCACGTATCCTGCGCGTTTACCGGTGAAGTCATGCTTGAGTCGATCGGTGTCGACAGGAGGGTTAATAACGGTCGCATCACGGTCATAATACTTCTTGATTTCTTCTGCAATAAAGTGGGAGTTAGCAATAATGTAGTCTGCTTTCTGAGCGGCTTTGTAATCTCGTTTTCGGAAGGGGCCAACAAAGAATCGCAGGCCAATACGTGCAAAAAAGTTAAGTGGGCCAAAGCCAGGGTTGGCCAGATATTTTTTATAGCTTCGCCAGTAGTAATGGGTTGGGGCATGACAGTAACTGATGTGTTTTGTGCCCCCTGGAACATTGATGTCGTTTGCTTCGCCGTTGCCTGTACTGCTGATAACCAGATCGTAGCCACTAAAATCGAGACTACCGAACCACTGGATACGGAGGGTACTGGAGATAACTGCAATCCGTCGGATTGCACCGAATGGCCATCGCTGTAAATAGCCGGTAACTACTTTGCCGTCTAACTTTTTTCGCCAAGCGGGTGTGCAGTAGGAGGTGTAGATTGGGGCATCAGGATAGATCTTGTGCAGTTGTTCGACAACTCGTTCCGATCCACCGCCAACTAACCAGTCATGGACAATGGCAACTTTTAGGTTTTTACTCATCCGTTAAACGCGCCCCGAATAACAGTTTTAATTGTTTTTACAAGAATAGTGAGATCCAGCCAGAAGCTCCAGTTCTGGACATAGTAGGTGTCTAACTTGCGTCGTTCCTCAAAGCTGATGTCTCGCATACCTGACACCTGGGCTAATCCAGTAAGACCAGACTTTACGCTTAGGATGGTGTGCTTCTTCTCATATAAGTTAAGTTCTTCGGGGATCAGTGCCCGAGGACCGACAATGCTGATATCGCCGCGGAATATATTAAAGAACTGTGGCAATTCGTCCAGACTGGTTCGGCGAATAAACTTACCGACGGGTGTTACGCGGAAGTCGTTCTCTAGACGGTCACCGTTTTTGCGGTACTCGCGAATAAGCTCTGGTTTACCGACCATAGCAAATACTTCTTCGTCTTTTTTGCCATCGAACTTGGCGTAGTGCGATCGGAACTTGTAGACCTTAAATACGGTATTAAAGCGGGTTAGGCGTTTTTGTTGTACACCGCGCATTAGGACTGGGCCGCGCGGATCATTAATTTTAATAGCGATCGCAACGAGCAACATGAGCGGGCTGGTGATAACGATCAGGATGCTGGAGCAGAAGATGTCGAACAGTCGCTTCACAATTCGGCCCCAACCTATTAGTGCCGTTTGATGAACAGCGATCATTGGGATGCTGCCACCAAAAAGTTCGACTTCCATATTGCCAACAAACAAGTCACTGTTGCCAGGAACAAAACGGTAAGCGGCATGGTTAACCTGCGAGAACCTCAATACGGTGTCGTTCTTTTCCTGATCTTTGTAGAGCTCGGTGTGGATGATGCTGTGGATTGGTACCGATATTTTTTCGAGAGCTTCAGAAAAAGTAGCGAAAGATTTAAATCCAGGTGCTTTCATGCCGACCACTCCAAGTACTTTTTGACCAGTAGTCTTGGTGTTGGCAATAGCTTCGGCAATCTCGAGCGAACGTGGAGTGTTCCCGACGATCAAAACATTGCTGACGCCTACGCCATAGCCATACAGAAAGCGTCGCCCTAATCGTGCCAATGTGCGGAAGACTACTAAAAAGCCAAATCCTAGCAGTAATCCATAGACAGGAACCAATCGGGCAGGGAATAAAACTTGATCGCTGACGAAGTCATACCCGATAATTACCAGGATTCCCAGGGCTGATCCTACAAGTAGCCGGCCGAGTTCTTGGAATCTCTTTTCGTAAACTTTCTGGGTATATAGTCCAATAAAAGCCTGCACGATTACCCAAAGTGGCAGGACGCTAAACATAGCAATAAAGTAGTCCCTGGCTGTTATCTGCTCCAGTAACGGGCGGGGGTCGTATTTGACTCGGAGGATATAGGCAAGACTAAAAGCCGCCAAAAGCGCCAGAAAATCACCAATAACTAAAAGTACTGCATAGCCAAGAGCGGCGTTATTTTTCATGCTTTAATTGTACCTCTTGCTACCCCAAGAGGCTACCCCTAAAGAACGGGGCTCAAATTCGACGATTACAGCGTAAACAGTTTATACTTTAAGTATGTCTAAAACATCGTACCGCCGAGGTGGGCAAAAGCGATTGGGTGTATCGCAAAGAATTCTTCTTGGTGTCGGGGTCGTCCTACTGCTTGGTGCCGTTGGCTATGCGGTGTTTATAAACGATAACTTTGTGAGCGCACCTGCACCAGCCGCTAAGGCGGTAAAACCTGTGGCCAAAGAACCGAGCAAACCAGCCTATACTGCTATCGACCTACAGCCTACCGTCGATGCTTGGATCGCAAAACAATCTGCTGATTACCATATTGTGGTTTATGATGCGCAGGCTAAAAAGACCATCGCCAGCAATCAGCCCGATGAGTCATTGTTTGCCGCCAGCCTTTATAAGATCTATGTGGCGTATCTGGCCTTGCAGGATATTCAAGATGGCAGCATGAAAGCAGACGAAGTTATTAGCGGTTCGTTCACTCGAAAAGAATGTATCGACAAGATGATCAGAGAGTCTTACAGCCCTTGCGGCGAAGCGATGATGGCCGATATGGGTCCAGCCACTCTTAACAAAAGAGTTAAAGAGATGGGCATGACAGGCACTACTTTTAACGGAATTGCTACGTCAGCCCATGACTCTGCTCTGATCCTCCAATATATCGATCAAAAACGAGACCTCAATACTGCAAATACGGCATTTTTGCGTGATGCCATGCTAACGCAGCCGGCCATGTACAAGCGAGGTCTTCAGCTGGGTGCCCCGGATGCAAAATGGGAAACCAAGGTTGGCTGGAACGAAGACCAGAACTACCATGACATTGGCATCATGACGCTACCCGATAAGCGAGTCTTCTACGTTGCCATTCTGAGTCAGGGTAATGGTTCCTCGAAGCCAGTTGCTGATTTTGCCAAGACTATTTACGCAAAACTTACCGAGTAGTATTTAACTATTTGCAGGGCTGTGAGATACTGGAGTCAATAAACCTTAACACGTTAAGCGAAGGACGCATTATTCTATGGCAATCAAGAAAAAACCCCTTAAAACAGAGAAGCTGAGTCGCTTGCAGCGATTTAGCCTGTTCTTTTATGATCACCTAAAAACAAGCGTTAGTCTGTGGATTGCCGTAGTCATGTTCGGCGTGCTTAGTTATACCGTCTTCTTGCAGCGTCAAGGCTTCCCAGGCATTAATCTGCCGTTTAGCATTGTTAACGGCGCTTACTTTGTAAACGACCAAGCCCGCGTCGATAAAGAAGTTGCCGAGCCCGCTGCTAAAGCCATTATGAAGTTGCCCGAGGTTAAGACGGTAACAAGTACTTCTGGCAAGAATTTTGTTGGTTTGCAAATTGAATACAAAGAAGGAACCGATTCAAAAGTCGCCTCCGAAAAAGCAAAGAAACAGGTTGAAGCTGCTGGTTTGCCGACTACCGCCGAGCTGCAGTATCAAAGTATCGATTTCACCAAATACGACAACAAGTACAACTTACTCCTGGCCGCTTACAGCACCAGTGGCGCAGACAGTGCTAAGCTGGCAGTAGAAGCTGCATCTATAGCCAAGAAGGTCGCCACAGCAGAGGGGGTTGCCAAGGCAGAAGTACTGAGCCAGACAGAAGACGCTACCAACCCAATCACCGGGCAGGTTGAATCACAACAAAAGACTTTTGACCGCATTGCCGTAAAAGAAAACGGAAATCTAGTATTCCACGATTCTATATCTATTGGTGTAGTCGCCAAAGAGGGCACAGACAGTCTGCAATTATACGACGGTGTTAACGAAAAACTAGGGACCATTTCTGGCGATGTTAAGACAGTAGTTACCGGAAGTGAGGCCGAAAGTGTTCGTGAACAAATTAGTGGATTGCAGAAGAGTCTAGCAGAGGGTCTAATCATTGTGGCAATCATCAGCCTACTCTTAATATCGTGGCGTGCTGGACTCGCTACTTCATTAAGTATGGCTACTGTTCTGCTAGCTACTATTGGCGGGTTAAAGATCTTTGGCTACACACTCAATACCATTACGCTGTTTGCCCTGATTCTATCCTTAGGACTAATCGTTGACGACACCACTATTGTGGCCGAAGCTATTGATGCTGGACAAAAGAAGGGGAAGGCCAAGCGTGACATCGTTCGAGATGCCGTTAAGCGAGTTGCTCGAGCCAGCACCACTGGAACGCTTGTTACTATGCTTGCCTTTGCACCGATGATCTTTATCGGCGGAATACTCGGTAGCTTTATTAGGGCTTTGCCAATTACTATCATCATTAGTTTGGCATTCTCATTACTTGTTTCCTTGTCGCTGATTCCTTTCTTGTCCAAAGACCTAATTCTTGCCGACAACTCAAAAGCAAAGCACGAAAGCCGTAACCCGGTAATCAAGGCGGAACATTTTGTAAGCAGTAACTTGTCTCGATTTATTACTTGGACTCGCGGCAGGAATAAGCGTAAAGCTACTATGGCGATTGTAGCGGTAGTGATTGGACTAACGTCTTTGATGGGTAGCTTTGTGTTCTTCGGTAAGCTCAAATTTGATATCTTCCCACCTACAAAAGACGGTAACGAGATGACCATAACCGTACGTTTTGCGCCAGGTACAAGCATTGAACAGGCGCAAGCCATAACAGATCGAGCAGACACCATTGTGGCAAATAGTCTTGGTGAATTTGGCGAGCGAGTCGACTACAAGAGTGCCGCTAGCACCCAGTCGGCCACCGCTTCGGTTACGCTGACTCACTACCAGGATCGTGATACGACAGCACCTGAGTTGCAGAAAAGGGTTGAAGCAGCATTTGCCGACTTTAAGGAAGCTAACGTCAAAGTAAGTCTTAACGGTGCTGGTGGTCCAGTAGATGACCAACCCTTTAAGGTGCAAATCAACACTGACGATCAAGAAAAGGCCGCTAAGATCTCTGCCGACCTGGTGTCGTTCCTTAACGGACGTAAGCTTGAGCGACAAAACAAAACCACCTTCCAGGCTACTAACGCCCAGACTTCTGACGGGGTAACAGTCACACGCAAGAACGCTAAACGAATCTTCGAGGTCAAAGCTGGCTTTGACGCTACCGACACCACAGCTTTAGTAACGGTGGCTAAGACGGCTGTAGAAAAAGAGTTTAACGCAGAAAAGTTGGCAAGCTATGGACTCAAGAAAGATGCACTCCAGTTTGATTTTGGTAACGAGTCAAACAACCAAGATTCATTCAAGTCTATGTTAGTGGCTTTCCCATTACTCATCCTTGCCATGCTCATCCTGCTAGTCATTCAGTTCCGAAGCTTACTACAGCCGCTCCTAATCTTGTTGGCCATTCCTTTCAGTTTCTTTGGAGTTGCCCTTGGCCTGTACCTGACAGATAACACTCTCAGTTTCTTCGTGATGATCGGCTTCTTCGCCCTGATTGGAATCGCCGTTAACAACACCATCATGTTGGTAGATTACGCCAATCAGGCGCTTCGAGCTGGATCAACACATACCGATGCCATGGCAGAAGCCGTACAGCACCGTTTCCGACCACTGCTCACCACTAGCCTTACTAGCGTCGTTGCGCTGACTCCACTAGCGTTAAGCGATCCATTCTGGCAGCCATTAGCAGTGACACTGATCTTTGGTCTGCTCAGCAGTACCTTCCTGGTGATCGTCGTCTTCCCATACTATTGGCTGATTGCCGAATGGCTCCGTGTTGGCGTAAAGCGAAGCTTCCGCCGTTACATCCTTCGCAAGGACTAGTACACAATCTATTGACATAATAGTCAATGATGATACAATGTAGTTACAGCACCTCGCTTGGATCCGTCCTCGCGAGGTCTTTTTGTTGGTATAATACACAAATGAGAAGAATAGTGTTGATTGACGGCGAGAATCTTGTCTATGGGCTTAGGCATATGCTGGGTGACGAAGCGAATAAGGCACCGAGGTCCCACGTAGATGGCTTTAACTTTCGTGGGTTAATTGAGGAGCTATTGTCCGACAATATGCCATCGCAAATTCTCTGGTTTGGTGCGCGCTTACGAAAGTACACTATGAGTGAGGAGTTGCTAGAAAAGTCAGAACGAGCAATCCGTACTCAAGGCTCCTTTATGAATCAGATTCAGAATCAAAAGATTCACTTTATCAAAGTCGGGTATCTACGTGCTCGTGAGTCGGATCTCTGTGAGTCATGTGATCATCAGACATGGAAACTCACAGAGAAGGGCGTTGACGTCGGATTGGCAGTGAGGATGATCACGGAGGCAGATAAAGATACCGAAATTGTTGTAGTTAGCGCCGACACCGATCTGCTACCTGCATTTAACGCTTCTTCAAAGCTGGGCGCAAGAATAATGCACATAGGATATGAGTTCCGTCCTGTTCATGCATTGATTCGCTCTTCCGACAAAAGCAGGACTATCACGTTACCACTTGTTCAGAAATACAAAAAAACTTAAGAAGAAACGGAATAAGTTATCACTTTGCATTGGCTAGGCTGGTCTACATCAGTCTCTTACCAGGTGGGGCCGGTTGCCTGGCGGTAGTCGGTGCCTAGAACAATGATGTAGTCAGGCTTTGGAGCGGCAGTTGCTGCGGTTGTTGTCGCGCTCGCGGCAGGAGTTTCGACAATGCCAGTCGGTAGGCTATTAGTGATAACACCCTTGAAGCGAACAGTTAGGTAGCGCTCGGTAAAAGGCTTTTTGGTTTCTTTATTCATGCGGATGATAAGTGTCTTGGGTTGGGTCGACTTGCTTGTTTCTTTAATTAGAACTTTGTAGCCGTAGCCATCCAGGACATCCCCAACGGTAGTGGCCATGCCAGTTCGTCCAGAACCGTTATAGACGGCAAGCGTTGGAGCTTCCTTCCTGAGGTAAGGATCAATCATATTGGTTCGAGCATAGGCACGGATCTTGGTGTAGTCATCTAGTCCCGCTTCTGGTCGAACAATGGATTGCCCATTTACGTTACCAGTAGTAACTAGAGGGCCTTTTGGATCGGCAAGATCGAGTGACTTAATGGCCGAATCGGGAAGGGTTTTTGTTTTCTCGAAGAGCGTCTTTGCTTCATCAATAGATAGATCGGTGCGGATATTCTTTTGAACAGCATTAGCCAGGCTGTTAAGGCGAACTGGATTGGCAACGATCCCGGTGCTGGTGGCTTTTTCGCGCATAGCAACAAGTAATCGGCGTTGGTTCTCGTTACGGTCAAAGTCACCCCTGGTGCTACCGTGTCTGGTGCGGGCGTACTGCAATGCTTTTGCTCCGTCCATGGTTTGGGTGCCAGCTTTGAAGCGCCAACCCGTAAATCTATCGTTGATTGCCTCTGGTACGGTCACATCAACACCGCCAAGAGCGTTCACGACATCACGGAAGGCTTTGTAGTCAGTCAGTAAGTACTTATGGATTGGCACTCCAGAAACTTCGCGGGCTATTCCAATTGCAGCTTGGATGCCGGCTTTTTCGGCGTCGTCAGTTGATTTGCCACGGCTGGTAGCGGACATTTTAGTCAGGCTGTAGACGGCGTTAACCTTTGAGCTAGAACCATTACTCTCCACCCAAGTGTCTCGTGGAATACTAAGTAGTGAAGCCGACTGGCTCTCTAGATCAATACTAGCAATTAAAAGTGTATCGGTGAGGTCAGGGGCCTCGTTTTCGGCACCGCCACGGCCCATTAGTAGGATGTTGAGGCGGCCATCACCCTCGGTGTTAAGTTGCTCGGGCTTAACTTCATCATTAAGGGCAGAGGACTTGCTGTTACCAACCCCACGACCAAAGACCGAATTAAAGAAGCTATAAAGGCGAATTCCAGCTGCAGATCCCAGTCCGATGATTACAATGATTGCCACAAGGCCTAACTTGAACTTAAGGGAGCGGTTCTTCCACCAAGTACGTAGCCGACCATGCTTCTTTTCTTTCTTGTCTTTGGATTCTTTCGGTAGGTCGGCTTTTTGCACATCAGCAAAGACATCGTTTTCGGGTTGGTCAAAATTTCCAAGTGTTGGAACTTCATCATTTTCAGGCATGTCGAGTGTTTCGGTTGGTATCCGTTCTCGCTGGCTTAAGGCACGACGCGGGCCACCAGTGATGGCACTGGAAGTTCCATAGTATTGAGGCTTAGCGAGTGGTGATTTTCGGCGCGGGACAAAGCCGTCGACAGAGGTGTTTGGAGTGGTTTTTTTAAGACTTTTAAAACGCGGTTTTTTATCGGACATATGACGGCTATTATACCTGTTTCGACCGCTTATGTCTCTTGAAAAGGCACTATAAGGTGTGTATAACTCTGATATACTAAGCATAAGAATCAAAACCCATGGCACATAAACAAAAGCTTAGTAAAAAGAACAGATCAGAACTGATACGTATTGCCCAATACATGGTTAGTGGTGGCGCATTCTTCTGGACTGGCTATCTGGTGTTTTTCCTGGGAGATCAGGTTCTAGGCCTAAGTTTATGGTGGGCTAAACTGATAGCTAACCTCAGTGGTTGGACGGTGAACTATATCCTGCAACGGCACTGGGTATTCAACGAAAAGAGCAGGCGTGGCAATCGCAAGCAGGTCACCGTACGTTACGCCGTTATAACACTGGTAAACTTTGTGTTAGATTACTTTATCGTTGCTGGACTCAAAGGTCTCGGCTTAACCCCATACCTTGGCCAATTTGTTTCGGCAGGCTTCTTCACAGTCTGGAACTATCTTTGGTATAAGCTGTGGGTCTTTCCGACTCAATCTAAAAAAGGTGCAAAGTAATGTCCGAAACAGTTCGCCCAACCAAAAAACAACGAGAAATTCTCGACTACATCACCGGATTTATTACCGAGCATGGCTACAGTCCCAGCTACCGAGAAATCATGAATGGCCTCAACTATACATCAGTGGCCACCGTATCGTTACATGTTAATAGTCTGATTACTCGCGGCCATTTACGTAAACGAGATCATTCGGCTCGGTCGCTTGAGGTAGTGCAGGCTGTTGACGCACCAAAAGTTATCTCTACGCAGGTTACCGCCAGCCAAGAGAAGTGGCTAGTCAAAAAAGTTGAAGGCTTGTTTAAGGAACTAGAAGCACAGCCCCGACCTCCTGAGTCAGAGGTAGATAGCC
>JACCDG011791548.1_pt1 | contig 11043 bp, 11 predicted proteins | sample 7442471 | NCBI WGS metagenome assembly JACCDG01 (sample SAMN15323444, study PRJNA562643) | freshwater metagenome | isolation source: river surface water | place: USA:Blue River Watershed | collected 2017-08-17
GATGCTTCAGTCAACAAGGAGCGCGGCTCGGACAAAATCATCTTGCCACCGCCTTCAAGATAGCCAAACAAGCGCTCGCGATCACCCAGACTGAGATTTTGCGTGTCTTCCAGCAAGGCACGGCCGGCAGCCAATGCTTCAGCATCACCATCCTGCTGATAACGCACCCGCAATTCGTCATAAAGCTTGGCCTTTTTGCTGCCCATTTTCTTCACTGCAGCTTCCGCCTTGGCTTCGAAACCGGGTTCACGGCCATACAGATGATTGAAGCGCCGCGCGACTTCGCGGGTCATTTCGATGTGTGGCAGCTGATCTTCACCCACGGGCACCAGATTGGCGCGGTAGATCAGGATATCTGCCGATTGCAGCAAGGGGTAGCCAAGAAAGCCGTAAGTCGAGAGGTCTTTCTGCGACAGTTTTTCCTGCTGCTCCTTGTAGGTCGGCACGCGCTCCAGCCAGCCCAGCGGGGTCATCATCGACAACAACAGATGCAATTCTGCATGCTCCGGCACCCGCGACTGAATAAACAGCGTGGCCTGCGACGGATCGACACCGGCGGCCAGCCAGTCGATGACCATGTCCCAGACACTTTTTTCGATGATTTCCGGATTGTCGTAATTGGTCGTCAGCGCATGCCAGTCGGCGGCAAAAAACAGGCATTCATATTCAGACTGCAGTTTGACCCAGTTTTTCAACACCCCATGATAATGGCCAAGGTGCAAACTGCCGGTCGGCCGCATGCCGGACAATACACGATCAACAAACATCTATTTCTTCCCGATAAATCACAAAAATATTGAAACCAGCTTCAAGGCTGCGACATAAAACGGTTTAAGTATCACGCCCAGCAGCCCGGTAATCATCAGTCCCACCAGGATGAACATCCCATAAGGCTCCACCTGCGCCAACGGATAGGCCAAGTTGCGCGGCAACAACCCAACCGCGATACGCCCTCCGTCAAGCGGAGGAAGGGGCAATAAGTTCAGCACCATTAACACTACATTGATCTGAATGCCTGCCGTTGCCATCAACGACAAGGGCACCGCAAAATAACTTTCCGGGCTGAAGGCCGCTACGTTGTACAACAAAGCCCATCCAATCGCCATCACCAGATTGGCTGCAGGCCCTGCGGCGGCAACCCAGACCATGTCTTTCTTGGGGTTACGCAAATTGCCGAAATTGACTGGCACCGGTTTGGCCCAGCCGAACAGGAAACCGCCCAGCGTCAAAGCGATAAGCGGAATCAGAATGGTACCAACCGGGTCAATGTGCTTCAGAGGGTTCAGACTCATGCGTCCCATCATGAATGCGGTTGCATCACCATATCGCTTCGCAGCATAGGCGTGGGCAGCCTCGTGCAAAGTAATGGCAAACAACACCGGCAATGCATAAATGGTTACTTTTTGAACAATGTCTTCCATGCCTATTCTTCTTCTGTCAGCCCGAATGGCGCCAATGCGCCATTGCCTTTGCGCACCAGCACTGGTGCACCTTCATGCAAATCAATCACCGTGGTGGGCTCAATCCCGCAATAACCGCCATCAATGATCAGATCTACCTGCTGCTCCAGCAAATCGCGGATTTCGTAGGGATCGTTGAGCGGATATTCTTCGCCCGGCAACAACAGTGTGCTGGACAACAGCGGCTCGCCCAGTTCCTGCAGCAAGGCCTGTGCAACCGCGTTGTCCGGCACGCGCAAACCAATTGAGTTGCGTTTGGGATGTTGCAGGCGTTTTGGCACTTCCTTGGTCGCCAGCAACAAAAAGGTATAACTGCCAGGAGTCGTGGCCTTCAGCAGGCGAAACTGGGTATTGTCGACCTTGGCGTAGGTGGCGATATCCGACAGGTCGCGGCACATCAGCGTGAAATGATGTTTTTCGTCTACCTGGCGAATGCGGCGAATCCGCTCAACCGCATCCTTGTCGCCAAGATGGCAACCGATGGCATAACAGGAATCAGTGGGATAAATCACCACGCCGCCATCACGGATGATTTTGACCGCCTCCCGAATCAGTCGCGGTTGCGGATTGTCGGGATGAATAACAAAAAATTGAGCCATATGCAGCAGTGTGAGGTGGGCAGGTTCAGTTAACAATAGCCCAGTCATGCCAGACGGGCTTGCAGGCGCCAGGCATGTCAGGCAAACGGCCGATGTCGGCGTAGCCTTCACCGGGGCCATGAAAATCGGAGCCGCATGACGCCAATAACTCATATTCGGCGGCCAAACGGGTGAACTGGATTACGTGCTCCGGCGTGTGGTTGGATGTCACGACTTCCACCGCTTCACCCCCTGCAGCCTTGAAATCGACCAGCAAACGTTGCATCCGCGCCTTTCCAATCTGATAACGCCCCGGATGCGCCAGCACGGCACGGCCACCCGCATTGCGAATCCAGTTCACGACATCATTAAGGTCAGCCCATTGATGCGGCACATAACCCGGCTTGCCTTTTACCAGATACTTTTTGAAGGCGGTTTTGATGTCTTTAACCTTGCCGCTTTCAACCAGAAAGCGGGCAAAATGCGTGCGGCTGATCATGTCCTTATTTCCGGCGAATGCCAACGCACCGGGCAGACTATCAGCAATGCCCGCCCGCAACAGGTCTGCGGCCATTGCCTCTGCACGCCGCATACGCCCGGAGCGCACCGACGCCAACCCTTGCTGCAGTTCGGCATTATCCGGATCAAAATTCAAGCCCACCACATGAATGGTCAGCCCATCCCATGAAACCGACACTTCGACGCCATCGACAAAATGAATGCCATGTTCAATCGCCGCCTTGCGCGCAGCAGGCAGGCCCAGCAACACATCATGATCCGTCAGTGCCAGCACCTTGCAGCCCCGTTCGGAAGCGCGTGCAACCACTTGCTCGGGCGTCAGCGTGCCATCGGAACAAGAAGAATGGCTGTGCAAATCGATGTTGAGCATAGACAGTATTCGGAATGGAAGCTGCGATCATAACAGACTCGGTGCTGCCTGATCACGGCGAAACAGCGCGCAACAGGCAAACTTGACGGCAAGCACATGGACAATTGTCAATATTCGGTTGCATAATCGCCGGCTATGAAATTTCTATTTGACATGTTCCCGATCCTGCTGTTTTTTGCCGCATATTATGTGACAAAAAACGACATCTTCATTGCCACCGGCGTCACCATTGCAGCTACCGCTGCTCAGGTTGCATGGATGTGGTTCAAACACCGCAAGGTAGACACCATGTTGTGGGTCAGTTTTGGCATGGTTGCGGTTCTTGGCGGTGCAACACTGCTGCTGCACAACAAAACCTTCATCATGTGGAAACCAACGGCACTATATTGGTTGTTTGCACTGACACTGGTAATCACGCGTCTGGCGGCAGGCAAGAATCTGATGCGGACCCTGATGGAACAGCAGGTTAAACTGCCTGATCCGGTCTGGGACAAGCTACTGGTAGCCTGGGCCTGCTTCTTTGCACTGCTTGGCATTCTCAATCTTGCCGTTGCTTTCAACTTCAGCGAAGCAACCTGGGTCAAATTCAAGGTTTTCGGTGGTATCGGCCTGATGCTGGTGTTCGTTTTATTGCAAGGCGTCTGGCTGTCGAAATTTGTTGAAGAAAATCCGGAACAGAAAGAACAATGATGTTGTACGCCATTATCGGCAACGATAGCGAAAATTCACTGCAAAAGCGCCTGGCAGTGCGACCCCAGCATCTGCAAAGGCTACAGGCCCTGCAAGATGATGGCCGACTGTTGCTGGCGGGGCCTTTTCCGGCCATCGACGCCGATGATCCGGGCGCTGCAGGTTTCTCTGGAAGCATGATCGTTGCAGAATTCGACTCGCTGGAAGCCGCAACAGCTTGGGCGGATGCAGATCCCTACGTGACTGAAGGCGTGTTCAGTTCGGTACTGATCAAACCCTTCAAGAAAGTATTCCCTGCATGAGCACGATAACTGATCTGATGCAAGAACGTCTGGAACAACTCAAGCCGCTATCTCTGGATATCCGTGATGACTCGGCACAACACGCCGGCCATGAAGGCGCCAAGGGCGGTGGAGGCCATTACTGGTTGTCTATTGTTGCTCAGGCATTCAGCGGAAAAGCACGTATCCAGCGCCACCGTCTGATATATTCCGCCTTGGGCGATCTGATGCAGCAAAAAATCCACGCTTTGAGTATCGAGGCGTTTTCCCCCGAAGAAGTCTAGTTTGCAATATTAGGATGACAGAATGAATAAAATTTCCCGCTTGCTCGCTGTTCTGGTGACCGCCTCGGTGGCAATGGCCGCACAGGCGCAGAACATTGCCGTTGTTAACGGTGTGGCAATTCCTCAAGCCAAGATGGACATTCAGCTGAAGGCTCTGGCAGCACGTGGCCAGAAAGACTCGCCGGAACTGCGCAATGCCATCAAGGACAGCCTGGTAACAGCAGTCCTGATTGAACAGGAAGCGACGAAAAAAGGACTGGACAAGACTCCTGACGTTCAGGCTGAACTGGAAATGGCTCGCCAATCGGTAATTTTCCGGGCTTACGTTCAGGATTACATGAAGAACAATCCGGTAACGGATGCAGAAATCAAGGCTGAATACGACAAATACAAGGCCACCCAGGCAGACAGGGAATACAACGTTCGCCACATTCTGGTAAAGGATGAAAAGGCAGCAAAAGACATCATTGAGCAGCTGAAAAAAGGCGCCAAATTCGACAAGCTGGCGGAAAAATTCTCGATTGATCCAGGCAGCAAGGCCAAAGGAGGCGAACTTGGCTGGAATGCACCTGGCAACTTTGTCAAACCGTTTGCCGAAGCCATGACCAAACTGGATAAAGGCCAGATCAGCAAAGAACCTGTCAAATCAGACTTTGGTTTTCACGTAATCAAGCTGGATGATGTTCGGAGCGCCAAGGTACCAGGCTTTGACGAAGTCAAGCCGCAAATCACCGAATTCCTGCAGCGCAAGAAGCTGGAAACGCTGATGGCTGGTCTACGCGCAAAGGCAAAGATCGAGTAACCGGATGTTCAATTGCCAATAAACAGGGACTGCTGATGCAGCCCCTGTTTTGCTTGAAATCGGCAATCCGATCTGATAGAACGGTCTAGATCTGTTGCACGTTTCGGGATCCTCACCATGCAACGTTTTTACCGCGTATATCTTTCCATTTCGCCCCTCGGTCAATCCGAGCTGGACAAGGCACTGTCAGCCATCCGTGAATCCTGGACCCGGCCTCACTGGATACGCAAACTGGAGCGCAATCAAGCATATTTGTTGCAAGTTGGCGCAGAAGCAGATTTTTGTGACAACCAGACAGAAGAGGCCTTCGCTCAACGCTTATCGGTGGCGATCTGGAAAAAAGTGGGGCGCTACGTCAAGGTGGTGGTGGATGCCACGTCAGAGGATCTTCCGGGTGATTGCTTTGAGCTGAATGAAATGGATTACCGCAAGCTGATGCGCACCCACTAAAATACCAGCCTTACTCCCAACAACAAGCCAAAGCCTGCTCCAAACGCTCGACGGCAATCACCTCCATGCCTTCAATAATCTGCTTCGGCATATTGGCCTTGGGGATGATGGCCCGCTCAAAGCCAAGCTTGGCGGCCTCTTTCAAACGCTCTTGACCACGCTGTACCGGCCGGACCTCACCGGTTAAGCCAACCTCACCAAATACCACCAGTTTTTTTGGCAAAGACCGATTACGCAATGACGAAGCAATCGCCAGCAGCACAGCCAAATCCGCGCCGGGTTCGCCAATCTTGACACCACCGACAGCGTTGATAAAGACGTCCTGATCAAAACAGGCGATGCCGGCATGACGGTGCAGTACGGCCAGAAGCATGGCCAGCCGGTTTTGCTCAAGCCCAACCGACAGGCGTTTTGGATTGCCAGAATGAGAATTGTCCAGCAGAGCCTGAATCTCAACCAATAAAGGTCGCGTACCTTCCTGTGTCACCAAGACACAGGAACCGGGAACCTCTGCCAGATTGTGTGAAAGAAAAAGGGCTGAAGGGTTGGATACGCCACGCAGGCCCTTGTCAGTCATGGCAAACACACCCAGTTCATTGACGGCACCAAACCGGTTCTTGATCGCGCGAATCAGGCGGAAGCTGGAATGTGTATCCCCTTCGAAATACAGAACGGTATCCACGATATGCTCCAGAACACGCGGACCGGCCAGCGCCCCCTCCTTGGTCACATGGCCAACCAGCACCAGACTGGTACCGTGGCTTTTGGCATAACGCGTCAATTGTGCGGCACATTCGCGGACCTGTGCCACGCTGCCGGGCGCAGATTGCAACTGCTCGGTGTAGACGGTCTGTATCGAGTCGATGACGGCAACATCGGGCTTTTCGGTTGTCAACGTCGCAATGATTTTCTCAACATTGATTTCAGCTAGCAATCTTACCGGCTTAGGATCAATCGCGAGCCGGGTTCCACGCAGCGCAATTTGTTGCGCAGACTCCTCGCCGCTGACGTACAAGACCTTGCCAACCCGTCCCAGATTGGCCAAAGCCTGTAATAGCAGTGTTGATTTGCCGATACCGGGGTCACCACCAATCAGCACAACCGCACCACGGACAATACCCCCCCCCAGCACCCGGTCCAGCTCGTCTATGCCGGTACCGGTTCTGGGCGCCTCCTCCGCCTCTACTTGCGCCAGTGACTGCACCACACTGGCATTGGCCAGCGCTTTGAAACGACTCGGAGTATTGTCCTGAACAACTTCGACCAGCGTATTCCACTGGCTACAACCAGGACATTGCCCTTGCCATTTGGGGGAAATCGCGCCGCACTCAGTGCAGCTATAAACCGTTTTTGCTTTGGCCATCAGCGCCCGGCCATGCGTTTGAGAAAATCAATACTGGGAGCGAACAACGATGCACCGCTGACAGGGCGGCTGTAATCGAGCAAATGATCGTAACGCCCCTCGCCATCACGCAGGAACATCATCTCCAGCATGCGTGTAAACGGCTTTGCACTGCGCGCATATGAGGCAAACATCAAACCCATTTCGCCGAGATGGCCATAAGGCATGCTGTGACGCAGGATTTCCAGCTCTTTGCCATCCTCCTCGATCACCACTCGCGCAATATGCGCAGTCGAAGGCTTGAGCTCGTCATCCATCTCGATATCATCCAGCTTGGTGCGGCCGATCACCTGTTCTTGCTCGGCAACCGGAACAGATTGCCACTTAGACATATTGTGCACCCAGCGTTGAACATGCAGATAACTACCACCGCTGAATTCTGCGTCTTCTTCACCCACCAGTGCCACTTCTGCGCGCGCTTCACCCTCCGGGTTTTCGGTGCCGTCAACAAAGCCGGTCAAGTCGCGCTGGTCGAGATAACGAAATCCATTGATCTGTTCGCCCCATATCGCCAATGCCCCCAGCTGATCAGCAATATGCCTGGCCAATTCGAAGTTGATATCCTGACGTTCAGAGCGGATATGCAACAGCCCCCCGATATCCGTACGGGGCAACGCAATAACGGTATCGGCAAATCCAGGGAAACCATTCAGCTCGGCAGGCTTTGCACCGAACAAGTCATGCCAGGCATGAGCACCTATTGCCACCACACTACAAAGGCCGGTATCAGGATACAACTCGGCCAGCGCTTGTGTCAGCTCAGGGATTTGCGCTAGCGCAAGACGGGCCTTTGCACGATCAATACCATCTCGCCATTCAAATGCGATAAAGCTGGCGTAAGGCCTGGCCTCGGCACAAACACCCGATTGCGCTAGTACAGTCATTTACTACTCCAATTTGATAACATCTTTCAAACGTTAACCATTCGCGCCACAAAGCGCCCATCAAACCATCCAGAAAGTCGATCATGAAACAGGTGCGCATATTCCACAATCCACATTGCTCCAAGTCGCGCCAAACGCTGGCACTGCTTCAGCAAAACAAGCTGGACATTGAAGTTATTGAATACCTGCAAACCCCGCCCAGCGAGGCAGAGCTGGAACAGATTCTGACGGCGCTGAATCTTGAACCGCGTGAACTGATGCGCCACGATGAACCCGAATATCAAGCACTGGCACTGGACGATCTGGCGCTCAACCGTTCGCAATTGATCGCAGCCATGGTCGCTCATCCGCTCCTGATTCAGCGGCCGATAGTCACGTGCGGCAACAAGGCAGCGCTGGGACGCCCGCCGGAGCAGGTATTGGGCATTTTATAAAAATGAACCCATACCGATCCAGCCGGTTTGAATACTCACGGCCGGATCGAATGGCACACACTTTCAGCTGTAGCAGATTTCGACGGAAGACTCACCCAACCAGCCTTTCAGTTGGTCCAGCAACTCCTTGCGCAAGGTAACCCTCCACGCCTGCCCCAGCATCAATTCACATTGGGCTGTGCCATTGTGATATTCGATCGATACCGGACATCCTTCGGCCTTGTAGGGCTCCAGCAGGGAGCGCAGCTTATGGCAATCACTCCGCCCGTTCATCTTCAGTGCCAGTTTCTTGGCAAAACGGCTACGCGCTTCAGCCAGATCAAATACCTTGTCGGCAACGATGCGATTGCCACCACTGTAGTCGTCATAACTGACCTTGGCCTCGATCACCAGCAGCGAATCTTCCTTGATCTTGTTGCGGCAGGCATCGAACAATTCCGAGAATACCGACACCTCGACCTGACCGCTGGCGTCGTCAAGTTTGACAAAAGCCATGCGGCCACGCTGCGTCTGCTTGACACGCACCTCCAGCACCACGCCACTCAACAACTGCAGTTCCTTCGATGTACCGAGACGATTCAGTTGCTGCTTGACGAATCCACGCACCTCCGGCGCATAACCCTCGAACGGGTGCCCGGACAGGTAATAACCAATCGCCAGTTTTTCTTCTGCCAGCCGCTGAATCGTATCCCAGCGTCGGCAATCAACCATTTCGATTGCCGGGGCAATGTCGTCGAACATATCAAACAAGCCGCCCTGATTGGCATTGCTGGCAATCTGCTCGGCCTGATCCAGCGCTAACTGAACGTTGGCCAAGAGTTTGGCGCGATGGTCGTCGATGCTGTCAAAAGCACCGCCACGGATCAGCGCTTCAATCACGCGCTTGTTCACCAGCCGCTTGTCGGTGCGTTTACAAAAGTCGAACAGATCCTTGAACGGGCCGTTTTTGGCGCGTTCGGCCACGATATGCTCTACCGCTGCTTCGCCGGTGCCCTTGATCGCACCCAGTGCGTAGCGGATTTCCTTGCGCGATACCGGCACGAAGCGGTAGAAGCCCTGGTTCACGTCTGGCGGCAGCATTTTCAGCCTGTTGGCCAGCACGTCTTCGTAGAACACGCGCAGCTGGTCAGTGTTGTCCAGTTCAGACGACATGGTTGCCGCCATGAATGCAGCACAATGGTGCGCCTTCAACCACGCGGTCTGATACGACACTACGGCATAGGCAGCCGTGTGCGATTTGTTGAAACCGTATTCGGCGAACTTGGTCATCAGGTCGAACAACTGTTCGGCCAGCGCCGGGTCGTAACCTTTCTGCTTGGCGCCGTCGGCAATCGTGGCGCGGTGCTTGGCCATTTCCTCGGGCTTTTTCTTGCCCATCGCCCGGCGCAGCATGTCGGCGCCACCCAGCGTGTAGCCACCTATGATCTGCGAAATCTGCATCACCTGTTCCTGATACACGATCACGCCGTAGGTTGGCTCAAGGCATTTGGTCAGATCCGGGTGAAAATAGTCGATCGCCTGCTTGCCTGCCTTACGCAGGATGAAATCGTCCACCATGCCCGAACCAAGCGGGCCGGGGCGATACAGCGCAAGTACCGCGATGATGTCTTCGAAGCGGTCGGGCTTGAGCTTTTCCAGCAGCCGCTTCATACCTTCCGATTCCAGCTGGAATACCGCGGTGGTATTGGCATCCTTCAGAACCTGATACGCCGCCGGATCTGTGAACGGCATGGTATTCAGGTCAGTGCTGAAACCCGGATCGAGATCCTTGATGTAACGTACCGCCAGATCAATGATCGTCAGATTACGCAGGCCGAGGAAGTCGAACTTCACCAAGCCAATCTGCTCGACGTCGTCCTTGTCGAACTGACTGACCGGATTGGCATCTTCGCCCTGCGCCTGGTAAAGGGGGCAGAAATCGGTGATTTTGCCCGGTGCGATCAGCACACCGCCGGCGTGCATGCCGACGTTACGCGTCATGCCTTCCAGTTTTTTCGCCAGGACCCAAAGCTCTTTGATTTCCTCTTCATTTTCCAGCCGCTCCTTCAACTGCGGCTCCATTTCGACTGCATCGTCGAGCGAATACTGTTTGCCCGGCGCCGCTGGAATCAGCTTGGAAATACTGTCGACAAATCCATAAGGCAGATCCAGCACACGCCCCACATCGCGCACAACGGCCTTGGCCGCCATGGTGCCGAACGTGACGATCTGTGATACCGCATCCACGCCATAATGATTGCGCACGTATTCAATCACGCGCCAACGATTGTCCTGGCAGAAATCGATATCGAAGTCAGGCATCGAAACACGTTCCGGGTTCAGGAAACGTTCGAACAGCAGCGCGTAATCCAGCGGATTGATATCGGTGATGCCGAGCGAATACGCCACCAGCGAACCGGCACCCGAGCCACGGCCAGGCCCGACCGGGCAGCCGTTGTGTTTGGCCCAGTTAATGAAGTCGGCAACAATCAGGAAGTAGCCGGGGAAACCCATCTGGATGATGGTATCGGTCTCGAACTTGAGTCGTGCTTCGAACTCCGGCCGCTTCTGCTCGCGCAAGCCCTCGTCCGGATACAGCTTGACAAGCCGCTCATCCAATCCTTGTTTGGCGCGCAACACCAGAAAATCGTCCAGAGACATGCCATCCGGCGTAGGGAACAGCGGCAGGAAGTTCGTGCCCAGCTGGACGGATAGATTGCAGCGTTTGGCGATTTCGACCGTGTTCTGCAAGGCATGCGGCACATCGGCAAACTTTTCCCGCATTGCCTCGCGAGATAGAAAATACTGCTCCTCCGTAAAATGACGTGGGCGTCGTTTGTCGGCAAGCACATAACCTTCGGAGATACAGACACGCGCTTCATGCGCCTTGAAATCATCGGGATCCATAAA
>JACCDG010622023.1_pt1 | contig 11040 bp, 9 predicted proteins | sample 7442471 | NCBI WGS metagenome assembly JACCDG01 (sample SAMN15323444, study PRJNA562643) | freshwater metagenome | isolation source: river surface water | place: USA:Blue River Watershed | collected 2017-08-17
CACCCCTTGCAGCAGCGCATGTCGGTTGGCAGTGGGGTGGGTGAATCCCCATTCGGCCGCGTTCTGGTTGTCACGCGGCACCGGCGGTGCACCCACCACAGAGGAATCGGCAGGGGTGCCAAAAGGCCCCGGTGACGGACTTGCCGCAGCGCTGTCTGCTGGTGACGCGGGCCCCGCTGCCGCACGCGGAGTAGGAAGGACCGGGTCGCCCCCGGTAAAAAAGTCCAGCACAAATTGCAAAGGCGCTCGCATGGTTCGCCCCGGTTTGGCTTCAGGGCGTGCCTGACGCCACATAAGCCTCTGGATCGAGGCGGCGCATTTCGGCTTCGATCCAAGCCTCGACTTCCAACATCAATTCTTCGGCACTGCGGTTCTCGGTGGCAATGGGTTGGCCAATCGAGATGTCCACCACACCCGGGGTTTTGACGAAGGCACGGGTCGGCCAGCAACGCGCCGAGGTCACGGCAATCGGAATGATGGGCACTCCGGCAGCGATGGCCAAACGCGCACCGCCAGTTTTGTATTCGCCTTTTTGCCCCCGGGGTATGCGGGTGCCTTCAGGAAACATGATGACCCAGACACCCTCTTGCATCAAACGGCGGCCTTGCTGAACGACTTTGGCGAAGGCGCGCGAACGCTGCCTGCGGTCAATGTGAATCATGTCCAAACGCCCCATGGCCCAGCCGAAGAACGGAACACTGAGCAACTCTTTTTTGAACACATAGGCCAGTGGGTGCGGCATGATCACGGGCATCACAAAGGTTTCCCATGTGGACTGGTGCTTGACCAACAAGACCGCCGGATCCTTGCTGCCTTGCGGCAGGTTTTCCATGCCCTGAATGCGGTTTTGAATGCCCAGAATCCAAGTGCCGCTGTTCACTGCCAAACGCAACCAGCCGACGCAGACCCAATACAAACGGGTGCTGCTGACCCCATAAGAAATGACCACCACAAACAACGCCCACGGAATGACGGTGATGGCCATCCACAGCATGTGGGCGAAAGAGCGAAGAAAATTCATGGCGAAACCGATGAGATTGACGGCGTCACAGCATCGCCACCCAACAGGTGATCGACAAAAGCAGCCAAGTCGGCATGCACATGGGTCTGGGCAGGAAAGCTGGGCGGCAGAGCTTGGTTTTGCATGTGGGCATGGCGGCCCGTCAACACCAAGTGGGGAGCACAACCCGCGGCCTGCGCGGCTTGCATGTCGCGCAAACTGTCCCCGACATAAGGCACGCCCGCCAAATCCATGCCGTAGCGCTCTTGTATTTGCAGCAACAAACCCGGCGCGGGTTTGCGACAAGAGCAGCCCTCATCTGGGGCGTGGGGGCAATAAAAAATGGCGTCGATGCGCCCGCCGGCTGCGGCCAAACTTTTCAGCATGAACCCATGCACCGCATTCAGAGCCGCCATGTCAAACAAGCCACGGCCCAAGCCCGATTGGTTGGTGGCCAAGACCACATGAAAACCAGCGTGGTTTAAGCGGCTAATGGCTTCCAATGCGCCCGGCAAAGGGTGCCATTCTTCGGGCGATTTCACGAACTCATCACTGGCCCGGTTGATGGTGCCATCGCGGTCCAAAATGACGAGTTTGGTGGGCATGGATGTTGTCCGAATCAGGCGGCCAAGCGGGACAAATCGGCCACGCGGTTCATGGCCACATGCAACGACTTGAGCAACCCTTGGCGATTGAGTCGCAGATCCATTTCTTCTGCATTGACCATCACATCGTCAAAGAACGCATCGACGGGTGCGCGCAAAGCAGCCAGGGTTTGCAAACTGGCGGTGTAATCGCCCGCCTTGAACTGCGCCTCAGAAGCTGGCAACAACTTTTGCATGACGGCATAAAGGCTTTTCTCAGCTTCTTCTTTCAACAGTTGGGTGTTGACATGCGCGTCAACCTCGCCGGCCTTTTTCAAGATGTTGCCAATGCGCTTGTTGGCAGCGGCCAAGGCAGGGCTTTCGGGCAAAGCAGCAAAGGCGCGCACGGCCAACAAGAACTGGTTGACTTGGCCCAAGCGGGCAGGCCGCAAAGCCATCACCGCATCGACCTCTTGGGCGCTGTAACCCTGCTCGCGCAAGCTGCCGGCCAGACGGTCATAGATGAAGTCGATCAGCGCCTCAGGGCCGCCTGCAATTTTGTCGCCAAAGGCCGGCATGGCCAGCGCCAGCAATTCGGGCAAACCCAAGGCGAGGTCTTTTTCAATCAACATGCGGATCACGCCCAAAGCATGGCGACGCAAAGCAAATGGGTCTTTGTCGCCCGTGGGCACATTGCCAATGCCGAACATGCCGACCAATGTTTCGAGTTTGTCTGCCAATGCCACCACCAAGCCGACGGGGTTGCGGGGCAACTCGTCACCGGCAAAACGTGGCTTGTAGTGGTCTTCAATCGCGTCTGCCACCTCGGTGCTCAAGCCATCATGGCGCGCGTAATAGCCACCCGTGATTCCTTGCAACTCGGGGAATTCACCGACCATGTCGGTGAGCAAATCGGTCTTGGCCAAGCGGGCGGCCTGTTCGGCCTTCGCCGCCAACAGATCGCCACCAACAGACTGGCCAATCGCCTTGGCAATACTGCAGACCCGCGCCATCCGCTCGCCTTGTGTGCCCAGTTTGTTGTGATAAACCACTTTGGACAAACCCTCAACGCGCGACTCAAGGGTCTTTTTGCGGTCTTGGTCGAAGAAGAATTTGGCATCGGCCAAGCGCGGACGCACCACACGCTCATTGCCACCAATCACTGCCGAGGCATCGTCTGGGCGAATGTTGCTGACCACCAAAAATTGGTTTGTCAATTTGCCCGCGGCATCCAGCAACGGAAAGTATTTTTGGTTCGCCTTCATCGTGAGAATCAGGCACTCTTGTGGCACGTCCAAGAACTGCGACTCGAACGCACAAATCAACACATTGGGACGCTCGACCAAGGCCGTGACTTCGTCCAACAAAGCCTCGTCTTCAATAGGCTTGCAGCCGCCCCCCACCTGGGATGCGGCGGCTTGCAGTTGGCGCGAAATCTCAGCGCGTCGCTCGGCAAAACTGGCCATCACCGAGCCGTCTTTTTCAAGCACTTGTGCATAGTGGTCGGCATGTGCCACCACTACGGGTGAAACTTTGGCTTCAAACCGGTGGCCTTGTGTGCTGTTGCCTGCAGTCAAGCCCAGCGCGGTGACTGGCACCACTTGCGTGCCGTGCAAGGCGACAAGGCTGTGTGCTGGGCGCACAAAATTGACACTGGTCCAGCCGGGCAGTTCGCAGTTTTTCTCCAACTGGTATTGCATGACTTTGGGAATTGGCAACTTGGCGAGCGCTTCTTCCAGGGCTTTTTGCAAGCCCGCTTGCAAGGAGGCCCCTTTCACCACGCTGTCGTAAAACAAAGCATCGGCTTTGCCATCGGGTGCCCGTTTCAGGGCAGCCACGGCGGCAGCGGGGTCACTCACATCAGCACCCAAGGCTTGCAATTTTTTCAGCAAGGCGGGTGTGGCATGGCCCGCAGCATCCAGACCCACCGCCACAGGCATGAGCTTTTGCTGCACCGCTTTGTCAGCGGCTTGTGCCAACACACCCGTCACGTGAGCGGCCAAACGGCGAGGCGAGGCAAAGGCCGTCACCACCGCATCGGCAGCGGCAAAACCTTGGGCCACCAGTTGTTCGGCCAACACGCCCGAGAAAGCAGCACCGAGTTTGTTCAACGCTTTGGGCGGCAACTCTTCAACAAACAGTTCTACCAACAAATTTTGTGTCGTCATGTCGTTCTTCCTCACGCGGCTTTCTTGGGCATTTGAGCAACCCATTCACGCGGGGCCATCGGGAAGTCCAGACGTTCGCGGCTTTCGTAATAACTCTGCGCCACACTGCGGGCCAAGTTGCGGATGCGTCCGATGTAAGCGGCGCGTTCGGTCACGCTGATCGCACCTCGCGCGTCCAGCAGGTTGAAGGTGTGCGCAGCTTTCAGCACTTGTTCGTAAGCGGGCAATGCGAGTTGTTGCACGATCAAATTTTGGGCCTGCTTTTCGTGCGCACTGAACGCGGTGAACAAAAAGTCCACATCTGAATGCTCGAAGTTGTAGGCCGATTGCTCTTGCTCGTTTTGCAAATAGACATCGCCGTAGCTCATGGTGTCGGTCCACTTCAAGTTGTAGACGTTGTCCACCCCTTGCAGATACATGGCCAAGCACTCGAGACCATAGGTGATCTCGCCGGTGATGGGCTTGCAGTCGATGCCGCCCACTTGTTGGAAGTAGGTGAACTGCGTGACTTCCATGCCGTTGAGCCAAACCTCCCAACCCAAGCCCCAAGCACCCAGCGTGGGGTTTTCCCAATCGTCTTCCACAAACCGGATGTCGTTTTTCTTCAGATCAAATCCCAGTGCTTCAAGTGAGCCCAAATACAGCTCCAAGATGTTGCTGGGCGCGGGCTTCAAAACCACTTGGAATTGGTAGTAGTGCTGCAACCGATTGGGGTTCTCGCCATAACGGCCATCCTTCGGACGGCGGCTGGGTTGCACATAGGCTGCTTTCCAAGGCTCTGGCCCAATGGCCCGCAAAAACGTGGCAGTGTGGCTGGTGCCCGCACCCACCTCCATGTCGTAGGGCTGAAGCAAAGCGCAACCCTGGGCGTCCCAGTATTGCTGCAGTTTGAGAATGATTTGCTGGAAGGTCAACATAGCCGAAGCGAAGCCAGCAGCGAGCTGGCCAAGGTGAATGGGGCGCAATGCGATTGCGCAAGCCCTTGATTTTACGGTCTTTGCCGTCTCAAATTGGCCCAGCAGGCCGCTGCGGCAAGGCAAACCGTCATTCGGACGCTTCAGACCCCCAAAAAAAATCGATCAACCGGTGTGGCGTCGACGTAAGGCCAGCCCCACGACCGCCAAACACAAGCCCCACAAAGGCCACAAGCCCGCAACCGAGACCCCCCATGCATAAGGGGTCAAGCCTTCGCGGCCTTCAAATTGCCCCACCAAACTGCCCCGGGTAAAGCGTGGCAATTGCGCCGAGACACGCCCTTGGTGGTCGATGATGGCGGTGGCCCCCGTATTGGTGGCCCGCAACATGGGCCGGCCGAGCTCCATGGCCCGCATGCGTGAAATGTTCAGGTGCTGGTCCACGGCGAGCGTGTCGCCAAACCAAGCAATGTTGCTCACATTCACCAAGGCGGTGGGGGCTGTTTCGGCGTTTTTAAATCGCAGCGCCAGTTCTTCACCAAACAGGTCTTCGTAGCAAATGTTGAGGGCCAACCGCTGGCCTTGCCAAGCCACCGAGGGTTGAGCCCAATCGCCCGATCGGAACTCGCCAAGCGGGATGTTCATCAAACGGACAAACCAGCCAAAGCCGGGTGGAATAAATTCACCAAAGGGCACCAAGTGCGACTTGTCGTACCTGTAATTGGCCTCGTTCGCAGGTCCCAAGGACAACACGGAGTTGGTGTAACCCTGAGCGCCATTCCCCAAGGGCACGCCGACAAGCGCCAAAGTTTTCTGGTTGGCACTGAAATGCTGTTGCAAGCCTGACCAATAGCCTTCGGGCAAATGCTGTGGCAACAAAGGCACCGCCGTCTCTGGCGCGACCACCAAAGCTTGTTGGCTGTTGCGCAGCTGCGCGTCGTACCACTGGAGCGCATCGCGAACACCCGTGCCGGCATCAAACTTGGCGTTTTGTGAAATATTGGCCTGCAGCAATTCCACCTGCCGCCACCCCGTGGAGGTGGTGAAGCCAGGGGCCCACAATTGCAAGCCCAACGAGAGCAGTCCAACGCCGAACAAAGGTTTCAGCGCTCGCAAGCCCCAACCCGTCAAAGCCAGACGCATGGCCAACCAAGCAGCGATGGCGCCTATGCCATAAACGCCTACCCAAGGCGCCCAGACCGACAACACCCCATCCACATGGGCATAGCCAGCGGCGCCCCACGGGAATCCCGTGAACCACTGGCCGCGCATGAGCTCGGCCAAGGTCCATAAAGCGGCAAACAACACGCTGGACAAACCCGGGCGATGCTGCCAAAACCGATGAGATAGGCTGACCCAAACAGCGCTGATGGCGGCATAGTAAAGAGCCAGCGCCGACGCCAAGGCCAAAACCGCCAAAGCGGCCAGCACCGAGGGCAGCCCTCCCACTTCGTGCATCGAAACATACAACCACCAGAAGCTGCCAGCCAACCAAGCGGTCACAAAAAGCCCGCCCGACCACGCTGCTGTTTTTACAGCCCCTTGCTTTGACTGTGCCGATTTGGTCGTGCGAACCAGGGCACTGGCCAGCAGGGACAAGCTAAAAACCTGAAGCCATCCATGGGCTTGGCCGCTGCCCGGCATGGCGATGGAAGCCGCTTGCGCCAAACCCGCCAAGACGAGCCACACGGTTTGGGGGCCGCGCACTCGGTCTTGGCCGAAGTTCATGCCTTCGGCTCGGGTGACTGAACTGTCGCAGCCGGCGACACCTTGAACCAACGCACGGCACCAGCGCGGGTGTGCAAGACCACAAATTGCAGACCCGCCAACAGATGCTTCTCCCCTCGGCGCGGCACATGCCCCATTTCGTGCGCAATCAGGCCCCCGATGGTGTCGAAGTCTGGGCCCTCGACATCTTCTCGCGCTGCATTCAAATTCACGCCAAAGGCTTCGCCGACACGATCAAGCGAGGTGTCACCGCTCACGCGGAATGTGTGATCTGGCAAGCCAAAAATGTCGCCCTCGTCGTCTGCGATATCGAACTCGTCTTCAATCTCGCCGACGATTTGTTCGAGCACATCTTCAATGGTGATCAAACCCGCCGTGCGGCCAAATTCGTCGATGACGATGGCCAAATGGTTTCTGTTGTCGCGGAATTGGCGCAACAAATCATTCAGGCCCTTGCTTTCGGGCACAAACACGGCCGGACGCAACAAGGTGCGGATGTTCAATTCGGGTGCGCGCTGCAACTTCAGCAAATCTTTGGCCAACAAGATCCCAATGATGTTTTCTTTTTCACCTTCGAAGACGGGGAAACGAGAGTGCGCAGTCTCAATCACATGGTGCAGCATCTCGTCAAACGGGGCTTCAATGTCCAGCAGATCCATGCGCGGTGCGGCCACCATGACATCGCCTGCGGTCATGTCGGCCATGCGAATCACCCCCTCGAGCATCAGGCGGCTCTCGGTATTGATGATGTGGTTGTCCTCGGCCTCGGCCAGCGTTTCGATCAACTCGTCTGTGGAGTCTGGGCCAGGATGGAGAAATTCGGCGAGTTTTTGTAGAAAGCTTCGCTTGTCTTCACGTTCGATAGAACGCGCAGGGTGAGGGTCAGACACAGTCAGGAATGCAGGACATGCGGTTATGAACAGACCTATAGGATAGCGGATCCCAATGACAAATAGACGACTTAGGGCTTGCGGACCGCACTGCGAGCGTCGCGAACCCCCTGGCGTATCTCTTGGACGGTGGCTAACCACTCCCGAAACTGCATCGCTTGGTTTTTGATGTGATAGTCCAATTCGGCCATTTGCTCTTGCACCAAGCCGCTCAACTGGCTGTCCAAAGTGGCTTCTGGTAAAACCAAAAACGCTTCGCTTTCAGTGCCGTCTCGCTCTACCCGAGCCCCGGCGTTACGTGCAATTTTGAGCATCACCACATTTTCATTGAGCGCATGGATGAACAAAAGGTTCACCCCCTCGTTGCGCGCCATGACCATCACATGGCTGAAGAGTCGACTCCCAATGCCCTTGCCACGTTGATGCGTGGCCACTGACACACCAAACTCTGCACAGGTCGAATATTGGGGATCCACAGAAATGGCCATGTGGGCCATGGCCACGAGGGCCAAACGGCGATTGAAAACACCGAAGATTTCATCACGCTCAAAGTTCAAACCCGAGACATACCGCTCAATTTGTGTATCGGTTGCCGCATAGCCGAATCTCAAATAGCGGTCATGGGGCTCCAGCGCCAACAAGTGCTTCAAGATGCGCGGCTTGTGGCGTGGTGCCAATGCCCGAATGGGTATCCATCCTTTGCTGGGGGCTTGGTGTGGCCCAACACCGGCCTCTGAGGGTTTGACACCCGCGACCCAACGGCGCCAAAGTTGGCGCCAAATTCCAGGGGTTGTCGTGGTGGGTGATGTCATGCAATTACTCGGGTTTTCCCTTATTTTGCCTTCAAACCGACGCCCTTGTCTTGACGGGTCATTTGTCGCCTGAGAGACGAAATTGGGGCCGCATGGGGAATTGCCCGATCACAGTTTGCTGCTCAGTTGTCCACAATGTGCTGATTGAGGAGAACGATTCGATGGAACGTATTTGGCTGAAGAATTACCCCCCAGGCGTCCCGCATGATGTGGACCCGAACCAATACAGCAGCCTGACCGATTTGATGGAAACGGCTTTCCGTGACCATGCGGACAACCCATTTTCTGTTTGCATGGAGCGCTGGATGACCTTCAGAGAGCTCGATGCGCTCTCAAGGGCCATGGGTGCGTGGCTGCAAGACCAAGGGCTGGAGCCCGGCAGCAGGGTTGCGATCATGTTGCCTAACTTGCCGCAATTTGCCGTGACCATGTGCGCCATCTTGCGTGCGGGCTATACCTGCGTGAACGTCAACCCACTCTATACCGCCAGGGAGTTGCAACACCAACTGAAAGATTCTGGTGCCACCTCCATTGTGATTCTTGAGAACTTTGCCGCCACTTTGCAGGAGGTGATCGAGCAAACAGCCATTCGGCACGTGGTGCTGGCCTCCATCGGTGACCTGCTCGGCCCCTGGTATGGCCGTTGGATGACATTTGCGGTCCGCCACTTGGCCAAAATGGTCCCCGAATTTGAACTGCCCTTGGACGGCGGTAGAACCGTCACGTCGTTTAAAAAGGTCATTGCGCAAGGCCGACAAATGTCGCTCAAGCCGACCGTCCAAACTTTGGACAACATTGCATTTTTGCAATACACCGGCGGCACCACGGGACTGTCCAAAGGGGCGGTGTTAACGCATCGCAATATCGTGTCAGCGATTTTGCAGGCGGAAGGGTGGTTCACGCCCGCACTTTCGAGCATTGGCGATTTGCGCAAAATCAACAGCATTGCTGCCCTGCCGCTGTACCACATCTTTGCTTTGACGCTGTGTCTACTGGCCATACGCCAGGGCTCTCACTTGACCCTTGTTCCCAATCCCCGAGATTTCGGTAAATTTATCGAAGTGCTCAAGCAGCGCCCCTTTCATATGTTGCCCGGCGTCAACACCTTGTTCAATGCCTTGATGCAACACCCCATGTTCAAGACCATTGACTTTTCTTCTTTGAAGTTAACGCAGGCGGGGGGTATGGCCGCGTCTGAAGGGACGGCGCGTCATTGGCAATCTGCGACAGGTAGCGCCATGATTGAAGGCTGGGGCATGAGTGAAACGTGTGCCATTGGCACCAACAACCCGGTCACCCAGAAGCATTTCAGCGGCAACATTGGCCTGCCATTGCCCAGTATTGAGATTGCGATCAAAGACGACGATGGCCAAAGCTTGCCCGTCGGCAGTTCAGGTGAGATTTGTATCCGCGGCCCCAATGGGATGACGGGTTATTACACCCAACCGGCAGAAAACGCCAAAACATTTACGACTGACGGCTTCATGCGTACGGGTGACATCGGCATCATGGACACCGAGGGTTTCACACGTATCGTGGATCGCAAAAAAGACATGATCATCGTCAGCGGTTTCAATGTCTTCCCGAGCGAGCTCGAAAATGTGATCTCCACCTGCCCTGGTGTTGTCGAATGCGCCGTCGTGGGCATTGCCGACACCATGCAAGGCGAAACCATCAAAGTTTTTGTTGTGCGCAATGATCCTTTGTTGACCGAAGAAGCGGTGGCTCGTTTTTGCCATGAGAACTTAACGGGTTACAAACGACCCAAGTACATTGAATTCCGCGACGAACTCCCGAAATCCAACGTGGGCAAAATCTTGCGGCGCGAATTGCGCAGCAACAATTGATTTGCTCACCTACCGAATGCAAGCCATCCGATTACCTCAGGGCGTTACTGTTTTTGAGCGTGGCTGGTTATCGGCCAACAACATTCTTTTGTGTGATGAGGACCATGCCACTCTGATTGACAGTGGCTATGTCAAACACCAAGCCCAGACTTTGGCTTTGGTCAATGAAGCATTGGAGGGCCGTCCGTTAGACCTGTTGGTCAATACCCATCTGCACAGCGATCACTGCGGTGGCAACCACGCCTTGCAAATGCAGTTCCCAAATTTACAAACACGCATCCCCCCGGGGTTATCCGCGCATGTCAGTTCGTGGAACGAAGCTTCATTGAGTTATGTTGCCACTGGCCAAAATTGCCCTACTTTTCATTACACGGGAATACTTCAGCCTGGGGAAGAGTACCAATGGGCCAACATGGCTTGGGAAATCCACGCAGCCCCTGGGCACGATCCGCATTCGGTTATCTTATTTGCGCCAGAGCACAAAATATTGATTTCTGCCGATGCACTTTGGCAAAACGGATTCGGCGTGGTGTTCCCTGAATTGGAAGGACTCGGAGCCTTTGACGAAGTTGCTCAAACGCTCGACCTGATTGAACGCCTCAATCCCTCTGTCGTTATTCCCGGGCATGGCTCGTTGTTCAGCGATTTACCCACCGCTTTATCTTCAGCGCGCAGCAAATTGGATGCCTTCGCATTGAACCCAGAAAAGCATGCGCGCTATGGCGCAAAAGTGCTGTTGAAATTCAAAATGATGGAATTCGGCCAAATCAGCCAAGGCGCATTTGTTGAATGGGCACACAAAGTACCTTACATCCAGGAAATTCACCAACGCTTCGGTGCTGATTTCAACTTAAGCACTTGGATCAACATGATGTTGAACGAGTTGTTGAGAAGCGGCGTCATCACCATGGAAGATCAGGTGATCATGGACGCTTAATTGAGCCTGCTTTTTTGAGCGCCCAAAAAGAAAACGCCCCACCATCAGGTGGGGCGTTTCTTGCTGTAAAAGCCTGACGATGACCTACTTTCACACGGGAATCCGCACTATCATCGGCGCTAAGTCGTTTCACTGTCCTGTTCGAGATGGGAAGGAGTGG
>JACCDG010341174.1_pt1 | contig 11039 bp, 17 predicted proteins | sample 7442471 | NCBI WGS metagenome assembly JACCDG01 (sample SAMN15323444, study PRJNA562643) | freshwater metagenome | isolation source: river surface water | place: USA:Blue River Watershed | collected 2017-08-17
CCAGAGTTTAGTGAAATGCATAAAAACGAAAACCCGGAAATGTTCGCAATTCTTTTGTATATTTTGCAGAACCGAGAAAATGTATTCAGAATTATTGAAGAAGCCACCTACTTATACAAACACACAAATTATTACGAAAACATCATTTCACTTGCCAAAGAATTTTTATTGTGCAATCACACAACAAACACTTTTCCTCGTGGTGTTGATAAAATAATTTACGATAAAATATTATTCTCGGATGCTTCGCATCCTCGCTGCCCGGAACTTGTTCCGTAGGAACAAGTTCCAGGTGTCGCACACTCGGACGCTTCGCGTCCTCGCGACGCGCTTCGCGCTTGCTCCGACCTCTTCGGCTTTTTTTCTTTTTAAGAAAATTGAAAAGAAAAAAAGAAAAAATAATGAACGAAGTGGGAAGAAGTGATTAGGGAATGAGACTAACGTTTGAGGAATTGAAAGAAAAAAATGAGGATAAAAAATTAATTATGCAAAGACATGACGAAATCGAAAAATGGGCGACAAAATTATTTTTCAAAAACTTTTTGCCTGATGTGCAGCTCAGTCGCAAACTTATAAGAGGCATTATTTATTTCCATATAGATAACAATGAATTCAGAGTAAGTTGCAATAATAAAAGTATTGATATATTTCTTCGTGGAAATGTTGCTTGTTATTATGAAAAAGGTGAATGGGAATTTCGTGTTTACGATTCTTCCGAATTTACTATTCCAACTAAGATTCAGAATGTAATGAATTATTTATGCGAAAATTTCGAGGCCATGGATAAAAGACTTGATAAAATATACAATTTACTATACACAACACATTACATCGACAATCTTCCAAAGGCTTATACGTTCTTACTCTGCTCCCCATTCTACCGAGACATCTCAAAACTCATTGCCCACAAAATTTTATTTTTTCTTTTTTTCTTTTATTTTTTTATTAAAAAGAAAATTAAAAGGAAAATTGAAAATATTAATGATAAAAGTGACTTAGGATAATGAATTTGTTAAGTTTAGAAGAGTTGGAAAAATTATACAAAGAGAATAAAGCAAAAACTAATGCAATTAAAACAGAAATAAATATAAGATTGGCAAAATTAAAAAATGATAAAAAAGCCAAAATATCTCTCTGGATTATAAATGAATTTGCTCTTAAATACGTGAGTAGAGTTTCTTTATGGAGAATTCGTTTTTGTGTGGATGGTAAAATATATAACGTTCGTTTTTATCAACGCGGAGAAATTCAGATTGAAAATATTGTTGAAAAGAATGAACATTTATACTATTATTATGTTAACGGTAAACATGAATTTAATGATTTTAATGACTTTTACAGATGTCTTGGGTTAGAAAAAAGTTACGTTATTGAACGCCACAATTTATTTATTAAAAATAATCCTAAATTATTTGAATATATTGCATCAATTCTAATGCGAGTTCCAGAAATTTTCGGAAAATATAGAAAATACAAAAAATTATTTTTCAAAACAAATTATATGCAATGTTTAACTTTCTTATTTTGCACAAAACAAATATTTCCTCGAGACATCTCAAAACTCATCGCCCACAAAATTTTATTTTTTTGTGGGTCCTTCGGGTCTTCTGTTCATAAATAACCAAAAAGGCCCGAAGGGCCAATTTAAAAAAAAATGAAAATTAAAAATGAAAAAAGGAAAAAAATGAGAAATGTGGGGAAATTGAGAAAATTATTGGAGGAGTATGACGAAGATTATAAAGGATATGAATATGAAAAGAAATTGTTATGCAAGAAAATGGATGATGTTTACAGCAAAAAATCAAAAATTTTGTGCAAGATAAATAAATTAAAGCATGAATTAAAATTAAAAATTTTGAGTGCAAAATATAAATTTGGTTGTTTGAAAGAATTTGATGAAATATATTATCATTCTCATTCAATAGGTATATCTGTATCATATATTTCTTATTCTCTTTATGATTATAAACGAATTAGAATTGTAACTGATAACTATATTTATTATTTAAATTACAACTCTAATACAAATGATATCGTTATAGAAAATGGAGACGACAAAAATCCTAAATACCATGAAAACTATATAGAGTTTTTCAAGTTTGTCTACAAAAATTATAAAGCCTTTGAAAAGTATGTGTACAGTATCGAAAATCGTATAGATTCTTTATTCGACAATTATTTACTAGCAATTGAATTTTTACTTTGTACACGTCTATTCTTCCCACGAGATATTCGTCACATAATCGCCAATAAAATTTTATTTTTTTTTGTTTTTAGAAAAAACAAAAATTGAAAAAAGAAAAAAAGAAAAAGAAAAAGAGCGAAGTGACTAGGGATGGAGGAAATCAGAAATAAAATTAAAAAATTAAATGAGGAGCTGTTTGTAATAATGGATGAAAAAATCAGAATAGATAATAAGTATCGGACAATCGAAAATGAAATAAATAAATTAAATAATTTAGAGAATGAGTTAAAAAACAAAATGTTTATAAAATTCGTACAAATGAATTTATTTAAAAAATATAAAAATTTTACTTTTATCAAACGATTATCTTATAGTTCCATTGAATTTAAGTTTAATGAAACAAAATTAATTATTGGCAGAGGCGGATGGAATGAATACGCCGGTCAACATTTTCTGTGTATTGGTGAAACCCGAATTCCCGAAGCACATGATTTTATAAAATATGTTATTGATAATTATCAATTAATCGATAATAAAATTAATGAATGGCGACGTAAATTTTTCCAAACAGACTTCTACGACAATTACGAACGCGCTGTTCAGTTTTTACTTTGTACTCTTTCTACATTTCCAAAAGATATTTCTAAACTTATCGCCAACAAAATTTTATTTTTTTGTTTTTTCTTTTTAGAAAAAATTGAAAAAATAAAAAAGGAAAATAAAAAAGGAAAAGAAAAAGGAAAAGAAAAAGAAAAAGGAAAAGAAAAAGAAAAAGAAAAAGGAAAAGAAAAAGAAAAAGAAAAAGGAAAAGAAAAAGAAAATGCATGGAAAGTTGAGGGATGAAATAAAAAAGTTGGATGAAGAGCAAAAAGAAATTGCAAAGAAGCTTTTTATTTTGCGAAATAAAAGTGAAGTTATTAAAGATAAAGCGAATGTAAAACTGGAAAAATTAGCCGCTATAGAAAAAGATTTATTTACAAAGATAGTGAAAGTTACATTATTCAAAAATCATAATATTATTGAATTTATTTATTATGATAAAACTGGTACTATTCAATTTAGTTTAAATGATACCTATATTCATAGTTTATTTTACGTTGAAAAAAGTGGCCGTTTGCGTGACGGAGATAATAGTTATGATTTAATAAATGATGTGTTTATAAACTGTTCTACAATAAATTCTGACACTTATAAAAAAATAGAATTTTCAAAACAAGTTTACAAAAATAATAGAAGTAAATACATAGACAATCTTATATGGCGTTTAAAAACCACTGACATGTGCGACAACTACGAACGCGCCGTTACTTTCTTACTTTGTACTCTTAGTCGCTCTTCCGCCTCCTCACCATTTCCAAAAGATATTTCTAAACTCATCGCCAACAAAATTTTATTTTTTATTGAAAGAAAAAATTGAAATTAATCAAAATAAAAAAGAAATATGTGGAATTTGATGAAGGAAATTGATGAGTATGATAATGAAATTAAAAATTATGAATATGAACAGAGTTTGATTCATAATAAAATTGAGGATGTTAGAATCAAAAAACAAATAATCGCAAATAAGATATATAAATTGCGATGCGAGTTAAAAGTCAAAATTTTAACTGCAAAATATAAGTTTAGTTGTTTGAAGGAATTTAATAACATAAACAGTGGTTATCATTATATAACTTTAACAAAATCGAATATTATTTATAATATGTATAATGATAATAATACAATTAATATTATCGTGTATACAGGCCAAAATAAAAATTGTGAATATTCGTTGCTATACAATGCTGATAGTATTGTTTTGAATGATACATACTACAAAAAATATAATAATCCTGACCATTATACAGATTACATTGAATTATTTAAGTTTATATTTAAAAATTTTCACGCTATTAAAAATTATATAAGTAGCGTGATTAGCCGTCTCGATAACTTATTCAACAATTATATTCTCGCAATTGAATTCTTACTTTGTACTCTTAGTCGGCCTCCTCTCCTTTTTCCAAAAGATATTTCTAAACTTATCGCCAACAAAATTTTGTTTTTTTCACGTCGCGCTTCGCGCGATTTGGTCCCTTAGGAGGCGAAGCCGACTAGGGAAGAAGGCGAAGCCGACTAGGAAACCATCCTTCGGCTTTTTTTGTTTCCAATAAAATTGAAAAGATTAATTTAAGAAATTAATCAAAATAAAAAATAGAATGTTTAAATATTTGAGGGAACATGATGAGATTAAGGAACAAATAAAAAGTCTGGAAAGGGAAAAGTTAAATCAACAAATAATTGATTTACAAACAAAAATTTTTAATGTGCCTTCGGATGCGCAATTGGTTAAACAGCGTGTTTATTATAAATATGTAAAACGGGCAATTATTAAGTCAAATCCAGATTTATTAAATATTATTGATAAGGTTGATTTTGAGTTTAATACGGATGGTGACTGTAAAGCATATTTAATCTTTACAACTAAACATGGCACAAAACTTGTTTGTAATGATACAGAAATTAAACATAATACACATACTGACATTACATTCGTTAATTACTTAATGAATAATTTTGCAACGTATGTCGATCCGATAAGTAATTTAAATAATTGTATACTTTTTAGCCATACCTATTTTTATAATTTTCCAAAAGCATTGTCATTCATGCTTTGCAATCGAATTACAAAATCATTTCCGAAAGAAATCGCTACTATAATCGCCAATAAAATTTTATTTTTTGCGTCAAGGCTCCGAACCCTTCGGCTTTTTTAATTTTTTATTTTTTTATTTTTTATTTTTAAGAGGCCGACTAGGATTTTATTTTTTTTTGTTTCAATAAAAAAATTGAAAAGATTAATTTCTTAAATTAATCAAATGAAAAATGGAAAAAATTAGGGATGAAATAAAAAAACTTGATAAGGAGATATTTGTGTTGGTTGATGAAAGAGTTGCGATAGACAATAAGATTAAAAATCTGGAAATTAAAAAAGAAAATTTTTATAACTTAACCGAAGATATGAAATATGATTTATTAAATAAAATTCTAAGAGGAAGCATATTTAAGAATTTTAATGGTATTTATTTGACTAAACAACGTTACTCGACTAATGCACAGCATTTTCATTTTGAAGGAAAGATGTTTTATATTGGTTGGAATGGTTGTATTGGTGCTAATACACTTTGTGCATATATTCAAGAAAATGGTACATTTACTGGCGTAGAAGACACTGTGTTTGAAAACGCAAATGTGCAAGAGTTCACAAAATATGTAAGTAAAAACTATTCTATCATCGATAATAAAATATCCCGATTAAAATATAAAATTGACACAACAGACCTATACGACAACTATTTTCTCGCTATTCAATTTTTACTTTGTTCCACAAAATATTTTCCAAAAGAAATTCGCTACATCATCGCCAACAAAATTTTATTTTTTTTTGATTAAAATAAAATCTTATCGGAAATAATTATGGCAATTTCTTTTGGAAATGAATGTACTGCGGAAATACAAAGCATAAAAGTAAGGGCCTTTGGAAAATTTTCGAAATATGAATTTGTATCTAGTAATTTATCAATAATTGGTCCGCAACATTCATCTAATTTATCAAATATATGTTCTGCAATTTTCTTATATTGTTCCTTTCCATCTACATCACCTACTCTTGTAATAGTAAATTTGTCATCTGATAAAGTTGTAACTTCTAAATACATTTCACCTTCACTGTTTATACTTGGTGAAATGGATTTAATATTTTGAAGAAGAACAGGATTTGTTTTTTTAATAGCGCGTGTTGAATATTTTATATATATTTGTTTTTTATATTGATTCAAACTATCTTTTAATCCACGTTTGATTTCATTCAGCTCATTTATTTGTAAAACTATTCTTTCCGCTTCATTTACCTTATGTTTTTTTTGTTCTTTAACCTCATTTAATTGGCTGACAATTTTCTCATATTTAAACATTTTTTTATTTTTTCCTTTTTTTCTTTTCAATTTTTTATTTTTTTGTTAATAACAAAAAAATAAAAAATTGAAAAGAAAAAAAGGAAAAAAGGAAAAAATCAAGGAGAAAATTAAAATACTTAATGAGGAGTTGTCTGTTGCGAGGAAAGAAATGAATATTATTGACGACAAAATTTGTACGATAGAATGCGAATTAAAAAAATATAATACGTTAGTGTATATTAGGCAAAACGAATTATTAAATAAACTTTTGCACGTAAGTATATTTAATAAATTCAGTTATAATTTTAAATATCAACATACTAACTTTTCGTGGATGTCGTTCCTTTTTAAGAATAAATGGTTTACTATTGACAATAATTCGCGAGTTACATGTAATGGAGCAGCCGGTAAGTATTCAGCCAATAATTTGAAATATAAAGACACTGTTTTAGATATCCCAGAAGTGCAAGAATTTATAGAATATGTAATTGCTAACTTTAAAATTGTATACAACAAAATTGAAGATTTAAAAAAACAGATTGTTCATGGGCACTTATATGGCAACTACGAACTAGCCGTTACTTTCTTACTTTGTCGTCCTCCATTTCCAAAAGATATTTCTAAACTCATCGCCAACAAAATTTTATTTTTTTCTTTTTATTTCTTTTTATTGTTTTTTTTGACAATAAAAACAATAAAAAATTGAAAATAAAAAAGAAAAAGAAATGAGCGAAGCGATTAGGTTGAAAAGATTGAAGGTGAGTGAGTTGTGGGAAAAATATTATGAGACGGATAAGTTGTTGAAGAGAATTGAAACGGCGGTTCATGTTAGGGCAAAATTAATGTATGATTGTAGAGTAAATATGTTGGATGGTATTTTGAGATATAAATTTAATATTGATGATTCGGTTAAATGTATTGAGTGTCATGAAAAAATAAAATGTGTAATCGGCGATGTACATTATTGTATATTTATAAACCATGAAAATAAAATTAAAATTTTGCCTCACGACAAAGAAACAAGACTAGTCCCTATTTTGCAGCAATTTCATGAAATGGCAAAAACATACCAAAAATACGGTCGTCTTATCTTTCTTGCAAACTACATGGAATGTATAACTTTCTTACTTTGCCGACCTCCATTTCCAAAAGATATTTTAAAACTTATCGCCAATAAAATTTTATTTTTTTCTTTTTTTGTTTTTTCTTTTTTTTGTTTTTTCTTTTTTATTGTTTTTAACGATAAAAAAATGAAAAATGAAAAAAGAAAAATGAAAATATTAAGTTAGGAAACATGAAACAGGTGAATGATGCGTTGAAAGAAATTGAGAATTGCAATGAAAACATAAAAGTATTAAAAAGTAAAATTGATGCTGAAAGAGAAAAACGAGACAAATTAAAAAATTTTATATATTCATTGAAAACCAATATTAAAACACAAATTATATTAGCAAGATTTGTATACATTAAATCGTTTAAGGAATTTAAATTTGATATGTTCTCTTCTACACTTAATAGTACATCTATAGAAATACAAATAGAAATATCTATGTCTGAGTATAAGATTTATATTCGTGAAGAAGATTGGATATCTATTTATCAATTACGACTCAAAAAATTCTTACATAGATTACAATACGACAATACAAATGATTCTTTAATTATTGTCTATGGGGACAGAAGTACAAAACTTGATTTTTCAGCAACTGAACTATTGTTGTATGTATGCAGAAATTTTAAACAAATAAAGAATTACACAAAAAATTTAGACGAACGCATGGATACCTTATTAAAAAATTATCTAACAGCAACTGAATTTTTACTTTGTACACTTTCTTCACAATTCCCACGTGAAATTCGCTACATCATCGCCAATAAGATTTTATTCGCATCGCATCGGCCCTTCGGCTTTTTTGTTTTTCAAAAAAAATTGAAAAGAGAAAAAGAGAAAATGAAACAGGTGAATGAGGTGTTGATTAAACATTTTATTCCAAACCCGGAAAGATATAAATTAGTTACGAATATACCGTTTCTTAAATTTCAACCATTAACTAATGGGTTTTATATGGAATTAAATTTAATGAAATTTGATTTAGCTTATATAACTTTTAAATCAAACAAAATTGAGTATTCAGGAACAACAAGCATAACACATTTCCCTGGAAGTAATTGTTATAATGATGTACAATTTTACTTTTGTGTTAAAAATGATACTCTCTGTATAGATGATTGGCTTCTAGAAGACGTGCGGGAAGGCTGGAAAAAAGCAGTGCCTTACCACAAATTATATATGGAAACATATCCACACGTTGTAGAATTATTATTGTTAATTTACAAACATAGACATAAAATATATAAGTTAATTTCAAACATTTCTACCTACAACGATACAATTAAAAAAATAAACACTTTCTTACTTTGTCGACCACCATTCCCCCGTGAAATTCGCCACATCATCACCAATAAAATTTTATTTTTTTAATAAAAAACAAAAAGAAAAAAAGCCGAAGCGTGCGACACCTGGCGAGGATGCCCTACATTTTTGGCCCTAGCCGGCCTTCGGCCTCCTTCGCCCAAAATGTAAATCCGATGCAAAAACAATAAACAAAAAGAAAATAATCAAAGGAGTACGATGGTGTTGATGTTGAGTTTGACGCCTTCGACTTTGTCGGATTCGTCGGCGACTATGTCTGGACGGTCAGTAGGCGTTATTTTGTAATACAAAGGGTCGAGGTGTAGTTCGACTTCGCGGCCGATTATTTGTGACCTGAGGCAACGTTCACCTTGCGTGTTTATTATTTTTGTTTTTTTAAGTAATTTACATTTGCACAATTTGTATTTTGTCTTATTCAAAAACTTATTCGTTAATGGATAAGTTATCTGTTTATTTTCCCTAAACGCTTTTGCACATCTTGTATTTACCACATTCATTATTTTATCATATTCAGCCGCATCAATTGTCACTAACATCTTATTCGGTGGTGCCTCCTCAAACACATTAAAGTCCGAACTTACGAAACCTTTTATTTTTATCATTTAACTATTATCTTATACATTTTTAATTTTTTATATTTTTTTAATTTTTTATATTTTAATATTTTTTTGTCAATTACAAACGTTGAAATAGTTCGGCGAGGTTATGATAGTCACAATCGTGTTGGTACTGTTTATTAATTTGGGCAACTCTGCGGTAATAATTCTGCGCAGCAACAACTAATTCAACCCCGTTGTTTATTTCAATCGTATATTGCTCTTCAATGATTGCAATTGCATCATCCCTCCTCTTCACAATCTCGTCCATAATGTATTTTTGTATTATTAATTTTTTAATTTGATTTTTTAACGAAAATAGGAATTTGGAAAAAATTGAAATTATTTACTCTAATATTATCCTTTTGAGATGATGCCTCAAACCGCGTCACCACCTCCTCCTCCTAGCAAGCCTGTTAGGGAACCTCGTCCTCAAGACCCGAACGACCCGACACGCAAGAAGTTGGTGTTTTAGTTTTTTTGTTTCGAAAAAAATGAAATTGCAAAAAGTAAAAATGCGGCGGTGTTTGAGTGATTTGATTAAGCATAAGGAAAGACTTGTGGAAGATGTGGACTTTGAAATAGGAAAAATAAGAGTTGAAGTAAAAGAAAGTATTGAAAGGTATTTTCATAATAAATATTTATTGGGTATTGAATATACAACTTGTAATTTTAATGTATCAGAAGATATTTATAGTATAGTTATGGACGTTTACTATAGTAATCGGCCTATTATGTATTTTTGATTAATTTCTTAAATTAATCAATATAAAAATTGTTCAAACATTTTTGAACATGAATCCACCATCACACATAAAATCATAAAAAATATGCAGAATAAAAAAAAATTTAAACTTATTAAATTAGACATGATACGCATATATGAAAAATATACACAAACTTATTATTTACAAAATTTACCAAAGGCTGTTACCTTAACACTTTGTAATCAACATCGCCGAATTTTTCCAAAAGACATCCTTAACTTAATTATCAAAAAATTATTTTTTGTTTTTTTTTGAAAACAAAAAAATGAAAAATAAAAATAATAAAAAGCCGAAGGAGATCGACTAGGGAGAGGTCGTAGCCCTAGTCGCACGATTTGGTCCCGAAGGAGGCGAAGCCTCCGATGATGAATTTGAGTGAGTTGTGTCGGTATAAAGTAAAAATTGTAAGAAATATTGATGTTAAAATTGAGGAGAAAAAGAGTGAGTTGATGAAATTTATTGCCAAGTATTTTCATGTTAAATATTTATCATTTATTGAGGATGCAACATGCGAAGTAACTTTGGAAGAAGTTGTACATAACACACATAGTGAAATACAAAATATTTTAGTATATGTAAATTATTGTGGTCAGCGTATTTTTAGTTTTGGTGTTTATAACGGTGGTAAATGGTTTCACTCTTTACCCGTTCCGATTCCAATGCGCGAATTTATAAAATACATGAGTGATAAAAATAAATACAATATTATGCGAGTCGATATGCGACGTATATATGTCAAATATATCAGCACTAATTATTTGCAAATTTTGCCATTGGCTGTTACCTTGACACTTTGCAATTTACATCGCCGAATTTTTCCAAAAGACATTCTCAACATAATAATCAAAAAATTATTTTTTGTGTTTTTCGAAAAACTCTTGTATAACCATTTTGTGCGAAACACAAAATTAACCTCATAAAAAACAAAATAAACCTCATAAAAAACAAAAAAACAAAAAAACAAAAAAAAACAAAAAAACAAAAAAAAACAAAAAAGCCGAAGAGGTCGGAGCAAGCGCGAAGCGCGTCGCGAGGAGCGAAGCGACGAAGCGTGCGACACCTGGACCTTGTTCCTACGGAACAAGTTCCGGGCGGCGAGGATGCGAAGCATCCGATGCTAAA